>Ga0272441_10000484_pt1 | contig 90823 bp, 51 predicted proteins | sample SSMProp6N_FD_193582 | JGI IMG/M metagenome (GOLD analysis project Ga0272441, IMG submission 193582) | Marine sediment archaeal communities from Little Sippewissett salt marsh, Falmouth, MA, United States - SSM-Prop-6N | ecosystem: Environmental > Aquatic > Marine > Wetlands > Sediment ... | reverse complement strand
AATTCCTCCGGAAAGGGCAGAGAGCCTGCCCTCACGTGACGGGCCATAGCCGAGTAGAAACGTTACATTAATCAAACCAATATTAATACGGGAGCAGTGCGCTTTGATTTGAACAGCAGCGGAAAATTGGGAAAATATCCCTTGAATTTTTGTGTGGATCAAGATAGAAACCGTGGATTTTTGGAGAAAAACAATTAGAATAATTTTTTTATATTGAGGGTCTGACCCCCTATACAATAATGATTTTTTTTACGTATTTTCACACCACCTGCGTGCGTTCTGGAACATTCTGAGCCACGGAGAGGCTTCCATGTTCTGCCTTAGCTCGGGGGTAAGGTAGGCCCACTGCCATTTCAGGAAGGCCCGTTCAGGATGCGGCATCATCGCAAGGTGTCTGCCGTTAGAGGAGCAAAGCGCTGTAATTCCTTCAGGAGAGCCGTTTGGATTGAACGGGTATGCTTCTGTTACCATATTCGTATCGTCCACATATCTTATAGGGGCAAGGTTCTGTTCCACTACCTGTTTCATAACTGCGGTATCCGGGAAAAAGGCCTTGCCTTCTCCATGGGCGATCCAGATCCCCAATACAGCTTCCTCCATGCCTTCGAGCATAATGGAGGGGCTTTTAAGAATCTTGACGCTGAGAAAACGGGACTCAAAGCGGCCAGATTCGTTTCGTATGAACCGCGGCTGTGATATTTCAGGGATACCCTCCCACGGTACCCATCCCAGAAGGGCCATAAGCTGGCAACCGTTGCATACTCCCAGACTGAATGTATCCTCTCGTTCATAAAATCTGCGAAACTGGGTGTCAAGCCCGTTGTTGAACCGGATGCCTCCTGCCCATCCTTTCGCGGAATCAAGTACATCTGCGTAGCTGAATCCTCCTACAAAGACAGCCCCTCTGAACATGTCAAGTGATACGTTGTTCTCAAGAAGGTCTTTTATGGTGACATCCCATGTTTCGAATCCTGCCTGGTAAAAAGCGGATGTCATTTCCCGGTCCCCGTTGCTTCCCTCCTCCCTGATGATCGCTATCGGAATTTTCTGTTCGTGGTTCATAACATGCTCGGGCGTCTTTCTCGGCACGAAGGTTACGTCAAAACGCATGCCTTTTCTTCGGGCGAGTGTTTTTCGTTCCTGTTTTGCGCAGGAAGGATCGGTCTGATGCAATTCGAGATGATAACTGGTTTCCTCCCACACATCCCTAAGCTCGGTCATAGGCCTGTCCAGAACAGTATCTTTGCCCCGGATTATGCGTATGGTGTCCTTCTGAAGGGTTTTTCCGATCCTGTGAAAAGGTACTGTATGCTCTTCTAGAAGTGTGTATACGTCATCTTCCATACCCGGTACGGTTTCAAAAACAAGACCAGCTTCTTCGGAAAAAAGAACAGCAATATCGTTATTTGTGTCCTTCATTGTCTGCAGATCGATCTCAATCCCGCAATTTCCAGCAAAAGCCATTTCAAGCAGAGCGGTGATCAGGCCTCCGTCGCTTATATCGTGACCAGCTGCTATATATCCGTTTTTAACAAGTTCCTGGATGGCACTGAAGGTCCGTTTAAACAGAGCAGGATCGTCTATATCGGGACATACGTTTCCAATCTGGCCGTATACATGGGCTAATGCCGATCCTCCCAGCCTGCAATTGCCGCAGCCAAGGTCAATATATGCGAGAGAACTCTTTCCAGGATATTCAATGTCGGGAGTAATAGTCCGGGCAACATCAATACAGGTTGCGTAGGCTGAAATCACCATTGAACCAGGAGCTTTTACCATTTCCGGTTCCTTATCAGGGACAGAGACCTGGGCCGCCATTGAGATACTGTCCTTGCCACCGTCGACAGCGATACCAAGTTCAATCATGAAATCACTCATTGCCTGCGCAGCCGCATACAGGTCGGCTCCCTCGCCGGGCAGCTTGGCAGCCCACATCCAGTTGCATGAACATTTGATATCCTCAATACCGGTGAGGGGAGCCCATATGATGTTGGTCAATGCTTCACTTACAGACAGGCGGGCCATTGCCGCTGGATCGATTAATCCCTTTATAGGCTGTTCCCCGATCGCGATGGCAGCTCCCTTTTCGGAAAAATGGCTTTGAGTGACTACCGCAACATCGGATACGGTAAGCTGGAGGGGTCCGGCGCATTGCTGGGTTGCGATAAGCCCGGTAACACTTCTATCCACTTTGTTCGCAAGGAACCGTTTGGAACCCACGGAAAGAAGACGCAGCACACGCTCAAGGGCTTTTTTAACACTGATTTTTTTCTTTAGAGAGAGAGGTGCGAGTTTTTTTACAGGAGAATCGAACCTGAATGTTTTTCGGGGCATTGAACCGAGTATATGCTTGAGCTCTAGATCAACCGGGGTTGAGTCGTCCTTTTCATCATACAGGACTATACAGCCATCCCCGGTAATACTTCCGATGAATGCAACAGGGACATTTTCTCTTTTGCACAGTTCAGAGAACATCCCGCGATGCTCAGGCCTGATCAGAAGGGCATCCTGCTCCTGATATTCAGCCCCCCATATCTCGAGAGCGGAGAGGGTGCTGTCTCCGACCTGAATACGGCGAATATGTATGCGTGCTCCTTCAGGTTCGATTATTTCCTTAACCACATTGCAGTTTCCTCCGGCCCCTTGGTCATGGATGCTTATCACAGGATTATCAGAACCCATTTCAACACACGCCCGGATAACCCGGTTGACTTTCTGCTCCATTTCCGCATCACCCCGCTGTACCGCATTGAAGTCAAGTTCAGCAGTATTCTCTCCCTGCAGCATGCTTGAGGCGGCTCCTCCTCCCATTCCGATCCTGTATGCCGGTCCTCCTATTTTGACAACAAGCATATCTTTTTCCGGCGCATCTTTACTGATGTGAATGCTGTCTATCTGCCCGACCCCTGCCGTGAACATGATGGGTTTGATCCATTCCCGCCGTTCACCGCTGGCAAGACGCATTCCAAAAGAACGCGTATATCCCTGAATAAGGGGTTCCCCGAATTTATTGCCGTAATCAGATGCCCCGTTGCTCGCTTCGATCTCGATTTCGAGAGGCGATGCGAGATTGCGAGGGTATATAAAAGAATCGTCCTCCCAGGGAAGCCTATATCCCGGAATATGCAGGTTTCCCACGCAGTATGCCGCTGTGCCCGCGACTACGAGAGACCCTTTTCCCGTAGCATGAACATCGCGTATCCTTCCTCCCGTGCCTGTTTCAGCCCCAGGAAAGGGGGCAACGCCGGACGGGAAGTTGTGTGTTTCCGCCGTAAAAATTATATGATACTGTCTGTCCTGATAGGTGAATCTGCAGGGCCTACCCGGTTTTTCAGGCAGTATAGTGGATATGACAGCCCCCCTAATGGCACTTGAGTTGTCCTTAAAAGCTATTAGGCTGTTTGAGGGGTTTTTATCAAGGGGGCTTCGTATAAGGGATATGAGATCAAGGGGTTTCTCTTTGCTGTCTATTATTATTCGACCCTTGAAGAACCAGTGGCGGGAATGTTCACTGTTTGACTGGCCTATATCAAAACACTCAACATTTGTCGGGTCTCTTCCTATCTTGTTCTTGAACAGGTCGGTGTAATAGGAAAGGTCCCATCCGTCGAACGCAAGCCCCATTTCCCGGTTGATCTCTTCGAGCGCTTTCTGTCCTTTCTCCATTACCGGCACCGTAAACCATGGTTCCGGTTCGATCCCTGTTTCAAAAGAGTCGAGGATTTCAGGATAAACACATTGAGTCATGCGGTCATGAAATATTTCCAGAAACAGATCCTGCTTTTCCCGCTCCAGGTTTGAGATGCCTTTCAGAAAATAGCGGAAGGAACGTTCGGCTCGGGTCACTGAAGACACTCCACAGGCATGAAAAATTGATGCTGCGTTTGTCGACCAGGCGGTGGAGAAATTAAGCCTGGGGCCTATTTCAAGGATATACCCGTTTCCTTCCAGGAATGAAGCGTCTCCGAATTGATCAGGTTCAAATGTTTCAGATAAAAGCCACTGAAGGGTATTTTGCTCTTTGTCTGAAAGGGGGCCGCTGATATCAATATTGAAACAGATTTCAGTGGAAATACCGGAGATGCGTTTTGAAATGCTTTTTCTGCACTGCTGCAGAATTTCTTCTGTTTTGGATGATGACAGGGCAGGCCTGCGATAAAAATGGATCATAGGAGAGTGTTAGTATGCAGAGGCGTGGTCCGTGAACGGTCCGTTTAGAAATATTTGCTCAATGCAAGCGTATAGTAAGCATCCGGATTCAGATCCGAGTCTGTACCGACCCCTCCGAACCCTACGCCGATTGTAAAATTAGTTCCTTTTTCGGTCGAATAAAAACCGCCGGTCGTACTTGCAAAGGTCAGTTTGACGATGAACAGCCCGAGATCATCTATTGTGCCGTATATAGGTGTATCATAGGCATCATCCCTCCACTGACCTGGATTAAAATAGGAACCTTTGTAAAAGTATTCTATACCAAATCCTGCAGTTGCAGTAGCACAGAAGACCATGTCCACATAGAATTGCTGAACAACAGTATTTTCCCACTCAGCTACCTGCGGAACGAAGAGTGCAGGAGTACGGTAGTTGTAATAAACAGGAGGGGTATCACCGATTTCTGGTCCAAACAATATCCCGCCGAGGGCTTTTAAGATGAATCTTTTATATTCAAACATAATTCCACCCATGATCTCGCCGCGTGTCTGGCCAATGCCCGCTCCTCCGTTTTCAGCTTTCTCAACAACTCCAGGAAGAGAGATTGAACCGTGGAGCAGAGCAGACCAATGGTTGGTACCAGGGAGGTCGAACTTAAGATCAGCAAAAAGTTCCGGATCCATGAACCCGGTTACTTTCAGTGCTGCTCCGTTAATGCCCTTGTTGTCTTTTTCAAGATCGTCTTTCGCATACCAGAAATAGAAGGGGAGCTTTCCTCCCACACTCAGATCCATCCAGTCAAACGTCCAGAATCCAAAATCGACGGTTGCGGTATATATCGATTCGTGCCAGCTATATCCGGGAGTGAAATTTTCAAATGTATATGATTCAATTGAAAAATTGAATCTCCATTCATCATAGTCAGGAACGTCTACATCTTTGAGAAGAGCGTATGAAGAGAATTCTGCCCGCTGCGCGGACAGGATTCCTGAAATGATACACAGAAACACTATGATTTTATAGGAAATTTTCATCCTTAATCCTCCTGCAAACGAGAATTTTTACATATATGTTAGAAAATTATTATATTTACGGGCGAATCATTGTCAAGTAAAAAAAATAAATATTCTCCTGACATAGTGCGGCTTACATCCGCTTGCCGTTGAGTAACTATTATGATGTGCTACAGGTGTAAGGCGTAGGGACCTGCCCGTCATGCGTCTGGGCCAATCAAGTTTGATATCGTTATGCATGTTTTCGGTTATTAAAATAAGTTTTTTGCCGTTTTTAACGACAAAAAACTTATTCCCACATCAATATCGCTTCGGCGTCGTCAGCGGACGTTCCATCGTGTATACCCCCTGCATTTTCGTCACTGTCATGCTGGCCGTGGTCAGAGCAGATGATGATACCGTAATCAAGCTCGCTGAACAGATCAGAAAGGTTCCGGAGATTTGCGTCAAGCTTGCCGAATACTTTTCCTGCCGAAGGATTCCGGACTCCGAATGTATGTTGGGCTTCGTCCATATCAAGAAGCTGGATCCAGACGAAATCATAAAGAGCGTCTTCAAGAAGCTCCTCTGTTCCGGTTATGATCTCGCTGTCTTTATTATGTGTGGCAACAGTTTTTTTATCGGCTTTTGAAGAGAGAAGGAGGTTAAGTGTGCTTTTTTCCCGCGCCGCAACAGCGCTGGTCCTGCCTCCACGCCTGAGGACATCAAAAACAGTATCATTAATGATGCGTTCCTCCCTGTCTCTGATCGAATGTACCATAGGAGCCGTTCCTGTTGCCATTGATGCGAAATTTGTCGGAGTAACAGGAGGCATAACAGCCTGGAGCGGAAGGAAATGGTTGTCGGCAATCCTGCTCAGGAAGGGAGCGTGGTCGCGGTGAAAATTAAATGTTGAGGCTCCGACGGAATCAACGACAATTAGTGCAATTCTGGGATTCGGGGAAAGGGACAGCACAATATCCTGCACGGCTTCAACTTCGCATTCGTCCGGAGGGTCAACTCCTAGAAGTCTGGAAACAGTCGGGGCAATACATCTCGTGTCTATATCTGTATTCATGCTTGCCAATATAAAGATGTTATATATCGAGAAATAATATGCAGCTATTATTATATCCAAACTTGAAATATTTCAAGTGAGAAATCCTGAGACGTACGGAATTTTGGTTCAGAAAACAGTTGACAAGCATGTATAAAAAAATACAATATATAGCTCACCAATCGTTACATGGCAAACGGGAATTATTATGGTAATTAAATTCTACTGTAAATGCGGAAAGAAAGTTTCGGTTCCTGAAACCGAGAGAAATATGGAGGGCACATGCCCACGCTGTGGGGAAATAGTTTCCCTAAGAGACGCCGATCCCACCACTATTGAAAGAGAACCGCTAGAAATTATAGATATTGACGGTGCGGATTCTGACTGCGAAACGAATGAATTCGGCGTTGTGCAGGAGGATGAATATAATGTCGGGGCTGAAGAAGGGACCCCTGAAATACATGTGGGCAGACCTGCTGCACCTTCAAAAGCAGAAAAAAAGCAAAAGAAGCCTGCTCATGACACTGATATCTTTGACAAGACTGAGATACAGGCTGAGCTTGGAAGGCCTGAGGATCCAACTGAATCCGGCATTGATGGTTTATACGCTCTGGAGCCCGTTTCAGATCCTGAAAACGGTGAGGAGGAGTCCGAAAAGGTTGTACCTGAAGGATTCCGGCATTCGGAAACAGAGGGTATAGAGGGTGAGGAATCGGTCAAAGCCCGGCTCATATATGTAACAAGCGGCACCCATGAACGGAAGACGTTCATTCTGGACGCCGAAGTAACTGTTATCGGACGCTCAGACGAGTCGGATATTTCTCTGAATGAACGGGGTGTTTCTTCCAAGCATTGCCGGATCGTTGATCAGGACGGGGAATATATTATCGAAGATATGCAGAGTACGAACGGCGTCAGGGTAAACGATAAAAAGACGGACCGCACGGTCCTTCTGAAGGGGGATAAGATTCTGCTTGGGAAAGCACTGTTTTATTTCATGAAATAAGTTTGTAATCGTTGGGAACGATACCAAACTTATAGAGAACGTTTACTGTTTGAACTGCACGTTATCAACGTACAGCGTTCCTTTCCGCGCCCCGTTGTATAACAGAATAATGAACTGAATAACATTATCTCTGTTTTTAAGAGGGCTGATGAAACGCCAGCCGGTCTCTTTCGCCTTGAATTTGTTTTCGGTCATATCGTAAGAGACATGCAGGTTCCATCCGGGTGTCAGGACTTTGCTTTTGCTCTCATACCATACATACCCGGGTGCGGTCACAAAGGCGATTGCCACTGAGAGAGCCCTTTTTTCCGGATTGAATACATCCATCAAACACTGTTTTCTTCCTGTGAGGTCTGTTTTGCCCCTGAACTGGAGACGGACAGCGGTTTTATCTGAGTTTTTAGCCGAATATTCGATTTTAAGAAGCTTGTTTTCGACATTTTTCTCAATCGTTTTTTTTAGGCTCAGTTTACCGGGGTTACCCCATTTCTCAACGCGCCAGTCGGCCAGAATTTCCAGGCCTTCATCAGCTTTTTGAAAGTCTGTTTTCGGCTCCGGGTCCGAGGTTGAAGTGCTAATGCCCTTAATAAGGTCTTCCATTTTTTTCATTATTAATTCATCATCTGGATGGGTGGCAAGATATTTTCTGTAGTATTCGATTGCCTTTTCCTTGTCATCCCTTTTAAGATAGATCTGCGCGATCCGCAGAAAGACTTCATCCGGGACATCCGGTTTGCCCTCCACATAGAGAAACTGGGTAAGCGCGTTTTCCTCCTGGTCGCAGTCCATACACCAGACACCAAGCTCATAGTGGCCCCTGTAATCCTCCTTGCCCAGCATGTTTTTTTTCTTTTCGTAGTTGTATTCAATATGCTTGACTCTTTCTCTGGGAAACGCGAAGATTCCCTTTGCCACTCTTACTGTAACCTGCTGTTCGGTGACCTTTACTACATCGCACTCGAGAGATGTCTCTCCGTGGAAATAGACTGTATCAGCGCATATGCTCAGTACAGATATGAGAAGAAGAACAGTTGCATTCCTGTACATTAATATCTCCTTTATTGATATTGACCCTATTAATACTCGGACATGAATGAAATGTTGAAAAAAAAATATCAGTATGTTTCCATGGTCATTCCATAAATAAATATACAAATTTCTTGACATGTCCTGCTCATCTGCTATAATAAACTTCTTTTCTATACATGATACAGACAGATAGCAAAAGGATAGTCCAATGTCTTCATCTTCACGTAATGTACATAAACGCTCTATCGTTCAAAGAGTAGCAGATATAACCGGCAAAACGCACCAGGATGCAAGTGATGTTATTGAAGCATTTCTATCCGAGATAATCAATGAACTCTCAAAGGGAAACAGGCTTGAATTCCGCGGTTTCGGAGTGTTCGAGGTTGTAACCCGCAGGAAAAAGCTGGCGCGGAATCCGCGTACAAATGAAGAGGTGACCGTTCCCCGGCGCAGAGCCGTTAAATTTAAAATGGGAAAACGAATGCGGGAGATCTGCAATCCCTGATTATCTGACAGATACACTCCTTGTTTTATGATCCCTATACGTGATGAAAATCCTACTCTCCACGCATCAGCAGCCACATTTACCATTATCGGCCTAAACATTGCTGCCTGGGCATTAATCCAAAGGCTTGGGACTCCTCCTGCAATATTTAATTCCATATGGGAATACGGGCTTATTCCCGGAGAGCTGCTGGGAAATCTGGAACCGGGAACTGCAGTGGAGCTTGGCCCGGGAGTGGTATTACGGACAGGGGAACCTGCGTGGTGGACCGTCTTCACATCAATGTTCATGCACGGGGGCTGGCTGCATATTATCGGCAATATGTGGTTTCTGGGAATTTTCGGGGACAATGTCGAGGATGTGATGGGGAGCGTGAAATTCGTATTGTTCTATCTTATATGCGGGGCAGCTGCAGCAGGAGCGCAGATCATGTTCGACCCTGCCAGCGGCGTTCCCATGGTGGGGGCATCAGGTGCGATCGGGGGAGTGATGGGCGCATATATAGTTATGTTCCCCAAGGCTCCTGTGCATATGCTTGTATTTTTCGGGTTTTTCTTCTTCAGGGTGATCATCCCCGCATTCCTCATGCTCGGGTACTGGTTTCTGCTCCAGATCGCCGGGGGCATGGTATCCCTGGGAGGCGGTTCAGCAGGAGTGGCGTTCTGGGCCCATATCGGAGGATTCGCCGCAGGTGTCCTGCTTGTCCATCTGTTCACGGACAGAGACAGGGTGGATGAGATCAGGGCCCGGAGGGGGAGGGCAAGGAGAATTATCTACAGGCACAGGTAAACAGCCTGCGGTATGCCGCAGGCTGTAAATTCCAAATTCCAAACCCCAAAAAGTTTTTTGTCGTTTCATACGACAAAAAACTTAGTCACATGTGATTTCGCAAGACATAAAAATATTATTAAAATTTGCATTATTATAATTATTAATCTATAATATATTAATACAATATAATTTAATTGGACCTGTAAGTACAGAGCCGCTTATATAAAAAATATAAGCAGTATTTAAATATAGATTAGGGATTATGTAATGGATAGTGTTTGCAATAAAAAGAGGGCCTGCGTGTCGGTTATGCTATTTCTTACAGCTTTGTGTATCGGCAGGATATCCGCAGCACCGCCTGATGCGCCTGTCAATCCGTCTCCAGTAAGCGGGATGACAGGAATAGGTGCTGATGCAGTGCTCAGTGTGGATGTTACAGATCCGGACGGAGGCACGCTTGATGTCCGATTCTACAATGCGGACGGCGATGTTCTTATAGGAACAGACACAAGCGTGGCAAGCGGTACAACTGCTACAGTAATATGGAACGGCTTGAGTAATGGTACAGCATATTCCTGGTATGCTGTAGCTGATGATTCAGCAGATACCACCCAGTCTGCAACCTGGTCGTTTACAACATTGACTGATCTTCAGGAAGCTTTGGATACAACGGATTTAATATTTACAACAGGGGGAAATGCGGACTGGTTCGGACAGACAGCATCTTCCTATAATAACGGTGATGCTGCTCAGAGCGGTGATATAAATGACCGCCATATATCATATATTGAAACTAATGTTTCAGGTTCGGGCACATTAACGTTTTACTGGAAAGTTTCTTCTGATGGCGGACACGATTATTTGTTTTTTTATATAGACGGAATTCAGCAAAGCGGAATAAGCGGAATTGTAGACTGGACACAGAAAGACTATTCCCTAACTGCAGGAAGCCATACATTAAGATGGGAATACACAAAAAGCTGGAGCGGATCAGAAGAAGATGATTGCGGATGGCTTGATTGGATTGTATTCACACCTACTGGCAATGTGGCACCGAATAAACCAGAAATACCTTCACCTTCTGATGGGGCATTAAAAGTAGGGATTAATACGGTATTGAATGTAACAGTAACAGATTTAAACGGGGACACAATGGACGTAACATTCTATGATGCGTCTGACGACAGCGTCATTGGTACTGACACGGGAGTGACAAGCGGAGGTACTGCTTCAGTAGTTTGGTCAGGCTTAACACCGGGTGCCCATTATTCCTGGTATGCTGTAGCTGATGATAATATAACAGGTACAACACAATCTGACACATGGTCTTTTAAAACAGCAGGGGGAGAAGCATCATTTCCTTTTACAGAGGATTTTGAATCGGGTTCTTTTGCATCATGCTGGAGCATTCATTCAACCGGATCGGGCAGTGTGCAGATAACAGATACAGACGGACCCCATAGCGGCAATTACCATGTGCTTCTACTGGAAGAGTCAACAGTTTACTCTCTGAACGAACTGGTATTGGAGATAGATCTTTCCGGACAGGCAGATATTGTATTGGAATTTTACCAAGAAAAGTCTCTTTTCGGCCTTGATCCAATGCCGGAACAATTTACAGGATCTGTTGATGCGGACGGTATTGCTGTTTCTCCGGACGGGGTGCACTGGTACAGAGCCGTCGATCCGGAGATCAGATCGATGCCGTACACCAGGTTTATAATTGATATTGATGAACTATGCAGTAAATACGCGATATCTTCAGACTGCATATTCTATATAAAATTTCAGCAGTATGGAGATTCTACAAATCCGGAGTTTGCCTTTGATGATATCAGTGTTACAAATAATCTTAATCCGGATCCCCCTGACAATCCCTGTCCTGTTCATAATGCTTCAGGAGCAGGATCCGATCCTGTGTTATCAGTTGATGTTTCTGATGGTGACGGTGATACAATGGATGTATCGTTTTACGATGCATCAGATGACAGCCTGATCGGCACAGATACAGGTGTTGCAAACGGAAGCAGAGCATCAGTTACATGGGCCGGATTGACTGCCGGGGCCAGTTATTCCTGGTATGCTGTGGCAAACGACGGATCTGCGACAACCCAGTCCGATACATGGAAATTTAAAACAGCTGGAGGAGGGACATCTTTTCCGTTTTCAGAGGATTTTGAATCGGGGTCATTAGCATCATGCTGGACTGCTAATTCCACAAATTCAGGGAGCATTCGTGTTGACACAGCAAACAGCCCTCATGGAGGAGCGTATCATGTGCTTATGGATGCTTCGGGCACCGGTTCCCTGAATGAACTTGTTCTGGAGATAGACCTTTCCGGACAGACAGATGTCATATTGTCGTTTTGGCACAAAGAATTTTGGGACGGATTGCATGTGATGCCGGAAAGTTTCACAGGATCTGTAGATTCGGACGGTGTTGCAGTTTCCACTGACGGGTTTCATTGGTACAGGGCAGTCGATTTTTCTTCAATGACTTTATCGTATAGAAGATATATAGTGGATGTTGATGAACTGTGTGGGCAATACAATATCTCCCTGGATTCCACATTCTATGTTAAATTCCAGCAGTATGGGTATAATGCTATTGACAGTGACGGATTTGCATTTGATGATATTCTTATAACCGACTCAGCCAGTGTGCCCAATAATGCACCTGATGCTCCGGCCAATCCGTCACCTTCAGACGGGGCAATAGATACCGGTCTTGATGTCACGTTAAGTGCTGACGTATCAGATCCTGACAATGATTACATGGACGTATATTTCTATGACGGATCGAACAATCTTATAGGAGTTGACTATAATGTGCAGAGCGGTACCACGGCCTCAGTATTATGGCAGGGGCTTGCAGAAGACACTGCATACGAATGGTATGCGGTTGCGGATGACTGCATAGACTCAACCAGAGGCCCTGCTGCAACATGGTTCTTTACTACAACGAGATCCATATCAATTGCAGAAGCTGCAGATAATACGAATATGGCATGGACAACGGGAGGAGATGCAGAATGGTTCGGGCAGACTTCAACTGCGATACATGACGGGGATGCGGCTCAAAGCGGGGATATAGGAAACAGCCAGACAACATATATTGAAACAAATATCAGCGGCCCTGGCACGCTAACCTATTATTGGAAGGTATCGTCTGAAATCAGTTATGATTATCTGCGGTTCTATATAGATGAAGTGGAACAGTCAGGATCTATAAGCGGAACTGTAGACTGGACGCTGAGAAACCATGCTATTACTTCAGGAAGCCATACTTTAAAATGGGCATATACAAAGGACAGCGGTTTTTCAAGCGGCAGTGACTGCGGATGGGTGGATTGGGTTAATTGCACACCTTCAGGAAATGTTCCGCCCAATCCTCCATCAGGGCCTGATCCTGCGGATGGTGCAGTTTATATCAGCCGGAATCCCGTACTCAGCGTAACAGCAACGGACCTGAATGGTGACCCCATGGATGTGACATTTTACGATGCGTCTGATGACAGTGTCATAGGTTCGGATGCAGGAGTTGCGAGCGGTGATACAGCTTCAGTAACATGGTCCGGCCTTGAAGCAGGAACAGACTATTCATGGTATGCTGTAGCAGATGATGGATCTGCATCAACACAGTCTGGCACATGGTCATTCAGTACAGGATCAGCAGCTTCTTTCCCGTTTACAGAGGATTTTGAAACAGGGTCTCTGGCATCGTGCTGGACAAGTAATTCTATAGGGGATGGTGAAATACGAGTCAAAACATCAAAGTATCCGCATGCAGGAAAATATCATGTGCTTATGGAGGGTATCAACGGAAATGCTCTTAATGAGCTTATACTGGAAATTGACCTTACAGGACAGTCTGAAGTAATATTAGATTTTTATCATAATACATTCGATAATAAGCCGCATAGTATGCCTGAAACTTTTACAGGATCAGAATATGCAGACGGAGTTGCAATATCAACAGATAGAATAAACTGGTACAGGGCAGTCGATCTTTCTGAAGGGAATTCTGAATACACAAGATATACGGTTAATATAAGTGATATTTGCGCTGTATATGGTATATCTGTGGATTCAACGTTTTATATAAAATTTCAGCACTATGAATATTATTCCATTGCAGATAAATGGTTTGCATTTGATGATATCACTGTAACAGACAACACTCCTCCTGATACTCCATTAAATCCCTATCCCTCGAATAAAGCATTCCAAATAGGGACGGATCCTACACTTAGTGTAGAGGTGGCAGATTCGGAAGGTGATACAATGGATGTCTATTTCTACGACGCTTCAGATGACAGCCTTATCGGGACAGATACAGGCGTGGCAAGCGGGGAAACTGGAACGATTACGTGGAATGGATTAGCACCGGGGCAGGTATACCGGTGGTATGCAGTAGCGGATGACGGAAATACAACTGTCCAATCGGATACATGGTCATTCAGAACAGCAGGCGGTGAAGCTTCTTTCCCGTTTGCAGAGGGTTTTGAATCAGGGTCTTTGGCACCGTACTGGCTGGCTAGATCTACAGGAAGCGGGCATATATACAGCACAGACAGCTATACTCCCTGCACAGGACATTATCATCTGGTTATGAGCGCGAATAAGACCTATTCCCTTAATGAACTGATTCTGGAGATCGATCTATCGGGACAGCCGTATGCTGTTTTGGATTTTTTCCATAAGGAATTCAATGATGATCCGGACAGTATGCCCTGGAGTTTTGTGGATTCAGTGAATGCGGACGGTGTTGCCATTTCAACAGATGCAATGAACTGGTACAGGGTTGTGGATCTTGCGGAAGGGAATTCTGAATATACAAGGTATACGGTTAATATGAATAATATATGTTCAGCATATGGTATAGCTGTGGATTCCACGTTTTATGTTAAGTTTCAGCAGTATGGGTATTCTTCTCCTTATTATTATAATGGTGACGGATTTACATTTGATGATATTTCCATTACAGATAATGTTGCTCCTTATAAACCTGTAGACCCGTTCCCGTGCGATACTGCCCGGGAATTGGGTATCAGTACGCCTGTTAGTGTAAAAGTCGCTGATTTTGACAGAGATGCAATGGATGTATCGTTTTACGATGCATCGGATGACAGCCTTATCGGAACAGATACGGGAGTAGCGAGCGGAGGAACAGCCTCAGTCACCTGGTCAGGTTTAACAGCAGGCAGGATATACTCATGGTATGCTGTTGCTGATGACGGAATTCACCGGATAAAATCGGATACATGGTCGTTCTCAACAGCCAATACTGCTCCGGACGATCCTGTAAATCCTTCCCCGGCAGATAGTGCGGTTGATGTGAGCAGAAATCCTGTATTGAGTGTGGATGTTGCAGATCCTGACAGTACGCCAATGGATGTCCATTTCTACGACGCATCAGATAACAGTCTGATCGGAACAGATACAGGAGTGGCGAGCGGAACCACGGCATCAGTTACATGGACGGGGTTGTCAACCATGACCGCATATTCCTGGTATGCTGTTGCAGATGACGGTATTGATATATCGAATCCTTCACCAACCCCATGGTCGTTCACAACAGGAAATACGGTTCCGGACGCTCCTGAACCTGTATTTCCGCCGGACGGGCAGAATGGTGTAAACACAAATCCTGTGATGAGCGTCTATGTAACACATCCTGACGGAGATGCAATGGATGTATCGTTTTATGATGCATCAGATGACAGTCTGATTGGAACAGATACAGGCGTGGCAAGCGGGGAAATAGCATCTGTCGCATGGAACAGCTTAACAGGAGGACAGGTGTACCAGTGGTATGCGGTTGCTGATGACGGTGACGCAACAGCCCAGTCGCCTGCATGGTCTTTCACAACAACTTCTTCCGGTAATTCAACTCCTTATGCTCCTGTAGACCCGGAACCGGCAGACGGGACAACAGAGGTGATCTGTAATCCAATATTGAGTGTATTGGTAACAGATCCTGAATCAGATGTAATGGATGTATCTTTTTACAATGCGTCTGATGACAGCCTGATTGGAACGGTACATGATGCTGGAAGCGGTGACAGGGCAGAAGTGCTATGGAGAGGATTGAATGGGAACACAACATATTCATGGTATGCTGTGGCAGATGACGGTGAATATCAGGCCAGGTCTCCTGTATGGTCATTTACTGTATATAATGCTATATCTTTAGCAGAGGCCCTTGACACATCAAATATAGTTTGGACAACAGGAGGGGATGCTGAGTGGTTCGGGCAGGATGAAGACTCAATATACGATGGAGATGCAGCACGAAGCGGCAACGTTGATCAAGGTGAGGAAACATATTTAGAAATGAATATAAATGGCCCCGGAAGAGTGCAATTCTACTGGAAATCATCCTGCGACAGGTATCCTCCGCGTGGATGTATACTTTATGTTGACGGAGAACAGCGAGGTATTATTGATGATGAAGAGGACTGGGAACAGTGGGGTTTTGATTTAAGTTCAGGAAATCATGTTCTGAAATGGATATATAAAGGTTCTTTTGAAAGTGCGGGTGAGAATTGCGTATGGATTGACAGGCTGGAATTTATTCCGTATGGAAATGTGGCTCCTAATATTCCAAACGAACCCTGTCCTGCGCATGGTCAGATCGGAGTATCTGTCAATCCTGTACTGGAAGTTACTGTATTTGATATGAATAACGATCCGATGGATATATATTTCTATAATGCTTCTGATGGAAGCCTTATCGGAAAGGATTCGGTTGAAAGCGGAGAGACTGCCTCGGTAGTATGGCCGGGATTGAGTGAAGGTGCTCTGTATCAATGGTATACGGTTGCTGATGACGGCCCGCTTTCAACCCAGTCCCCCACATGGTCATTCAGAACATCAAAGCAGCAGGCCTCATTTCCCTTTACAGAGGATTTTGAATCCGGATCTCTGGCAGGTTATTGGACATCGGTATCAAGTGAAGGAGGAAGGATCAGGATTGATGCCGGATACAATCCGTACGAGGGAAATTATCATTTGCTTATGGATTCTTCGTATCAATATGGTGTATACCATTTAAATGAACTTATACTGGATATAGACCTTTCAGGCAAGACGGATGTAATACTGGAATTCTATCATAAAGAATTCAATGATACATCTCATGTCATGCCCGAACAGTTTGTGGGTTCTACTAATGGTGACGGGGTGGCCATATCAACAGACGGGATACAGTGGTACAGGGCTGTTGCCCTGACGTCAGGGACTTCTTCATATCAGCAGTACTCAGTTGATATTGATAGACTCTGTTCTGCAAAAGGCATACCTGTAGATTCGACCTTTTATATTAAATTTCAGCAGTACGGGTATCATCCGATCCCAAGTAATGGATTTGCATTTGATACTATTTCACTAACTGACAATATTGCCCCTGACAAACCTGAAAATCCGTCCCCTTCAGATAATGCAACCGGGGTCAGTACAGATCCGGTTTTAAGTGTGGATGTTGAGGATATTGATAATGATATAATGGATGTGTCGTTTTACGATGCATCAAATGACACCTTGATAGGTACGGATACAGGTGTTGCAAGCGGAGGCACGGCGTCAGTAACGTGGACAGGCTTAACAGCAGGGAAGATATACCGCTGGTATGCTGAGGCAGATGACAATGTAATAGGTTCAACGCAATCGGACACATGGTCGTTCTCAACAGCCAATACTGCTTCGGACGATCCTGTAAATCCTTCCCCGGCAGATAGTGCAGTTGATGTGAGCAGAAATCCTGTATTGAGTGTGGACGTTACAGATCCTGACGGTAGTGCGATTGATGTCCATTTTTATGACGCCTCAGATGACAGTCTGATCGGAACAGATACGGGAGTAGCGAGCGGAGGTACTGCATCAGTAACATGGACGGGGCTGTCAACAATGACCGCATATTCCTGGTATGCTGTTGCTGATGACGGTATTGATACGTCGAATCCTTCACCAACCCCATGGTCGTTCACAACAGGGAATACAGTTCCGGATGCTCCTGAACCTGTATTTCCGCAGGACGGGCAGAATGGAGTCGGTACAGATCCTGTGATGAGCGTCTATGTAACAGATCCTGACGGAGACGCAATGGATGTCCATTTCTATAATGCAAACGGTGATATCCTTATAGGAACTGACACAGGAGTAGAAAACGGAGCAACTGCATCAGTAACCTGGTCCGGCTTAACAGGAGGGCAGGCGTATCAGTGGTATGCTGTTGCTGATGACGGTAATGCAACAGCCCAGTCGTCTACCTGGTCCTTTACTGCGACTTCAACAGGAAACGGCGCTCCTTATATACCTGGTAATCCAAAACCCATACCCGGTGAAACAGGATTATGTCTTGATCCTGAGCTGCGTGTATCTGTGTCAGATCCTGACGAAAACATACTGGATGTGCATTTCTATGATTCTTCAGATGATAGTCTTATCGGAACAGATACAGGAGTTGTAAGCGGAGGAACAGCTTCGGTCACATGGCCGGGTTTAACACCGGGGCAGGTATATCAATGGTATACGGTTGCTGATGACGGTGAATATCAGACAGTATCTTCTGTATGGTCGTTTGCAACCGGAGGGACTGCAGCGGGTTTTCCTTTTTCTGACGGATTTGAAACAGGGATATTAAGCAGTAACTGGATAGCCAATTCTGCAGGGAACGGCCGTATACAGGTGAGCGCGGCGCAAAATCCATATTCAGGGAATTACCATGTGCTTATGGATTCGGAAACAGGATATGCACTGAATGAACTTATATTGACCATAGATCTTTCAGGTCAGGCAGATGTGATCCTCTCTTTTCTGCAGAAGGAGTTCAATGAAGAAACACACAGCATGCCGGAACAGTTTACAGGCTCTGTACATGCGGACGGTGTTGCTGTATCCACAGACGGAGTAAACTGGTACAGGGCGGTATGTCTGGATTATTCAGTATCCAGTTACAGGCGGTATATTGTAGATATTGATGATTTGTGTACCCAATACAGTATCAGCATGGATCCGACATTTTACATTAAATTCCAGCAGTATGATGAAGAACAGATCAACAACGATGGATATGCATTTGATGATATTAATGTAACGGATTCGGCAGGTCTGGTTAATACTCCTCCGGACATCCCAGGTGGTCACCTGCCTGCAGACAATGCGGTGCATATTGATACATCTCCTGTTCTAAGTGTGGTAGCAACCGACCCTGACGATGACGCATTACGTGTATCTTTCTATGATGCTTCTGATGATACGTTGATCGGTACCGTTACCGATCTGAGAGACGAGAGCAGGGCATCAGTGGTTTGGAAAAACCTTTCAGAAAATACTACATATACCTGGTATGTTACAGTAGACGACGGCCTGGCTTCTACCAAAGCTCCGGCAGCATACTGGTCGTTTACTACTGGAGAGACCATTTCAATAGGAGAAGCTGTAGATAATACGGATCTGCTGTGGAAGACAGGAGGAGATGCAGAATGGTTCGGACAGACTGAAACTGCGATACATGACGGAGATGCAGCACAGAGCGGAAAAATATACTTCGACGAGAAAAGTACATATCTCGAAACACAGATAACCGGTCCGGGCACACTGAAATATTTCTGCAAAAAGACATATGGCGGTGATCTGGAATTGTATATTGATGGTGAAATACAGGATTATATAAATACTGACATAGAGTGGACGCTAAAGATATTTTCCATATCTTCCGGAAATCATACATTAAGGTGGGTTTTTTCGGAAGAATGGGGAGGTGATGACAGTGCATGGATTGACCAGGTCGAATTCATACCGGAGGGGAATGCACCGCCGAATATACCCGGGGATCCTTTTCCCCAAAACGGTGCAGGAGGGATAGGTTCGAATACTTCATTGAGCGTGTTTGTATCGGATGCGAACGATGATCCTGTGAACGTCTCTTTCTATGACGCATCTGATGACAGCCTTATCGGAACAGATACAGGCGTGGCAAGCGGAACCACTGCGGCCGTATCGTGGAACGGACTGGGAACGGATACCCTTTATTCATGGTATGCGGTTGCTGATGACGGACAGGGGATCACACAGTCGCCTGTATGGACATTCACTACGTCAAATACACCTCCTGATGCACCGTTCAGCCCTTATCCTGTTCACGGAGCTGTTGATGTCGTTCCTCCTGCTGTATTGAGCGTACATATAACCGATCCTGACGGGGGAAGACTGAATGTATTCTTTTATAATGCATCGGATGATTCCCTGATAGGCTCAGCTCTGGACGTGCAGAGCGGAGGAACAACTTCAGCAGTATGGCTGGGGCTTGCACCCGGGAAAACATACACATGGTATGCAATTGCTGATGACGGGAATGAAACAGCCTGTTCAGCAGTCTGGTCGTTTACAACGGTCAATATCCCTATTGGAGAGGCGGTTGACAATACAGCATTGCAATGGATGCGGGGAGGGGATGCTTCCTGGTTCGGCCAGACTGTAACCGCATATAATGACAGTGACGCGGCTCAGACAGGCAGCATTGACAATCTTGGATCGGCGTATATTGAAACCACTGTAAACGGGTCCGGAGACGTGACCTTTTACTGGAAAGTGTCATCAGAAGATACATACGATGTCCTCAGATTCCTGGTGAATGGTGTTGAACAGAACAGTATAAGCGGGGAAACAGGATGGGAACAGGTAACGCACACGCTCAGTGCAGGAACTTTTACATTGAGATGGGAATACAGTAAGGACGGAAGCGTATCGAGCGGACAGGACTGCGGGTGGGTGGATCTGGTCGCAGTACCCGGCGTAAATAGCGGGCCCTGTACTCCGGTCAACCCCTTTCCTGCACATGGAGCTATAGGAGTGATCGTGGATCCGGTGCTCAGCGTGGACGTGACCGATCCGAACGGAGACACTATGGACGTAACCTTCCATGATGCGTCTGATGACAGTGTAATAAGTGTTGATCCGGGAGTAGCGAGCGGAGGTACAGCTTCGGTCACGTGGACCGGGCTGAGTACCAATACCGAATATACCTGGTATGCAGTAGCGCATGACGGGGATAAAGCCACGCAGTCTCCGGAATGGTCATTCATTACAACCAATACTCCTCCGGATATGCCTTCCAATCCGTCACCTGCGAATGGGGCGTTGGACATAGGGGTGGATCCGGTGCTCAGCGTGGACGTGACCGACCCGAACGGAGACGCCATGGACGTAACATTCCATGATGCGTCTGATAACAGCGTCATAGGTACTGACGCGGGAGTGACGAGCGGAGGCACGGCATCAGTCACATGGAACGGTCTTTCATCAGTCAGGACATACCAATGGTACGCGGTGGCTGATGACGGGCGTGACAGCACAGTATCGGCAGTATGGTCATTCAGCACGACAACGGACCGGGACGGCGACAGCCTTCATGACGCATGGGAGCAGTACTACAGTCCTGACAGGGACAGTGATGACAGCACCATAACCCTTGAAGAGCTCAACGACTTTTCAGATGCAGGGGACTATGACCTTGACGGGATGAGCGACACGGCAGAACATGATCAGGCAGCGGATCCGGCGGATCCTGATCCGTATGACAGAGACTCGAATCCTGCAGGCACAGACGTGAACCCGACAGCAGCAGACACGGATGAGGACACTCTTGAAGACGATGCGGAAACGGATACGGGGAACTTTACAGACATAACAGACACAGGCACCAGTCCGGTCAATCCTGACACGGACGGTGACACCATGCCTGACGGGTGGGAATCGGGGCCGTTCAGCGGTATAAACCATATACATACATACCTTGATCCGAATGACGACGGTACAGCAGAAGCATACAACGGGAAAGACGGTGACCCGGATAATGACGGGGACAGCAATTACATGGAATACATACACGGTACGGACCCGACTGACGCGGCCGACGCATCAGCGGACGCGGATAGTGACGGGATGGACGACAACTGGGAGATGAGCCATTTCGGAGACCTTGACCAGGACGAGACAACGGACTATGACAAAGACGGTCTTCTGGATATAGAGGAATACACCATGAACAGCGGCGGCACAATGGTGGATCCGGCAGACAAGGACACAGATGATGACGGTCTTCTTGACGGGGTTGAGACGGATACAGGCACATACTCCACGGGGCTGGACACGGGAACGGATCCTGTAGACAGGGACAGTGACGATGACGGTATGGAGGACGGGTGGGAAGCGGAATACTGTGACGGGACAGGATGGGATCCCAACACGGATGACGGATCGAACGGGGCGTATGCGCCTGATCAGGATTATGAGGGTGACGGGCTCAGCAATCTTGAGGAGAGTGAGAACGGAACGGATCCGAAATCAGGGGATACAGATGGGGACGGCATGGATGACAAGTGGGAAGTGGAGAACTATCTTGATCCGCTGGAGGATGATTCCGGGGAGGATCCTGACGGAGACGGTCAGACAAATCTTGAAGAGTATGAGAACGGAACCGATCCGCATAATCTTCCTGTTACAAAGGAAAAGAGCAGTTCAAGCGGCGGATGTATGGTGCAGGCAGATAAAACCGATTATGAATTCAGTTATATCCTTATTTTAACCGGTATGATGCTTTTTGTTATGCGGGGAGTATTATCATATAACCCCGGGAAAGCTGTTAGAAAAAGGAAAAAGAGGAAGAACCCGATAAAATATTTTTTGATTATTTTTTCGGTTTTCTGCTGCAGTCAGATATACGGAATACCGCCGGATATACCTTGCAATCCTTTCCCGTATGACGGATTGACAGGAACGGATACGGATATTATACTGCGTGTAAATGTTTCAGACATCTTCGGTAATATACTGACCGTTCATTTTTATGATGCGTCTGATGACAGCCTTATCGGGACAGTTTCCAATGTTGAAAGCGGTACAAGAGTCGGGCTTATCTGGTCCGGGTTGTCGCAGGGTACAGGATATCAATGGTATGCAAAGGTAAGCAACGGAATTGAAACAACCCAGTCGCCGACATGGTCCTTTACCACTGGATCCGGAGGGAATGTAACTCCTGATATGCCAAGTATGCCTTCTCCGTCGAATAGTGAAATTATATTAGAGATAGATCTTGTATTGAATGTGTATGTATCAGATACTAACGGAGATATGCTGGATGTTTATTTTTATGACGCGTCTGATGACAGTCTTATCGGGACAGATTATGGTGTTTTAAGCGGTTCAGAAGCTTCTATTACATGGGCCGGCTTAGATACGGGAACCGAGTATTCATGGTATGCTGTTGCTGATGACGGTGAATATCAGACGGTATCTTCTGTATGGTCGTTTACAGTCGGGGGAACACCTGCAGCATTTCCTTTTACAGATGGATTTGAATCAGGGTCTTTCAGCAGTAATTGGATCGTGCAAGGTACCGGATCTACAGAAGTGGAGGAATCAGAAGATGCGCATTCAGGTAATTTCCATGTGGAAATGTTTTCTTCAACAAGGTATGAACCGCTTAATGAACTCATTCTGTGTATTGATCTTACCGGGCAGGATGATGTAATGCTTGAATATTATTGTGATAATGATGATTTTCAGCAATACATCTTTAACATGCCTGAACAGTTTACAGGATCTGTAAAGGCTGACGGTATAGCAGTATCTTCTGACGGATTAAAATGGTATCGCGGTGTCAGTCTTAAGGAACCTACTTCATCCTATGTGCGCTGTATCGTGGATATAGATAATATATGCACTACATACGGCATACCGCTTGATTCCACGTTTTATGTTAAATTTCAGCAATATACTTACTTCGGAACATTTGCATTGACTTTTTTCGATGATATCACCATAACTGATTCAGCAGGTATATCAAATAATGCTCCTGATACACCTTCTGCGCCTTCACCTTCGGACGGTTCATCCAATGTTGCGCTAAATACCGAACTGAGTGTAGATGTTTCAGATCCGGATGGAGATGCTCTGTATGTGCATTTTTATGATGCATCTGATGACAGTTGTATTGGAACAATTGATGGTATTTTAAGCGGTTCAGAAGCTTCTATTCAATGGACCGGCTTGGATGCGGGATCCAATTACTCATGGTATGCGGTTGCGGATGACGGACATATGACAACCCGGTCGGAAACGTGGTCTTTTACTGCACAGGAGATAATTTCGCTGGAAGAAGCTGTAGATAATACAGATCTGCTGTGGAGAACAGGAGGGGATGCGGAATGGTTCGGACAGACGTCAGAGTCGTACTATGACGGAGATGCAGCACAGAGCGGGAATATAGGCCATGGCCGGTCTGCGTATATGGAAACTGATATAACCGGACCGGGCACGCTGACCTATTACTGGAAAGTTTCTTCCGAAACCGGTTGTGATTATCTTCGTTTCTATATAGACGGAGTTCAGCAAGCTGCAGAAAGCGGCTCAGAAAGCTGGCATCAGGAAAACCATGCCATTGCTGCAGGAAGTCATACATTGCGGTGGGAATATATAAAGGACGAAAGTTCTTCAAGCGGAAGCGATTGCGGATGGGTGGATAAAATTGAATTTCTTCCGTCCGGAAATGTGGCTCCCAACGTTCCGGGCCATCCCTCTCCTGCAGACGGTGAGGAAGGATTAGGGAAGAATACGGTATTGATCGTATCTGTATGGGACGGGAACAGCGACATGATGAATGTCTCTTTTTATAACGCGTCTGATGACAGTGTAATAGGTATTGATCCAGTAGTTGCAAGCGGAGGTACAGCTTCGGTTACCTGGAGCGGGCTGACCTTGGATACCGAATATACCTGGTATGCAGTAGCGCATGACGGGGAGAAGGCGACGCAGTCTCCAGAATGGTCATTCATTACATCCAATACTTCTCCGGACATGCCTTCCAATCCGTCACCTGCGAACGGGGCGTTGGACATAGGGGTGGATCCGGTGCTCAGCGTGGACGTGACCGATCCGAACGGAGACACCATGGACGTAACATTCCATGATGCGTCTGATAACAGTGTCATAGGTACTGACACGGGAGTGACAAGCGGAGGCACGGCATCAGTCACGTGGAACGGGCTGTCATCAGTCAGGACATATCAATGGTACGCGGTGGCTGACGACGGGCATAACAGCACAGTATCGACAGTATGGTCATTCAGCACTATAACGGACCGGGACGGCGACAGCCTTCACGACGCATGGGAGCAGTACTACAGTCCTGACAGGGACAGTGATGACAGCACCATAACCCTTGAAGAGCTCAACGACTTTTCAGATGCAGGGGACTATGACCTTGACGGGATGAGCGACACGGCAGAACATGATCAGGCAGCGGATCCGGCGGATCCTGATCCGTATGACAGAGACTCGAATCCTGCAGGCACAGACGTGAACCCGACAGCAGCAGACACGGATGAGGACACTCTTGAAGACGATGCGGAAACGGATACGGGGAACTTTACAGACATAACAGACACAGGCACCAGTCCGGTCAATCCTGACACGGACGGTGACACCATGCCTGACGGGTGGGAATCGGGGCCGTTCAGCGGTATAAACCATATACATACATACCTTGATCCGAATGACGACGGTACAGCAGAAGCATACAACGGGAAAGACGGTGACCCGGATAATGACGGGGACAGCAATTACATGGAATACATACACGGTACGGACCCGACTGACGCGGCCGACGCATCAGCGGACGCGGATAGTGACGGGATGGACGACAACTGGGAGATGAGCCATTTCGGAGACCTTGACCAGGACGAGACAACGGACTATGACAAAGACGGTCTTCTGGATATAGAGGAATACACCATGAACAGCGGCGGCACAATGGTGGATCCGGCAGACAAGGACACAGATGATGACGGTCTTCTTGACGGGGTTGAGACGGATACAGGCACATACTCCACGGGGCTGGACACGGGAACGGATCCTGTAGACAGGGACAGTGACGATGACGGTATGGAGGACGGGTGGGAAGCGGAATACTGTGACGGGACAGGATGGGATCCCAACACGGATGACGGATCGAACGGGGCGTATGCGCCTGATCAGGATTATGAGGGTGACGGGCTCAGCAATCTTGAGGAGAGTGAGAACGGAACGGATCCGAAATCAGGGGATACAGATGGGGACGGCATGGATGACAAGTGGGAAGTGGAGAACTATCTTGATCCGCTGGAGGATGATTCGGGTGAGGATCCTGACGGAGACGGTCAGACAAATCTTGAGGAGTATGAGAATGGAACCGATCCGCATACATCGCCTGTTACAAAGGAGAAGAGCAGTGACAGCAGCGGATGTATGATGAATACAGGCCATAACAGCTGTACGTCAGTTGTCATCCTTGTAATGGCTGCTGTGGTATTGTGCTGTATGAGGGGGAGGGCAAGGAGAATTATCTACAGGCACAGGTGAACAGCCTGTGGTATGCCGCAGGCTGTAAATTCCAAATTCCAAACCCTAAATTCCAGTAAATTATCCAGTGTATGTTATCCCTTTGAAAAGACCGTCACTCAACTGTGCGTGTGTCAGGATCTGCAGACACGACGCGTATTGTAACAGTGTTGCTCTTTATCTCTCCGGTCCAAACCCTGCCCCGGATCCCGTATTCTGCACCGTCGTCTTCCTTTTTTGAGCAGGTAAACCAAATCCGGTAGGTTCCTGCAGGAATGTTCCATCCCCATATTCCGCGATTGGTATGTATATACAAAACCGGCCCGAAAAGCCCGTAAATACCTCCCGTGCCGAACACTTTCAGATCGATGCTGTCCGGTCCGTTCTCTCTGCCCAGGGTTGTGAAGTGTTCTGTGGTTTTCCGGGGTCGGTGGCCCGCACCGATGCGCCGGGTACGGTTGGGTTTTCCTCCTTTGACCCGTTCCAGATGGGGGATCACTGCTCCGTCCAGACGGTCGTAGACCACTTTCTTTTCTCCTGCAGCCTCCAGCAGAAGCGAACCGTTCCATATCTCGCCCACGGTATAGCGGTTCTTGCTCATTTTGAGTGTCAACAGCAAGCCGTTCTCAACAGAACCCTTCTGCTCATCTGCAGCTGCGGGGGATTTTCTGACCGTAATGGTTATTTCATTGCTGGTAACTTCGCCGGTCCAGCTGCCTTTGGCAAATGTATTATTCGTGGCTTCAGGATTTTTGTATGAAGCTTTAATACGGTATTGCCCTGGCTTGCACAGCTCATACATCATATTACTCCACCTACTTCTGTATTCCCAAGATTCTTCAGGTTTAATCTCCACATAGTCCTTTGCCCGAGGGGGAGGCTTGCGGCCGCCGTAGAATATGGGCGTTGCCGTATTCCTGCTGTGCGGACCCTTAGTGAGAATTGTTACATGTCCGGGAGACATGAGGTATGTATCCAACTTTATGTTGTGCCTGCTGACATTTTTGAACGTTAATGTGAGAGTGGCCACATGTACCGGGCCTTTCCCGTCATTCCGCATCACGGTTTCATATCTGTCCACACCTAATGTCAATTGCATGCCGTTAACCGGCTTGCCCCAAGGCATTTCCTCTTTGATCCTGTTTTCTCCCTGTCTTTTTGCGGATACAGATCCAGCTGACGGTATGTCCTGTCCCCTGACCTGGTTTACCGCCACGTGCGCAGATACTCCGATAACAGATACTGCTGCAATTACTGCTGCCGCGATTTTTATCTTTGTCCAGAACATCATTTTCATAACTCCTTTCATTAACATTAAACCGGCGGGGCTTATACCTGTTGCGGTTCCGGCAGCTAAAACGGTTCCTGACAGTCCGGCTATTGCGGCTGCGGCTAATTTGGCAATTACCGGTGCCGGTGCTGCCCCGGCAGTATGTTCGATCAGTAATGAACCCAGGACTGTACTCGTAACAGCCTTTCCGCGCCCGGCCAGATGCTTCCGCAGCAAATTCATGCCCCTGGAGAGCCGGCTTTTGACAGTGCCGACAGGAATACCCAGTTCGCGTGATATCTGTTCATGGGGCTGTTCCTCAAGATACGCCGGCACAAGGACATCCCGGTATTTTCGGGGAAGCCCTGCAAGAGCAGAATCCAGTTCAAGTTTGATCTCCTCCCATGAGCATTCCTTTTGACCGAGTTGAGCCTGTCGCATGTCCGCAGCCTTTCTTTCATGTTTGTTTCGGCGTTTTGTAGCCTGCATGTGGTTCCTGCAAACCAAGTGCGCTGTTTTAAAGAGCCATCCTGCCACTGCCTCATAGTTGATGAGCGTCTCAGCCTTCTTGGCAAAGATCAGGAATACAGCCTGAGCAGCATCCTCCGCGTCTGCAGGATTTCCTAAAACACGGCAGCAGGCCGAATATACCATGCCTCCGTGCCGTTCAGCTAATACGCGGAACGCTTCTTCAGAACGGTCATGAATAAATCTTTGTATCAGTTGAGTATCGGTCAGGCTGTGCATATTCTCTTTCTTTCAATATTATTGTGTGCGATCAGAAGCGGAAAGTTCCAAAAAAAATATTATAATATCATAACAATGCATGCGTACATCTGTCTGTTAAATTATATTTTTGCCTTGTAAAGCAGTAAGAAGAGGGTATAATAAATACTACGACACTTCGACAATTGTCGAAGTGTCGTAGTATCAATTGCCAGAGGAGCACGCATGTCTTTACAGAAAAAACGAATGCCAGAAACAATGTACCGCACTTCACGTTATTTCCGGGTATTAGGTAATCCGACAGCTTATCTGATTATTCGGAGTCTTGGCCGGACACGAAAAACGCCTACGGAGATGAGCCGGGAACTCAATATCCCGCTTACTACTGTATCATCTACACTGAGACATCTGAGGCAGGTAAATATGGTACGGTATGAGACAAAAAGCAGAATTAAGGAATACCGGCTGAAAGACAGTGAAGTGCTCGCATTACTGGAGAAAGGGGAAACATTGGCTGAGAATATGCGTATAAAGGCTGAATAGGATAATTCGACAGTGCCGAGTTTCAATACGCGTGGAATTAGGAGATACCGATGTACAAACAGATCCTGATGGTCGCTGTAGGATATGTTGTTGCCACACTTATAATATTCAGTGGATTTATTGTTCTGATATATCTGCATAACACACTGGGCAAAACCGTGTTCGCCCTGACGGTTGTGATCGGGTTTGCGACCATGATCCTGTTCCTCTACCGGTTCAATAATCCAAAATGCCCCCAGTGCGGGAGGAACAAGTATAAATGGTATGAACTGTTTACATTGAAAACAGATCCGCGTCAATGCAGCCATTGCCGGAACAGCAGGAACGAGGATGAAAACATCAGCTAAAACCGTACTTATAGTTTTCAAGATGCTGCTTATCACAGGCATTGCAGTACTGTGTATATGGAAATACATGCAGGAGAGTGCTGCTGTTGGATTTGAGGCCAAAACCCTCCCTGAAACCACATCTGAGTTCTCTGCTTCTCAGATTGTTACTGAAGACGTCCCTGAAACCGAAGAGGTTCCTGAAGAGGAGGCCAAAGAGTTTGGGGGGCCGGCTCCCGGGAACGTGGACAGAGTCGTCAGACTGAAAGGGTCTCCTGAAGCACTGGGCACACAGCATGGAACAAAGCTCAAAAAAGAGATCGGTATAATGCTTGCGGAATATCTGAAGTATGATACCGGGGATCAGGGATTGAATCCTGATATGCGCAGGCGCGTGCAGGTTATGAAGCTTTCCCTTCCTGAGTGGTTCATCAGGGAAGTAAAAGCATGTGCACAGGCGGCAGACGTAGATGAGGACATGCTCCTTTTTGCACAGTGTGAGGGGGATGTAAGGAGTCTGGCAGGCTGTACCTCTTTTGCGGCTTTCGACCCCTCTTCCCCCAAGGGAGTATTGGAGATCGGAAGGAATTTCGATTACTGGGGGCTGAAATCAACTGAAACATGTACAGTGGTATTTTCAGTAGTTCCTCGGAAAGAAGACGGATACGTGTTTGTATCCGTGGGCTGGGCGGGGATTCTCGGAGGATGGACATTTTTCAATGAAAAAGGTCTGTTTGTAGCGAACAATCTGGGCGGATTTGAGGAAAAGGATCCCGAAGGTGTCCCCACACTGATACTTGAAAGGATGATCGCACAAAAAGCAGCAACTCTGGACGAAGCAATTGCGATAGTAAAAAAAACCCCGCGCATGCGCGGACAGGTCCTGGTACTGGGATATACAGGTAATCCTGAGAAAAACGTTCCTCCCGACGGCGCAGTGGTCCGGTATGATGCGGAACGGGTTGAAGTTGAGAAAGCCCGGAACGGTTTTGCGTTTTATTCGAGTATCGGGTTTGACAGGGAAACAGTCAGGGAAATACTTGTTTCTCCAGGCATAAAGCCCGTTGATGCGATTAAATCTGCGGGAAATATGGGAACACTTCATTCAGTTGTTGTCCGGCCGCATGAAAACAGGATCTGGGTCGCCCACGGCCGTCAGTCATATGCTCATCTCGGTTCGTATATTAAATACGATTTGAAAAAACTACTTCAGTGAAGGAACACGCCCTGATGTGGATTAGAAGACGTTTGGACATATCATGGAGAGATCTTTTCTACGGGATTGCCCAGTGTTTCATCAGAAGAAAGGAATCGAATTGTATTGAAGGCATACAGAGGCTGTGGCCCCGGCCGGAGAATATTTTTCCCTGTTTTTCCGTGCGGACCGGTTTTGATCTTCTGCTCGATGTGCTCGATGTTCCTGAAGGGAGCGAGGTTATTATTACCGCAGTCACGCTTCCGGACATGGTCAGGATAATTGAAGATCACGGCTTGGTGTCTGTACCGGTCGATATCACCCCGGATACCATGGGATGCAGCAGGGAGTCAGTGCAAAAGGTGATCACTCCCCGGTCCAGGATCATTGTGCTGACAAACCTGTTCGGAGGGCGGTTTCCTGCGGATGATATCATTGATACGGCAAAAAAGGAGGGGCTGATCGTGGTCGAGGATCTTGCCCAGTCATTCAGCGGCTGTATAGAGGACGGCCATCCCAAAGCTGATGTTTCCATGTTCAGCTTCGGCACCATAAAGACCGCTACTGCACTCGGCGGTGCTGTTATGAGTGTGCGTGATCCTGATATACGGGATGCAATGACCGAACGATACTCATCGTATCCTTACCAGACGAGAAGGTCCTATCTGCTGAAGCTGCTGAAATACACACTGCTGAAAACAGCGACATACAGGATGACCTTCGGTATTCTGGTCGTGCTGTTCAATCTGATCCGTATCGACTATGATCGCTGTATCCATAAGTGGTCCCGGGGTTTTCCTGGACCCGGTTTTTTCGGCAAAATAAGGCGGAAACCGTGTGTGCCTCTGCTTGCACTCCTCAGACGGCGTCTCAACCGGTATGACCGGGGTCGTCTTTCCGACCAGAGGAGCAAGGGGGAACGGCTTCTTTCCATTCTGGGCGAAAATATCGAATGCCCGGGCACGAAGGCGGGAAACCATGTATACTGGGTCTTTCCTGTATGTGTTGAAAAACCTGATGATGCGGTTGATCTGCTCCGCAGGAACGGATTTGACGCTACCAGCAGACACAGCATGTATGTTGTGCCGGTTCCGGAAGGAAACAAGACCGATGCGCCTGATGAGGCAGGCAGACTGCTCGCGCATATTGTATATCTTCCGTTTTATCCTGAAATACCTTTTAAAGAGATAGAAAGGATGGGAGCTTTCCTGAAATAATGCTATGAGTGAAGTAATATCAGTACTGTTGCTCGCGGTATCAGCCTATCTGATAGGCGGTATCCCTTTTTCACTGATCCTGGGAAAACTATGGGGAGTGGATATCCGGAAAGAAGGAAGCGGGAATGTGGGTTCTGCAAATGTAATGCGGACCGCTGGCAGAATTGCCGGTATACTGGCATTCGCCGGGGATATGGGCAAAGGGGCGGCCGCAGTATTCGTTTCATTCCTTTTGAACCCGTTCCAGACGGACACAATACTCCTTGTCGGGGCTTATGCCTCGGTGATAGGCCATATATATCCCGTATATCTGAAAGGGAAGGGCGGAAAAGGTGTGGCTACAGGGGCCGGTGCAATGCTGATGCTGTCGCCGGCAGCACTGGCATCGGCAGCAGCAGTATATATCATAGGGTTTTACGTGTCGCGCAGAATATCGTCAGTGGGTTCCCTTGCTGCCGCAGTCTCTTTTCCCCTGTTTCTCACCCTGTATTATGTTCTGCTGGGAGAGGCGTATTCAGTGTTTTTTGATATAAATTATTTGTGGTTTTTAATGACAGTGCTCGCATTAATTACACTTATAATTGTGAAGCATATTCCGAATATCGCACGGCTTTTGCGGGGTGATGAGAACAGATTCGGTGGCGACCGGCATTAAACGGTCTGTAAGGCCGGATTTCCCCGTGATTTTTACTTTTTTTTCTTGATTTCCCCTGAAAAGGGCTTACAATTCTGAAGAATCGGCACGAATGAGAAGAATGACTGACACTTTATAGAAAAGGAAAACAGAAAATGAAACGATGTGTAATCACTGCTGTTGCAGCTGTCATGGTCCTGAGTATGGTTCCTGCAGATGTGGAAGGACTTATCAACCCGAATTTTACTCCGATAAACCTTGTAGAACAGTCGGGTCTGATCGCGGAGGTCACCTTTGAAAAGATCGGGGACGAGAAAGGGCTGTCAACCGCGGCCGTTACCTCTGTAATCAAGGGAAAGAGTAAACAGAAAAAGTACACTTTTGATTTCAATGCGACCGCATACAAGGAGCAGGGCAAGACAATTGCTGCGCAGCTTAAACAGCTTAAGGATACACCCGTTCTTCTTTTTATCGGTTCTTTTTCAGAAGAGGGTGCAGGCATGGAAGGTGGCGGGATGATGCCTCCCGGAGGAGGGTTTGGAGATGAAGGCGGAGCAGAGGAAGGGGAAAAGAAAGGATATCTTCATGTTAACGGGCAGTGGGTTGTTTTGTTCCCGGGCGAGAAAAACACGTGGGAAATGGATGAGATAAGCCAGGTCATGCTCGGTACGTGGAACGGTTCGACCGGCATGCTCAAAAAAGTCGTGAAATATATCCTTGCCGATCCGGATCCAGACGTTCCGGTCAAGACGTTTGCCCAGTGGTCAATTAAGGTGAAAGCCGGTACTGTAAAGGGGAACACGCCCGGGGCGGCTTCAGTTATGCTGAAAAAAGGCACGCCTGAGCTTGTTTTTGTGGCGTGTGAACAGGGTGACCGCCTCTATTCCTATGACCCGATTAAGGAGACCTTTACGGACATAGCCGCCAAACACGGGATAAAAACCTGCTCAAAAGCATTTCAGTGGGCTGATGCAAACAGGGACGGGCTTACTGACCTTGCAAGCTGGGACGGCTCATCTTTAAATCTGCTGACGCAGAAGAAGGACGGTACATTCGAATCGAAGAAAATAAAAACAGAAGGAACTAGACAGGGGTGTCTTGATATATCGCCCACTGATGCGGGAAAGCCGGGCAGCATCGGACTTGTCCTCAGCACGGCGGGTTCGCCGGTCCTTGTGGTGTGTGGCAAAGAGAGCAGCTCACGCATGCTCGTGACCGGACCATTTCCGGGTGCGGGCCTGGGCAAGGCGGGAAGGTGTATCGTTGCCGACTTTGACAATGATTCCGTTCCCGACATTGTGCAGCCGTTCGAAACGGGCAGCTTGTTCTACAAAGGGACCAAACTAGGAGAGTTTGCCCAGCCCTCGAAATGCAGCGTTGCGCTCGGAGAGGGAAAAACCTTTTCGAATATAGGTGATTTTGACCATGACGGTTCATTTGACATTTTTGTCACTGGTGAGTATATGAACAGGATGTGGCGCAATGACGGCAAAGCGGGTTTTACTGATGTGTTCGGATACACGGGCGAACTGGCGTATATTTCAAAACCGGGCGGTGTATATACGGAAACATGCGACATAAACAGTGATGGACGCCAGGATGTATACATCATCTACGCACAGATAGCTCCCCACCATTTTTTCAACAGAGGGTATCACAGCTTCGGCCATTCCCACATGATGGACCTGGCTGAGAACGAACTTCTTCCGCAAGCATCGGAAGGCGCACGAACGGGATGCATGGGTGATTTCAATGCTGACGGTGCCCATGATGCTGTAATGATACTGAACAACGGCGAAATATGGGTGTTTTTCAGGGAGACAGTAGAGGAATTCGCGCTGTGCGTGCATGCAACCATATCACCCGACAGCGCTTTTGCCGGGCCGCTGAAAGTCACAGGATGGAATGAGGGCCGCTGTCTGGGGTCATGGAACATCTATGCCGGAAGCCCGCCTGCGTTTTTTGCCAGAAGGACCGCGGGCACCTGCAAAGTGAAATGGATGCTGCCGGGCGGCACTGCCTGTGAAAAAGAGGTTATCCTCGAAAGCAAACCGGCAGAGGTTATAATCTCGAAATAAACGGATCACTTCTGGAGAGGCTGGAACCGGCAGGTAAAATGCCGTAAGAACCGGGGTTCGTACGTGATGCGGTAGCCGGGAATGTTTTCCCTGTTTTTCCAAACCTCTTCAATCACTTCCAGCAGATAATCGAAGTGGCTCTGCGTATACACGCGCCTCGGGAAGGCAAGCCGTACCAGTTCCAGGGGGGCGGGAACTTCGTTTCCGTTTTCATCTTTTCTGCCGAACATAACGGTACCGAGCTCCACACCCCGGATGCCCCCTGTGGTGTACAGGCTGTTCACAAGCCCGATCCCCGGATACTGAACCTGGGGAATATGGGGCAGAAAATTCTTTGAGTCCAGAAAAACGGCATGTCCTCCCACAGGACGCATAAACGGTATTCCTGTTTCAAGCAGTTTTTTTGCCAGGTATTCGACCGTTGCGTGGCGATAGACCTGGTAGTCGTACTCGAGGGCTTCGGACAATCCAATAGCTATAATCTCAAGGTCCCTGCCCGCAAGCCCCCCGTACGTGGGAAATCCCTCCCGAAGGATCAGCAGATTTCGGAATTCCTCCGCCCATTCGTCGTCATTGCACACAAAAAAGCCGCCGATATTAGCAAGGCCGTCCTTTTTGCAGCTCATTGTCGCGGCATCGGCAAGAGAGAACATTTCCTGCGCGATCTCAAGAAGGGACCTGTTACCGTATCCCTGCTCCCGCTCGTGAATGAAGTATGCGTTCTCGGCATAACGGCAGGCGTCTATTACCAGCGGTATACCGTGCCTGCTCAGAACGTCCTTTACGTCCCGGATATTTTTCATAGAGACGGGCTGCCCGCCTCCTGTATTGTTTGTCACAGTGATCATGCAGAAGGGGATATTCTCACTGCCGTTTTCCTGAATGCACTGTTCCAGTTCCTCAATGTCCATGTTCCCTTTGAACGGTTTTTCAAGGGCCGGGTCAAAACCATCCTTGCACAACAGGTCAACGGCCCGTGCGCCCGTGTATTCAACGTTGGCGCGTGTGGTATCAAAATGGCTGTTGCTCGGAATAACATTCCCCTCCTTTAAACGGGTTTCGGCGAGAATGCTTTCCGCGGCCCGTCCCTGGTGGACGGGGAACACGTGTTTCATATTTGTGATGTTCTGGACCGCCGCTTGGAATTTTTTCCAGGACCTGCTCCCGGCATAGCTTTCATCAGAGACCATTAATGCGGCCCACTGTTGGGTGGACATAGCGCCAGTGCCGCTGTCCGTCAGAAGGTCGATGCAGCAGTCCTCCGCGTCGAGGAGGAACACATTATAATGCGCTTTCTCAAGGGCGGTTGTCCGTTCTTCAGGAGAGAGCAGCTTGATGGGCTCTGCCATTTTGATACGGAAGGGTTCGATAATGGTGCGCATTTCCCGGTGACTCCTTTTTAATATTTTAGAAGCGGTATCCCGCGTACAGAGCAGCCATATAGCTGTTGTTCGGATTGCCTGCAGGTATATAGATGTATAGGGTGATATCGAAACGTTCATGTACAGTAATGCCTGCCGCGGCCTGGAAAAGGAACAGTTCATTGATCGGGGAGGCGTTTGAGAATGTTGCTCCTCCGCCGATATAGAACCTGTCAAGCCTGAACAGGTAATTGACACCGGTCATAAAAAGAAGCTGGGAGTCTTTATCAACATCGGAGGGGGCTTTCAGGCAGGTGATATCGAATGTTGTTTCAAGTATGCCCGCACCCAGAGGAAAATGTATATATCCGCCCGCAGAGGGGCCTGTGGAAAAATCACCCGTGTCCGAACTCGGTCCGGGAAAAAAAGCACCGAACCGAACCCCGGGGCTCCACGCCTGCGGCACGGCCTGTTCAGTTTTTTCCGGCTCAGGTTTTTTGTCTGCGGCATGCTCTTCCTCCCTGAGGAAAATATCATCCTGCTTGAGAAGCGCGAGAATAGGGGGAGCATCGAAAAAACCGTGTGATGAACTGTATGCTGTTGCTCCTGTCAGTACAAGCAGGAGCGTGCAGAATTCGGGTAATAGGCTATAATGCGGCTTTCGCCTTAACAAAAAAGTTTTTATCTTCAACATGCATGATTCTCGGCAATTAATCTACTAAAATATTTGTCGTTTAAAACGACAAAAATTTTATTTCAGTATAACTCCGGGCTCAACCTCATTCTGTTCTTTTCTCTCCTCTTTCACAACTGTTCTGACAGTACGGAACCCTATATCAAACATCCGTTTGCCCGGTTTTTCAGCATTGCGTTCATATGTCCGGCATGACGTTGCCCCGAACCTGAACGAACCGCCTCTCACAACCCGGTACGTGCCCCGTGAAGGTCCGTCCGGATTTTTCAGCCCGGATATTGTGTAATAATCGGGACTGTACCGGTCCATACACCATTCCCACACATTGCCGGACATATTGTAGAGGCCGAACGGATTCGGCCCGAATGACGTGACTGCAGCAGCGGTACCTGGATTGCGTTCTACCCAACCCTTATCCTTGCTGAAGGAGTATCCCCAGGAAAAAGGACGCCCGTCTCCCCCTCTGGCCGCTTTTTCCCATTCCGCTTCAGTGGGCAGCCTGTAATGAGCATTGTTTTTTGCGCTTCTCCATGCGCAGAACCGGACAACGTCATTCCACGAAATACCGGTAACCGGCATGTGGTCTTCCTTCGACTGGGGGGGACGGGTATGCAGGGGATCGAACTGTTCGTACTGAAGATTCGTTATTTCAGTAATATCCATGTAGAAGGGGGATACATATATGGAACGTTCCGGCTTGCAGTCCTTGGACGAACTGAGCGTGCTTCCCCTGACAAAAGTTCCGCCCGGAATGAGTGCCATGGTGATGCCCGTTGTGTCAGTAATAGTTGAGGGAAGCAGTAACAGGGAAAGCTCCCTGATCTTATCGGTCAGCCTGCTGTTTCCAGGCTTCATGTCCAGTGCTTTTTTGTACAGTGCGACCGCTTTTCTATAATCACCAGTTTTTTCAGCCTGCTGCGCTTCCTCGACCAGCCTGCCGTATGCGATGAGCTTCTTTTCTTCGGCGATTTTGATGCCGCATGCCTGAAGTCGCGAACGGAGATATTCATCCTGGGTAGCGGATGTTGTGTAGTCTGCTGCAACAGTAAACAGGGAGCGGGCCTTGTGATATTCACCTTTTTCAAAAAGTATTTCAGCACGGTCCCTGCAGGATTCGTATTTTCTGTTCTGGACCTGCACCTGTTCGGAAGCGCTTATTTTTTTGAAAAGCTCATCCGCTTTCTGTTTCAGGCCGGGATTCTCGGCCAGCAGACGCGCTTTTTTGTATTCAGAAACGGCTTTAGGGATATCTCCGGCTGATATATATTCGTCAGCCTTTTTTACATGTGTATTGAACGTGGCTTGTGCCAGTTTTTTGCGGATCTCTGCGGAATCCCTCACAGCGAGTGCGTTTTCATAATTCGCGACTGCCAGAGACCACTGCTCGTTCAGAGCGGCCCGCTCAGCAGATTCCGTAAAGATTCTGAACTTTATATCGGCTTCTCCCTTTTTTTTCCCTTCTGCGATGCGCGCCTTGAGCTCCGACACACGTTCCCTGTCCGGGAAGACCTGCTTCGCTGTGCTCAGAAGCGATTCTGCTGCAGCAAACTCTCCGCTTTCTATATGCTGCAGTACGCGGGAGCAGAGGTGCTCGAATTCTTTTTGAAGCTGTTCCTCCTTTTCCTCTGCTGGTACTGTTTTCGGCCCATCCGGGCCGTGTTTCCGGTTGCCGGATCGCGGATGCGCAGCTCTGCCGGCTTCAGTATCTTTGTCCCCGTCAGAAAGGCTGGTCAGGATCAGAATGAGCATGAGCAGAACAGAGAACCCGAATATGCCTATCATGCTGTAGACCATGTGTGTGTTGGACACCCCAGGCTTCTTATCCTTTTGTTCCATAACCCGTATATATTCCTTATGTTATACAGACATATAGTCCTATTGTAGCCTGCAAATCCGTTTTGTCAAGGGAAAATACCGGAGAACACAGAGAGGATGTAAAGTTTTTATAAATGGAGTTATGAAAAAATATTTTTATTTTTTGTTGACAAATCGGAAAAAATGATGTATAATTAACATACGAACAGTTAATATATAAACTAAAAAGGAAAAACGATGAGTCTGAAGCAGGACCTGGGACTTACGCGGGGTTTTACAAGCAGGGAACATGAAGGTATATTGAGCATTTTCTATACAGGGGAGCTGATCCGCAAGCGGGCCAGGGAATTTTTCTCAGAGTTCGGATTAACAGAGGTTCAGTTCAATCTTCTGGAGCTTCTTTATTATCAGGCTGAGGAGGGAAGGGGAATAACACAGGCTGAGCTCAGCAGGATGATACTGGTAAACAAATCTAATATGACGGGCCTTATAGACCGGATGGAAAAAAATAACCTGGTTAAAAGGACCGCGGTCCCTGGTGACAGACGTTACAATGAAGTCCGATTAACATCCCATGGGAAAAGGATGCTGAATAAAGTTGAAGACAAATATATAAAAGAGATATCATCAATAATGAAATCGCTCAAGCCGAAAGAACTGATGGCACTGATCGGATCGCTTGACAAGGTAAGGAAGGAACTGACGTAATATGAGAAAAATAATTTTTTGGGATAATAGTTCATATATGAACCAATCGGCATTGAATAAGAACTGGCCAGGACCCATATCGGTAGTGACAGGTCTTCAGACCTGTCCGGCCGGCTTTAGTCAGTAATAGAAAAGGAAGGCAGAATGAAAAAAATGATTTTCTTATTAATGATTACTGCTGCAAGCAATATGGTGTTTGCCTGGGGTGGGATTAAGAAGGTTAAGTTGACTTATAATTATGGATATGATACAATTCTCAGACAGAATATTGGGTTCGGTCTTTTTGCAGTTCGGGATGTCCCTACCTGCGGTGAAGAATATGGTTATTTAGTTGAAAGCAGGATCGGTATGGATGGATTCTGTTTGTCTGTTGAATATGCTATAACGGGCTGTAGCGACCATCACGGGAGAATTCTCGCTCCATATGGATTGGGCTGGTCAATAGGGCTGTCTTACATTTACAACTCAGAAAACGGAACAGTGTATAACCATCCTGTAAGAGGGGTGGGTATTTCCGGGAGGATAGGTGCTCTTTTTACATCCCTTACCTTTGGTGTTTATGAAGAGATCGCAAACGAAGACAGGGATCGGTTCTACAGAATAGGCTTGTCTTTGGGTTTTTAAAGAATAAAAAAATGAAAGGAATGGTTATGTTCAGGATCAGATTTATTGACTGGTTATGTGTTCTGTTTGTCAGGATTGTAGATATGCTTCAGGGAGCAGTCTTAAAAAACTACGCTGTATTTACTCTTCTGGTGAGCCATGCACCCCAGAAATATGGAGCCAAAGCCTCCCGGTACAGAGCATTCAGGGAATTCCTGATCGCGTATAAGCGTGTACCGGCTTACAGGAAGTTTCTGAAAAAAAACAATTGGTCATGCGGGTCGAAAAAAGCTCAGGACATTTTCGAATCACTCCCGGTTACAGATAAACCTGACTACATACTTCCATACTCTACTGAAGAACAATGCCTTGATGGGGAGTTCTTCCACAAAGGGGTGGTAGTCGATGAGTCCTCCGGGTCAACAGGAATTCCGTATAATTGGGTAAGGACCCGGAGGGAACGCGAGATAGTGAAATCGCTTATAGGCAACTACCTGAAGTACTGCTATGAAGACAGGAAATTTATTGTGCTTAATACATTCAGTATGGGGGCGTGGGCGACCGGTTTCAACATGGCTTTGGCTGCTGAAGAATTAGGGGTTGTAAAATCAACCGGGCCTGATGTTGACAAGATATTACGGACGCTTCAGTTTTTCGGTAATCAATACCCCTATATCCTGAACGGGTATCCTCCTTTTATAAAATACCTATTTGATGAAGGCGAGAAACAGGGATTTGTATGGAAAGAATATAATATCCATGTTCTTGTAGGCGGGGAAGGGATGTCGGAAGGGCTCCGGGATTATCTTCTGAGATATGCCAGGACGGTCTTTTCAGGATATGGCGCATCGGACCTGGAGATCGGTATCGGAGGCGAAAACCCGTTGACTGTAAAGATAAGGAAGCTGTGTCTTGAGAACCCGGAATTGAAACGGACTCTTTTCGGAGATGATCACCGCATGCCCATGCTTTTTCAGTATAATCCGCTGGACCATTATATCGAGATAATCGATAAAGAGATAGTCGTGACAGTCAGCAAGCCCTGGACCCTTGCCCCCAAGATCCGATACAACATAAAAGACGAAGGCGGCATGATAACATTTGACGAGATGAAGGAAAAACTCAAGCAGCATGGCGTTGATCTGCAAAAACTTGAAAAGGAATGCAATTATCCCCGCTGGTATCTGCCTTTTCTTTTTGTTTTCGGCAGGAAAGACAGTACCGTGTCCGTCATGGGAGCCAATATTTACCCGGAGGACGTTGAAAACATTATATATTCTGATAAACTTTGTGCTCAGAATATCAATTCGTTCTCTCTTTCTCTGGAAGATGATGCATCCGGGAACCCGCGGCCGTGTTTTGAGTTTGAACTCCTGGATATGGAATACCAGGACAGTATTGAAGAAAAATTGGGGAACATCATAACACCTGAATTGTCGAAATTAAGCGGGGATTTCAAGAAAGCCACTGAAGAATATGAAGAAGCTGTCAAACCGATCATAAGGACGTTCGGTCTGCATGAGGGACCTTTTGCAGAGAATCAAAACCGTATTAAAAAACGGTATATTAAAAGGAGGAAACATAATGGAAGACCAGCAAAAAAATGATATAAAAGAATCCAATAACAGAAAAACGAAGAAACCCTCAGCAAAACGGTTGCTCAGGGATGCAATTATAACAGCGGCGGTTGTGATATCCGCTTTTTACGGGTATCTCTATTTTTTCATTCAGCGGCCTGCAGGCTCAGGGCCTGCAGGCCCTGACATCCCTGCAGAGCCTTTTACAGAAGTCTGGTCTATAGATAAGATAGTACTGCTGGGTATAGGAGACAGTATAACAGACGGGTATGGGGCAACCGGGTATGGAACACGTAAGTCATTTTCATACTTTAACAGGCTTGTATCGAACCCCAGAGGTGACAGTGAGGGTACACAGGGAAGAAATCTTTCAAAGGTGTTTCCCAACCTTACAGCGGACAACATATCTGTATCCGGGTCTGTGTCGACAGAACATCTGCAGGGCCAGATCCTTCCCCTGAAACCGTTCCCTCCGGATGTTACCGGTATAGTTGTCATGACATCGGGCGGCAACGACATTATCCATCAGTACGGCGAAGCCCCTCCAAAGGAATGCGCCATGTACGGGGCAACCATTACTCAGGCGGAGCCGTGGATCCGGAATTTTGAGAAACGGCTTGATACAATGGTAATGGAAATTAAAGAACGGTTTCCGGGCGGATGCCATATATTCCTTGCCAACATATACGATCCCACTGACACGACCGGTGACCTTGGAAATACGGGCCTTCCTCCGTGGGAAGACGGACTGAAAGTGCTGAAAGCATACAATGATATTATCGCCGCATGCACTGAAAAGCACGATCATGTTCACCTGGTGGATATCCGGACGCCCTTTCTGGGGCACGGCATACACTGCACAAAAATATGGAACAGGAACTACACACCCAGAGACCCCCGCTGCTGGTACCATTCGAACATTGAAGACCCTAATGACCGCGGCTATGACGCAATCCGGAGGGTGTTCCTGCTGGAGATCATGAAGGTTTTTGCAAAAGGAATAGAATGAAAGCGATCGCACTGCAATTCATAAACGGCAATGCTTTTTTTGCGGGGATATATATTGTATCAATAGGTCTGCCGGTATATATCCGGTGCAGCAGAAGAATAATCCGGTCAGTTGTTACGATTATGCTTCTAATGGGAGTAATATGTACGGGATTGTCAGGCACACCGTTTTCACTGATGCTTTTTGTGTTGTGGGTGGTTTCATGTGCAGGAACGTTAGTCCTTTCTTCTACAAAAAACAAAGCCCTGGAAAAATACAAAGCACCTGTTTGGACAGCAGCCGTTTTCATGCTTTTATCAATTTGCCTTTTCCTGTTTGAGATACCGTACCACATGTCGAAAGAGATAATTATCGGCCCGAACCAGACGGTTTATGTATTGGGCGATTCGATCAGTGCAGGATTTACGGATAAAGAGAAAACATGGCCTTTAGTGCTGGGTGAATTAAGCGGGTTAAAAGTCATCAATCTTGCTCTGCCTGGGGCAACTGTAAAGAGTGCCCGGGTTCAAGCTGATGGTATTTCGATCGCAGGTTCAGTCGTAATTCTTGAGATAGGGGGAATAGATATCCTTGAACAAAATGACACCGGAATGTTTGAAACTCAGCTTGCAGGGCTTTTATCGTATCTTGAAGATGGAAAACACACCATCGTGATGTTCGAGATTCCCACACCTCCCTTATGCAGCAGGTATGGCAAGATACAGAGAACATTAGCTGAGAAATATCATGTTACTCTTATCCCTAAGAAATATATGGCTGATGTGATCGGTATGGGACACGGAACAATAGACAGCATACATTTGTCTCAAAAGGGACATAATGCACTTGCTGAATCAGTATATGAGTTGATCCGGTATTAAGCGGCCTTAAAAGGCCGCACTACGTCAAAAAACCTTTTTCTTCCCCTTTTTTGCTTGTATTGAAGCGTAATAATGATATAATATAAATATAAAATAAGGATACTGAAGGAATCGGTACTATGAAAAAACTCCCCGGATTTCTTGAAAAATACTTCTGGGATACTGATTTTACAAAGATCGATCCTGAACAGTCCGGGATATATATAATCAGACGCATTATGGAATACGGCGACCAGAAGGCTGTTGCCTGGATGCGCAAAAACTATCCTGAAGAAGAAATGCGCGAAATACTGCTCAGATACAGAGGATTGTCCAGAAAAAGCGCCCGGTTCTGGGGACTGATACTGGATATACAGGAAGAAAATATATTATGTTTGAAAAGGCGCTCGAACGGGATGCCGCAGACAGCCTGGCCCTTTTAGGCAGTACCGGTCTTCTGAGATCAGCCTATCTGGCTGGAGGCACTGCAGCTGCCCTTCATCTGGGTCACCGCATATCAGTTGATTTTGATTTTTTTACTCCTGCAGAATTTTCACCCCGGGATTATGCCACACAGCTTGCCAAAATCGGGGCATTCAATGAGGAAACAGCTGAAAAAGGGACAATAACCGGCAAGTTCCAGGGAGTAAGGTTCAGCCTCTTCTTATATGAATACCCTCTTCTCTTTGAAACAGAAGAATTCAAGTCTTTACGGATAGCTGACATACGCGACATATCAGCAATGAAGGTTGATGCAATAGCCGGAAGAGGAGCAAAGCGGGATTTTATAGATCTGTATTTTATATGCAGGTCCGGGTATGGGCTTAAAGAGATCCTCGGATATTATGACAAAAAATACGGAACACTCGCATCAAACCGTATACACATATATAAAAGCCTGGTATATTTTGATGATGCTGAACAGGACAGCATGCCGCATATGCTTGCGGAAGGATCGTGGGACATTGTAAAGGAGTACTTCAGGTCAGAAATTAAAAATCTGACCCGATAAACAGAATGACCCTACAATGGTGAGTGGAGAATTACTTCAAGGGCAACTATGCTGGTATCCTCAATGGGCATGAAAAAAGCGCCCTAAAAAGGCCGCACTACATCACTAAACCTGCTTTACATCGTAGTACGACTCTTTTCGAAGATCCCGGCCCATTATGTAATAGTGGTGTCGGGAAGAGTCGCCTTCCCCTTTAAAATGCTAAATTAACAATGATAATTTTAAAATTTACAATGAAAAAGGTTTATGTGAATAAACCTTTTTACTCCTTGAACATCCCTATCTTCCGGTATTTTTCGTACCTGTCCTGGATGATGCGGTCTATCGGGACAGGCCTGAACTCGTTGATAGTCCGTAAAATGAATTCCTTGATGGATTCAGCCATCTCTTCATAATTTTTATGTGCTCCTCCGAGAGGTTCAGGTATGACTTCATCAATCATCTGGAGCTGTTTGAGGTCCTTGGCCGTCAGTTTAAGCGCTTTAGCCGCTTCCGATCGTCTGGCTGCGTCTTTCCACAGTATAGCCGCGCACCCTTCCGGGGAAATCACTGAGTAGTATGTGTTTTCGAGCATGGCGATCCTGTCCGCGAGGCCGATGCCCAGAGCTCCTCCGCTTCCCCCTTCACCGATGATGACTGCAATTATTATTGTCCTGAGGCCAGCCATTTCAATAAGGTTTTTTGCGATGGCAAGGAACTGGCCCCGTTCCTCTGCCTCAATGCCGGGATGGGCTCCGGGTGTATTAATCATCGTAACTACCGGGATACTGAATTTTTCGGCCAGTTTCATTTTATCGAGGGCTTTCCTGTATCCTTCGGGCAGAGGACAGCCGAAATTGAACCGGGTCCGTTCATTAAGGTTCTTACCTTTACGCTGGCCGATAAGGAGGACCTTCTGGTCCTTTATCCTGCCAAAGCCGGTCAATACGGATGGGTCGTCACGGTAACATTTATCTCCGTGAAGCTGTACGAAATTGCTGAAAATAAGCCTTGCATAGTCATCAGCTTCAGGACGGTCCGGATGCCTGGCAACCTGTACCCGCTGCCACGGAGTAAGGTTGTCGAATATCTCCTTCGTCTTTTTGTTGAGAGCTGATTTCAGCCGGTCGATCTCGCTTGAAAGGTCCAGGTCCTTCTCTTTTGAGAACTGTTCGAGTTCCGCCAGCTTCTGCTCCATCTCGATAATGGGTCGCTCGATTTCAAGGGCCCGTATACCGGTATTGCTGTTGTCGGTGCTGTCCGTCATATTTATAATGGTCCCTCTAATTTCGGGAATATTCCGTTTCTGATAATATCATTCCGGACCGTAGCGAGGTTTTTCAGTCTCTGGCTTTTAGAGGTTAGCAGCATCCTGTCCACAAAGGTGCTGAACTCCTTTCTGACACCGGGCACGTGTCCGTACAGGGGTTTGTGTTTTGCTTTGAGGTGTTTTGTCAGAAGTTCCTGTACATTGCGGCCTGAGTAGGGAGGCGTGCCTGTGAGAAGATAATAGATTGTTGCACCGAGAGAGTAGATGTCCGATTCCTCAGTGGTCTTCTCCTTTTTGATCTGTTCGGGGCTTATGAAAGAGGGTGTGCCTGAGATTTCGCGTGTGCTGCTGAACAAAGAGAAGGGGGTTCGTTTCGAATAGGAAAAGTCGATAAGCTTCAGTATGTCACCGTCAGCAACAAGGATGTTTTCAGGCTTGAGATCGCAGTGAATGATATTATGACGGTGAATATACATAACGACTTCAAGCAGCTGTCTGACCACAGTTCCGGCCCACTGTCTTTTCTTGAAGATCTTATTGCGGCTCATATTCGTCAGTCCGTGAGGGAGCTCGGATGCGACGTAGGATTTCAGGTTTACTGCATCTACCCATTCCATAACGATATAGGGGCGTTTATTCTTTTTTCCGAAGTGATAATAAGAGAGTATATTCTGGTGCTTCAGGGATTTGACAGCTTTCCATTCATTTTTGGCAAGCCGTTGATGGTTTCTGTTGCCTAGAGAGGATACCCTCATTATTTTGACTGCGTATTTTTTTCCTGTAGACGGGTCTTCAGCCTTTTGTATCTCAAAAACAAGCCCTGTCTTATGAGTATCGATAATATGAAGTCCGGACAGCATACTGTTCCTCAGACAGAATCAGTGATATTATTTGCACATATTTTGCTGCTTCTGCAGCAAGAAATTTATTATAGCATACAAACAGCGGTTTTGCAACAACTTTACTGCAAATAATTTAAATTTTGCTTGCATATCGGGCCATTTACGTACAATGTAGTACAGTATAGACGTATATGCCCGGTTGATTCCAGATGTTCGGAAACAATTTGCGATTGTGTATTGTATGGATAATTGTTGCATACATCGGAAAGCAGCACTTTTTGACAGGGACGGCACCCTTATTATCGATTCAGAATATATTTCCGATCCTGAGGAGGTGGTCCTGATACCCGGTGCCCGTGCGTGTGTGCAGGGGCTGAAGAAAAGAGGATATATAGTGGGTCTTGTCACGAACCAGTCGGGTATCGGAAGGGGGTTTTTCAGTGAATCGGATTTCTGGAGCGTCACCGGAAGGCTTGAAGAGCTTCTCAGCACACAGTTTGATGCGGTTGAAATGTGCCCCCACCATCCTGATGATCAGTGCAGGTGCCGCAAACCTTCACCCTATATGCTTCAGAAGATCCTCGATGACCAAGGATGCGCAGTTGAAGGGTCCTTTTATGCTGGTGATAAGCGGTCTGATATTGAAGCGGGGAACAGGTCCGGCCTCCGGACCTTCTGGTGCAGTTTCGGGCCGCTCGGGGAGAGTGAACGGGCAGATGATATTGCAGATATAACGGTTACATCTTTAGAGGAAATTCTCGATCATGTCTGATACACATAAGGGTAAAAAACGGATCGGTGCTCTTTTTGAGAACATATCTGTGCTGGTGCTCGGAGATATCATGCTTGACCAGTATATATACGGTCAGATCAAAAGAATATCTCCCGAATCTCCGGTTCCGGTCATTGAATATCAGCGGGAACGATGTATGCCGGGAGGGGCGGGCAACGCAGCGGTCAATGTACAGGCGCTTTCAGCCTCCGTTACCATCTGCGGACTGCTTGGCAGGGATGAAAGCGGGGCTTCCCTGAAGAAGACGCTTGCTGAAGCCGGAATTACAGCGGACTGCGTTGAAACGGACAACCGTGTCACGACTGTAAAGACCAGGATAATTGCTCAGCAGAACCATCAGATCGTACGGGTGGACAGGGAGAGGGAGCATCCGGCTGATGATACGGACAGAAAGGCTCTCAAGGATATCCTGTCGTCCCGCGTCAGCAGTGCCGATGCAGTACTTATCGCTGATTACAATAAAGGAACTGTCACGCCGGACGTTGCGCGGCATGCTATTATGCTTGCCCGGGAGAACAGTATCCCTGTTATCGTGGACCCGAAGGGTATCGATTATTCAAAATATAAAGGTGCAGCGGTCCTGAAACCCAATATACGCGAGCTTGAAGTGACAATGGGGCACCGGATTCGCACTGCTGAGGAAATGCACGCCTCGCTGAAGGACCTTTTGAAGCGTATTGAACTGGAAGCGGTTATCCTTACAAGAGGAAGTGAAGGTATGAGCATCCTGGAGAAAGGCGGGGAAGTGATTGATATTCCGGCCACTGCGCAGGAGGTGTTCGACCTTTCCGGTGCGGGTGACACGGCTGCAGCCGTTACCGCCCTCTGCTGTGCCGCTGATATGACTTTTTTTGATGCAGCGCGGATCGCCAATACCGCCTCCGGTATCGCTGTGTCAAAAGCCGGTACGTCAGCAGTTTACATAGATGAACTTGAAAGGGCACTGAAAACGTCCGAAAGCTTTGAGGATCGGAAGATAGTATCCCTTAGCAAACTGAAGAAACAGGTGCAGGCTGTAAGGGATAAGGGGGGAAAGGTCATTTTCACCAACGGTTGTTTTGACCTGCTCCATTACGGGCATGTCCGTTATCTTCAGAATGCCCGTGTGCAGGGGGACTTTCTTGTTGTAGCCATCAACAGTGATGAAATAATACGCACCCTTAAAGGAAAGGGCCGCCCTGTGATCCCCCAGATGGAACGGGCCCACCTTCTCGCCAGCCTTCAGTGTGTTGATGCGGTGATTGTTTTTACTGAGGACAAGCCTCTTAATCTGCTCAGGGAACTCCAGCCGGACATTCTTGTTAAGGGGGCGGATTATTCCCGGGAGGGGGTTGTCGGGCATGAGATTGTTGATGATTACGGGGGAGAAATATACCTGGCCCCCCTTGAAGACGGGTGGTCTACAAGCGGTTTGATCGACAGGATACAGAAATCAGGGAATGAAAAATAATGAACGTGCGTTCTTCGTGTGCAATTCGGGTATAAGGAGCAGATGAAGTGGTTCAGGGATTAACGCCTGATGATATTGATGTTCTTGATAGTCTTGCCGTCAGCCGGCGGCTGAAGGCGCGGGTGGGAGCGCTTCTTTCAAAAAGGGTAAGCATTACCGCAGCCCTTCTTGAAACAGCTGAACCCGGTTCGGAGATGGAATCCTTTCTCCTGTCGTCCGAACTCCTTGAACAGGCTGAAGCACTGACGAAACAGAAAATTTCAGAGATTCTGACCGGATTTTCAGAGGATATCAGGGAAATTGTCGATTTTGAGCCTGAACAGGACGATTATGCATGCATCATGCTGACCGATGAAAAGATTGCCGGCGATATTATGAAACGGAAGCTACCTTCCCGTGCGGGACAGCTTGCAGTAACGGGCGGGAAAGATGAAATTGCCTTCAGGGAAAAGGGAACGGAGGGCGAGCAGTTCAGGGATGATCCGGACTCGCTGAAAATGACAATCCTGACAAGTGCGGACACGGAGACAAAAGTCGAGGCTGTCAGGCGGATGCTCTTTTCCGATTATGATACCATAGACAAGGGCAATCTCTTTTTTGCAGCCCTGAGTGATGAGGACAGTACTGTCCGGGCTGAAGCCCTGAAGGCCATGAACAGGATAGGGCTTGACGCCGATCTTGCCGATGCCATGCTCGCACTATGCAGCGCCGCATCCATAGAAATACCCGCGTCCGTGAAACGGCTGGCGGGTATTTTAAAAAAAGTGACAAAGGGAGAGTCGGTAATCGGCGCCAAGATACTGGTTTCGCGTCTAAGGGACGACGTAAGCGCGGGAAGTAAGACCGCGATCGTTCAGACCCTTGCCGGAATGATCGAGAAAATTCTGGATGAGAAAAAGCCGCTGCTCGAGATCTCAGAACAGGTGCTGAGGGTATTCATACGTGAACCGTATAAACTCGGGGTAGTCACGCAGGAATTTTTCAAGAAGGTGCTTCCCCACAAGGATCCGGAAATATTCGAGTTCCTTTTAAATGAAGTATTCAGGATCGATGATATACGGATAAGTTGCGTCATAATATCTCTCCTGTTTCCTTTTGAAAAGGACGGGGAAAAGAAAAAGGAGATGGTGGAGCATATTATCGCAAATTTTAATGAAGTATCAGGGTCTGAAGAGGGGAAGCGCATGGTGATAAGCGCACTGGCGGTTATTGACAGCAGTGCCGTGTATACAAGCATCGCTTCTCAGTTCAGCCAGTTTACCGAGGACATCAAAACATCAGTCCTCTATTATCTCGGAGCGGCCCTGAGACGGGGTAAGATACCGGCAAAGACCTTCAATAAACTTGTAGATATCCTTGTTGATATTCTAAGGACAGAGAACAGCAAACTTATTATTGTGCTTCTTGAGACGGGCATGCTGTCCTGTCCCGATATAAGCCGGGCTAAAAAGAAAGTAATTGCTGAGGAGCTTCTGGGTTTATGGGAGGTGTTCACCATTCCATATCTTCAGTATGCGCTTGAAGACACCCTGACCAATCTGGGGGCTGAGGCTGTAGAGATTATGTTTGAATACATTCAGAATTTTCCCGAGACCGAGGCAACGCAGAAGATCAGCAGTATTTTAGGAAATAACATATCCAAACTGCAGGGCAAAGGGGAGAGTTATCAGAAAAAAGTTTTTACAAAATGCGTGAACAAGGGAATCATGCTGTTCGGATCGGAACTCTCATGCAAGGGCGTTCTGGCTGAAATGCTGGGAAAAGCCTGTATGTCGCCGCTTATGACAAAGCAGAAAGCCAGGGAAATATACAGGGTTCTCATGGATGCTGAGGATTATTCAAAACACAGGACCAAGATCCTCGAAGGGCTTGGATGGCTTGGCGCAAGCCCGAAAATAGATTTCGCTACAAAGGCAGACCTTGCCGGCCGCCTGGAAAGGCTGCTTAATATCAAGCTGCCTGAGGTCAAGGGGAAAAAATACCAGGAAGATGATATGAATGTATTTGTACTCGGGCCTGAAGCTGACTTATATACAGACTTTCTACCCGCTGTAATAAACGGGCTGGTCCGGATCGGCACGAGTCTTGAGCCGGGCAGGGAGCTCCAGGACCGTATTCTTCAGGCGATTCTGAAAATGTGGAAGAAGACCAGTACATGGGATGTAATTCTGGGTCCTGCTTCTTCATCCGCCATCGTGGAAGGTATGCAGAGCTTCGGCACAATAGACGGTATCAGCCTGGAAACCAAAAAGCTCATACTGACAGAGCTTACGGTCTGGAAGAACCAGCTTTATGTTCTCGAAGCGATCGGAAAAATGGCCCGGAAAGGGCCGGAGAAATATGAATTTTCAAATATATATGCTGAGGTGATTACAGAAATTCTGGGAATGCTCAAGCGTGAAAATGATGTGTACAGCGAGAAGGAGAAAATGGTTATCCTGGGATGCTATGCAGATATTATTAACAGCAGGCGTATCAGTCCTTCTCATACAAAATACATACGGTTCATCAATTCAGGACTGACATACCTTGTGCGGGGAGTGAAGGAGGGTGTGAATCAGGCATACGGCTGGATAGAGGACCTGTCAAAAAACACGGATATTCCGAAAAAGGAACGAAAAGAGGCAGAGGAAGTCCTGAAATCCCTCAGCGAAAAATCCCTGCAGATATTCAATCCGTAAAAAATTATTCGGTCATGCCTTTTGGCGGACATATATTACATATACATAATCGAGGTCAATCGATATGAGCGAAAGTGCATTTCTAACTGAAGTAGCTGAGCATCCTGCGGCCCTCAGGAACCTGATTCAATTCTATTCAGGTGAGGGCAGGACACTGCTTGCGCAATGGAAGCGTTTGGCCGGGGAATCCGCATCGGTTGTGTTCTCAGGTATGGGCACATCCGAGTTTGCAGCCCAGATGATTATTGCAGAGCTTGCGGCTGCAGGGATTAATGCGTTAACAATCGATGCAGGCGAACTGCTTCACTATCCAAGGCCGGTCAACGGGATGCTGATCCTGATCAGCCAGTCGGGTGAGAGTATTGAAACCCGTACAATAGCCGATAAGATGAACGGTTCTGTCATAGTAGGGGCGATCACGAATAACGGCAACAGCACTATAGCCCGTATTGCTGAGCCCGTGTTCCTAATGTGTGCCGGGAACGAAGCAGCGATCACTACCAAGACCTATGTGAATACTCTGGCTGTACTGTTTCTTATGGCCGATAGAGGAGACGAAGAGAGTGCATTGAACCGGCTCAGGGAACTCTCGGATTCAATCTCTGAATACGATATGGATGCAATAGACCGGGCAGCGGCGGGTATTTCGGATACTGAGGCAATTCATTTCGTGAGCCGCGGCCCTGCTGTGGTGGCAGCCAAGCAGGCAAGCCTCACCTTTATGGAGGGAGCACGGATTGCCGCTGCAGCCTTCACCGGCGGCGCATTTCGTCACGGCCCGTTTGAGACAGTGGGAAAGGAGCACAGGTGTGTGTTTTTTATCCCGGGGGGAAACACGTTTCATCTGCTCAGAGACATGGCTCTCGAAATTTCCGAAAAAGGGAGTCGCGTGGTGATCATAACAGATCAGGATGCCGATAATTTCAGTGATTCAGTGCATGTTCTCAAAGTGCCTGAGTTCGGGGAGGACCTGTTCTGCCTTTGCGCTGCACCTACCCAGGAGCTTCTTCTGCATGCGGTTGCCGGGCACAGAGGAATAAGCGCGGGCGAGTTCCGATACGGAAACAAGATCACGGTCCGGGAGTGAACAGTGGCCTGCTGCCGCGGACCTGCGCGGACGGATGAGAGACAAACAAAGGTACTCCGGGTTAGAAAGGAACGAGATATGCGCAAAGCAATGACTTTGATTGTCTTTACGATATTGACTGTTGCCGGGGTGGCATTATTCATGCCATCCAGTGTTGCCGAGGAGAATCCCGCACATGTACCGCCGAAAGACATCGCTCTTTTAAAAGCGGAATCTTTCTGGCGCTGTCGTCTGATCTGGGAGACCGATCTGGTCAGGACCGAATCAGGGAAGCTGGTCCACGTTGGCGGCTACAAAGAAGTCAGAACCAAGGTTCCTGGTGCAAAGAAGTACAGACGCAACCGTGTCCTTCATGTGATTGATAAGCCGCGCCGTATGCCTGAACTGCCCCCGGACGATTGGATTCAGCCGGACTTCGATGACTCCTCATGGGGACAGCACCGCGGGCCGTTCATGTCACTGCGTCTTGGCATGATGCTTCTGTGTATGCGTGGCCGTTTTGCAGTGACCGATCCGGCTAGGGTCGGTGACCTTAAGTTTTCACTCAAGCTGATCGGTGGAGCACGCGTTTTCCTTAACGGGCAGGAACTGGTCCGCACGCACCTGCCCGGCGGCATGATCAAGCTGGACACTCCAGCCGAAGATTATCCCAGAGAGGCCTACCTGAATCCCGACGGGCGTCACCTGACCGCTGCCGACAAGTGCCCGGATCGCTTTGCCATGCGCGTCCGCGAGATCAGCAACTTCACAGTGCCGGCTTCCAGGCTTCGGAAGGGGGTGAATGTCCTGGCTGTGGAACTTCATCGAGCCCCTGCAATGGAACTAATGTACACGGCTCCCAATCCACAGATGAGGGCCGGGCGTCTTCGCGGGAAAGCCTGGTGGCCTAGGCTGGAGTTGCAGGACATCAAGCTTATCGCACCCCCTAATGCGGCGGCAATCCCCAACGCCGGCCATGCCGGCAGGCCCGAAGGATTCCGCGTATGGAACTGCTCCATGCTGCGCAGGATCAGAGGTTTCAGTTACGGTGAGCCCAACGAGCCCTTGCGCCCCATCAGAATACATGGTGCAGGTAATGGCGTTTTCTCCGGCAAGGTGGTCATCGGCTCGTCCGAGCCGATCCTTGGACTTAAGACGATAGTTACGGAACTGGCAGGACCGGGCACAATCCCCGTCTCAGCAATTGAGATCCGCTATGCGTTGCCCGATGGATATGTATACCCGGGATTTGCCCAGAGATTCGATGGACTTGAAATATTTCCCCCGGCCAAGGTGCCTTTTTGTAAGTGGACAAGAGATAAGCCCGGCCAGGGCGTTGTGCAGCCGGTCTGGGTCTCCGTACGCGTACCCCGCGATGCCCGGGGCGGTCTCTATAAGGGCACGCTGACCATATCGGCGGAAGGCCAGGCGCGCATCAATGTTCCCGTGGAACTGCGCGTGGCCGATTGGACTTTGCCTGACCCCAAGGACTTTCAAACCCATGTCGGACTGATCCAATCGCCCGATTCCGTAGCAATACAATACAGCGTGCCCATGTGGTCGGAACGACACTTTGAACTGATGGGCACGTCGTTCAAGCTTCTGGGTGAAATCGGCGTCAAAGTCCTTTACATTACCATGATCCGCAGGACCCACTTCGGCAACGAGCACGCCATGGTCCGCTGGTTTCGCAAGAACGGCGGATATGATCCGGATCTCAGTATTGCGGAGAAGTATATCGATCTGGCCGTCAAACACATGGGCAAGATCCCGGTGGTCGGCTTGTACTGCTGGGGATCGGCGGGTACCCAGGGCCAGGGAGAGTATCGCCGATTGAAGAAGCGGGACAGGCAGATTAAATTCACTCTTCTGGATAGAGAAACCGGGCAGCTCGAGAAAGCAGTAGGACCTGAGTGGGGCACTCCTGAATGCCGGGCCTTCTGGAAGCCTGCAATCACCGGAATACACCGTATACTTGAAAAACGCGGTATGGGAGATTCATTGATGCTGGGCATAGCCGGTGACCGCCTGCCCACCCGGACGGCAATGTCCGACTTGGAGAGCGGGCTCATCAATGTCAAGTGGGTCCTTCACGCCCACTACCTGAACAGGACCATACAGGACCGTCCCGTAGGCTACTGCGCGTTGCGCTGGACCAGCGGGAAAGTCACAGACCCGGATGTCAGCCGCGGTTACGGATGGAGAGAGTCCTTCCGGGAGGCACACATACCCCTGCAGCACGGGCTGGGTTGCTGGGGAAACCCCGCCTGGCAGCGCACCTTCATCGAGGCCTGGCTTACGGCAAGCGGCAGGAGCAGAAGATCCTCAAAAGGCATCAAGGGCTTCGGCAGACGGGGGGCGGATTTTTGGCCTGTCCTCAAGAACAAGCGCGGTCGCCTGGCCACACTGATCAACAGGTTTGTAGAGGCTCGCTGGAGTGCGCTTTCCATGAATATGGATACTGGCCATGTTCTTGCACCGGGCAGGGACGGGGCCATTGCAACCGGTCGTTATGAAGCGATCCGCGAGAGCCTGCAGGACAGTCATGCGCGGATCTTCATTGAAGAGGCACTGCTGGACCCGGTACGTAAGGCCAAACTCGGAGATGCATTGGCGCGGCGGTGTCGGGAACTGCTTGACTACCGTATCAGGGCTTATTTGCTTCTATGCCAGTCTGGGCGCAGACTGCCGCGCGGAAAAAGCAGAATATGGTTCACCAGTTCGGGCTGGGAGGCCCATTCCGGCGAGATCTTTGAGTTAGCCGCTGAGGTGGCCGATCGGCTTGAATGACCGGAATCCGGCACGAATCCGTGAGAGGTGCCACCAACGACATAGAGGCTGCCATGGAGCTGGGCATCGGGGATCTCTCCAAAAAGCTCTGCGAACTGGCTGCCGAGGTGGCCACAAAGCTGAAGTAGCAGTGGTGTATATTCCGCACCTAATCCGATCTGATGTTGCCAAGGAAGACACAATGAACCTGCAATCGTTTCTGAGAGGTCTGTTTCTGTTGCTGACGCTCTCAGTATCGGTGATTTATGCGGGCAGCGACGTGGTTCAGACAGCCCAGGACGCCGGGCCGGTCGATTTTATGACCGGCTACTGGCGCAGCTACTACATGCTGACTCCGCCTTCTGTCGATCTGAAGCTGCTGAAGCAGACGGCTGCAGCCGTTGACAGGGGCCTGGGCAAACTCATCAGCAAGCGCAAGGTAGATATCAACAAACCCAGCCTTGCTTGGCCGTTCTACTACACGACCAGCGGCGGCATCGGTCTTTTTGTCAGCACCCCGGCCCCTTCGCAGAACTGGACCGGGCCGGAGTTCGATGACAGCGCCTGGCCGCGCCAAAGCCTGCCTATGCTCACCTGGAAGGACCTTCACCTTGACCGTAAAGCTCAAACCGAAGCCCTATGCTGCTTTCGGGCGCGCTTCCTTGTGGAAGAACCGGAACAAGCCAAAGACCTCGTGATAGAAGTGGCCTGTCGCGGGGGGGCGGTCATATACGTCAACGGTCGGGAGATCGGACGGATCGGCCTGCCCAAGGGTAAGCTGGCTCCAGAAACGCCCGCGGATGTGTACCCGGAAGGGGCCTACATACTGCCGCCCCTGGGCGTGGGAAAGAACCCTAAGAAATCGCGGCCTGTGGGGGATTTCTGGGGAGAGTTTCCGGTAACGCCCCCCTGGAAGTTGAAACAGAAGAAGAGAATGGTGGGTCAGGCTGCCGCAGTGCTCAAGGTCCCGCTGGAGGATCTGACCGCTTTCGGGCATTATTCTTCGCCGTCGATCGTAACCCGCAAGGAGTGGAAAGAGATACAGAAGCTGCGCGACCGGAAGATAAAGGCCGCGGTGCCTGTAGATGTTCTGCGCAAGGGAGAGAATGTCCTGGCTATAGAGATCCACCGGAGCACTGTTAACCCCGTGGTTCTCGGCGTTGAGGGGCTGGGCACGCACTACTGGTTCAAGGATCAGAAGGATTTCCGCTGGCAGCACGCGTTCCTGATAGAGGCTACGATGCGGTGCAGGCAGGCCGGCGCGGTCAAACTGCCCGAGCGCGCAGGTGGCGTGCGCGTCTGGACCGGGGACATCCACCGGCGCCTCTACGCTCGGGACTTTGGGCCTCCGGGACGTGAGATCAGTCCGATACGCGTAGTGGGCGCGCGCGGCGGGGCCTTTTCGGGACAGGCAGTGGTTGATGCAGGTCGGGAACTCTCTGACCTGTGCGCTTCGATGAGCCCTTTAGGTGGCCCGAAGGGTGAGAGCATTCCCGCTTCGGCAGTCGAGGTGCGTTATGCGAAGAAAGAGCCGGTGTCGGATTTCCTGACTTTACACGCCAATGGCCAGGGAGGGAGACCCCTGGCTTACGACTACGGACGCCTGGCGCACATACGCTACGTCTCGGGGATCCATAAAATTGCCCGTTTTGGCACCGGGTGGCAAGGCACAAAGCGGCTGAAAGCCGCTTTGTCCACATTCTTCTTCTTCGACCATCTAAACACTGCAGCCCCCGAGTCAGTGCCGGCCGGTTCCTGCCAGCCGGTGTGGATCACCGTCAGGGTTCCCCGGAACGCGGCACCGGGACTGTACGCGGGAACGCTCACGCTTGCTGCGTCCGGCCGAAGCTTCAAGGTGCCGGTCAGGCTGCAGGTCATAGACTGGGATGTCCCGAAGCCCCAGGACTTCCGCACTGTAATGGCTTTAGAGCCTTCACCTTACAGTGTGGCCGCACATTACAAGGCAGACCTGTGGAGTGAAAAGCATTTCAGCCTCATTGAGAACAGTTTCAGGCTCCTGGGAAAAGTAGGAGGAGACATGCTCATAATACCGGTCCTGGCTAAGACCGAGTTCGCCAACGGATCAGATTCGATGATCCGGTGGAAACATAAAAATGACCGTTATTCATGCGATTTTTCAATAATGAAGCGGTATCTGGACTTGGCACTTAAGCACATAAAACCGCTCTGCATCTGCTTTGTAGTTTCACACCACTGGCCCCCTGGCACAAAGGGAAAAAAATATTATGTGGTTGAAAAAAACGGCAGCGGTAAAACTTCATTTCTCGAAGTGCCTCTGCCGGGTACACCTGAAGCTCTTGATTTCTGGAAACCTCTTATTGCAGGCATCAGGACATGCCTGAAAGAAAGGGGAATGGAAAAAGCCTGGTATTGGGGCTACATGGCAGATATTGCCAACAAGGGAGCAGGAACAACACCGGAAGCTGAGAGTATCTTCAAGATGTTCGAGGAACTTGCGCCCGGTGTGGGCTGGGCACGCGGTTCACACTGGGGTGCTAAGGGCAGGTTCACATTTCCGACCACGGTCCGCGGCGGCGGCCGGCTGGTCCGGCGGGATCGGAAGGGAGGAGAACTTGCTGCAGTCAGCCACAAAGGCTGGCGATGGTATACGCTTGACCGCAAGGGAAAGAAGAAACCCCGTTTCCGTCTGGTCTTCACTCGCGTGGAGTCTCCCATCATGTGGGTGTACGGGGTCAGTAATCCCTTCAAATTCCGCATAGCCCCGGAGCATGCGCTCATGGCCGGAGCCCAGGGTATAGGGCGGTGGGGTGCTGACTGCTGGATAGACAGGAGTAAAGTCAACTGGCGCGATTTCAGTCTCCAACACGGAAGCGTTGCAATGACAGTAACCTGGCTGCTCTGGCCGGGGCCGAATGGGACGGAAGGCAGTACACGCTTTGAATGTCTCAGGGAAGGGCTCCAGGAGGCCGAGGTGCGGATATTCCTTGAGAAGAAGCTGGAGGAGAACGGCTTCGCCAACTCAGGGATTGGCAAAGCTGTCAAGGCGATGCTGGACGAGCGGATCCGGGAGAACCTGTACTACCAGATCGAGAGCCACGACAACTGTCCCCCGGTGCGTACTGAGGAGTACTTCCTTCCCAACTGGCAGCAGCGCACCTGGGACCTGTATGCTGCTGCTGCCAAGGCAGCGGGCGGAAAGGCGCCGACTGAGAACGAGAAAAGGGATTTCTTCTGCATAAAGGAACAAAATAGCAGAGCGGAATAGACCTATTTCAGGGAAGTCCCGGCAAGGGATACTGTGACATAGTCCGGATCCCGGCTGATGACCTCCCGGAGGGCAACCCTGACCTTTTCCGAGTTCCTGGCGATCCTGCCGATGGCCCGGGCTGCGTTGAACCGGACATCCACATCTTTATGAGTGATGAGTGAGAAGCCCATTTAATACAGTGACCGCCGGGGCTGCGTGTCTGCCGATACAGCCCAGCGCCTGTGCAGCGGCGCTTTTTACCCGCAGGGAGTTTCCAATGGGCTTTCCCTTGCGTATACTCCCGGCTTTCCTTGCGAAAACGATGAAAACAGCCTGCGAAGCATCCTCGGCCATCCCGGTATGTTCGAGGCTGCGCAGACATGCTGCGTAGACCATTGAAGTATGCCGTTCCACAAGCTGCCGAAAAGCATCTTTGCTTCCTTCCTCAACAAACTGGGCAAGAAGTTCTGTATCGGTCATACTTGTATCCTTACTTAATATATGTCCGCCAAAAGGCATAACTGAAGAAATATTTTTTATATTCAACCGTTTTCTGAGGAAAGTGTGTAATTGCAATTATAAAATTACCATAATACTTTTCAAGAATATTTTTGTATAATACTCGACTATACAAAAATCTTCCTTGACATAAGTAGAGGGCTGTCTATAATAAAAGTATGATAAAAAACGAATTGAAATGAAATATGATATGGTAGTATTGGGATTTGGAGCATGTATAAGGAAAATAAAAAAAAGGAAAAAATGTCGGGAAATATCTTTCGATTCCGTCTTTTGTGGTAGCATATGGAAAACAGTAGTATACATGATGCGGAACTGTTGAGCCGATTTGTCAGCACACAGGATGAAGAGGCTTTTCGCCTGATCGCTGATCGGCATACTCCAATGGTGTATGCCGCATGCCGAAGGAGACTGAAGGACAGTCATCAGGCAGAGGATGCTACTCAAGCGGTTTTTTTGATTCTTGCGAGAAAAGCCGGGACAATCAGGCGCGGGAACTCCCTTAATGTCTGGCTGTATCGCACTGCGGACTGTGTAGCCACGGATATGATCCGGGAACACGTCAGCAGAAAACGACGGGAAAGAAAGGTTATGACAATGAAACAGGTTACACATGCAACTGCCCTTGATCGTACACAATTGGACGAGTTATCAGGATGTATTGACACAGCAGTAAAATCCCTGAATGAAAAATTGCAGAAAGCAATTATCGGGTATTTTTTTCAGGGAAAGACGCAAAAGGAACTGGCCCAGGAAACAGGATGTTCGGAAGACGCTTTCCAGAAGAGGGTTTCGCGGGGACTTAAAAAACTGCGTGCCAAGCTCGGTAAAAACGGTATAGTCATTCCCGGCACAGCTCTCACGGCCTTTCTTACTGCAGAAGGGGGCCAAGCCGCTCCTGCCGGCCTTGCCGAGGCATGTCATACAGGTGTAATGTCGAGCTTAAAGGGACAGGCCGCTGAATTAGGTCGTATTAATGCTATCGTCGAAAAAAGCCTGTTCTCATTGAAAATGAGGACTGTATATGCTTTTATCCGGACATTCATTGCTGTGCTGGCAGTAACCGGTATTGCAGGAGTCGGTATAGTTACGTCTATGAATACACAGTCCGGGCCTGCAGGATCAGGTGTGTATGAAATTGAAAATACGGGTGGGGAAACGGAGAAGAAGCCTGGGAAGTATCTTCCCGCCTTTCCCGGGGCTGAGGGTTTCGGTGCCGTGTCAAAGGGCGGCCGCGGCGGACGGGTGATCAAGGTGACGAACCTGAACCCAAAAGGGCCAGGCAGCCTGCAGGCAGCATGCGAGGCACAGGGGCCGCGCATCGTGGTTTTTGACGTGAGCGGGGTGATCCACGGTCATCTGAGGATCAGGCACGGACAGATCACGATCGCGGGGCAGACCGCGCCCGGTGCCGGAATAACCGTGAACGGACGTGCTCTCTGCCACGGCCCTATGAAGGATGTTATTGTCCGGTTCCTCCGTATCAGGCCCAATCCTCCGAGAGGGCACAGCGGGGGCAAGGACGGTGTTCAGTTCACAAAGATAGAGGGATTGATATTCGACCATGTTTCCACTTCCTGGGGAGGGGACGAGACACTGAGCGCGACCCTGTGCGGACCACTGACAATTCAGTGGTGCGCTGTTGAGGAATCGGCTCTGGTCTCTGAGGGCGGGGTCAGCCCCCATAATTTCGGAACCCTGGTAGGATACACGGACAAGCCCATAACCGTTCACCATACGCTTTATGCGAATCATTCCGACCGGTTTCCCCAGATCACCAATGGTAAGGGGATCATCGATATTCGCAACAATGTCGCATACAACTGCGGGGGGAGCTGTGCTGGAGTCAACATCATAGGCTGCTACCTGAAGGCCGGTCCCGGCGGTCCGCACGGCCGCCGCTCTAATATCGCCCCCTTTGTTCTGGCTGCCTCCTCAGGCGTATCCACATCCGTGATAGGGGGCACGTATAAGGGTTATGCACGTGGGAATTTCCATGACCTGAACGGCGGATACGCATTCGGCACATCCGCCCGCGCACGCAGGAGACAGGCAGACAAGCCCACTCCTGCTGCTCCGGTAAAGACACATTCAGCAGAACGTGCATACGAGCTTGTTCTGACCCATGCGGGCTGCCTGCCACGGGATGAGGTGCTCAAGCGTACAGTGGAGGAAGTGCGTACAGGCACAGGTTCATGGGGAGCTGTCTGGCCCAAAGACGGGCTTATGGCAGGACTGAAAGCCGGGAAAGCACTTGCTGATTCGGACAACGACGGAATGCCTGACTCCTGGGAAAAGGCACACAAGCTCAACGCGGGTGATCCGTCAGACGCGAACACAATCGTACCTGCAGGTGCCTCCAAGGGCGACCGCCACAAGGGATATACGTATATTGAATTCTATATCAACGAGTGCGCGGACAAACTTATAGCCGAAGCCATTGCACAGGCACGCGCGGAAGAAAAACAGCCCGCTCCTCCTGCGCCGATGAAGTTCACTCCCTGGAGCACAGCCCAACCCAATTCAAAAACCGACACACCGGAGGTTGAAAAGCTCATAAAGATCCTCAGCGGACCCAAGATAAGAGGTGTGAAGAAATGGCGTGCCGCCAGAAAACTGTGCTACCATAACAGGCCGACATCGGCCGCATCCTGCTCAGCTATTGCAAAACTGGTAAAACACGAAGACCTGGAATCCCGCAGATGCGCCTCATGGGTGATCGGATGCATGGAAAAGCCGCCTACGGAGGCGATAGCGTACCTTGCCGAGACAACTGTGTCTGATGACGGGGTAAAAGGGGGCGGGTGCTTCCAGATATGGGCATTGGCCCGAATAGGCCCAAAGGCGGCAAAGCTGGCATTGCCGGCCCTGCAGAAGGTCAAGGACCCCTGGGCCCACTGGCCGCTCGGATACGCTGTCTGCCGTATGGGGCCGGAAGCCAACAAGCAGGCCATGCCTTTTCTTGAAAAACTGATAGGGATTCGAAATCACCAGGTTAAATACTGGGCTGCTAAGGCGTTTGCGGATATAGGTAAGGATGCTGTTTCGTCCCTGTCCACAATCATCGGTTCACGCCGCGGAAGGGGAAAAGAGTATGCAGCCCTTGCCCTTGCATGGATGGGCCATGAGGCACAGGGTGCGGTCAATGACCTAGTAAAAGCGCTTGATGATACGGACGCTTCAGTGCGCAGACGCGCAGCCCTTGCCCTTGCCTGTATAAGCCCTGAAACGGCAGGCGTGATGGCAGGGCTGAATAAAGCCCTTAAAGACCAAAGCTGGTATGTGCGTCACCAGGCAGCACAGGCGCTCTCCATTCCCGGTCCGAAAGCCGGAGCCGCTGTGCCTGCACTCAGGGATGCGCTCAACGATGAAGAACCGAATGTCAGGGCTGCAGCAGCGGAAACGCTCGGTTGGATCGGGAGCCGGGCAAAATCCGCAACAGGCGCATTGATACAAGTCCTTAAAAATGACAAGGATTTCTGGCCGAGGGTGTGTGCTGCCGGGGCACTGGGCCGGATCAAAGGAGGAAGCGGAACCGTTAATGCGCTTGCCGAGGCTTTGGCTGATCCGGATGAAGAGGTCCGTGCTGAGGCAGCATGGGCTTTGGCAGGATTCGGTCCTGCAGCAAAGGGAACCGAAAAGGATCTGAAAAAGGCACTGGATGATAACAATTTCAATGTTCAGTTCGCTGCCGAAAGAGCTCTGGAACAGATACAAAAATAGAGGAGAAATCCATGAAAAAGATGAACTGCATAACAATTGCAGCAGTGTTTTTTCTGCTTTGGGCGGGTGTGTCAGGCACACACCAGGGGAATGCTGAAGAAGCCACTGCCGCCTTTCCCGGTGCTGAAGGATTTGGCGCTGTTTCCAAGGGCGGGCGCGGCGGACGGGTGATCAAGGTGACGAACCTGAATGCCAAAGGGCCAGGCAGCCTGCAGGCAGCATGCGAGGCACAGGGGCCGCGCATTGTAGTCTTTGACGTGAGCGGCGTTATACCGGCCCCCAGCGGAAGGGGATACGGAAATGCCCTGATCATTAAGCATGGCAGTATAACAATAGCTGGCCAGACAGCTCCGGGAGCGGGCATTACGATTGAAGGGGCCCTCAACTGCAGCGGGAGCAGGGACGCGCGGATGAAGGACGTTATCATCCGCTTTCTTCGCTTCAGGCCCAAGCGTGGTGTCAGCTACCCGTTCGGAGGTGACTCTGCCCATCTCGGCATGGTTGATCGGGCGATCTTGGACCATCTGTCTGTTGCCTGGAGTGCGGATGAGTGCTGCGGTTTTACCATGACCAGCGATTTCACTGTGCAGTGGTGCGCGATAGAGGAGTCGGACCTTCTTACTTTCGAGGGCAGGAACCTTCACAACTTCGGCATGCTTCTGGGTTATATGGCGGCGAAAATAACGCTCCATCACAACCTCTGGACGCATCATTCCCAGCGCATGCCGGCTGCCACAGCTTTGAAACCGCCGGGACTGATCGATTTCCGAAACAATGTATGCTATAACGGCCGCCTGGCTGTTGTGGGCGTTCCCCGCGGTAATGTGGTCGGCAACTACCTGGTTGACGGGCCCGGGGCAGATATCGGCTGCACTACGCAGAAACCCACATGGCGACGGGGTCTGGCAGGCATCCACAGCAAGGGACGAAATTTTGTTGACGGCAACTTTATCACATGGAGGGGAGGCTATACTGCCTGGCGGCCTGACGGCTATCCCCTGACCAGGCTGAAGGGACCCATGGAAGCCGCTCCGGTGACCACTCATACTGCTGAAAAGGGGTATAAACTGGTACTGGGACACGCTGGGTGTATTCCGCGCGATCCATTAGGAAGAAGAACTGTGCATGAAGTCCATACCCGAACCGGGAAATGGGGCAGGGAAGACCCGGCAGAAGGGCTGATGGGCGGGCTGACACCTGGTAAGGCCCCAGCTGATGCTGACGGCGACGGCATGCCCGACGAATGGGAAAAGAAGCATAAGCTGGATTCCAATGACCCGTCAGACGCTAACAGGATAGTCCCGGCAGGAGTGTCTGATAAGGACCGCCATAAAGGATACACATACATAGAATTCTTTATCAACGGCTGCGCTGACAGACTGATTGCAGATACCCTGGCTCATCCGGACCGGGAACAGGTATACAGCGGAAAGGCGGCAGAATCGCCTCCGCCCCCTGAGTTTAAGAAGCCGGCTCAGGGAGAGATGGAAAAATTGACATCCCGCGTAAAAGAAGGAGGTAAGGGAGGATACAAAGCTGCTGTGGAGCTGGGCCGGTTCGGTCCGAACGCTGCTTCCGCGATTCCCGATTTGATAAAGGCGCTGGAGTCGGATGACCGATACCTGCCCCGAGGCGCGTCCAGTGCACTGGCAAAGATCGGAAAGGTTGCTGTCCCGGACCTGATAAAAGCCCTGAAGCATGAAAAAAACAAGGTGCGCGCATATGCTGCAAAAGCCCTTGGAATTATTAAACCTGTACCTCAGGAAGCAGTTGGCCCCATGCTGAAGCTCATAACCGTTGACAAGGACCATTCAACCCTGGGCGCAGTACAGCAGGCAGTGATCTCCCTGTACAGGATGCGGCCCCTGGGCAGGGAACATCTGGAGGGGTTGATCGGGGCGATAGAGAGTGAGAACCAGTTTGCCCGGGGGTTCTCTGCAAGCAACCTTGGCGAGCTCGGGCCTGTTGCTGCACAGGCCGCGCCCAAACTGTTGCCGCTTCTTTCTGACCAAGGTGTCAATACCCGATGGACAACAGCATGGGCCCTTGGGGAGATCGGCGTGGCCTCAAAAGAGGTGATTGCGGCACTGGTCGCGGCATTTGGAGACAGTGATATCCGGCCCAGGATACATGCATGCATAGCCCTTTCCAAACTGTGCAAGGAGGCTCATCCGGACATCATCAAGGCCCTGGGCCATGAGTCCTCGAATGTACGCTGGTGTGCCGCAGAAACCCTGGCCCGGATCGGACCCGGATCAAAAGGAGCTGTCGGTGCGCTTGTCAGGCAGCTTAAGGACTCGGAGGCTCGGGTCAGGAAGATGGCAGCGAATGCACTCGGACGGATAGGACCGAAAGCAGAAGATGCTGTAAGCGTGCTGATTACAACACTCTCGGACAGTGACTGGCATGTGCGCTGGTCTGCTGTCAAAGCTCTTGGAAACATAGCACCCGATTCGGCTGATGTCAGGACAGCTCTTGAAAAAGCATCTAAAGATAGCCGCAGTGAGGTGTCTGATGCAGCTATATCCGTGTTAGGAAACACATGATGAAAAACAATAGGCTTTTAAGCATACGTTTCATGCTTTTCTTTCCTCTCTTCATTTTCTGCGGTCTGTGCAGCGGTCAGGACAGAGGTATAGACAAGGCATACGAATGGCCCATGGCTGCCGGCGATGCTGCATGGACCGGTTATTCTCCGGACCCGACCATTAAGCCGCCGTTCAGGCTTAAATGGGCAGTCCTGTGGAGAGGGGGGCTTAGGGCCACATCCTTCAGCGTAGGCGGAGGCAGGCTTTACGGCCGCAGCGTCTGTCTGGACGCGGAGACCGGAGACCTTATGTATAAAGCAGGTTTCGGCGGGGATACTCCGACCTATTACAAGGAACGGCTCTACGTGGGCGGTAAAGGCGTGAGGGTGATCGATGCGGCTACAGGGAAGCGTCTCTGGTACAAGTATGATTACCGCCTGTCTCCGGACACCGGCCCCACCAGCGTCAGTTTGACGGTGTGCGACGGGGCTGTATATACCGGCCTGATCAGAAAGCATGAAGGGAATGATACTTACTTTGCTGCAGCTCTGGATACTGAAAACGGCAGGGAGCTCTGGGCCGTTCCCCTGCTTCCCATACCAAAGGATTACAAGCGTCCTTCGAGCGGTTTTACATTGCGTACAGGAATGGGGGTTCCGTCGGTGGGGGGCGGGCGGGTTTTTGTGACCACCCGTATTCCCGGTGCTGTATATGCACTGGACCGGACAAACGGCAGGGAACTCTGGCGTCAGGAGGGTGTTTGGGGCCAGTACGGTCTCAGTACGGACGGAAAGCATGTCTGGGCTGCTGACAAAGAGCAGGGAGTCTGGGCCCTGGATGCGAAGACCGGCAGAAAACTCTGGCACTGGGGCGGAACGGACAAAGGCCGCCACAAGGGCCACTACCTCCGTCTGGGTACTGGAAGGCATCCGCCGATGCTGGCAGAGGGGAAACTTGTTCTAAGCAACTACGGGCGGCATTACACGGGCCTGGATGCCCGAACCGGCAAACTGGCCTGGGTTGCCGGGGACAACGATGCTCCGTACGGAGGAAGCTGCGCAGCACCGATCGGTGCTGCCGGGCACGTTTATACTGACGCTCTGATAGGGAAGGACTACAACGGCAGCCTGTCCCGTCCCGGGATCTATGCAGTTGATGTGCAGACCGGAAAGTGCGTATGGAAACATCCCCTCAGCAGCAAGTCCTGCGCACGGTCGTCAGTTGCCTGCAGCAGCATCTATGTTCCAGGCCAGTATGAGATCTGTTGCTTCGAAGCAGTACCTCCGGACTACACAAACGAGCCTCAGCCTCCACCGGCGCGGGCGGCAGGGCCGCTTTCCGCCATGGCAAAGCCTTTTGATGGAAAGCCGGGGGATCCCGGAAACAAACCAGAGGGCGGGATTGACTGGCCGATGCAGGGCGGCTGCCCAGCACGCTGCGGACTGGATATAAACATAGGGCTTCCCATAAAGGAGGCCTGGAAATTCAATAGCGGAGGCAGAGTCCGCTCCAGCCCGATCATTGCAGGCGGCCTTGTGTATGCAGGAAGCGACAGCGGTAAGCTCTTTGCACTTGAACTCTCCACAGGAAGGCGAAAGTGGAGCACTCCGGTCAATCCTCCGGAGGAGAGCAGGGACAAGATTAGATGGATACGCTGCGCGCCTGCTGTTGCTGAGGGAATCGTGGTCTGCGGTGCGGACGACGGTGTGATGCGTGCGTTCGAGGCAAAGACAGGCAAACCCAGGTGGAGCTTCCGTACAGCCGGGCGGATACGTTCATCGCCTGTGATTATGGGTAAAAGGGTTGTGTTCGGAAGCTGGGACGGACGCTGCTACTGCGTACGGCTTTCCGACGGTAAAGAGTTCTGGCGGTATCGGGTGAGTGATCCCGGTGTTCGGGTTTACGCACCGCCTGCAGTGGCCAGGGGCAGAGTGTACGTGGGTGCATGGGAGGACAGGAGCATCCACGCCCTGGACCTTGGCACAGGCAGACCCCTGGCCGGTTTCAGATTTTCTCCAGGACGGGGTGTCTCGATCGGCCTTGTTCTCGGCCTTGCTGTCCACCGAGGTTTTCTGATGACAGCTGCATGGTCCAAGGCAAAGCTGTCAGGAAGGTTTTTTGATCCTGAGAGCGGAAAGGGGCTCGGGGGTGCTGAACTGCTGGTGAAGGGGAGCGGTTCCCGTGCCCGTGCAGGCAGGTATGACGGACTCAGGAATCCGGCTACCGATACAATACAGGCAGGCGATCTGACGATCGGTGTAAACGAGAGGGGAACACTTGAAATACGCAGGCTTTCGCAGAAATTAGGTGAAACCGCCAAGCTGGTCTGGGAGTGGAAAAGCCCGGCCAGGGCTGAGATCTGGACCGCGCCGGCTGCTGCAGCCGGTTTTATCGTTATAGGTTCTGATGACGGCCACGTGTATGCGTTCAGATATACAAAGGAGGATTGACATGCATAGATCAGTGCTCATCACATTCTTTCTATTGGCTGTAGCGGCATGGAGTATTTATGGGGAAGATGTCACATTCGCTGCAAAGCCAAAAGCAGTTGCTGAAGGATCCAAGGTCAGGATCACCTTTGAGCTGTCTGAACCGACCGATGTTGCTGTGGGCATAGTCAATGAAAAGGGCGTGGTCGTAAAGCACCTTGCGGGCGGTATGCTCGGTCCCAAGGCACCGAAACCGCTGGCACAGGATAAGCTGAAGCAGACACTGTATTGGAACCGGACAGATGATATGGGTAGGCCTGTGCCGGAGGGAAAATATACTGTCCAGGTTCGGGCCGGGATGAAGCCCGTGTTTGAACGGATCATCGCATACGAACCCCGTGCACTGAGCCGGATACAGGGCCTGACAGTAGGGCGGGGCGGTGAACTGTATGTACTCAATATCGGTGGATACTGGACAGAGTCTTACAAGCCGGCCCGAGAGATACTGGTATTCTCGCGCGAGTTTGAGTACCTCCGCACGATCCTTCCCTGTCCGGGCGACCTGCCGCTTGACCAGGTACAGGGGATCAACCCGATCATGATGCCTGACGGTTCATGGGTGCCAAAGATACATCACCGCCAGGGACGCGCGATCTATCCGATCTGCGGCGGGCAGCGGCTTACCCAAAGCTTAAGCGGCCGTCCGGGACGCCAGGCAATGGCTGTTGCGTCTGACGGGCAGCTCTACTTTACAAACTGGACGCGTGAGCTCGTGCGTATCCGCTCAAAGGACGGTGCGGTTCCCGAGCCCTTTCTTGCGAGTGTGTTTATCAACAAGAAGCCCCAGAAAAGGTATGCAACTTCCGGACACCCTCAGCTTGCACTTTCCAGAGACGGTACATGGCTCTATGTCGCCAATTTAGGCAGCAAACAGGTTAAAGGGGTTGACAAGCTGGTTCACGCGGTATTCAGGTACAGGCTCGGGAGTAAGGAGCCGCCCGAGATCTTTATAGGCGAACTCCACACATCAGGCAAGGATAAAACGCACTTTGACAGGGTTCAGGGTGTGGCTGTTGACGGGGAGGGTAATATCCTGGTATCCGACTGGGGCAACGGCCGTGTAGTGGTGTATTCTTCAGAGGGCACATATCTCTCCGAATTCGAGGTTGACGGGCCCGATCATCTCTGTGTTGACAGAAAGCGGGGAACTGTATATGTGCTTGCTGTATCCCGCAGCAACATCAGGAACCACGATAGAGAAGCATGGGTCCGCTGGGTCAAAAAAAAGATCATCAAATACAAGAGCTGGAAGGATCCCCTGGTGCTCGGGGAGGTCTCGCTCTCTCCGCGACGGAATGCGGGGATCGAGCCGGTCATAGCACTGGATGATGAAGCTGATCCGCCAATCCTCTGGATCGGCGAGCATCTGAAGTGGACACTATCGAGGATCGTTGATACAACACCTGGCGGGACGCTCCCTGAACCGGAGGTTATGTCCACTGGGGAGAAATTCCCTGAATCGATGATCAGCGTGGAGCATATTGCTGTTGACCCGGCAACCGAGCGCCTGTATGTTCGGGAATATATCAAGGCTAATGTTCCCCAGGCAAGTGGCTGGCACGCGTATGACGGTAATACGGGCAAAACCGTTCCGCTCGGAAAGATAGAGGGTGCGGAACTGGCAGTCGGACCGGACGGCTTTCTTTATACGTACCGTCCCCATTACTGGCGCAAGCTCAAGAAGGCTGCCGCTTGGATTCTCCGCTGGGACAGTCAAGGGAATCCTGCGAATTTCGAGGGCTCGGATCATAACTGGAGTGAGCCCATGCCGCGGGAAGACACATGCTCGCTTGTCGACCGCGAAGGTATTCACGGATTCGCCGTAAGCTCTTTCGGAAAGGTCTATGTGATACATTCCATCTGGGACAGGACCTCTAAGCCAATGTGGCTCTCTGTGGTTGGTCGCGACGGCAAGATAAAAAAAGCGAATCTGCTCAGTCTCACTGATGCATGCTGCGGTCCTCAAGTGGACCGGCACGGCAATGTATATGTAATGGACGGTGCGATTCCCACAGACATATCCCCTGTTCCACCCGAATTTAAGGACCAGCTTAAGGAACGCTACACCAAGTACCTCGGAATTTTCGGAAGCGTTATAAAATTCCCGCCCTCAGGCGGAGGTGTATATCTCAAGAAGGCCAGCCGTAAAGATCCCAAAACGAAGAAATGGGTCAAGGTCAGCCTGGTTCCTGAGAATCCCCAGGGAAAGCTGGTTGAGTGTCATACAACCGGTTTCGGCAGAACCCCTGCCTGTGTAATTGACAACGCAATCTGGATCCGGCCGTATGCCTCTCCAACCCCCAGTACAGGATGCATCTGCTTTCCGGCTCGGATGAGCCTTGACAGGTACGGCAGGCTGTTCGTGCCGGTCGCACCGGCACGGCGCTTTGAGGTGATTGACACAGAGGGAAACCTCGTCTGCCGGTTCGGCCGATACGGTAACCCGGACAACGGGGGCGAGAAGAGCCCTCGTCCGGTGGACGGCGTACCCCTGAACTGGGCATACAATGTGGCTGCCTCGGACAGGGCGGTCTATATCGGGGATACAAATAACCGGCGGATAGTCAAGGTACGGCTCGACTGCCATGCAGAAGCGGAGTGTCAGGTGCCATGATAAGTATTAGGGAACTAAAGACTTCAATATCCAATATCCAACAAAGAATTATCATTCACAGGATTACACAATGGGAGAAGAATAAATGAAAATATGTGGTAGAACCGGTCTCTTTCTATTGCTCTTTTTTCTGTCCGCAAGTCTCCGTTCAGAACCTACATTCGTTGACAAGCCCTCGGCAGCAATCGAAGGGGAAAAGATAAAGATCACATTCAAGCTTTCAGAAGTAACGGATGTGGCTGTGGGCATAGCCAATGAAAAGGGCGTGGTCGTAAAGCACCTTGCAGGGGGTATGCTCGGCCCCAAGGCGCCAAAACCGCTGGCAAAGGACAAGCTGAAACAGACACTGTACTGGGACCGGACAGATGATTTGGGCAGGCCTGTGCCGGAGGGACAATATACTGTCCAGGTCCAGGCCGGTATAAAACCTGTTTTTGAACGGGTGATCGCCCGTGAGCCCCGGGCTCTAAGTGATATTTTTGGTCTGACAGTTGCTCCGGGTGGTGATCTCTATGTCATCAACTCGGGCGGAATCTGGAGTGAGAGTTATAAACCCGTGCGGGAGATCCTGGTTTTCTCGCGCGAACTCAAATACCTGCGGACAATTCTCCCCTATCCGGGAGATCTGCCGTTCGAGCAGATCAAAGGCGTACAACCGGTAAAACGCGCCGACGGTACTTACGTGCCAAGGCTCTACTATGCACCCGGGCACAGGAACTACAAGGATCTCAGTGGTAGGCCGCCGCGCCAAACCATGGCAGTCACACCGGACGGATGGCTCCTCTTTACGGCTCCGGCCCACCGGCTCCTGCGAATTCGAGCGGCTGACGGCGCCATCCCCGAATCCTTTGAAGCATTACAGTTCTTCAAAAGGAAAGGCCGGATCGATGGAACCCCTCAGCTCGCACTGTCCAAAGACAGGCAGTACCTGTATGCCGGGGGACTTACGATACGGGATCTTTCCAAGGACAAGGGTAAACTCCTCGACCACGCTGTGTATCGGTTGAAACTCGGTACCAATACGCCGGAGGTTTTTGCTGGCAAACCGCTCACGTCCGGAAGCGGAAAAGAGCTGTTCAACCGGGTTCACGGCGTCGCAGTCGACGGAGACGGCAATGTGCTGGTCTCGGATTTCGGCAATGACCGGATCGTCGCCCTCTCGCCTGAAGGCACATACCTGGGCGAATGCAAGGTGGAACAGCCGGACCATCTGTGCGTGAATCGCAAACATGGAACCATCTATGTTATCTCCGTGCCCAAGACCAACAAAGACCGCGGCGGCGGCTGGATCATATGGAAGACCAAGAAACTCGTAAAGATAAAGAATTGGAAAGAGGGTCAGATATTGGACGAGGCATCCCTGACCCTGAGGGGGTATTATTATTCCAAACCCGTGATTGCGCTGGATGATGAAGTCGATCCACCAATTCTGTGGATCGGCAAATACGCCAAATGGTCGTTGTCCCGGATTGTCGATACGGATCCAAACGGCAAACTGGGTAAGATAGAAACCGCCATCGGCGCTGAGTCATTCAAGGATGCGCATGCAACGGTTGAACACCTGGCAGTGGACCCTGTAACCGAGCGGTTGTACGTGCGTGCATTCAACAAGGCCTACATTGACGGTGGTTGGCAAGCCTACGACGGCAAGACCGGCAAGTCTGTGAAATTGGCGGGTACAATTGACGGCGTGGACATGCAGGTCGGCTACGACGGATATCTCTACACTTACAAGACCTGCTATTTCTGGAGGAAGTTCAAGAATGGGGGTGCATGGCTTCAGCGCTGGGACCGCGATGGCAACCCTGTCCCCTTCGAAGGGGCCGACAGCAATGCGAGCGAGATTATGCCATACGACAACAAGGAGCTGAAGGCCAGGTTCGTGGACCGCGAGGGAGCACACGGATTCGGCCTGAGCCCGAGCGGCGAGGCCTACGTGATCTACTCCAACACGGGCCGCACCTCCAACCCCATGTGGCTGTGCGTGGTGGGCAGGGACGGGAAGGTTAAGAGGGAGAAGGTGCTGGGCCTGACCCCTGCCTGCTGCAGCCCGCAGGTGGATCGGGCCGGCAACATCTACGTGATGGACAACGCCATCCCCAAGGGAATGCCGATCGCACCGCCGGACTTCGCCGAGGCCATCAAGGAGCGCTACAACTGTTACCGGGGCGTTTTCGGTAGCGTCATCAAGTTCCCGCCGGCCGGCGGCGGAGTATATTACACAAAACTAAGGGGTAAATCCATGGCACCTGAGAAGCCACGCGGTAAGCTGGTCGAATGCCACGGACCCATCCCGTCGGTGGTGGACAACGCCGCATGGATCAGCGCTTACGCCTCTCCGACGCCCGGGCAGCATGGCACCTGCGTCTGCTTCCCGGGCCGGATGAGTCTGGACCGTTACGGACGTATCTTCGTACCTGTCACCCCGGCACGGCGCATCAGGGTACTCGATACCGAAGGCAACGAACTGTGCGTTTTTGGCCGTTACGGCAATGCCGACAACGGCGGAACGGACAGCCTGCGGCCGATGGAAGGCGTGCCCATGGATTGGGCATTCTGCCTGGCTGCCTCGGATAGGGCGCTCTACGCTTCGGACCTTAACAATCGCCGGGTGATCAAGGTTCGCCTTGACTACGCTGTTGCTGCAGATTGTTCTATAAAAAATTGACAGGATGTGTATATTCCGCTGATTCTTATGTTTGATCCTGGAGTCCTCTTTCTTCGGTGCCATAATGCAAAGGTTATTTAATACCCGGATTTTGCACGAAGAACACGCTGCCTGAGCGGATCTAATTTTTTCTGGCGGTGTTGATCGGCACAAATCTGTGCTCAACGGCCCGTTTGGGCCGCTTCCCGCCTTCGGGCCGCCATAGCGCCCTACGGCGCGGCGGAGGCCGCATAATTTGGCCTCCGGCCTTGCCAGAAAAAATGATCTCTCGTTCAGCTGAGTATTGTAACCCATCTGGTTATATGTTCTAATTGCCATAATATAAGGACTTTCAATATGTTAACGAATTTTCAGCGCGTCTCCATGCAAAATCCGGGTAATATGTTAACGAAAATGAAGTATCGATCGATCCTTTATTTGTTTGTCGTGTGTGTTGTCATTATCGGTTCGCCGGCGCAGGGGGATATCCCCGCGTTTGCAGAAAAACCAAAGGTTTCTGAAAAGGGAGGAAAGATCGCGATTGAGTTTTCCGTGACAGAAGGGACTCCGGTAACAGTTGAGATTATTGATAAACAGGGCAGGACAGTCCGTCATCTGGCAGCAGGGATGCTGGGTAAAAATCCACCTGCCCCGTTTGAACCCGGCCTTAAACAGACTGTTCTCTGGGACAGGAAGGATGACAACGGCGCACCTGTTAAGGAAAGGTGCAGGGCAAGGATAGGACTGGGGCTTAAGGCAGAGGTTGAGCGTATCATGGGATGGAGCGGTCCCCTGCACGGAGATCTGGTATCGATTGTAACAGGCAGAAACGGCATGCTCAATGTAATACACATCGGAGCCCGAAAGAGGGGATACCGCAGGCAGGCTTACGTCAGTTCTTTTGACCGGAACGGAAAGTATATAGGTACGATAGTGCTGCATGACCCGTCTCTTAAGGGAGATGAAGCCCACGGCCTGAAGATTTTCGATATTGAGGGCAGGAAGATTCCTGCAGTAGTATACAGGTACAGGACCAAGTCAATACCCAGTATATATCCGAAGGGATATACCTATGCGGGAAAACTCTACCCGGATTCATACGGGACGCCTCAGACATCGGCGTTTTCCCCTGTGCGCGGGATAGTTATAGTACAGAAACTCGAGAAAAAATCAAGGATCATTGCGATCGGTTCGGATGGGACAGTTTCCAAAGGGCCTGATCTTGCGGAACAGCCGGGACCGGAATGTCATATCGCTCTGATGCCTGACAGCAAAGGTATTATACTCAGCACTGTGGGGAAACTATACAGAGGGAACTGGGAAGATGATACGCTTTCACCTATGAAGCATTATGACGGGCTTAAGGGGCCGGGTGCTGTTGCCTGCGGTTCTGACGGGCGTATATATGCTGCTGACCCTGAAGGTGATCGGATAGCAGTCTTTAATACCGACGGCAGCACTGCCGGATCACTGAAAATAGAAAAGCCCTGTGAGGTCTGTGTGCATCCAAAAACAGGTGCTGTGTATGCAGTTACCGGGGATTCCAGGCTCGTTAAGTTTTCAGGTGCGGGAGAAAGGGGAGGTCTTCTTGCCGAAATGCCTCTTCTTTCAGGGGGACGGATCATGATGAGCGTAGACACCGGATCCGCCGAACCGGTCGTCTGGATCGCATATGAACGTAAAAATTCACGGCCGGAGGTGTGGAGGATCGAGGACAGAGGCAGACGTTTTGTCAAAAAGGAGGTTATAAAATTCAGGGAATCGAGGCTGGATAAGATTTTCAGGATCGCAGCTCATCCGGACAGGGACGAGATATTCCTGAAGCAGTATTTCGGCGGAAGAATAAAAAAGACGGGCAACATACTGCGCATGGACGGAAAAACAGGCGAAACGACTTCAATATCTGTAACAGCGCATGAGATAGCTGTTGATTCAAAGGGATTCCTGTACGGTACGTTTCACAAGCAATTGGGAATGAAAGTGGACCTGGCTGCAGGGCTGTGCCGTGTAACCAAATACGACAGGAACGGAAAACCGGTTGCTATAAAGGACGGAAAAAGCTCGTTCACTTTTCAAAGCCAGGACAGGGGTTCGGGTGAAGGCGGCCGCGGGTTCACTGTTGCGCCGAACGGAGATATCTATATACTGTATTATGAACCGTATGATCAGGGCTCCGGACGTCATTACGGTCCCGGCCCTGTATGGCTGAACGTTTTCAATCCTGACGGGACCAAAAAGAAATACCATTTCATAGGTGGCTTTACCCAGGGAGTCTCAGGAGTTGCAGTGGACAGGGAAGACAATATCTATATTGGCGAGGCAGTAAAGCCCGTGGGCAGGATATACCCTGAAGGATATACAGGAATCGGGCTGCCTTCATCCCGGGTGGATATAAACGCAAACGCGCCTAAAATGCCGAATGACCCCTGGATATGGAATGGGGGCGCGAACTGGTACTTCATGCTTCAGGGCACAATGCTCAAATTCGGGCCGGAAGGAGGGGCGATCTGGTGGGAACGCGGATATCATACAAAGGAACCACCGGATTTTGAAGGCACTGCAAAGTACTGGCGTATACGCCAGCCGAAAGCCGGAAACTATGATCTCAGATCGGCACCTGTTAAGATAAAAGGGGAGAAATGGGCCTGGTTCGGTGTTTCGCCCGTGCCTCAGGGGTCGGGAGGGGGATTCGGGTTTCCTGTGAGCATTTTCGGCCAGTCGCACACGAAACACTGTGTCTGCCATCAGACCAGATTCGTACTTGACAGACATGACCGGTTGATATTTCCGGATTCTTTGGGGTTTTCCATCATTATCATGGATTCTGAAAAGAACGAGCTCTTGCGGTTCGGCGGGTTCAACAATCTTAATTCAAGCTGTCACGGCAGTCCTGTTCCGCAGCCTTCCCCGCCTGAGGTCTCCTTTGGGTGGGCAACGCACGTTGCAGCAAACGACCACGCTGTATACATCTCAGATCCCATAAACCGCAGGATCATAAAGGCAAAGCTCATGTATACAAAAGAAGAAATAGTGAGAATGCCGTAATAAGGAGACAGATATGATATGTCATAACACAATGGTGTCGCGTTTATTGGTAATCATCACGGCTTTGATTTTCGCCGGCTGCACTCGTCTCCCAGAAAAGGCGGTCCAGGCACAAGGAAAGTCTGATCCGGACGAGATCGGCTTTGCAGCCAAGCCTGTTGTCCAGGCAGGGCCAGGTAAGACAACAATTACATTCACTGCAGCCGCGCCAACCGACTGTGCCGTTTATATACTGAATACGGAGGGCAAGGTGGTGCGACACCTTGCTGCCGGGGTTCTGGGGAATAATGCGCCTGCACCGTTTACGAAGAATTCGCTTAAACAGTCACTGACCTGGGACCGCCGGGACGACCGGGGCAATCCGGCCGGGGGCGGCCCATTCACAATAAAGGTCTGCCTCGGACTCAGACCCGCACTTGACCGGTTCATCGGCCACAATCCCAGCGCACTCGGCAGGGGAGTACCGTCTGAACGGTCAGGATCAGTGCGCGCATTGGCAACCGGCCCAACCGGCGAAGTCTATGTGTTTCACATCACCGCCCAACTGCACGGCGGCGAGGCAACCACTCTCTGCACGGTTTATAGTCGCGAGGGCAAGTACCTGCGCACAATCCTCCCTTACCCCGCAAACCTGCCCAAAGACAAGCTCGGTGACATCAAACGCGTCAAGCTGCCCAACGGCCAGACAATACCGTTTATCTACCAAGGCGATCTTCGGATGCTTCTCCCTGGCGCAGGTAACATTGCACCTCACCGCGCTGTGGTCACGCGCAATGGGCGAGTGGCATTCGTGGGTACCCAGGAATGGCTGAGGGTGATGCTCCGTTATGCCAAACCCGGAATAGCACAAGTGGTGATGATCAACTCGGACGGCAGCATTCCGCCCGGTGGGCCGCGCGGAACACTGATCTCGGAGCTGTCCACCAGCAAGAAGCCGTCTGGGGGATACGAAGACAGGATCTCGCGAACCGCAGCCAGCCTTGCGGCCTCGCCTGACGGCAAGACGCTGTACGCAACCGGATTTTGGGAAGGCAGCGGCAGGCGCCAACCCTGCAACCACACTCACGTGGTCTACTCGTTCAGTTGGACGGACAAAGAAGCCAAGCCGCTAATAGGGGAGAAATACAAGCCGGGCTCTGGCAAGAAACTATTGAATACGCCCATGAGTGTGGCCACCGATAAGAAGGGCAACATCTACGTGGCTGACCGCGACAACAACCGGATAGCTGTGTTCAAGCCCGACGGTTCATACCTTGGAGAGCTCAAGGTGGAACGGCCCGACCGGGTCGAAGTGCACCCCAAAACCGGCGCCGTGTACGTGCTGGGCGGACCCACAATCAACCTGCTCCAGAAATTTGCTTCCTGGAAAGAGCAGGCCTCCGCGGTCACAACCACACTGCCCTGTTCTCCACCCAGACGTAGAAGAGGAGAGAAGGGGCCAATCGGAACTGCACCGGTCATGGCGCTCGATGCATCTGCCGACCCGGCTGTCCTCTGGTTCACCCCGGCAGCAAGGGGTACCTCAACCTATTCTCTGCTTCGCATCGAGGATAACGGGAAGGAATTCGGTAAGCCTGTGGACTTCGGTCCGATCTTCAACTCGCGCGGAGTCAGTGTGGGTGCCGCGATCGATATCACCATGGACAGATCCCGGGAACGACTGTATGTGGGTTGGCGCAGGGTGAAGAATTACGTGATGAGCGCATGGGACGGACGCACCGCCAAACGACTTAATAACATCAAGTTCCCCATCCTGCGCGGCGGCACAGGCGACATCTCGATGGTAGGGCTTGACGGCAACTACTACGTGGTGAACGGGTCAAAAGGATGGACGCGTCCCATCGTTTCGCGTTTCGACCCCGACTTCAAACCGCTGCCCTGGCCTGAGGACAGGAATGTCTATGCAGGGAACGCACATGTTCATCACCGGGGTGTGACAGCCGATCACAAAGGAAACGTATACGTGCTCCGCGATATGAGGATCAAGGGCGAGAAACGTACGCCGACCGAGCACAGCATGGCCAACAAGCTGGCGCTGTTCAGTCCGGACGGTGAACTTCTAAACCCCAAGCTTATCGATGCCGAGATCCGGATGCTCAATTCAGTACGACTGGACTATGCCGGGAACATCTACCTGGCGGTAGGACTCAGGCCGGGCAAGGAGCAGGTGCCCGAGGATTTCAAAGGCATGGATCTTGGAAAGAAGGCTAAGGTCCACTCGAACACCACGGAGTTGAACTGGTACCCGCTCATGTACGGCTGCATCATGAAGTTCGGTCCCAAGGGCGGCACAATCCGTTCGAACATAGGCGGCGACGCCATGAGTTACAGCATGGACAAGACCACAGAAGTCAAGGGCGCCAGGTGGAAGTACTTCGGGGCCAGCGTCGTGGCTTCGTGGCGCATGGGTCCGCCATACGATATGCCGGACACATGTCTGTGCGAAGTGCCGTGGTTTGATGTTGACGGGTTCGGCCGGAGCTTCTTTGCCGACGCATGCCGATTCCGTTGTGGGGTACTGGACACTGCCGGAAACCTTATCTGCACATTTGGTTCCTACGGCAACCAGGATTCGGCCGGCCCCGGCAGCATGGTGCCTGTACCCGACATACCCTTCTACTGGCCGCAGGCAGTGGCGGTCAGTGACGAAGCTGCCTATGTAGTAGACCGCATGAACCGGCGCGTGGTCCGGGTGAAGCTAACGTACCAGGTCGAGGAGACATGCTCTATACAATAGCAGTTAGTTCCGGCAGGTAACGGAGCTGCGGCCAGGGACCGGCAGTATTCAGGATAATCTTGAGAGAAGTTTTCCGCGAAGCGGTAAAAATAATCTTTTCTTCGTGCTCTTTGTGTTCTTCGTGCAACATTCGGGTAATAGCTAAGGGGATATTTTAATGAAAAGTATAAACGTTATAACAACCACCGTGGCAATACTGCTCCTGTTATGTCTTTCTGCATTATACGCATCTGACACAACAGAAAAAGATTCCGGCAAAGTCTACGAGTGGCCCATGATTGCCTGCGATGCGGGCTGGACCGGCTTTTCTCCTGACCCGCTCGTCAAACCTCCCTTTCGTCTGAAATGGGCGACACAGGGACCCATACGGTGCTCCAATCTGATAGTGGCAGACGGTATGGTTCTTTACCGCGGGGAATTGTGCCTGGACGCTGAGACCGGGGCTGTAATCTCAAAGGGCCGTCGCGGCAAGAACAGCCCGGCCTATTACAAGGGCCGGCTCTATCTGGGGCCGGGCGGCATAAACACCACGGATGCAAGGACCGGGAAGAGACTGTGGTCAAAGAGGGGATTTGTAAGTCCCGGAGGGCATAGGGGCGGTTTGGTGGTTTCCGACGGAGCGGTATACTGCGGCAAGGTCAAGGAGCATGGGGGCAAAAAATTCTACTTTGCCTGTGCCCTGGATGCTGAGAATGGAAACGAGATATGGGCAACACCCCTGGTTGCAGTGGTTAAGGAAAAAAGGTCGCCCTATGAATTGCGGTCAGGGGGTATGGCAGGAATCACAGCTCATGGAGATCGCGTCTTTGCATCTACCTTCACGCCCATGATGGCTTTTGCCCTGGACCGGAAGACGGGCAAAGAGATTTGGCGTCAGGAAGGGGTCACTGCGAGATTTGCGCTCGGAACGGACGGCAAGACTGTCTGGGCGGCTGCAGCAGAACACGGCGTTGCCGCGCTCGATGCAGAAACGGGCAAAAAACTATGGCACTGGGGCGGCACCGATATTGGCGCACACAAGGGACACTACCTGCACACCGGCACCGCCGACTACCCGCCAGTGGCGGCTTATGGAATGCTCTTTGTCAGCAACTACGGACGTCAATATATGGCGTTGGACGCGGCTACCGGCAAGCAGCTTTGGGTGGCCGGAGACAAGGGGGGTCACGGTTGGGCCGGCTCCTGCGGGCAGCCCTCTGCTGCAGGAGGTTACATATACACAAACGGTACTGTTGGCAAGGACTATCAGGGCAAGAAATATCGATGGGTGGTCAGCGCCACAGACCACAAGACAGGCAAGGCCGTGTGGACGCATCCCCTGTGCGGCCAGTGCTGCGCACGGGTCTCTATCGCCTATGGAAGGTTATACGTTCCCCATCTTGGAGAGGTATCCTGCTTCGAACCGGTAGGACCAGACTACAGGAACGATCCCCAACCCCCGCCCACAGAGCCGGCTGCTCCTCCCGCAGCCCTGGCCGTGCCCTTTAACGGCAAACCCGGAACTCCCGAGGCAGGAGGCAAACCAGAGGGAGGAAAGGACTGGCCCATGTATGGAGGGTGCCCGGAGCGCTGCGGCCTGGACATAGAGATCGGCCTTCCCATAAAAGAGGCATGGAAGTTCAACTCAGGCGGCAAGGTCAAGTCCAGCCCGGTGATCTCAGGCGGAATGGTCTTTGCGGGCAACGACAGCGGAAAGCTGTTCGCGCTTGAGCTGGCAGCAGGCAAGCAGAAATGGAGCACAGAAATCACGCCGCATCAGGAAAGCAAGGACCAGGTGAAGTGGATACGCTCCGCACCTGCTGTCAGTAACGGGATCGTGGTGTGCGGGGCTGACGACGGGGTCATGCGCGCCTTTGACGCAAAGACCGGAGAGCTGAAGTGGCAATTCCGCACCTCAGGACGTATCCGGTCTTCTCCGGCAATTGTTGGAGACCGCGTCGTCTTTGGCAGCTGGGACGGGCGATGCTATTGCGTGCGGCTGAGTGACGGCAGAGAATTCTGGCGACACCCTATGGGCGATCCCGGGGTCAGGGTTTACGCGCCAACAGCGATAGCCAAAGGCAGAGTGTACGTCGGAGTCCGGGAAGACAGGCAGATTCATGCTCTGGATCTGGGTACGGGCAAGCCGTTGGCTGGCTACACTCAGGCTTCAGGCTACGCGACCAAGCTCGGTCTGGTGGAAGGGATTGCAGTCTATCGCGGCCTGGTAATTACCTGCAAATCAAAAGGCGGCGGGCAACCTATAGACGCCAGCACAGGAAAATCGTTGTCCAGATACTTCGGCCTGTCAGCCTCTGCAGTCCCTTCTCTACCGGCGTTTGCGGGAGACAGGATCTACTATACGACTTACCGTCGTGGAGCAAGCCTGGCTGAAACGCTTTCACCCTCAAAGACCCGTTCTCGAAAAAAACGCCGACGGGCTTTATTCAAGAATCCGGGACTGAATGCACCGCTGATCTCCGGCAACCTGATGGTGATGGCCACGATTGCTGGAACACTTGAAGTCTATCGTCTGCCCGGTGAAAAGAGCGAAGAGCCTGCAGAGCCTGTCTGGGAATGGAAGTCTCCGAGCGGTGCGGAGATCCACACGGCACCAGCTGCTGCAGATGATTGTATCGTTATAGGTTCTGATGACGGCCACGTGTATGCGTTCAGATATACAAAGGAGGATTGACATGCAGAGACCAGCGCTCATCACATTCGTTCTATTAGGCGTAGCAGTATGGTGCCTTTCAGCGGAAGATATCACATTCGCTGCAAAGCCAAGAGCAGTTGCTGAAGGAACCAAGGTCAGGATCACTTTTGAACTGTCTGAACCGACGGATGTTGCTGTGGGCATAGTCAATGAAAAGAGTGTGGTCATAAAGCACATTGCGGGCGGCATGCTCGGTCCCAAGGCGCCGAAACCGCTGAAACCGGATGCTCTGACCCAGACACTGTACTGGGACCGGACAGATGATTTGGGCAGGCCTGTGCCGGAGGGCACGTATACTGTGCAGGTCCGGGCCGGGATGAAGCCCGTGTTTGAACGGATCATCGGCTATGAACCTCGGGCCTTGAGCAGTATCCGGGGATTGGCAGTTGGTCCGGGCGGTGAGCTTTTTGTGATGAACGCCAGCGGCATCTGGAAGGAGGGCTGGAAGCCATCACTTGATATCCCGGTCTTCTCGCGTGAATTCACGTATCTCCGTACGATCATGCCCTACCCGGGTGACCTGCCGCTGGAGCAGATAAAGGGTGTAGACCCGGTCAAACGGCCTGACGGGCTTCTGGTGCCGCGTCTCTACCACGGCCCGGGTCGTTTGGAATACCCCAGCTTTGGCCGGAATGAGCGGTTCATCGGAAGGGCACCGGGCCAACTGCCTGTTATTCTCGGCGATCATCTCTACATGGTAGGTCCATCTGCCCGTTTGGTACGTATACGAAAAGCAGACGGTTCGACACCCGAACCCTTTGAGGTCGGCTACTTCCCTGGAGGAGTCCGTGCGCAACTCACTGCTTCTCCCGACGGGAAATGGCTCTATGCAGCGGTTGGCTCAGAAAAGGTGAACGCGGTCTTTCGCCTCGATCCGAACGGTAACGGCAAACCCGAGGTGTTCGTCGGCGATGTCAGCACGGCCGGGAACGACAATGAACACCTCAAGTGGCCGCAGGGCATAGCAGTTGACGCAGACGGCAACGTCCTGGTGTCTGACTGGGGAAACAACCGGGTTGCTGTGTTTTCCCCCCAAGGCACGCACACGGGTCAATTCAAGGTGGATGGACCGGTGCTCCTGGCCGTTGACCGCAAGCGGGGAACAATATTTGTGCTATCGGTTCCCCACGACAATCCGCGTCATGGCGCCTCTGTCCGGTGGATAAACAAAAAACTGCTCAAGATCCGCAGCTGGAAAAAACCCGAGGTCGTGGGTGAGTTGTCTTTCGCCAAACGTGACGGTAACCCCTATTTTGCTCTCGATGATGAGGCCGACCCTCCAATTTTATGGATGACCGGCTGTTTCGGGATTCCTCTTTCACGTATCGTGGTCAAGGACCCGAACGGCCCGTTATCCAAGCCCGAGCCTGTTGGTGGCATGAAGATGTTTCCTAAGGGGTTGGGCGGCTCCGAACATCTGGCTGTCAATCCCGCTACAGAGCGTCTGTATGTCAGGGAATTCTTCAGGGCCAAGCAACCCTGGCACGGCTGGCACGCCTTTGACGGGAAGACAGGCGAGCCGCTTTCCCTGCCTGAAGTCACCAAGATAAAGGGCAGCGAGATGCGCGTGGGACCTGACGGATTTTTATACTGCTTCCTGCGCATCTATTGGGGCAAACCCTGTGTGATGCTCAAGTACGATCCGGACGGAAAGCCGGCTCCGTTCACAGGCTCTACGTCGAACAGGAGCGAGCTCATGCCTGCCGATGAGAAAGGCGGTGCCGCGGGCAGAGCTGGAGTGCGCGGCTTTGATGTGGGGTTCGACGGCAAGATCTACGTGATGTACTTCGACACCCCTGAGCGCACCAAATACGCTTATGCAAAACTCGGTGTTATGGGGCCGGATGGGAAGATGCAGAACAAGACGCTTTTCCCAGCTCTGTCGAAAATGGCAGGCAGTCCGCGGGTTGACCGCGAAGGAAACATCTACGTGATGGAAGATGTTCTGCCGGAAGGTGCGCCTCCCGGTCCACCGCCTTTTGGAGAGATCATCACAAAAAAAATCAGGAACCGCTACAAAGGTGTGTTTGGAAGCATTGTGAAGTTTCCGCCTTCCGGCGGGGCAATCTACCTAAGCGATGATAAGAATCTGCCCCCGCCCCGTGACGGCCATAAGCGTGCCACATGCTCAAACGCCGCGGGCCTGCCCCACGCCATCGACAACGCGGTCTGGATCCGGCCCTATGCCGCACCAGTATATGGCGTGGGCGGACACCACTGGTGCTGGTGCTTTACAGGCCGATTCGACCTGGACCGTTACGGCCGGCTCTTTGTTCCTGTGGCTCCTGCACGCCGGATACGTGTCCTCGACACTGCCGGCAACCATATCTGCAGCTTTGGCCGTTACGGCAGCATTGAGAACGTGCGTGAAGGATCATCCCGAAAGCTCGAGGGCATACCCATCAACTGGGGAAGCCACATGACGGTGTCCGATCACGCGCTATATATTGCTGATACGAATAACCGCTGCGTAGTCAAGGTGCGGCTGGACTGTCATGCAGAAGCTGAGTGTCAAGTACCGTAATAACAGACACACGTAAAAGGGAAAGGGAACAGGCTGTTCCGGTCCGATTAATAGTTGAAAATTCCTTGCATTATCCTGCGTTTGAAATATAATCATTAAGAAACTTGTGTCGAATTATATAAAGGATATTACATTATGCAACGATCACGTTATAAAGATTTATACGCGTTCATCCCTGTTGTAGTAACATGGATCTGTTTTTCGTTTGTATATGCTGAAAGCGGTGAGCAGACCCGATTCGAATGGCCCATGGTCGCAGGTAATGCGGCATGGACAGGTTTTTCCCCTGATACACGGGTCAAGCCGCCGTTCAGGCTGAAGTGGGTTACAAAGATCAAGTCCTGCATGAAGGCGACGTTGTCTGTTGCCGGGGGAAAAGCGGTTGCGGTTCTCAAGGACGGAGGTGTGGTCTGTTTTGATGCGGAAGACGGAAGCATTCTGTGGGAAAACCGGGCTGCCCACGGAACAAGTTCAGCGACCTGCGACGGAAAGCGTGTATTTGTGAAGGGGGTCACAGCCCTGGATGCTGAAACAGGCAAGATGCTCTGGCGCAAGGGAAGCCGTATTGTCGCATCCTGGCGTCTGGGAGTGGCATTCAAGGACGGTATCGTGTATTGGGGCATTCGTACGGAGGAGAAGAAGAATGCAGTATGCGCGCTCAAAGCCGAGAACGGGGAGACTGTGTGGGAGAAGGATGTCGGCGGTCAGAAGACATATATCTCCGCTCCGAGCCTGGTCAACGATCTGGTCCTTGTGACTACTACAAATCCGAACGCTGCGCTGGCCCTTTCACAGAAGACCGGGGACATAGTATGGCGGACAGAGGGTCTGCATGCAAAACGTGCGATCAGTTCCGACGGCAGACATGCCTGGGTCGCGGACACAGTAAAAGGGGTGACAGCCCTTGACGTGAAGACCGGCAAGATCCTCTGGACCTGGGGCGGAACCTCATCGGAATTATTCCTTACGAAAAACCGCAAAAAGCTGCACAGAAAACCTTTCTACTGCTCCCACGGCGTGAGCAGCAACCAGCCCACTGTCGCATACAACCGGCTGTTCGTCAAATCCTACGGCGGTGTATTCTCTGTGATCGATCCAAAAACGGGCAAGCTTGACTGGTTTTTCAACGACGGGGCCGGGACAGGATGCGCCATGCCGTCTGCTGCAGGCGGATATCTTTATTTCTGTACTGGAAATTATGCGCCGCGTACTGATGGCGGACGCTATATTCATGCTATTGATCCGAAGACACACACGTCGGTCTGGAAATACCGCACAGGAGGCCGTATATGCTCCATGCCCGCGATCGCCTATGGACGGCTGTATGTTCCAGGCAATGACGGCCGGGTATACTGCTTTGAACCCTGCAGCTCTGAATACGCACCGCCTGAACCGCAGCCCGCGCCGAAGACACCTGCGGTTCATCCCGCACCGACGGCAGCTCCGTTCAAGGGGGAGCCGGGCACGCCTGAAGCCGGAGGAAAACCTGATGGCGGAAAAGACTGGCCCATGTACGGAGGCTGTCCTGCACGGTGCGGCCTTGAGATGAAGATCGGCCTGCCTATCAAAGAGGCGTGGAAATTTCAGACAGGGGGCAAGGTCAAGTCGAGCCCTGTTATTTCCGGAGGGTTTGTATACGCGGGCAGCGACAGCGGGAAACTTTTTGCGCTTGATCTTAAAACCGGGAAAAAAGTGTGGGAAGCGGATATGGGTGGGAAGGTGCGCTGTGCTCCGGCAGTGAGCAGCGGCCTGGTCGTATGCGGCAGCAGCGATCACAGGATGCGGGCCTTTGATGCGGCAGCTGGGGGAAAGCCGAAGTGGACGTTCCGTACAGGAGGGCCAATATTCTCTTCGCCCGCCGTGGCGGAAGGCCGTGTCGTTTTCGGAAGCTGCGATCACCGCTGCTACTGCCTCAGACTCAGCGACGGGGCAGAATTCTGGAGGTACAAAGCACGGCATGAAATACATGCGGCGCCTGCTGTGGCCAACGGCACAGTATATATCGGTACATGGATGTGGAAACTGCATGCTCTGGACCTCGGAACAGGAAAGCTTCTGCCCTCCTTCAAACCCGACCGTACGTATCGTATGACAGACTGCGGGCGGATCGAGGGCGTGGCGGTCTACCGCGGTCTGGTATCCACAACGAATGCAAAGGATGAAAGTTTCGGCGGCGCCTATACGCTCGATGCAAATACGGGCCGGGTTCTGTACAAGATAAAGAACGCATATTCGTTCGGGGCACCGGCATTCAGCAAAAAATGGGCATTTTTCCCCTCTTCATGGAGAGGCGTTGCAGTACTCGACCTTGAGGCGAACAAGAGACATTCAAACAAGGCGCAGTATGGGAGTTCCGTTCTCGAAACGCCGCTCGCAGCGGTAAACCTGATGATCCTCGCGACAAAGGACGGATCTATCGAAGCACGCAGCATCTACAGCGGGGACAAGGATCATCCTGCAAAACAGGTGTGGCAGTGGAAACCGCCGGGCAAGACAAAGTTCGATACAGCACCCGCTGCAGCGGACGGCTTTATCGTTGTGGGCTGCGACGACGGTTACATATACGGATTCAGCTACAACAAGGAATGAGCGTGCATCCTGCCTTGGAGAAAAATTCGCTGAAAAAAACAAAAAAACAGGGTCACATTTCGGTTGGGGCATACAATACATGTATGAGAGACAGACATGAATGACAGCAGATTCCTGCAGGAATACGCAGATAACGGCTCTGAACAGGCATTTTCCGAGCTTGTGAAGAGGCACGCAAACACGGTGTATGCTGTGTGCTTACGCAGAATCGGTGATGTTCACCTTGCGGAAGACGCAGCACAGGAGGTGTTTCTGCTGCTTGCTCAGAAGGCGGAAAGGCTCAGGAACAGGAATACCTTGTCTGGATGGCTCGTGCAGTCTGCTGTCTATGTTTCGTTAAATATAGTTAAGGTTAAATCCCATCAAAGGAAACATGAGGAAAAAATGGGTGAAATAAACAAGATACATTCCGGCCCGGAACCGGCAGAACCGGAATGGCAGAATCTTGCACCTTTTGTTGACAGCGCGCTTCTGAATTTGAAGGATAGGGACAGGGATGCAGTTGTGCTGAGGTATTATCAGGGCAGGTCGCACAGAGAAATAGCTGAGATCCTGGCAGTCTCGGAGGCGGCAGTCAGAAAGCGTGTATCCCGAGCTCTTGACAGGCTGAAGAAAACACTTACCGGCCAAGGTGTTGTTTTGCCCGCAGCTGTTATTGGCGTTTTGATAAGTGAAAACGCAGTCCAGGCAGCACCTCCTGCATTAGTAGAGAACTGTATCTCTATGGGTGTGAAAAAGACCGGTCTGCCTATTGCAGAAAGTGCCGGTCGCTTTGCAGAAGGGGGCATGAAAACACTGATGTGGGCAAAGATAAAGCTGGCCGCGGCTGTGTTGGCAGGTATAACGGTCGTTGCCGGAGGCGCACTGCTGGTCTACCGGACAATACTGAAAAGCAGGCCCCACATGCCGGAAGTACGGACTGTTGACCTGGGAAGCGGAGTAAAACTTGAACTGGTGCTGATCCCGGCCGGGGAGTTCGATATGGGAAATCCTAACGCGATAGGCCCGGTCACCAAGGACGAAGGACCAGTCCATCGGGTGCGTCTTACCAGGCCGTTTTACATGGGCACATATGAGGTCACCCAGGAGCAGTGGCAGAGGCTGATGGGCACCAACCCCAGTCACTGGCAGGATCCCCGCCGGCCTGTTGAATCGATTTCCTGGCACGATTGTCAGGAATTTATCAGAAGGCTGAACGAGAGATATGCTGAGGGCCTCCTTTTTCGTCTGCCTACAGAAGCGGAGTGGGAGTACGCCTGCCGTGCGGGGACAGAAACGCTGTTTCACTTCGGAGAGACGATCTCAACAAACCAGGTCAACTACAGAGGTACCCAGTTTTTTAATAATGCACCGCCGGTCGGCACGCCGAAGAAGAGCCTGCCTGTCGGAAGCTTTTCCCCCAACGCCTGGGGGTTGTACAACATGCATGGCAATGTGAGGGAGTGGTGCAGCGACTGGTATACGGCGGACTACTACGCCAGGAGTCCGCTGGACGATCCCGCTGGACCCGCGACAGGGATGAAACGGATCTTGCGCGGCGGCAACTGGGGGGAGGAGGCGAGCTACTGCCGTTCAGCAGCACGCTACTACTATGCTCCGTCAAGCAGTTTAAACAGATGGGGCATGCGCGTGGTTGCTGTGCCAAGAGGAGAGGATAGATAATGAACTTAGTTCGCTTACATTCTCCACAATATAAGGACTACTACAGAGGACGGGCCGCTTACTAAATGGAATATTGGAATACTGGATTGTTGGAATGTTGGGAAAAAGTATTCTACGCACATTATTTAAACTAAGACTGAAACAATGAAATGCTTAATGATTGAGGAAAAAGCTGGTACCATTATTCCATTATTCCACCATTCCATCATTCCTTTGTTGAATATTGAACGATTATGGAATACTATGAAAAACGCTTTATTATCAGTATATTCTGGTATTGCTGAGACGTGATATACAGAAAGTAAAGGAGACCATGATGCGGACCAATATAACGATGAAGACTGTTGTATTCGTTGTTGTCGTTTTTGTGGCAGCGGGGATTGGAGGCTTAAGAACCCCTGAAGCTGCTGAAAACGGATCAGAAAAGAAATACGAGTGGCCCATGGTCGCGGGGGACGCCGGCTGGACCGGGTACTCACCTGACCCAAGTGCCAAACCGCCGTTCCGTCTCAAATGGGTCACACAGCCTGGACGCGGAGTAGGCGCTACTCTGGCAGTGGCAGGCGGCAAGGTCTTCTATCGCGGCGGGGGATGCCTGGACGCAGAAACCGGGGAGGTGCTCTGGAAAGCCAATACGGGTGCATCAGCTCTGCCATCCTACTACAAAGGCCGTCTCTATTTCGGCGCAAAGAACAGCAGCAGGCTGACGGTATACGACGCTGCCACTGGAAAGCGTCTGTGGCAGAGGAGTGGCTACAGGTGCTCGAGGGACTACCGGGCGTCACTCACTGTCTGTGACGGTGCGATCTACGTCGGCAAGATCAAGGAGCATGAAGGCAAGAAGTTCTACTTTGGAAACGCGCTTGATGCAGAAAGCGGCAAAGAAATCTGGTCAACACCGCTGGCGGCCGTGGTCGAAGTAAAGCCCAGAGGCTATCACCTGGGTATGACCATGGGATCGCCTGCCGTAGGTGGCGGCCGTGTCTTTTTCAGTTCACACAGCCCCAAGGGCGTCTATGCAGTGGATCAGAAGACGGGAAAGAAACTCTGGACCCAGGAAGGAGTCTGCGACTCGTCCGAACTCGGAACCGACGGAAAGACCGTCTGGGCGGCTCAGGCTGTTCAGGGCATGTGGGCCCTCAACGCTGAAACCGGAAAAAGACTCTGGCACTGGGGCCGGGAGTGGAAGGACGGGAAGGGCAAGTCCGCTGCCGTGTCGGCCAACTACGCGGGTACCGATACCGCCAAGTTCCCGCCGGTGGTGGCCTACGGAATGCTGTTTACCAGCAACTATGGCCGGCGTTTCACGGCGCTGGAGGCGGGAACCGGCAAGCAGCTCTGGGTTGCCGGAGATAGGAAGTGCCAGGTATGGGCCGGTACCTGCGGGCGACCGACTGCTGCTGGCGGCTATGTATACAGCAACGGTACAACGGGCAAGGACTTTAATGGCCCGCTTTACCGCTTTGCAGCCTACGCGTTCGATCCGAAAGCCCAGAAAGTAGTCTGGCAACACCCCGTAAGCGGCAAGGCCTGTGCCAGAATTTCTATCGCCTACGGCCGGCTCTACGTACCCACGGGCGCTGAAATCTACTGCTTTGAGCCGGTGGGATCCGACTACAGGAACGAGCCTCAGGCTCTGCCGAGCGCCCCGGCGGGCCCGCTGACCGCACTGGCTAAGCCCTTCGCCGGCAAGCCGGGCGAGGCTGCCGCAGGAGGCAAGCCCAAGGGTGGCACGGACTGGCCTATGTACGGGGGGTGTCCGGCACGCTGCGGCCTGGAACTTGCAATCGGGCTGCCTATAAAAGAGGCGTGGAAATTTCAGACAGGCGGCAAGGTGAAGTCCAGCCCGGTCATCGCCGGGGGATTGGCCTTTGCCGGCAGCGACAGCGGGGAGTTCTTTGCCATTGACCTTAAAACCGGCACAAAGAAGTGGAGCGCGAAGATCACGCCTCATCCGGAATCGAAGGATCAGGTCAAATGGATCAAGTGTTCTCCAGCAGTAGCGGAGGGCATCGTGGTCGTGGGCGCTGACGATGGCGTGATGCGGGCCTTTGACGCGAAAACAGGAACCCCGAAGTGGCAATTCAGGACAGCGGGGCGCATTCGTTCCTCGCCGGCGATAATCGGAGAGAGGGTGGTCTTCGGAAGCTGGGACGGCCGCTGCTATTGCGTGCGGCTGACGGACGGCAAGGAGTTCTGGCGTTGGCGGATCGGTGATCCGGGTGTACGGCTCTGTACTCCGGTGGCTGTGGGCCAGGGGCGTGTGTACGTCAACGCGTGGGAGGATTTCAAAGTTCACGCGATCGATCTTGGCACCGGCAAGCCCCTGCCCGGTTACAAGACATGGAGCGGTTACGGCACCAAGGTTGGCCTGGTCCAAGGGTTGGCGATCTACCGCGGTACAGTGGTGACCAGCAAGGCATCGGGGCGGGGCCAGCCCATTAACCCCGACAGCGGCACGGTGGTGGGACGAGGTTTCGGCGGGGGTTCTATGATTCTTCCATCTCTGCCGGCGTTTCACGGTGACATGGTCTACCACAACAGATCGTCCCGTGGAGGAAGCCTGTCCGAGGTGCTGTCGAATCAAAAAAAACCAAAGAAAAAACGTCGACTGGCTCTGTTCAAAAATCCTGGACTGAATGCACCGCTTGTGTGCGGCAATCTGATGATCGTTGCTACAGGCACAGGAACACTTGAAGCACACCGTCTGCCGGATGAAGGAAGCGATGAACCGTCGAAGCAGATCTGGGAATGGAAGAGTGCCAGCGGTGCGGAGATCTGCACAGCACCTGCCGCAGGAAGCGGTTTTGTTGTCCTCGGTTCTGACGACGGGCACATATATGCATTCGCCTATTCTGAATCCTCAGCTTCAACAGCACGTGCGGCATCGGAAGTCGCGAACCCGATAAAAGCTAAAAACAAAAAATCTGCGTAGGTGTCAACAGCAGCAACTCAGGATGACAAAAATACCTCTGAATCCGGCAAGCCCGCACTTCGCCTTTTGAAAAAATACCCGCATAAAGGAACCAACGGTGACAGGTATTCAGAAGGATTGGACTTCTACAAGGGGTATTTATGGCACACCACTAAGACAGGTCTGAGCAAGCCGGATCCTAATAACAACTTTGCAGTGCTGAATACCTTAATAAAAAAGGTTCAGAAAGCTATTGACAGAAAGCTATTGACAAATTTTCAATTCAATGTATAATTTTTTATCAACCTATACTATGAGATGCTGAAATATACGTCCAACAGAAGACAAACAAGGAAAATGTTCTTAAAAAACGAAATTACAGAAAAACATAAAAAAAATATAACCAAGTTTTATTTAATGAAAGGAAAACCTCATGCCACAACTTCCCCGCATAAAGGCACCGGGCCATGCAGCGGCGTACCATGTTATTACCAGAGTGAATTCGAGAGATTTTCGCCTCAACTCATTCATGAAAAAGCGATTCTGTAAGATCCTCAGG
>Ga0272441_10000483_pt1 | contig 90868 bp, 90 predicted proteins | sample SSMProp6N_FD_193582 | JGI IMG/M metagenome (GOLD analysis project Ga0272441, IMG submission 193582) | Marine sediment archaeal communities from Little Sippewissett salt marsh, Falmouth, MA, United States - SSM-Prop-6N | ecosystem: Environmental > Aquatic > Marine > Wetlands > Sediment ... | reverse complement strand
GAAAGCATTAATGGATAAATTAAGAAGATGATTTTTTGTTTCCGGAAAGGATTTCTACAGAGCCGGTTTTCAGGGAATATTCGTTAAACCGGAGAAGAAGTTTTTCATTCCCATTCGTGAAGGTAACCCTTCTTTTCCACGATCACACCATCGATGAATATCCCCTGATCCCCTGTCACCATACCGATCTTTGTGGCATCGACACCTTCAACCGGAAAATCAAGAGTGGATATTGTGAAGAGAAGGCCGAAATCCCCTCCTCCATATAGCGCCATCCTCAGCGCCTCATCCGGTGACACTCCTGATGGTTTTGGCACCTGGTCACTCTGTATGGAATAGCCGCATCCCGGGTTTGCGTCATGCATGTCATATAGTGAAAGAACAAGGCCGTCCGAAACATCCATCATCGAAGTGGCGCCTTTCCGGGCAAGAGCCTGCCCCTCGTCTACCATCGGTCTCGGCTCAAATAGTGCCTTTTTGTGTTCCTCATGCCCTTCAAGCCCTGCCTGGGCGCAGCCCGGTGTTCCTGTAATACAGATGAGATCCCCGCTCTTTCCCCCTGAGCGCAGGACGGGATGCTTGGCCATGCCGATGCCGGTACTGACGATGGTCAGTTCATCGTGCCTGTCGGTATCTCCGCCGGAGAGTTCTGTACCGTATGTCATACAGCAGTCTTTTGCCCCCCTGATGATATCCTCAAACCGGTTGTGGTCGTCGATGCCCACCGCCAGCATGATGCCCAGAGGTCTTGCACCTGATGACGCCACATCGGAGAGTGACGCCGCGGCACACATCCACCCGATCTGCCAGTTTGTCATCTCTTTGGGAAAATCTGTCTTTTCGTGCAGCATATCTGTGCTGATCACGATATTCGTGTCTTTGACAGGTATGAGCGCACAGTCGTCAAGCACTTTTTTAAGGCCGATTATTCTGGAGATTTTTTCAATCAGCTCCCTGTCGTCCATGAAAAAAATTGAATTAGAGGATCTTCGAACCGGCTTTGGGACCGGGCATGCATTCGTATACTTCAGTAATCGTCAGGGCAAGGAGCGATCTGCGTGGAAGTCCCGGCTTCATCTCCTCTACAATTTTTCTGGCCTCTTCGTATTCGCTTCCTTCTTTTTTGACAACGACATCACATTTAATCTGGAAGCATCCTTTAACTCCTGCTCCCCAGAGGTAAATGGCCGCTTTGGGATTCTCGATCACATTTGCAAGTGTTTTTTTCATGAAGTTGTCCATGATCCAGATGGTCTCGTTGTCCGACCTCAGGAAGACCGCACCCATTGGTGCCACGTTCGGGATACCATCCTTCGAGGCGGTTGCAAGCGGATATGTTTTCATTGCATTGAATGCCTCAGCAATCTCAGGTTTGAGTTTTACCATCTTTTCATTCTCCTTTTTAGTAAATGTGACGCACTGAATATATTAAATATGCCGGATGCGGTTGTTTGACAGGGTTAAATAGAAATCTATAAAGATCCACAGACAAAAATTCGGTATTATGTGTGCTTTTTTCGACCGGTTCAAAAAGGTCAGACCATATATTGTAGAGAGCCACCCTCCTCCTCAGGTGGGTCACGGGGCAGGCATGCAGGTGCCGGAATATAGAAATGTGCCCTATTTCATCGTTGCCTCCGTAGAGATGGGAAACACCACTACCAAGTGCATCCTGACCGGTACGAATCTTGATACCGGTATTACATATATCATCAACAAGACGGTCTCCATGAGCCGTGATGTCCGCCTTCCAAAACCCGGAGAGGAGATCTTCGGAACAACTCTGGTAGGGACGCCGATCACACAGGAGTCTGTATCAGAGCTTGTTCGTGACACCCTGATCAAGTGCCACCGTGATGCGGGACTGAGTATAAAGGAGGATCTCGATTTTGTTGTGAGGAGCACCGGGGTAGTGGCGGCGATGGACAAACCGGACCAGATCGGGGATTTTGTAAAGGCACTTGCACAGGGCTGCCTGATGGCGGGGGTTCCCCCGGGTAAGATGACCCCTCCTATGTCCATCGACAACCTCTCGAAGAAACTCCGGCCATACAGCTATGCGGACAAGGTAACATTCTGTGGTACTGTTGCAGGAGTTACACCACCAATAGGCAGTTCTGGTGTGGAGATGGTTGCAAACGAGATGGAGGGGGAACTGGCGATGGCTGGAATCAAGGAAGGTTCAAAGAATACCCCGGTTGATTTCAGGAACCCATGTATTGCCATAGACTTTGGGACAACACTTGACGGCAGGATTACAAGCAATGTAGATGAGGATGCCGAGTATCCGTTTGCAAGAACAATCGGGAACTTCTGCGGGCTTGCCGGTGCAATCCCGGATGCCATAGTCAGGGGTACCGGTCTTGTCCAGGAGGGCAAGGGAACTGCTCTGGATCTCTTCGGTGACAAGTGCACCATAGGAGTTTTCTCCAAAAAGAAGTCAAAAATTGTCGCCGAGTACGAGGAGCGCTGCCATGAGCTGATTGATATCCGGGTAGTCCCGGCGGAGAGGGACCGTTTTGGGATGGTGCCTGTATTTGCCGATATTGCAAAGAAGTCGGGTATTGCGATGATCGGGTGCGACTGTGGAACGAATTTCAGCGATGCGGGCAGGCTGGGTGAGATTGGAAAGGAGATCTACGACAGGCACGGTCTTGATGCACTCAATGAAACGATCGATCATGTCTGTGTCAGGATGGCGCTAAGGCTTGCGGATGTTGCACACGAGGAAGGACTGGTCCCGGAGAATTCTTCCATCGGTTTTACAGGCAGGGCGGCGATATCATGCAAGAAACCCGAGTACATCCTTGATGGCATCACGGAAAGGGAATGGTACCAGGATCCGGCCAGTCATGTGGTATTTGTGGATGATGGTCTTGCACGCGGCGCGGGACTGATGGGTAGGTGCATGAACTCGCTCGGAAAGCCGAAAAATCCGATTGGAGGTGTCCGTGGCGGGCGATGTATTATGGCAAGAAGGATAAAGATTGGTAAGTAGGAAGTTAAAGAATGACAGAAACAGAAAAGCTATACGATCTGATCATACCGCCGGGGGTGCCGCGTACAATTATCATGGCACTTGAAGAGAAATATGATGTGACGGTGGTGCCAAGGAAGTTGCCCGTCACTCTTGCCGCCATGGACCAGGATGTTCGTGAAATACTTGTGTTCAGGGGAGAACTTGAAACAATACAGCAGGTCGAGACCGATATGAAAGCCAGGCTACAGGAATTCATAGATGAGGAATAGAATTCCTGTATTTATTCTGTTGAATACCTTTTAATGACATATTTTGTAGATCTCTTCAATTAATCATGTGTGATATGGCGCAAACGCTAACATACACCGTACATTCATAAAATTGCAGGGATTTAGCCCGGAGGATTTTTTTCTTTACTAAACCCCTTTTTAATGACAGCCAGTCTGATCCCCTGGATCAGGGTGAAGAGAAGCTATATTGAACGAATATATTCGTTGAAAGGCTCGTTTTTATTTTATCAACCGGACAAGCAGTCCTTTCTGTGCATGAAGCCTGTTCTCTGCCTGCTCCCATACGATGGATTTCTCTCCCTCGATGACCGAGTCCGTGATCTCCTCCCCCCGGTGGGCTGGAAGGCAGTGCATGACCACCGCGTCATGCGAGGCACCGTCAAGCATCTCGTCCGTGACCGTGAACCCCTTAAACGCCCTCATCCTGTCATCTTTTTCGTTTTCATCACCCATAGAGATCCAGATATCGGTGTAGATCACATCTGCCCCTGATACACATTCTTCAATGGATTCTGCGATCCCGGTTTTTCCACCGTTTTTTCTTGCGGTGTTGATGATCTCCCTGTCAGGTGCGTAACCCTCTGGAGTTGCAACCGATACCTCCATATCAGTGATTGCGCTCGCGAGTATGAGGGAGTTGCATACATTGTTCCCGTCACCGATCCAGGCGACCTTTACATCGTCGTCCCCGAACCTCTCCCTGATGGTCATGATGTCGGCAAGGGTCTGACAGGGGTGTTCGAGATTGCTGAGGCCGTTTATCACCGGTACCCTTGAGTGCTCTGCAAATTCTGTCACGGTGGAGTGCAGATATGACCTGATCATGATAGCGGATACGTATCCTGAAAGGACCCTTGCAGTATCCCTGATCTCCTCTCCGCGCCCCAGCTGCATCTCGTTTGGGTTCAGGAAGAGGGCATGCCCGCCGAGTTCGCTCATGCCCGCCTCGAATGATATCCTTGTGCGGGTGGACGATTTTTCGAAGATCATTGCAAGCGATCTGCCGGGAAGGAAAGAATGGGGCATACCTTCTCTCTTCAGGGCCTTGAGTTCAAGGGCGGTATCCAGTATAATGTCGAGATCGGTGCTGTCAAGGTCGCTCATGGAGAGCAGGTTTTTCATCATGAGATCTCCCTCATGTGCCTGATTCTCTTCTCAAGAATCTCCCCCGTTCCTATGTCTTTCCTGTGGAAGACCCTGCCTTCGACCGATGATGCGGCTTTTTCTGCAATTTCTTCTGCTTCATGCAGGTTTTCACCCAGTCCCACAAAAGCAAGTGTGCGGGAGGTCTGGGTATAGAGTGTATCGTTCCTGTTCGCCACATTTGAATAATAGAGCAGCGCACTGCCCTGGTTTCCAATATGTATGGGCTGATTCTGTACCGGGTTTTCGGGATATCCTTCCGGCACGATGTACTTGCATACCGAGGCAAGGTTTGAGAACGATACCTTATTTCCTGAAAGTGTCTTTCCGGATACTCCGGATATGATCTCTGTAAAATCCGAATCAAGCAGTGAGAGAACATTCATTGCCTCCGGGTCACCAAACCTGGCATTGAACTCCACGACCCTGGGGCCGTCTCCGGTAGCCATGAACTGCCCATACATGATCCCCTTGTACGGCGTTCCCTCTTTTGCCATCGCGGTTAGGACCTCCTTCATGATACTGAGCGCTTTTTTATAGGTATCGCCGTCAACGAACGGGAGCGTATGATCCGGCATGGAATATGATCCCATCCCTCCGGTATTCGGCCCGACATCACCCTCGTATGCCCTCTTGTGATCCTGCACCAGTGGCATGGGTACCAGTGTCCTGCCGTCGGTGAAGGCCATCAGGGTGAACTCCTCCCCGATAAGCCTCTCCTCCAGTACGACCTCCCCGCCGATACGGCGCACATATTCACAGGCGCCCCCTGAATCGAAGTGTTCACCCATGATCCTGACGCCCTTCCCTCCGGTAAGGCCTATGGGTTTGATTGCAAGATCACCGTCGTAATCTTCTATAAAACGGGTCGCATCTCCCGCACCGTGACAGATCCTGTAAAAAGGGCAGCCGTCGATCCTGTGTTTTCTCATCAGTTCACGGCAGAACGCCTTGTCTGTTTCAAGCCTGGCTGCTCCACTGTCTGGTCCTGTGCATGGGATTCCGTTTGTCTCAAGCAGGTTTACTACTCCTGATTCCAGGGGGGCTTCAGGGCCTATTACCGCCTGTTCAATGCTGTTCTTGACTGCGAACGAGAGTACTTTTTTGATATCGGTTTCCTTTTCAAGCAGGTATTTCTCGCTCAATGAGGCTATTCCGGGGTTCTCCTTTGCCATGACGGCGTAAATTCTTACATCGCTGTTGCAGGAGAGCGCTCTGGCGATGGCATGCTCCCTGCCTCCGCCGCCTACAACAAGTACTTTCATGCCAATTATAAGGGTTTGACTGGATAAAAAATTGCTTATTGTTTTTCGGGGTATGTCGACAACTGTTCAGTCTATGATATCACTTACGGTTACCAGGGGATCAAGGCAGATGCCGATCTTGTTCAGGGCTTCTGAACCGCCTGATTCACGATCAACGACAACTGCAACCTTGTCCACCTCCGCACCGGATTCCCGAAGCATACGGACACCATATATGGCGCTTCCCGCCGAGGTGGTCACATCCTCAACAAGGAGTACATGTTTTTCTTTGACATCACCGATGATGGCCCCTTTCTTGCCATGCGCCTTCTCTTCTTTCCTGATTATGGCAAAAGGCCTGTCTGAGGCAAGAGATACTGCTACAGCTATCGGTACCGCACCCAGTTCTACTCCGGCAACCACATCAAATGTGTGCTTTTCGGCGATCTCTTTCCCGATCTCTCTAAGTATCTCTGGTCTGGTTGTCGCGCTCTTGATATCTATGTAAAAAGAACTTTTGGCGCCTGACGCAAGGGTAAAATCTCCTGTTTCTATTGCCCCGCATTCCAGAAGCATTCCTGCTATCACATTTTCTTTTTTTACCATGGTACTTCCTTCACCCCCATGATGTATCCGATGATGTTGACGGCCCTGTGGAGCACCGGGGTAATGATCAGTATCCATAAAAGGACAAGAGGGGTGATATTGGAGATTACCCATCCCCAGTCGAATATCACCAGTAGCAGGAATGCCCCGACAACAAGATCGTACTGGTCTGCGATCAGCCACTCATCACCCCTGTTCCTGTTCAGCCTGCGTTTGAAGAAACTTTTAATCATGTCCCCGAGCAGAGCCCCGGCTGCAAGAAGGGTGACCGAAAGAAGGGTCTGTTCCGGCAGCCAGAGCAGTCCCGAGCAGTCCCTTGCCCAGATCAACACTATACCGGCAAAGATCCCCGAGAGCACGCCGCCAAAAAATCCTCTCCATGTTTTTCCGTCGCCAAGTATTCTTCTGCTGTCATGCCAGTTTTTCCCCATGTCCATCGGTTGCCCTCCGCCAAAGAGTGCTGCAGCTGAGTTTGGGAGATAGGCCGGTATCATGATCCAGAGTGCGCTGATTAAAGCGGTTATGACAAAAACGGTGTCCATGTTAACGCCTGCAATGGAATTACTTAATTAAGTGCAAATGTAAAGATTAAGTTATCGGAACACGAATTATGTGTTTAGACTGCACGGGAGAATGCAATGCACCTTAAGAATACAAGATCGCTCTGCCCAGTATGTACCCGGGTACTTGATGCGGAGATATATGATAAAGACGGGGAAGTCAGGATAAAAAGAACATGTCCTGAACACGGGGAGTTTGATGAGCTCTACTGGTCTGATACGGAGTTGTACAAACGATTTGATAAATACGAGTCAATTGGGACAGGCATAGACAACCCGCAATCGGAGACTTCTCCGGAGGGATGTCCCGCAGACTGCGGCCTTTGCCCGAATCACAAATCAGGAACCCTTCTTGCGAATATCGATCTCACAAACCGGTGCAACCTGAACTGTGATTTCTGTTTTGCAAATGCCCGTGCATGTGGATATGTATACGAACCAACCTTTGAACAGATCGTGTATATGCTGGAAGTTCTCAGGGCCGAAAAACCGGTGCCTGCACCAGCAGTCCAGTTCTCCGGGGGGGAACCTTCGCTCAGGAGCGATCTTCTTGAGATCATAAAAAAAGCCAAAGAAGTAGGTTTTGACCAGGTGCAGATGGCGACAAACGGCATCACCATTGCAAAAGATCCGGAGGAAGCAGCAAGACTCAAGGAAGCAGGCCTGAGCACGGTATATCTCCATTTTGACGGTGTTACAAAGGAGACGAACCCAAAGATCAATCTGGACCGTAAAGTGGTGCAGCACTGTGCAAAGGCAGGCCTTGGTATTGTGCTCGTCCCTACCATCATCAACGGACGCAACGATCATGAGGTTGGCGATATCATCAGGTTTGCCGCGGAAAACATCGATGTGGTAAGGGGAATCAACTACCAGCCGGTGTCATTTACAGGCGCTGCAAACCCTGAAAATGTCCAGAAGGAGCGAATTACCATCCCTGATCTGCTGGACAGGATCGAGGCGCAGACCGGCGGTGCGATAAAAAAGGATCATTTCTATCCTGTGCCCTGTGTTGTGCCAATCTCTGATTTTGCAGAATCCTATACCGGCAATCCGCAGATCCGGTTTACCACGCATCAGCACTGCGGTGCGGCTACCTATGGTTTCGTGAAGGATGACGGGGGACTCATTGCGGTCAATGACATGATCGATGTGGATGCCTTCTTCGCGACCATCGGAGAGATGTCCAAGAAACTGGATGATGCAGGAATTATCAGGAGATATTTTACTATCCTCTCCGGTTTCAGGCAGATCAACTCAGCCCTTAAACAGGAAGACCACACAGGCAGGAAAAAGTTCTGGAAGCTGCTGAAAGAAGCCCTGACAAAACAGGACTTCGAGGCACTGAAAAATTTTCACTGGAATGCACTGTTTATCGGCACCATGCACTTCATGGATTCCTTCAACTATGATATCGACCGTGTCCAGAGATGTTGCATCCATTATACCTCGCCGGACGGGCGTTTAATTCCTTTCTGTACATACAACAGTGGTCCTGTCTACCGTGAAAAGGTGTGGAAGGAATTTTCGGTTGATGGCAAGGATGATACAAAGATCGAAGAGTTTGAATAATTCATTTTTTCAATGATCAGGATAATTCCCAAACCTACTGACACATCTGGTGACAACTCCACGGCAATGGTGGCTTCATCGCTTGGTTCAATGGGAGTGCCATTTGAATTCCTGGATATCAGGTCGATCGATCCCTTTGGCTGTAATATCAGCAATGATGTAATCTGGGTATGCGGTATGGGCCAGGATCCTTTTGAGTTTGCGGTGCTGAGCGTACTCTCTCTTGAGAATCGTGTGGTCAACAGCCCTCATGCTATTGCCACGTGTGCGAGCAAGGCAGAGACCAGCGGACTGTTGATGAAGGATCGTGTAAAGACTCCCCGAACCATGTTCACGCACAGTAGGGAGGCTGTTGATACATTTTTAAGAGAGGAGGGGCAGGCGGTCATCAAACCATTATATGGTTTTGACGGCAATGGCATCCGTCTGGTAACTCCTGAAAGCAATCTGGGTGAACCGCCATATTATATTCAGGAGTACATCCCCAACGACCGTGATTTCAGGGTATTTGTCATCAATGGTGAGGCGGTGGGGGCGATCGAGAGGGTATCCGATACGCTTACACACAACATACACCAGGGGGGTGCTGGCAGGGCGGTCAGTATCGATGACGAGATGCATGAGATTGCCGAAATGGCGGCGAAGGCGATCGGTATCGACTACTGTGGTGTGGACCTGCTGGTGGACAGTGAAAGCTATACGGTGCTTGAGGTGAATGGGACTCCCAACTGGCACTGTATGGAGGCTCCCATCCCCCGTTTGATTGCCGAGTACCTGGTGGATCTGGACCGGCGCTAATGCCGGATCATCTTTTTTCCAGGATCGATTAAAAACCTTTAATCCTCAATATTCAGACCGTATATGTGATGTACGGCGATCTTTCTGCAAAAAAACTCTCTGCAATCCTCGGTGTCGTCTCGATCGGCGCGTTCATGGACGGCCTTGACGGTGCCATCGTGAATGTATCTTTGCCGCATATCGCGGCGGATTTTAATGCAGACCTCGGACTCGCATCTCTTGTCCTGACCGTTTATTTCATCGCCCTGAGCGGACTGATGATCATCTTCGGAAAGGCCTCTGCATACACAGGAACGAAAAGACTGTTCATCACAGGTATAGCGGTTTTTACCGTGTCATCGATCTTTTGTGCGGCTTCGTGGAGCATTGAGGTTCTTATATTCTGGAGGGCGGTGCAGGGGGTCGGTGCCGCCATGGTCGCACCTTCTGCGATTGCGATCATCGCGATGCAGTTTCCGGAGGAGATGAGGGGGAGGTCCCTTGGTGTGATCGCAGCCGCTTCCGCACTTGCTTTTGCACTCGGTCCGGTCGTCGGCGGTTTGCTGACCGAATTTTTAAGCTGGCACTGGATATTCCTGATCAACCTGCCTATTGGAGTATTTACCGTCATAGCGGCACATTATATCCTTTCAGAAAACGTGCCGGGGACCGGGAAGAAGTTCGATTACACCGGTTCGGCGATATTTTTCACCGCAATGGCGCTGCTGGTGGTGCCCCTGAGTATGGCGGGCCGGGCGGGGATTACTGATGCATCAATATACCTGCCACTGCTAGGCTCTTTGATCCTGTTCACCTTGTTTGTCTTTATTGAGAAGAGGGCTGAAGACCCGGTCATGGAGCCTGCCATGTTTCTTAAGAGAAATTTCTCATTATCGGTGGCGTCATATATGCTGATGATGCTTGCATACGGCGGGGCGATACTCCTGTTGCCGTTCTATTTCCAGGCGTTGCTGGAGATGGGCCCGGGAATGGCAGGAATATTCCTGCTCGTACCTTCGGTTGTGATAACCGTAACAAGCCCCCTGGGAGGTTATTTTTCGGACATTTCCGGCGCAAGAAGGGTATGTTCGTTGTCTGCGCTGGTATTTTTCATATCCTTCATACTTATGGCCTTTTTTGCGGCCGATACCGCTATCTGGTTCATCATCATGTCACTGGTCGTGATGGGGCTGGGCGCCGGTCCGTTCATGAGTGCGGGGAGCAGCAGGATCATTGAGCATGCCGATCCGAATAAGAGGGAGATTGCATCCGGTATCATGAGCACCGCGATATACTTTGGTTCTGCCATTGGGACATCGCTGTTTACGGCAATATTCATGCAGTCCGCAGGACTGACCGGAGAAGGCAGGATCAGCCCTGGAATATCTTCAGAACTGTTTGTGACCGGCTATGAGTCTGCGTTCCTGTTTGGGGTCATATGCTGTGCTGCCGTTGTGATATTTTCGGCCCTGGCGGGAAACAAAAGAAAAACTGGGTGACATTTCCATCTGAAGTTCGTCCTTGCTACAGAGGTTATGGATAAAAATAATGAATCAAAATGGAGGGAAATCTTTCATAAAATACCTTCTGGTAGTCCGGGATCTCCTGATATACATAACAATAAAAGATAGATAACGAGGATGCGATTCTTTTATCTGGATTCAGAGAGGGTTGGAATTACTCAATCTCTTCCTGTATCTTTTTTGCCAGTGCACTCATACGGGTGGCAATCCTGTTTATATGCTGGTCTTCGCTTGCCTTAGTGCAGTTTGCAAGCTCCTCGCCGAGCACAAATATAGCGTATTTGTGTTCGGTCTTGCTTTTATGCGTCTGGGAAGGATTAATATTCAGTGCATAATACTTTGAGAATGAAGCTTCTGGATTTTTTGTCTCGTAGTAGGTTTTCATCTCGGCAAGCATTGCATGCAGCATTATAAGTTCGTCTTTGTGCACCCGGATTTCACCGCTAACACTTGGTCGATGTTGGGATAAATAGATTTGGTCCGACCTGTGTACCAGGCTTATATAGTCTGTATGTCAGGTCTTGATAAGTTTCAGGGACGCAGGGCGCTTTGTGATGTTTTTGAAGTCCTTTGCGGCGACATACTCGATGCCTTTGTCCGTGATCTTGTCGATCGTTTTCTGGTCGAGTTCACCGTCAACGATGATGCCGTATACCTCTTCATCGATGGCGGAGAGCGCATTGTCCATTTCATTTATATTGGACTCCATGAGGATGCTGTTGTCCCTGCCCACGAACCTGGCGGTTTTCTGGCCGAGCACTTCGCTGATATGGGTATTAATCTGCTCTTCGGGGCTAAGGGCCGGAACGTTCTTTTTTGACTCTTTTGTTGTTTTTGTTTCGTCCTGTTTTTTTGGGGCTTCTGGTCTGGGCGTCCTTTCTTTTGACACTTTTTTTGCCTGGACATAATCCGCAGGGACCTTGTTCCTGAGCGCTTTTGTGATCTCCTTTCTTGTCATCCCCTCCACGCTCTTACCGCGTGGACATGTTGCGATAAAATCGATCTCCGCGGTTTGCATCAGTTCCTGGAGGATGAGGTCGCCCCCCCGATCACCGTCAAGAAAAGTGGTAGCGGTCTTTGTGGCACAAAGCTCTTTCACCGTCTCCGGTATCTTTGTTCCTTCAACTGCAACCGCGTTTTTGATCCCTGCCTTGAGGAGGTTGATAACATCGGCACGCCCTTCCACCACGATGATGGCATCAGACTGGTTGACGTTCGGGCCAGCCGGGAGCTTTTCACTCCCGATCTCCTCAACCTTTTCCGCCCTGATCGTCTCCCTGACATTGTCGAGTATGATCTGGCTGTCGGTGATGCCGTCATCGAAAGATTCGATCAGAAGTTCCTTGGCACGTTCGGTAATATGCCGCCGCTTGGTGACCCTGATGTCTTCTATCCTGTCGACCGAGAACGATGCGGTACATGGCCCGACCCGGTCTATCGTCTCGATGGCAGCTGCAAGCAGAGCTGTCTCCGCCCTGTCCAGAGATGATGATATGATGATCTCTCCGTCTGTCTCGCCTTTTTTGCTTTCGATTTTTACTTCAATCCTGCCGACACGTCCGGTCTTCTGCAGGTCCCTCAGGTCAAGATCTTCACCGAGTAGTCCTTCGGTTTGCCCGAATATGGCACCGACTACATCGGTAGTCTCGACCACCCCCGCAGCATGGATTGTAAAGTGAATATGATACTTTGTAGTGTCAGATGAATACATGTGAAAATACCCCCGGTTACGGGTTGTGAATGCCTTATGATCATGTCATAATAATTTTCATTGATCATTGGTATGTCTTATTTACCGGGCGTCAATATATAATGTTTTTGCAACAGAACCTGCAAAATTCATCTCTAAATGAGTTCTGCGAGTTCGTCATAGCTGATACCGGCGATGTGCACCCTTTTTATGGAAGATGTCATCCCCTGCACAATGGATACGGAAGACTTCGATATTCCGAGGGAACCTGATATCAGTTCGATTATCGCCTTGTTTGCCCTGCCGCCAACGGCGGGTGCGGATACACTGCATTTTATGGCCTTTCGCCATTCGTTGTATCCTGATGGAAAAAAGTCTTTTTTTGCGCCGGCGGTAACATCGATTGTAATGGTAATGCCGTCCTCTTCCGTCCGGACAGCCTCCCTGATATCTGTCATGTATAAATAATATGGATGTAGCCCGGCGCTAACTCAGATGGATCACCGGTGGCTTTTGCCGTCCCTCCCCCTGATATACCCTCGCACCGGGCATATGCCTGTCGCGCAAAGGGGTTGTCCCGCAGCTCATATACCGGACTTCGCCGTAAGAATTGCCCGGGGACCTAACAATGCGCTGTGTCGGCAGTGTAGGTAAGTGTTTATATTATATAATTTCTGTGGGTGAAGGTAATGTTGTTTTTTTGCAGCGTGGTTTGTTTGTACGGGACTTGTAAAAACCTTCATGAAGGCAGGTTTTCTCTCTGCTTAAAGTTCCCTTGCAAAATATTGTGATGATATTGTACACTGGATATGGGAAATATCGCTGTGGGGTGGGGACAGGGGAAGGGTATCACCTCCCATTAAACCCCTCCCCTGATGAGATAGCTGATATAAAACGAAGAAGAAGCATTGAAAGAATAATTAATTAAAATTTGATTTTTGGGATTTTTTCTGCACACCATTGTTATATGTCTTCACGTGCCAAACACTGCGTTTGCTTGCGCCCTCATTTGAGCCCGGCACCGGCATACCACCGAACATCCTGCCTGTCATATTCACCTTGGTCGAACGCGATTTTGCCGTTCATGATCACGATCTCCGGGAATACCCCGTACATGCCTTCATACGGTGTCCATCCTGCCCTGCTGTGCATCATTTCAGTTTCAATCCTGGTTTTTTCCGGCCTGTAAACGGCAAAATCAGCCCTGCACCCCGTTTCAAAACCCGCTTCTGCTATTCCAAGTAACCGGGCGGGATTGGTACTGGTTTTCTCTATCACCGACCGGAGCGTGATCTTCCCGTCAAGGTGGGCTGCAAGCAGCAGGGGAACCATCGTTTCCACTCCCGGTATGCCGGATGGCGCCACACTGAACTCCTGGCCCTTCTCGGGCATGGTGTGGGGTGCATGATCTGATGCGATCACGTCAATCGAATCCCAGCATTCCCACAGCCTTCTTCTTGTCTCTTCATGCCTTAAGGGGGGATTCACCTTGCCTTCGGTGTCATAAGGCTCAAATTTTTCAGTGGAGAGGAAGAGATGATGCGGCGCCACCTCAACGTTTGCCCTTCTCTTTGCCGCCCGTATTGATTCCGGGCAGCTCAGGTGGCAGAGGTGGAGGCGGAGTGAGGGAGGTGATATTTTCAGGATTTTTTCTACTGCATTGCCCTCTCCCATCCTGCTCCTGAGGTTGTCATGAGTATTCAGGCTAATATCCTCACCATCGGTTACGTCCTCTGCATGTACGGTGGCAAGACCGCCGAGTGATGCGATCTGTTTGAATGCATCCTCAAGCACCGTGGGATGAACCCCCTCGCCATAGCTGGAAGATGCCGCAAAGATCTCACCGAAGGCCATGGCACCTGCATCCCACATACCAGGGAGGTCGGAGTCTGCGGTTACGCCGGCGTTTACTGAAAAATTACAATATGAATCATGTTTTCCCTCTTTCACGCGTGAGGTATATCTCTCCGCGTTGGTCAGTGGCGGGATGGTATTTGGCTGATCAACCACCAATGTGACCCCTCCTGCCAGTGCCGCCCGACTTCCTGTTGACCAGTTCTCCTTCCCGGACTGGACTCCTCCCCTCATGTGTACGTGCATGTCAAGAGCAGCAGGAACCACGATATATCCGCTGCATTCGACCGGTTTGACACCGGTCGGGGATGCTCCCAGGTGCGAGACGATCCCCCCGGAGAGGGTGATATCTTTCACCCTGCCATCCGGTAAAGTTACGTTCCTGAGTACAAGATCCGGTGATTTTTTCACTCAATTCCTCCTCTGGGGATAATAAGTAAGATATTTTGTTACCTGATTACAATTATTACTACTGGTGCATCCGGGATGTCAGAAAAAGAGAGCGCTTTTCTTGAGCTGAACGAAGCCGAAAAGAGGTATTCAAGGACTCTTGTCAATTATGCCGGGAAGAGGCGTGATAATATCGGACTGAAACACCTTCTTCATACTATATCCGGCGGTACGTTATGGGAAGGAAAGGTTGCCGCGTATGCACTGATCAGTATAGGCGATAGTTCTGTTGTGCCGGCACTTATGAATATACTTGAGAAGGGCTCCGGGGATCAGAGTTATGTCATCATTACCCTTGCGGAGATTGGTGATGAACGTGCGGTCAATCCTGTGCTGAAGATCGCTAAAAATCCGGAATCCCCCGGACGTGTCATGGCAATACGGGCGCTCGGTCAACTGCGCTCAAGCCGGGCGACATGGGAGCTTACCCAGATCCTGGAAAAGGAGGATGGGGATTGCAGAAAATATGCTGCCGAAGCGCTTGGGAAAATCGGTGACCACAATGCGGTACCTGTTCTTACCAGTGCGATGAATGACAGGACATGGAGTGATCGTTTGTATGCGCTGCATGCCCTGGCTGATATAGGGACCTCACAGGCGGCAAAAATCATCGAGGAAGCCACCAACGATGCAGATATTGGTTTTTCAGAAGAGGCCGAGAAGTGCCTCCGCAGGATAAAAAGAAGATAGTATATTTTGGATTTCTGGTAATCCTCTAAATCACGTTTTTTGTCTGTTGGAGTCCTGCACATGATTGTACAGTGATGCTGTAAACCGAATATAGGGAGTATAACAAAAGTCGGATGAATGAAATACAGTGAATGATATAGCAAATAGAAGATTTTAATTTCCGGAAAAGTTTTCAGATATCTCAGCAGACACGGGGGACCGGGTCTCCGATCGGGGCCTCTATGAACCGTTCTCCCCCGATTCTGGTTTTCATTATGACATCCGAACCTTCCACGACCTCGCCTACAATTACCGCATCCTTTCCGTAGGGGTGCGACCTGATTGCGCTGAGAACTGCATCCGCTTCATCTGCGGGAACACCCATGATCACTTTTCCTTCGTTTGCGACTTCAAGGGGATCGATCCCGATCATCTCCGCGGCACTCTTTACGGATCGCCTGACGGGAAGGTGCTCTTCTTCTATGATGATCTTCACGCCTGATTTTTCGGACATCTCGTTGATCGCGTTTGCAAACCCGCCCCTCGTGGGGTCCTTCATGGCATGTATGGTTCCTGCTGCAAGGGCTTTCTCCACGAGGTGCCACAGGGGAGAGACATCGGAAACGATCTGGTCACCCATGTCAAAACCTTCCCTGAACGTCATGATGGCAATCCCGTGATCGCCGATGGTGCCGCTCACGATGATCTTGTCCCCCGGGACCAGCCCTGAGTCCCTGACCGGTTTTTCGGCTATCCCGATTCCCGCGGTGTTGATGGCGATGCCATCGAGCGAGCCTCTCTCCAGCACCTTGGTGTCGCCGGTTACCATGGCTGCACCACATTCGATCAGTGCCTTATCCATTGATTCCACGATCTTTTCCAGGTCTTCGACTAAAAAACCCTCTTCGATGATCATTCCGCATGATAGTGCAATGGGGCGTGCGCCCATCATGGCAAGGTCATTTACCGTTCCTGATACCGCTATCCTGCCGATGTCTCCACCAGGAAAAAAGACCGGCCTTACAACGTGACTGTCCGTTGTGAACACGATATTGTGGCCGCCGATCGGGATGACTGCGCCGTCGTCGAGTGATTCAAGCCCGATTCCTCCGGCATTGTTGTTTGTAAACTTTGTCAGGGTGCCAAGCAGTTCTCCCATGATCTCCCCGCCCGCACCGTGCATCAGATTGACTTTCATTCGTCACCGTCCTCTATCTCTAGATTTGTTACCATGATCTCCCTGCCCGAGACGATCTCCGGCATGCTTCCGCATTCCGGGCAGACAAACTTTTCCTCTCCCTCATAACCACAGGCACATTTTGTGCGGGTCGGGACCTTCCTGCATACAAGCTCCGTGCCCCCGAAGAGGGGATCTTCCTCACTGATGGCATCGAAAAGAAATATTACCTGTTCCGGGTTTATCATCGCAAGTTCGCCCACGTCAACATGGATGGTCTTCACAACAACCGCATCATTCTCAAGGGCCGCCTTCTTTGCAGTAACGTATATGTCATACGCTATGCTGTACTCGTGCATCACTCCTCCATCGCGGCATAGACCTGCCTGAAGACTTCAAGCGTCTGGAGTGCCTCCTCTTCGCTCAACTTCTGTATGGCAAAGCCGACATGCACAAGCACGTATTCGCCGACTTCAACATCAAGGAGATCTGTCCGTACTTCCTGCTTCAAATCGCCGTAATCGACGACCGCGAGGTTTCCCTCCCTGATCTCAAGCACCTTGGCAGGTTTTGCAATGCACACTGTTATTCCTCTTCTTCAGGTATTGGATGGTGGAGAGCAAAAAAATGACTGTTTTGTCATGGTCAGGCGGTTTTCTGTTTCCTGAGGCGCTTCACCTCTTCGGGCGCGGATGGCACCTTTACCAGAAAAGTTCCGTGGCAGGGTTTTGTATAGGGAAAGACCACACTTTCTCCGTCCACCCCAGCGTAGATGGGGGGAACGCCGATGACGTATACATCAAATATTTTGTAACCTGGTGGTATTATGTAGAACTCACTATAATTCGATCTTATGTAATCCCTGCACTCCCTGAATGATGCATTTGAAAGGATGATCTCATAGGGAAGATTGTTCAGGCACCCCATTCCAGCACCTCCTTCAGTTTTTTAACCAATGGCATGGGGTTGTGGGTGGCAGTTGCCACAACCATCTTCGTACCGGCGGGAAACGCACCTGCGATCTCATCTGCATCTTCACCGAATATGATCGGCACCACCCCTGCCTCCGATAACTCCCTGACTGTTGCCGCATATGATACTCCCGCATCATTATGTATGAACACGAAACAGAGATCATAATCCCGTTTTTTTTCTGCCAGATCAGCAATACAGTGGTCGAGATCGATCATGTACTGAATATAGTAGCGTTCAGGGTCTGCCACCTCGATCAGCTTTCGTGCCGAGGGGGTCCCGGCGAAATCGACCCTGAAACCCTTCTTTCCCAGCTCATGAGAGAGGTACAGGGCCAGGCTTGTCTGGACCGGAACCTGTGGACAGCCCAGCATGATCAGTGCCGATCTCCTTCCTTCTTCTGTCATGGACGGTTTACCTTCTTTAACTGCAACACCGGATATACTGTGGTTGCTGATACAATAATTGACGAACTGTATTATAACCTTTACATGCCACGCAGTTTTTTCATCTGGTATTGCGAGGCATATATAATTTTCAGGATATAATCCAAAATATAGTGTTGAACAGAATAATTACGGCCAACCACAGCCTTAAAAAGGTGGAAATACTCTTACCTCGAAGATGTAAGAATGCGGGATAAGAAATATGCCGCGTGGTCAGTTCAGGAACCGGCTGTGTTGAAACTGTTTGAGAAACCAGTAGGTGTTAATGGCAGTTTTTCCAACGATGTTTGTATAGATTTAACGGATGTGCTGTATTGGGAGTAACAATATCGAGATCCGTATTGTCGATGAATGGGGCCGGGACGAAATTCATGGCATCTATCTTGAGGCGGGCTGGTGGAAGGAATATTATGATGCGGATCGCATCCGATAAGATCCGTTTTGAGTTCAGATCCGGTGGACAGACGCTCATAATAGAACCCCTGCCCTTTGAAAAGCCGCCCCGCGACGAGCGATACATGGACCGGCTGCGGGAGATCGCGGAGAGGATCTATAAATCTCCAAATGAGGTGATTTTTCGGGTGTTCTGTCCCTGAATAAACAACCATTTTTTTAAGTACAAGGTTCAATCTATCAGGAGTGCCGAGGTAGTCTAGCCCGGAAAGGCGCCGGCCTTGAAAGCCGGTGGTGCTTGCACCTCGGGAGTTCAAATCTCCCCCTCGGCGTACACGCTTTTTTCAATCAGCTTATCAAATGGGATTGTATTATATATCCGGAAATGAAAGTCACTTTCTGGTATAAAAACTGTTCAGGTTTCCACCTGATACGTTTTGATAACGTGGAGAGATCGGATGTACACATCTTACGAAGTCAATAAGATAATTGACCAGCTTCCTGGTTTTGTATGCACAATCTCTTCCGATTATACGATTGATCTTTTTAATGCTTATTTTGTTGAGCTCTTCGGTGAACCGGCCGGGAGGAAATGCCACGAAATATTCTATAGTATGGAGATGCCGTGTGAACAATGTCCTCTCCTCCCGATCTTTAGTACAAAGGAACCGCAGGAATGGAAGTGGACATCTCCTGAAGGCCGGATTTTCCTGATCAAGGGCAGTTATATTGGGGATGATGGGCCGGGCAGGGTTCTTGAGATCGGACTGGAAATCACCGAAGACGAGAAGGAGATAAAAAGAATAGAAGAACTGGAGTATGTCGTCAACAAAAGTCCTGCTGTTGTGTTTCTCTGGAAGGCAGAAGAGAACTGGCCGGTTGAGATGGTCAGTGAGAACATCTCCATATTCGGCTATATCCCTGATGATTTTCTCTCCGGCAGGGTATTATACAGCTCGATTATCCACCCTGATGATCTTGAGCGTGTAGCAGAAGAGGTTGAATACAACAGCGATCACCATATCGACGAGTTTGAACAGCAGTACCGGATTATCGGAAAGGATGGAGATATATTCTGGATCAATGATTTCACCCGCATACGCCGCGACAGCAATGGGATAATCACTCATTACCAGGGGATCATACTGGACATCACCGAGATCAGGGCATATGCAGAAAAGACCGAGTCATTGAGCAGGTTTCCCGCGGAAAACCCCAATCCTGTGCTCCGGCTCTCTCCCGACTGGACTGTCCTCTACGCCAACGAGGCAGGCAAAGAATTACTTAAGGGGTTCAACACCGGCATCGATGAACCTTTCCCGAAGGAGATCGCAGAGGAGATCAAATGTCTGGTTGGAAAGGAATGCAGGGGTAATTTCGAACTGGAATCCGGTGAAACCACATACCTTGTTTCATATTCCTGGATAAATGAATCCGGTTATACCAACATCTACTGCACCGATATTACAGAACTAAAAAAGGCCCAGGAGGAGCTGTATTCATTATATGAACAGATATCAGCCACTGAAGAGGAGTTGAGATCCAATTATGAGGAGCTCTGCAAGAGCCAGGAGGATGTGAAGAAGGAGCGTGACCGTGCGCAGAATTATCTTGATGTTGTAGGCGTGATTATGGTCGCCCTGGATGCAGAGGGCAGGGTGACCCTGATCAATAAAAAAGGCTGTGAGATTCTTGGTTATACTGAGGATGAGGTGCTGGGCACGGACTGGTTTACAAATTACCTTAATGTGGAGGATACTGAAGAGGTTCGGTTGTTGTTTGAAGACCTGATGTCGGGCGAGATTGAGTCAATTGAGTTTGTTGAAATGCCTTTGCGAACAAAGAGCGGGAATGAAAGGATGATCGCCTGGCATAACACCGTTTTGAAAGATGACGGGGGACGCATAACCGGCACGCTTAGTTCAGGGGAAGACATCACCGAAAGAAAGGAAGCAGAAGAAAGGATTGCAAATAGTGAAGCCCGTTTCAGTGAGCTTTTCAACACCATGAGAAGCGGGGTTGCCATATACAGGCCGGTCGATGACGGACAGGATTTCGAGATTGTCGATTTAAACAGGGGAGGCGAGGAGATCGACAATATCAGGAAGGAAGAGGTTATCGGGAAACGTCTTACAGATGTATTCCCCGGAGTGGGCGAGTTTGGTCTCCTGGATGTGCTCCGGGATGTTTTTAAGACCGGAGAGCCCCGTTCATTTCCTTTATCCGAATATAAGGACAACAGAATCTCCGGATGGCGAGACAACCGAATATACGGGCTCCCTTCCGGTGAGATCGTAGCAATATACGATGATGTTACAGATAAAAAAATTGCGGAAGAGTCGATAAGAGAGCTCAGTTTGTTTAGGGAGCGTATCATCGAGGATTCAGAGATCTGGGTGGTGGTCTCCGATATGGAAGGGAAGGTAATCATCTGGAACGAGGGTGCGGAGAAGATCACCGGTTACCAAAGGGATGAGGTATTGGGCAAAAACACGATCTGGAAAGAGATTACCCCGAATTCCGAAGACAGAAAAACCATATCCGAAAAGATCAGGGAGATCAAGAAAACAGGGGAAAAGGTCGAGGAACTTCCCTTCCCCATAAGAACAAAGGGTGGTGATGATAGATTCCTGCTTATAGGACTGAAGATAATCAACGATTTGCAGGGGAACCCTTCTGCCATGGTGGGTATCGGTGCGGATATCACCGAACGAAAAGAAGCGGAAGAGGCGCTTCGCGAGAGCGAAGAGTTGTACAGGACGCTGGCTGAAACATCTCCCGGAATGATCTACCTTTTGGATACCTCCGGAAATTTACGTTATGTCAACTCCGGGGCAGCACGAGAGATAGGGATTCCGCCTGATGAGATTACAGGCAAAAGACTGGACGAGATATTTTCGCCGGAGATGGCGGATCGGCACATGAAAGCAATTCGTGCCGTAATAGACAATAAAAAAATTCTGCATTCCGAGATCCTTGAAAAATTCCCTAACTGTGATATGTGGGTAGATGTTTACCTTGCCCCTGTTATGGATATGAATGGTGCTGTTACGGGAGTGCTTGGGATATCCAACGATATATCAGACAGGAAGCGGGCAGAAGAGGCGCTCCGCGAGAGCGAGGCATATATAAGAACCATCCTTGATAATCTCCCTATCGGCGCCTCTGTCAATTCTGTAGATCCGGTTGTCTCATTTGATTATCTCAATAAAAATTTCCTGAAATATTACCGTACGACCAAAGATGCACTTTCAAAACCTGATTCGTTCTGGGATGTTGTATATGAGGATCCTGTCTTAAGGGAAGAGATAAAGGAGAGAATTCTTGAGGATTGCGCCAGCGGCGATCCGGATCGGATGTACTGGGAAGACATTCCAATCGAGCGTGCAGGAGAGGAAACGACCTACATCAGTGCAAGGAATATCCCGATACCTGGAAAAGACCTTATGATATCAACCGTATGGGATGTTACAGACCGTAAAAGGGCTGAAGATGAGCTGAAATTAAGCCAGATGAAACTGGCGGAGGCAATGGATCTTGCAAACCTGGTGAACTGGGAGTATGATATCATTACTGATACATTTACCTTCGATGACCGGTTTTATGCTCTATATGGCACCAACGCTAAGCGTGAAGGGGGGTACCATATGTCCTCTGAGCAATATGCCAGAGAATTTGTTCACCCTGATGACATGCACTATGTAGGCAAAGAAGTGCAGAAAGCCATTGAGGCAACCGATCCCGGTTTCCTGTCTGATGTTGAACACCGTATAATACGTAGAGACGGTGCGATCCGGTATCTTGCCGTGCGTATCGGGGTTATTCAGGATGAAAACGGCAGGAATATCAAGACCTATGGTGCGAACCAGGACATCACCAAACGTAAACTGGCTGATCTTGAAGTTATAAAGGCCCGGACAAGACTTGAACGTATCATTGAGTTCCTTCCGGACGCCACCTTTGTGCTGGACAAACAATCGCGAGTGATCGCATGGAACCGTGCCATCGAGGATATGACCGGTGTTTCTCACAATGAGATCATTGGGGAGGGCAACTACAGTTATTCTCGTACATTTTACGGGAAAAGGGTTCCAATACTCATCGATTATGTGTTGGATCCTGAAAAAGAGCTGCCAGAAAGATATAAAGAATCCAAAAGGGGGCGCAGTAACATAACGGCGGAAGCGTACCTGCCGAATTTATTCGGGGGCAGGGGCGCCCATGTACTGGGGGTGGCATCAGTATTGTACGATGAGGATGGCAACCCGGACGGAGCGATAGAATCTATCCGTGATATTTCAGAGCTGAAGAACAAAGAGAACGAACTTTTAGAATCTTTGGATGAGAAGGACGTGATAATAAAGGAGATCCATCACCGGGTAAAGAACAACCTCCAGATCATCTCCGCCCTTGTCCAGCTCCAGGAGTCCGTAATGGAGGATGAAATCGCCAAAAACTACTTTGAGGACCTGAATTCCCGTATCATCTCCATGGCACGGGTGTACGAAAACCTATATGCCACGGGAAAGTTCCTCCAGATCGATATGAAGCGGCTGGTGGACCATCTCATCACCAATGTCATGCTTTCGTATCCGCACGACACTGATATCTCATTTGAGCTTGATATCATGGAGGAGAAGTTCGACCTGAATACGGCGGTCTCGCTCAGCCTTATTATCTCCGAACTGTTTGTAAACGTCATAAAACATGCTTTTGTTGGCAGGGATAAGGGGAAGGTTGAGGTATCACTGCATAGGACTGAAACCGGTGTATACGAACTTGCTGTTCATGACGACGGAGTGGGCTATCCTGGTGAAACAGATATATCAAAGGCAAAGACGCTTGGGATGAAGCTCATATCGATCGTAGTACGGGATAACCTTCACGGGACGGTGGACGTGATAAAAGATGGCGGGACGAAATTCATCATTCTTTTCAGCAGACCGGAATAGTGGGATCTTGTGGTCACATGGGTATCATTTTTTGATTTATACCGGGCAGTTCATTCGATTATATCATCCACAAGGCCCTGTAATTGGGTAAGTGTTGCCGGTTCGATCCCTTTCTCAACGGCAAGGAATACCCCGCTGATCTCCAGTATTCGCAGTTTGCTGGTGATGAAGTGAATGAATTTTGTAAGGTTCGCGGATGAGATATAGATCAGCATGCTGTTTACGGAGTCCATGAGAACACACACCTTATCTCCCTCGATCTTTTTCAGGATCTCCGTAACTGCAATACCCATCTCGGTCAGGTTGGAAGGTTTTCCAACGAAATGGCAGTTTACGGCCCCCGGAGTCTCCTTGCCAATAGCATATTTTGTGATTGCATCGATGAAATATATCTTTTTAAGGTCGATACCGGCTTTTTCATAGTCTTTTCTCAGGATGCTGTAGGGTTCGTTTGTGGTGATAATAATTATAGTAAAACCCTTATCAGAAGTTTCCCTGATGATCTCAAGATTGTCCTTCCTGACTTCAGTTGGTTCGGAGAGAACGAGAAAAATCCTGCTCTCTCCGGCTTTATCAAAGGATATATCCATCTTTCACCTATTCCGATAAAAATTTCTTCATGACTGGGGGCATCTCTTCAAAGGATTGTGTTATTGCCTTGTTCAGTTCGTGAAGGTTTTCAATGATCTGGTCTGCATTTTTCATCTGGATATTCAGCTGAAGGAGTAAGTCATCAAAGGCGATATCTTTGCTATCCACCCTTGTAACGAGATCATACAGGTTGTCCCTGATCAGTTCAACCGGGTTTTTCAGTCTCATCGCAGACTCTGCGATGAAGCCGAATATCTTCTCCTGCATCTCTTTCTCTTTTGTCACATCGATCCCGACGACGATATATCCCGCTATACCGCCTGTATCGTCAGCGATTCCTTTTGTATTCCAGGATATTATACGATGCGATCCTGATTTTGTCCTGATCCTGCTCTCAAAACCGGCCAGCTTTTTCTCCCCCGAAAGGGTAGCGACAATCTTTCCTGTCACCTCTGTCCTGTAATCCTTCTCCGGGTATAGCTTCTTCCAGATCGCGTTTGTTCCTGTAACCTCTTCTTTTGAATAACCACTGATCTCCTCCGCGGCTGTATTCCAGATCTGAACCCTTGCCCCACTGTCGATAAACGCCACCCAGACGTTTGTGTTCATGAGAAGTGTCCTGAACTGTTTTCCAAGTGCCACGATTTCGGTGATATCCCTCCCCATCGCGACAAATCCGGCAACTTCTCTGTTTTCATCAAGTATTTCCCTGGTATTCCACGAGATATACTTTTTAATCCCTTCTTTTGTAACAATGGTGGTTTCAAAGTTTTCCAGCTTCTTCCTGTTGGCAATAATGCTGTTGATCTTTTTGGTGACCCCTGCCCTGTACTCCTGTTCTGGGTATAGTTTCTTCCAGATCGCGTTGCTTCCGGTCACTTCATCCCCGGTGTACCCGCTGATCTCCTCCGCCGCCCGGTTCCATACTTCAATACTGCCCGCAGGGTTCATGAAGGTGATCCAGACATTTGCATTCATGAGCAGGGTTTCATAAAAACCCTCCTTAACAAAGTCTTTAATTGAGGATTCTTCTTCGATGGAGATCTTATTTTGCAATATTCGCCCTCCTTATGGAATGATAATGCGGTCCCATATTTAATGGTTGTTAAAAAGACAAAATCCTGTAAAAACGGACTTGGTTTACATGATATGCCAGAGATGAGTACCATCGACCCCTTGATTTTTTATGATCTTCAGGGTGCAGCAATTACCTACATTGCGCACTTTTTGGCACCTGCCTTCGTCTTCATCGCTTTTTCAGGTTAGATGGCATGTTCCATCTGCTCCTTCCGGTCTGACCGGTTCAGTAGATATTATATACCCGTGTGATAAACTTTCGCCTGAAACGGGGTGAGTTTTTCAGGTGAATCAAACGATAAAGAAACCCGTATATCTGGTATTTTCTGTTTTCATATGCCTGCTGGCGGGTGCGGCAGGAAGTCTGGTCACGATTACCGGACCCGGGTCGTGGTACGAGGTAGAACTGGTGAAACCCTGGTTCACGCCGCCGGGTTTTGTATTCCCTGTTGTCTGGACAACGCTCTATATCCTTATGGGCATTTCTCTGTATCTGCTGCTGACCGTGGGACGTGGCAGCCGGAAGGCCAACCTTGCAGTGCTTTTCTTCGGCATTCAGCTTGTTGCAAATGCACTATGGTCATTTCTTTTCTTCGGCCTGAAAAACCCTCTATACGGGCTCATCGATATCGTGTTGCTATGGATACTGATCCTTGCCACCATCTACTATGCATATTCCGTTTCAAAAACCGCGGCATACCTGTTGGTTCCATATATAATCTGGGTATCTATAGCGAGTGTCCTCAACTTCTCGATAGCGTTGCTTAACGGATTTATATGATTATTTTTCAATGAATAATTACAGGATTTGGGTCTTCATTTGGAATCCTGTGCATCGCGCCTGACAATTAAAGAAGATTCCTGATAACAAGAACAAAATTCAAAAATATTAAAATAGTTTTCTTCAGATTATGAAGAACCAGAGAAGTCCCGGGGTTCAAAGGCAAAACCCGGGGGAAGGTCTGGCGGACGAATGCCTGCATCATCAAACGCCAGCCACGATCTGCGGGTAATGTCGGAAGCACACTCAAATTCATCACGCAGATCAAGCACGTACATCTTTGCCCGAATCCTTCGTGCATAAGGCATATCGGAAACATGAACCGTAGAAAGGTGCTTTTTTACTATCACATATGGTGAGGATATGATTGCCTCACGGACAATGCCCATACCCTTATGATATCAGTACCCGGATGAACAAAAAGATCGACCACAATCATCATCTCCATTCTTCCGGAGTTTGAACTGCCCACCGAGGTGACCCGTGTGGCGGGCGGAAACGTCTACTACCGTGCCGTGACAACCGGTTTCTCACATTTCTCCATCTCCGGAAGGACGGGGCAGTGATGGACCTGACAGCATCAGCACCTGAGTCAACCCCGGCGGCAGTTACCACCCCTGCAAATTCAACCCCGGCACCCGCCAGTCCAACCGATACCCCGGCACCAGCCCCGGCACAGGAAACCGCAGGAACACTACCGGTGACGACAATCATCATCGCATTCGTGGCGATCCTGGTCATTGGGATTGGGGGAATCGCGATCCAAAAGAGAAGGCAGGAGGAGTATCCTGACTGGTGGTACCAGGAAGAAGAGTGAACAGGAAATCCTCCTGATTTTTTTTTACAATATCCTAGAATTATCCGGCAAGATCGAAATCAACCTTGATAAAATAAAACAGGGTAAAATACGGATCAATGGTATAGAATTTTTTGGGAACGGAATTTGCCCTTAACATCACAAATCCCCGATACCATGTATAAAGAGGTTGTGGACTGCATATATACTGGATGGAAAATTCATTAAGTTTCTCTGAATTGAATATATCCAACAATATTCTAAAGGCGATAGAAGGAATGGGCTTTGAGGAGCCCACTCCCATACAGGTGCTGGCAATACCAAGGATATATGAAGGAAGAGACGTAACCGGGCAGGCACAGACCGGAACCGGAAAAACCGCGGCATTCGGCATACCTGCAATAGATATAACAAACACGAGGAAGAAGGATGTGCAGGTGCTGGTTCTATCACCCACCCGTGAACTGGCCATACAGACCGCCGAGGAGTTTGCCTCTCTCTCCAAGTATTTCCCCCACCTGAACATACTTCCTGTGTATGGCGGCCAACCCATCGAGAGGCAGTTCAGGGGCCTGAAACGGGGTGCACACATCGTCGTGGGTACACCCGGCCGTGTAATCGATCATATCAGGCGTGGGACACTCTCACTCTCAAAGCTCAGGATGGTGATTCTTGATGAAGCCGACCAGATGCTTGATATGGGATTCCGGGACGATATCGAGATCATACTCTCAAATACCCCGCCTGAGCGGCAGACCATATTATTCTCTGCCACGCTTCCCAGACAAATTATGGATATATCCCGGAGGTTCCAGAAAAAACCGGAACTCGTGAAGGTTAAGCACAAGGAACTCACCGTCCCGATGGTTGAACAATTCTACCTCGAGGTGCGAAACAGGGAAAAAATTGAGGTCTTGTGCAGGCTTTTTGATATCTACGATCCCCGGCTTTCCCTGGTATTCTGCAACACGAAGAGGGGTGTGGATGAACTTTCAGAACAGATCATGAAGAGGGGCTATTCCGTATCGGGACTTCACGGTGACATGAAACAGACACAGCGCGACAAGGTGATGTCCCGGTTCAGGGAGGGAACGATCGATGTGCTGGTGGCAACTGACGTGGCTTCACGCGGTATCGATGTGGATGAGATCGACCTTGTGGTGAACTATGACGTCCCACAGGATGTGGAGTACTATGTGCATCGTATCGGCAGGACCGCCCGTGCAGGCAGGGCCGGACGTGCCATTACCTTTGTGGGCCCGAAAGAGATCTATAAGCTTAGAACGATCCAGAAATATGCAAAGATCAGGATCGAACGCATGCCCTTCCCCAGGGCCGGGGATGCCGCAGAAACAAAGAAGAAGAATCTTATCGACAAGGTGAAGCAGACCGTGGACGAAGGGGACATCGAAAAGTATGTCGAGTTCGTTGAGCGGATAATGACCGATGACTACACCTCGCTGGAGATTGCCGCTGCAATGGTTAAACTTGAGCTGGATAAGTAATTTTTTTCTGTCTGTCAAATTCCCCTGAAACCCGGGGCGCTCTGGTTTAATGACACCGAACAGGTATCAAAAAAGGGCTCTGTAGAAATCCTTTCCGGAAACAAAAAATCATCTTCTTAATTTATCCATTACTGTTTTTCTTCATCCGGTTATGGAGAATATCGCCACCCCCATAGTGATGCTCCCTATATCCGGTGTAATTCATAATGCACTTTCCTGCATACGATTCTTAGAGGGAAAGGAGACACCCCTCAAGAGGATTTCTACATAGCCCAAAAAAGATAATCGCCTGATCACATCTATGATTCTCATGTGTATACCGAACCGGTAACAGGCGATGTGGTATACCAGTTTCACGTGTGAAGATCCCGTATCATATTTTCCATGATATAGATCAGGACCTTTTTCGAATATGAAAATAATTTGTGCAACCGGTTACGCATTCTGGCTTTCCGGCATGGTCATCACAAATGAGAAGAGGTGGATGCCGATCGCCACCGTAAGCAGGAAGACGCTGACCCATAGCATCTCCTGCCTGGCAAGCAGGAACACTGCCCAGAGTATAGCCACGAGGCAGATGAGATAATAGAATATCCACGTCCGAAGATCCTTGCATATAGTAAACGAAAAAAGTAAGATCAATACGGCGATGGTGCCCAGCATCACGCTGACCCATACCATCTCCCCGCGTGCCAGCAGGAATCCCCCCCACAGGAGGGCGACGAATATGATCAGGTACAGGAAGATCCATTCCCTGAGCTGGTTCTGTATATTTATAAAAAGCCGCCTGAAAAATCGCGTTTCCTTGATCTCTCTTGAAACTACCGGTTTATTTCTTTTTATTTTCAGTATTCAAACCCCCTGTCAGCAGGATTACATTTGATAATTTATTTTATATTATTATACTTCTCGGCAATTTTTACCTTCATTAAATCTCTCTCAATTTTATCAATTCAGATTAATATGCCTTTTAGTATGTAGGCGGAGGCAGCGATGATCAGGATGACACTGATTGCAAAGATCAAAAGAACAGCGAAGACGATTCCTCCACTAATCAATTCCTGGAAGCCAATTTCACGACTGCATACTTTCATCAATAATATCATTGATTATGTTGGAAATAAGCATATCGAAATAAGTGTAAATTTCAAATCCGCCTGGTTTTCAGTCATGTCATCTTTCTGAGCACAAATATTATTAATAAAAACTAATCGCGCAAATTCCATTCTCTCTTACTACAATCATGGGTTTTTCGGTGTTTCAACTGGTTGCCCTTTAACGATTCGATATATTTTTCCATTTAAGTCCATGAATGCCATATTACTTATCTCACTCAATTTTATGCAGGAATCCGGTAATGTTTATATGGATGAGTTATTTCATATTTCTCCCGTCTGGGTAGTTGTATATTATAATTGCCCGGTAAAGATTGGTCAATTATAATTGTCCGAACTGGACATATCCTGCCCATCCGGAATGATTTTATATAAAATTTGGGTTTTGAGAACTCAAAAACAACGATATCTGGCATTTAAATTCGTTCGTGTAAAAAGATTTTTAATCAATCAGTAACAATTCAATTTTATTGAATCATTATGCCATCCCGTATCCTCATTGTAGATGATGAAATAAACCTGCTTGAGATAACAAAGCTATTTTTGGAGCGGGATCCTGAAATATTGGTTGAAACGGCAGAATCTGCAATACTTGCGCTTGATCTCCTTGACAGGGGGAATTATGAAGCCATAGTTTCCGACTACCTGATGCCGGAGATGGACGGCCTTGAACTGCTCTCCAAGATCCGCTCCCGCGGACTGAAGATTCCATTCATCATCTTTACCGGCAGGGGTAGAGAGGAGGTGGTGATCGAGGCGCTGAATACCGGAGCGGATTTCTATCTCCAGAAGGGGGGAGATCCGAAGGCCCAGTTTACAGAGCTTAGATCAAAGATCATTCATGCGATTGAACGCAGGAAAGCTGAAGATGCCCTAAACTCCGCCTATTCGGAACTACAGGAGGCGTATGGTAAGGCAATCGCCAGCGAGAAGGCCATTGCCGAGAAGAACCGTCTTCTTGAGGAGAGTGAGTCAAGGTTCAGGAACCTTGCAGATACCACCTCCACTGCCATCATGCTCTACCAGGATGACCAGTGGATATATGCCAACCAGGCGGCTGAGGAGATCTCGGGATATCCGGCGGATAAACTGATGCAGATGAATTTCTGGGATTTTGTATCGCCTGAATACAGGGAGATCGTAAAGGAAAGGGGCATGATGCGCCAGGAGGGCCGGGATGCCAACTGTAAATATGAGATCAGTATAACTACCGGGCAGGGAAAGGAGAGGTGGGTTCATCTCCAGGGGGTCAGCATAACGGTCAATGGAAGGCCTGCCGGACTCATCACGGTCACGGACATCACCTCCCTCAAAGAGACGGAGAATGAACTCAGGAAAAGCGAGGAGAAGTATCGCAAAATCTTCGAGAACCTTCCGGTCGGCCTGCTCCAGTCTGATACGGAAGGAAGGATCAATTATCTTAATCCGCAGGTCCTGGAGATGCTTGGTTCCCCCTCCGAAGAGGCGACGCGTGAGATCAACCTTCTCACCTTCCCTCCTCTCGTGGAGACGGGTGTCACGGGCGACATTCGAAAAGTCATGGAATGCAGGATGACAATCGATGCCGAACGCCGCTATGTAAGCAAATGGGGTTCTGAGGTGTACATGAGATACAAGATGTCACCCTTATTCGAAGATGACGAGGTGTCCGGCATACTTGGCGTACTTGAGGAGGTCACCTCCAGGGTTCAGGCAGAGAATGCGCTGAGGCTTGCAAACCATAAATTCAGCCTTCTGTCCCAGATCACAAGACATGATATACTAAACGATCTCACCTCCGCCAGTGGATACCTTGAACTGCTCAGGATGGACTTCCCTGAGGTGGACGGGTATTATTTTGATCGTACGACGGATGCGATGAAGAGAATACGCAGGGAAGCGGAGTTCACCAGGGATTACCAGGAGCTGGGTGCTAAACCCCCTCTGTGGCAGGACCTGAGTGCAGGGATTGCCAATTCTCTCAGCAAGGCAGATATTCCGGAGGGCATTGAGGTGAAGACAGATCTGCCCCGCGTGGAGATCCATGCCGATCTCATGATGGAGAAGGCTCTGTCAAACATCATTGGAAATGCATTCCAGCATGCACATGGCATGACCGTCCTGACCATCTCTTTACGTGAACATGAAAACGGCAAACTGTCTGTTGTCATTGGGGATGACGGTCCTGGTATCCCCGATGACGAGAAAGATTCAGTCTTCTGTTCCACATACCGGCGCCGCCATGGCCATGGTTTGTTCCTGGTGAAGGAGATACTGGATCTTACCGGGATCTCCATAAAAGAGACAGGAACTCCGGGATGCGGTGCCCTCTTTGAGATCACGGTGCCCGCGGGCAGGTGGCGTAATATATCCGGGTGAAGAAGCAGTGTGTCAAAACCTCTTCAAACCGAAACGATTCTTCAGGATGATGTTTGATCATGGTGAGATCGCACCACTTCCATCGGTTTCTCAGGAGGACATCAAAAATGCCATAAGAGGATTCCTGCAAGGCACAAGATCATTTTTTCCCACATATCTCATGCAGGCTTTTTGCAATTTCCTCCACGGCAAGCCGGGCAGGACTGTCCGCAGGGATTCGTGCAATCGGCTCTCCATTAAGATCCGCCTCCCCCACGGCAGGGTCTTCGGGCACGGTGCCGAGCACGGGAATATTCTCTTCCAGCTCTCCCGCACCTGGTGTGGACCCTTCACCAAGCCGGTTGAATACCAGGTACATGGGAACCTCCCCGAGTCCGAGGGAGACGGCCAGGTCCCTGATACGCCGGGCGGTCCGGATGCCCCTCACCCCGGGATCGCTTACTACCAGCAGTATGTCCGGCCTGCTGATGGTCCCCCTTGATATATGCTCCATTCCTGCTTCGGAGTCGACGATCACGTATTGATAGTCTTTCTCAAGGTGTGAGATACATTCCCCGAGCAGGTAGTTTGGAAAACAGTAGCATCCGCTTCCTTCCGGCCTGCCCATGGCAAGGAGATCGAAACCTCCTGATTCTACCAGCACCCGGCGGAAACGGTACTTGATGTACTCGGTTCTCTGCATACCCGGCGGGATGCTTTTGCTGAACGCCTCTTCCCTCATCGCTCCCATACTCTCCTTTAATTCGACACCCAGGGCCTCATGCAGGTTGGCGTTCGGGTCCGCGTCCACCGCCAGGACCGGAATCTCTCCTGCCTTAACGAGGGACGAGATCAAAAGAGAACTGATGGTGGTCTTTCCGGTACCCCCTTTTCCGGAGAGCACGATGGTGCAGGGCCGGTTCACAGCCACTCACCCCTTACAAGTCCCGACAGGGCAGAGGTGGCCTGCATGATCTCCCCCGCACCTTTCTCATCTGCAAACCTGATCCCGCAGGTGGGCGTGATCATGGATCGGCTGAAAAAGAGCTCTTCGTCCACGCTCTCGCATGCCTGCGACCTGATCTCAAGGAACCGTTCATGGAGTGAGGTGACGGACTCCCCTGAAAAGATCTCGTATTCCGCGGGCACGATCCCCCATGCCACCACGCCTCCCGCCTCCATGAACGCGGCCATATGTTCCGCGTAGAGCAGAAATTCACCGGAATAGCGGAAGGCGTCGATGGAGACCATGCCGATCGGCAGTGACATCACAAACTCCCAGTCCGTGTTTGAGCAGCAGTGGATACCGAGCCCGCCGGTGAGAATGTCAGCCACATCCCCGATCCCCGACCTAACGGTCCCGGCATCAATGGGCACCACCGATGACCCCAGTGATGCCAGGTAGGGTTCGTTCATCACCACCAGCGTGTGGCCTGCACCCTTCTCCTGCATCACCGATTCGTACCACCGGGCCCTCAGGGCAAGCATCTTGGAGAGGACGTCTGCATATTCGGTATCATACAGGATGGGCCGTTTGCCGGAGTCAGTCACCTGCATGCCGAATGTGACCGGTCCGGTCACCTGTGTCTTCACGATCAGTGCGCCGGAGAGGTCCTGTTCCATCATCGTATGGAACCCCGAGTTGTACTCCCTTCCCGCCGGGTAGGTTTCATATATCCCTTCCATATAGTCGAGGAGTATCTTCTCCATATCTCCGGAATGGTCCCTCCCGGTGTCAACACTCAGCTTCTCCTCTTCGATCACCCTGCCCGGCAGGTATTCGCAGTCGTTGAATACGATCGATTCGAGTATGTTTCTTGCCGGCAGCGTGGGTGCGTACGGGATGGCCGGAAATGCGTCCAGCACTGCCCTGCATGCGTCAGCCGGGTCCCTGTGCGGCAACGCCCCCACACCGCTGGCATGCATCTCAGTTGCCGGAAGTGTCTGTGCCATATCATTCCCCCCAGTGGATACGGCATTCGTCCAGCAGTTTCTGCACGCCGGGGAAGAGGGAGAGGTCGGTATGTGGCAGGAAACAGCTGGAGGTATATTCGTCCATGAACGAGGGCTCTGCATTTAGTTCCATGTAGGTGATCTTCTGTGCGATATCATCGAGCATTTTGCGTTTCTCCTTGTTGTAGAGGGCCATGTTCGCTCCCGTGATCGCACCGTTGCCCATGTTCGTGATGCGGTCCAGGGGCACTTCCGGTATCAGGCCGATGGTGATTGCGTTCTCCTTGTTGATGTAGTTCCCAAACGCCCCTGAAAAGTATATGCCTCCAAGCTCATCGTGCGTGATGCCGGCGGCGTTCATCAGGGTCATGCAGGCGCCCAGTACTGCGGCCTTGCTCATGATCAGGTTCTTGATGTCGTTCTGGGTGATGACGATATCCTTCCCGGTACCGGTCTCTTCCGCCCAGGCGATCACGAACTCCGGGTAGTACTTTCCTTTCCTGATGCGACGGTGCTGGATCCCCGTGTTGATATGTCCGTCCCTGTCGATCACGCAGTTCCTCAGCATTTCCGCCAGGAGATCGATGAGCCCCGAGCCGCAGATCCCCCGGGGGGGGATCTTCCCGATGGTATCGTAGGTGACCTTCAGGGTGCCCCCGTCGATCCTGATCTTCTCGATGGCACCGGGGTTGGCACGCATGCCGTCCTTCACCTCACCTCCCTCCAGCGCCGGTCCGGCTGCGCCCGCACATGAGAGCATCCACTCGTTGTTGCCGATGACCACCTCAAAATTGGTGCCGATATCGATCTGGAGCTGCACCGCCTCGCTCTCGGCGATCCCGGATGTGAGTATGTCGGCGATGATGTCCCCACCGATGAAGTTGGATACCGCAGGGAAGGTGAACACCCCTGCCGTCGGGGCAACACCAAGTTCGAGCCGCCCTGCGGTGGTGGAGAGCGCCCTTCTCACCACAGGCACATACGGTTCGGCGATCATGTAGGCCGGATCTATGCCCAGCATCAGGTGGGTCATCACCGTATTCCCTGCCACCACCACCTCGAATATATCGTCGCAGTCGATCCCTGCCTCATCGGAGGCTTCCTTGATCGCCTCGTTTATGCTGTCCGCGGCGAGATGCCTGAGTTTCTCCAGTCCTCCCTTCCTTGCAAAGTTGACCCTGGAGAGTATGTCCTCACCGCACCCGATCTGCCGGTTGTAGTTGGAAGCGGTGCCGAGCAGTTTTCCGTCGTTGAGATCCCTGATGCTGGCTACGATGGTGGTGGTGCCGAGATCCACCGCTGCCCCGTATACCCTTCCCGAGCTGTCATTCTCGTCGACATGTATCAGCCGGTAGCCGCCCGGGACCAGTGCCACGGTGGCGGTGGCCTTCCAGTTCCCCTGCCTGAGCTGTTGGGGGATTGTCCGGAGCACATCAAGCGGGGCATATATCTTCCTTGCCTCCGGTCCTCCCGATGCCTCCACCCTTTCCAGCAGGCGGGTGATGTCGGGCGAGGGGTCTTCCAGTGTGGGGGGTTCAAGCTCCAGGTAATATTTTTTCACCGACGGGCGGAAGGGTAGATCAAAGACCCGGCTCTCTTCAAGGATCTTCTGCTCCTGTACGATGGTGGACTCAGGAAGCTCCACCCTCAGGTCGCTTATCACCCTCGTCTGGCAGGCCAGGCAGGCACCCTTCACCAGTTCGTCCTCTGTAAAAAATCTCCCGAACTTGTCCCTGTCAAACTCGTATTTTCCGTTTTTTACGAATACCGAGCATTTCCCGCACTTACCCTGTCCGCCGCAGACCACGTTTAAGTGTATATCCGCTTCCTGGGCGGCTTCCAGTATGGTGGCGCCCTTCCTGACACTGACCTTCTCGAAACCGGGAAGAAATGTAACCGTGGGCATTTATGCACTACACTCCTTTTCCAGGTACTTCCCGATCTCCGCGGCGTCCCTGGGACCCACCAGCACCTTCCAGCCGGTCTCGTCCTCGATCCTGCCGCTCAGCGGGGCCGCGTAACCGGGTATGATCATCTTCCTGTGCTCTACCCGGTCCTCCAGCCCGAACTCCTTTATGGATTTGTTCACCAGGGTCTCGGTAAGTTTTCCCCCGGCGACTGCGGTCAGGACGGACATCCCTTCCGTATCCACCACGAACATGTAGCAGGGCACCCGCGTCGTGTCCAGGTAGCCCTGGAGGGTGAAGAAGGTGAGCGAGAAGTTCACCGAGAGGAGCACGGGGGCGTCTGTTCCGGGGTTGTTGATGGGATATATGCCCGGAGTCACCTGTATCGGCTTCTGGGGATCGGTATATATGTTCTGCCTGAGTGTCAGTGCGGCCTTCATGGGTGCCGGAGAAAGCGGTTCGCATACGATTACCGATGCATAGCGCAGAATGCCCAGGATCATGGCGGCATCCGTAAGGTCCTTTCTTCCTGCATCGAGAAAGAGGGGATAACCAATCTCCTGATTCGTTCTTTCCACCGCATCCTTCCGTATGCGTGTGGACAATGAGGTAAAATCCCTGAGTGATTCAGGTGCGGGGTCCAGAATGAGATCTTCCACTCCCTCTTTCCTGCACTTCTTCACAAGCCCGGCAAGGGCGTCCGTTCCGGCGGCCTTCACCGCCATCGGGCAGCCATAGTCAGTGGCGAGCCTGCACATCTCTTTATAGTTCTCACCGGTTGCCGCGTGGATGAGCGGGCGGTAGTGGCCGCAGTGGACCAGCGCCGCCTCCTGTGCCGCCGGGTCTTCTGCCATGACCACCTCGGGGAGGTCTGCGCATTCTTCCGCCATCTTTACCATGGCGCCGAACTCTTCCGGCGAACCGCCCCGGTGGCGTAACGCAAGCCCGCTTACGGTCAGGTCCTGCCCCACACGGTGGAGCACCATGTCCCTTACCTCTTCTGCCACATGGCGGATCGATTTCTCGTCCATGGTGTCGTCAATGGCGTACATGATCCCCGGCTGGTGGCAGAAGGTCTTCTCGTGCCGGTAGAGCACGAACTCCTCGCCCACTGCAAAGGCTCTCTCCCCCACCCCGATCTTCACCTTCCTCACGGGTGGCCGGGTGGCGCCGCCGAGTATGGCCTTTGTCTCCTCGTCCATGTCCGGGCAGCTCTCCACGTCCGCTTTCCCTGCGGCAAGCTTCATGGCAAAGGCAAGGCAGGTAGGATACCCGCATTTCTTGCAGTTTGTCTTTGGAAGAAGCTTGTAGATATCCAGCGCTTTCAGGGCCATGGTTCTCCCTCCTCCAGGGTATGCAGCGCATCCTTGAGCATCCCCACGGTGCGGGGATGGCGCACGCAGACCACGTTCGCCCCGGCCACGAACGATGAGAGGCCTGCGTAGAACTCCCACATCACGGCCATATCATCGATCTCCTCCTTTGCGGTTTCCCTGACCTCCTTCACGTTCAGGGAGTCGATGGCGGAGCAGATGATCGGCTTGGCCAGGTCGGTGTCACCCTTCAGTGCCACGGTCCTGATCCGCTCCATCACCGAATACGAGTACTCGAACCCGTACCCCAGTGTCCCGGTATATGGATCGATGACCATGCGGTCCGGCTCCACCTTCATCTCCCTGAGAAGGATGTTGAGCTGTTTTGCCAGGTTGATGTCGATGGGGGTCTGGGCGATGACCGAGTGCCCGTAGGCAAGGGCGGCGGCGGCCACACTCCTGTATCGATCCTCCTCCGCGGTACCAAGCAGAAGTCGTTCTCCTTCCCCTGCCTCCCCGCAACGCCGGAAGATCTCGGAATCGATGAGGGGTTCGTTGCTGCCCTCGATGATCAGTGGGTATTTCGTGGCCTGAAGCAGTTCCTCCATTCCGGTGTTGATAGAGGTGAAGTCCTCAAAACCCCTTCTCTTGGTGCTGGTAAAGTAGAACCTTACCAGGTCTGCACCATATTTCTTCTCTGCGGCTGCTGCCCACTCGCAGGGGTTATCTGCCAGGTCGCCTACATAGTCGCAGACGATCGGTGACCAGAACTCCGGATCGTCACAGATCTCAAGGGCCACCAGCCTCCTGTTGCCATCATCCTTTTTACCTTCTATAAATGGCATGCCTGTATCGCCTCCGATACGATAGGTCCGGTCGCGGGTTCCGCCATCCTTCCCGGTGGCACCGAGCACCACCTTGGTTACCCTGTCGGCCATAATTTCATCCATCAGAAGAGCGCCTCCATCAAGAGGGCAGGGTGTTTTTTCTCATCCAGGTACTCTATCAGGTCTTCGATGGTGACTGCCTTTATCTCGTCGGCGATGCTGTCAAACATCCCTTCAAGACCCTGGCGCTCCAGGGCTTCCCTGAGCCGATCCCCCAGCTCTTCCTTCAGGAGGGAGGGCATCCACACCACCCTGCCGATACCGCCTTCGGCCTGGAGGAACCGGTTGCTGAGAATGTATCCCTTTGATATGCCGATGAACCCCGGGGTCTGGGCACCTCCGCCGATGGTGCCCGCAAGAGTGGAGAATGTCATCCCGATGGGGGTATCACCGTTATAGTCGCGGTTGACGATCAGCACGCCGTTCACCTCGGGTATGACCGCGGCGATGCACTCGAAACAACCGCAGCAGGTCATGGGGTTATCCATCATGGCATACAGGGAGACCTGTTCCACCTCGCCGTGGGATGCCTTCTTTACAAACCTGTTCACCCCTGCAAACTCACCGTTCCTCTGGCTGATCATGTTTCCCTTCTCCACCGGCTGGTTGGCCCCGGACGGTGCGATCTCGTATGCGATCTTGGCGTCCAGCCAGGAGATGGCCCCGCAGAGTGCCGGTCTTTCGGGGGTGATCACGCAGACATGGTTTGGTGCGAAGGTCTGGCAGAGCGTGCAGGAGTAGAAGAGTTCCACATCTTCGTCCTTCATCCCCGCGATCCGTTCGTCTCGTTCCTCGTAGATCTCCCTTGCCCCGGCGATGAGTTCGTTGACCTTCGCTTCGTCCGTGATCAGGGTCACCTGTATGGCGTCGATGAGGTCCGGGAACTCGATCCTGAACTTGGCTGCCAGGAGTTTTCCCAGATCCCCGATAGTGATCCCTTTCTTCACCACCTCTTTTGAGATCCTTACCCAGATCAGGTCACGCTGGGCCACGTGCCATGAGCCTTCCCCGTAGTTCATGAAGGTGTGTATCCTTCTCTCGAAGACGGGTTCGAACTCTTTTTTCATGTTCTTTCCGGCCACGTCTATAAGTATGGCGAGCGGCAGGGCCGAGCCTTCGGTGACCTGATCGATATCCGGTCCGATCACCTCGACCCTGCCGTCCGTGACACCGCCAGCGGGTTTCACCCGCAGGAGTTCGAATGCGGGTGTCCTGGTGCCCCCAAACTCTACGTACATCTCCTCTTTTCTTATGCTCTTTCCCTCAAACGCAGGTGAGCAGGCCATGGGGATGGGTATGGCGACCACGGTGACCTTGATTCCTTTCAGTTCCATCCCTGTCTTGACAATGGCGTGGGGTTCTTCCTCAACCCATTCCGGGCTTTCATATCCGCCGGGGGTGATCACCGGTATCCCGAGTACCCGTACACTGTCGATCACCGCGATCTCCTCCGGGTTCAGGCCGGGGAATGCCACCACGAAGGCCTTGGCCCGTTCTGCGGCATAGGTGAGCAGCCTCTCCACATCACCGGGTTGCACCCCCCCGAACATCATGGCCACCCTGGCGATGACATCCAGGAAGTGTATGGCATCGATACCTTCCTTTCCAAGCGGCACCAGCCGGTACTCGGCACCCACCTTCACACCTGCGTCGCGCAGCACTTCAACCACACCGCCTGCGAGGAAGGTGAGCATGTACTTCTCCTGCATCTCCCTGCATATGGAAGCGGCGGCATCCGGGCTTTCCGGACTTCCCACGAGAAGCCCGATCCCCACGATGCTTCCGTCAACCAGCGAGTAGCCAAGGCTCCGTAATATGGTGTCGCTCAGGAATCCGGTATACGGATCGCCCTCATGCCCTTCAGCCTCCCGCCGGGCAGCAAGCGTGCACTCTGCGGCAACGAGCGGGCTCTCACCCGACTTTGCGTAGGCCTGCCCTGCTACCTCAGCGTCCACCGCCCTGATCCCGGTGAGGGCGTAGGTGAGGGGGAGCGAGTAGGCGGTCTCACCGTACCCGAACTCTCCTTTCACCTCTTCCATCTCTTTTTTAAGTAACTCCTTCCCCTTTTCCACGGTATCTGCCACAACGATCACGTCATCAACCCCATAAATGTCTGTAAATCCATCTGCAAATCCCGTAAGGTTAAGGATTTCGTTTTGGATTTCTGTGAACGAATGCTATGCATTCATTGCTGATAATCCTGATTGTATGGGAGTGGATCAGGGATGTGATGCCTGTGGGCCGATCCTCAAATCTGGTCGCTCTTTTTCACCTCTATCAGTCTCTTTCTGCCCCTGCTCCTGCCGTTTTGAAAATCCGTTCTTAAAAGTCCCGCGTCCTCAAGCCTGTTCACCGCCCTGTAAAAGAGGGTATACCCGATATCCCGGCGATCCCTGACCTGCCCGAAGACCGGTGTCATGGCCATCTCCATCCCGGTATCCGACAGCTCCTTAATAATGCCATAGATCTCCTTCTCCAGCGGAGGAAGGGAATCCAGTACCATCCTCTGCCTCACCACGGCCGCACTTCCCATGTTTGATCTGATAATCCCGGCGGTAACCGCAGGGCATTCCTGCATGGCTGCGTCGAACGCGGAACTGTGGAAGAGCCCGATGCCGGTCCTGGGATCGCCGGTCATACATGCAGAGTCCACGATCAGTTCAAAGGCATCACCTGACAACATGCCGGTATCCATGGCCGGTCCGATACGTTCTGCCAGGATATCCTTCATCTCGTCCCTGTCGTAGGGCCTGAAGTAGACCTCCGCTGGCGAGAATAGGGGCAGCACGCTCATATCCATGCAGGAGGTTGTATCAAATCCCGGATCGCCGGTCACCAGCCATACCGTGACACTGGAGTCCCTGTGGAGTTCCCCGAACTTCAGGAGCGAGTGGAGTGAATGGTTCAGGATATTCCTGCCTGACAGGAAGCATGCGTCGTCCAGGCAGACCAGAAGTTTGTACCCGTGCCTGCTGACCAGCCGCCATACAGTCTTCTCAAGCTTCTGGAACGACTGGTTGACCGGGTATTCACCTGAACCTGAGAGCTGCACGTAGATCTCCGAAAAGATCATGTACCTGCTGGAATGCATCCGGGCGTTTACATATACGGGAAAGAGCGGGGTTTTCTCCTGCCTGAGCTCATCAAGAACCGTCCTGATCACGGCGGTCTTCCCTGTGCCGGGCAGCCCCGTGATCACCAGGTTCCTGGCTGACCTTGCAGCAAGAAAGAGGCTTTTCATCTCCCTCTCCCGGTGTTTTGGCTGAGCAGGCCTGAAGTTGCCGTCAAGGACGGAATCTATGCAGAAATGTATTTCTCTTTCCGGGTGTCCTGTTGTATTCATATGGTATCTCCTTTGTATGGTATTCGTGTGCGGCAGGGAGATTCTGCTGCATATTGTGGTTATTTCCTGTAGGTAACGAGATGATATAAGATTTGCTGCCGGGTGAACGGGGTGGTGCAACTGTCCGGATACCGCCGGTTGCAGAGGCCGTCATGAAAATTGGAGAAGCTTAAGAGTGATGCACAGGTATTGATAATTAGGTGCTGAACAGGGCAATTGTCAACAATTTCCGGGAAAATCCGGGTATAAATGGCAGGGTTCGAACATTGCCTGTTATTGGGGAGTTATATGAAGATTGATATTCTTGGGGGAGTGAACGAGATCGGTGGGAACAAGATCCTGCTGGAGCACGACGGTACCAGGGTCCTGCTCGATTTTGGGATGAGTTTCGGGCAATCGGCAAAATTCTTTTCTGAGTTTCTCCAGCCGCGGAAGTGTGCCGCACTTGAGGATTTCTTTGAACTGGATCTTCTGCCCGATTTAAAAGGTGTCTACAGGGAAGATTATATCAGGCATATGGGGCGGTCACCGGAGGAGAGGTGTGTCGATGCGGTTCTGCTCTCCCATGCACACGCTGATCATGCCCAGTATATCCATTTCCTGAGATTTGATATACCTGTTTATTGTACCGCGGCCACAAAGACCATACTGGAGTCACTGGAGGCTACGGGAAGCAACCAGCTGTCAGACCTGACTTCCGCCTGCGAAACCTTCACCTTCTACACCAATAAGAAGGGAAACCTCTCCCGGGTCACACGCAGGAACAGGGATTACGTCCACGAGAGGGACTTCAGGATCATGGAACCGGAGACCATGGCAGGGATCGGTTCACTTAATGTTGAGATGGTCCCGGTGGATCACTCCCTGCCCGGTGCCTGTGGTTTCATCATCTACAGCGATGAGGGCAGCCTGGTATACACAGGCGATATCAGGTTTCATGGTTCAAACGCAGGTCTAAGTGATAGATTCGTGGAAAAAGCAGCGGAGGCAGAACCCCGGTGGCTGATCACGGAAGGAACGAGGATTTCTTCCGATGAGAAGGACAGTGAAGAAGGGGTAATGAAAGAGATCAGCCGGCTGGTGTCGTCAGCCGGGGGCCTGGTCTTTGTCGAGCATCCCATCAGGGACCTGGACCGGGTGAATACCATCTTCCGTTCATCAAAGGCCAATAACCGGGATTTTGTGGTAACACTGAAGCTTGCCTACCTGATCAGGGAGATGGGTGATCTCGCTCCGTTCTCTCTTACCGATGTGAAAATACATGTTCCCCGGAAGAGCTGGGGGCTGTTTGGCAGGGAGGGTGTGGAGTTCAGCCAGGTTGAACAGGATTACAAGGACTGGGAGAAGGCGTTCATCGGCATGGATAACGTGATCACCTCCGGGGATCTCCGGGATAACCCCGGAAGATACGTGGTTTCGATGGGCATGTGGGAGATCAACCAGCTCACCGATATCCGCCCGGAGGGTGCGATCTGGATAAAATCGTCATGTGAACCCTTCTGTGACGAGATGGAACTGGACGAAGAGAGAAAGATGAACTGGCTGGATCATTTCGGGATCGAGCATTATTCCGCGCATGCCTCCGGGCATGCATCGGGCAGTGAGATTGTCAGGATGATCCGGAAGATAAACCCGCAGGAAGTGATCCCGGTGCATACGGAACATCCCGAACTTGTCATGTCGGGTTTTACAGGTGGGAGAAAATAATTATTTTGCTCTGTAGAAATCCTTTCCGGAAATAAAAAATCATCTTCTTAATTTATCCATTACTGCTTTTCTTCATCCGATTATGGAGAATATCGCTAAATGGGGAGGGCATCATCTCCCCTGAAACCCCTCCCCATGCCCTGATGCGATATTGACTATCAATTGGTGTATCCCATTGGATTATATAGTCAAAATTAACCCGGTATCTCTTATATCCCTAATTCTTCAGGAACCTGAGCACATCCTTCAGGTTCGCCCTTCTGCCGTACATGAGCATCCCCATCCTGAAGATCTTTGCAGAAAGTTTCATGGCGATGGTGATGGTCACGACCAGTATCACCAGGCCTGCCACGATCTGGAAAGGTGGCACGCTCCCGAAAGAGAGCCTGAATATGGTGATGAACGGTGAGGTGTACGGGAAGTAGGTGAGCGCCGTGATGAGCGGGGAGTCGGGCATGGACATGATGAACTGGAGCAGTACCAGGGGGATGATCGCGAACATGGTGAAGATCATTGATGTCTGCTGTGCTTCGGCGGTGGTGGAAGAGACCGCTGCGGTGCACGAGATTGAGACCGAATACAGGAAGTAGCCCAGCACGAAGTACACGAGGGTCAGGACAAACATCCCTGTGAGCTGGATCTCCGGTAATATGTTTTGAAACGGTGAAAGGATGATCATCGCCCCTGCCATTAAGAACCATACTCCCATCTGAAGGAAGCCGACGCCCCCGTAACCCAGAATCTTTCCTCTCAGGAGCTGATCGGCCGAGACCGATGACAGGAGCATCTCGCCGCTCCTGCTCTCCTTCTCCTCCCCGATCCCCTGCATCAGGTACCCCGAGGATGTGAGAATACTGAATATGAGCATGAAAGCGAGGAGCATGGGCACCAGGATCATGCTGACTGCCCTCTCCTCTTCTGCCTGCCCCTCGCTGTCGATCTCCACCACCTTTGCATCACCGGCAGGACTGATGATCCGATCCGCGGCGTTCTCCGGGATGCCGCTTGCCCGCACGAGGTTTTCCCTGATGAAGTCCCCGGCCGAGGCAAGAGTATTCCCTCCGTTGATCATGCCGTTCACCGTGTATAACGTTATCCTTCCGCTCTCCACGTAGTCGGCAGGGAGGACAAAGAACTCTGATATCTTCTTCTCCTTCACCGCCGAGGTTGCCTCCTCCAGGTTGGCGTACCCCCAGAAGTCCGCTGTTGGTTCAAGTATACCCGCCTCGTCGACAAACCCGATCGTGGCAGGGGTAAAGCTCTCAATGATCGCGGGCGCCTGGCTGAACAGGACGGCAGCAAAAAAAAGTATGATCAGGGGCATTAGCAGGGTAGCGAATATGAACCCTTTCTTCCGGATTGTCTTTGCAAACTCATGCCTGGCGATCAACAGTGTCTTACTGCCCATCTTCCACCACCTCGATGAATATATCGTTCAGGGAGCGGGTGCTTACCTCGAACTTCCTGATCGTCACGTGTTCGATGAGCGTTTTCAGGATCTGCTGTGTATCGGTGCCGCTCTCCACCACCAGTTCAGCATGGCTGCCGTAGTCGTTGACCGCCTTCACCATCTTAAGACGGGGGAGTATTCCCTCGTAGTCGAGAGCCACGGATACGCCATACCTCTTCTTGATATCGCTTATGCTCCCGTAAAGGACGGCTCTCCCCCTGTCGATCATCAGCATCCGGTCGCACATTCTTTCCACCTCGTCCATCTGGTGCGTTGACATTATGATCGTCATCCCCTGCCTGTTCAGCTCCAGCAGGATATCCTTGATCAGTTTCTTGTTGATTGGGTCAAGGCCGTAGAACGGTTCGTCAAGAATCAGGATCTCCGGCCTGTGGATGATCGCCATTATGAACTGGAGGCGCCTGCTCATCCCCTTGCTCAGGTCCTGCACCTTCTTGCCGCCATAATCGGCAAGGTTCATCCTGGTGAGCCAGATGTCCGTCTCCGGGCCGGGATCAGTCATGCCCTTGAGGCCCGCGTAGTACCTGACGCACTCGGAGACCCTGAGTTTCCTGTCCATCCCGCCCTCTTCCGGGAGGTAACCGATCCGGTCCTTCTTCTCCTCCGAAAAAGGCCCCCCCAATACCGATACGGTTCCTGAATCAGGCCTGAATATATCCAGTATGATCCTGATCATGGTGGTCTTTCCGGCACCGTTTGGCCCGAGGAGTGCGAATACCTCGCCTTTCCTCACGTTGAAATCTATTTCCTCCAGGACCTTTTTGCCGTCAAATCTTTTTTCCAGGTCCTTTATCTCCAGGACGAGGTGTTGATCTTCCATGAATTCTCCTCTAAAATATCATCGGTTGGTAATGAAAACAGTTATTGCCGTTTTTCCATGATCTTACCCCCATTGTGGCATGTATGGCGGTAATGTGGATTATATCGGGTCATTTTAACAATTAATCACTTTAAAATGGTTTTCACTTCTGCAACAGATAAAAACACTTTAGTAACCCCGGACAGATATTTCCTGTAAAGCGGGATTTTCAAATCTGGTTTTTTGCCCGAAGTGATTTTTATGAATGTGAAAATGATGAAAGGTTTTCTGGTATTACTGTTGATGTGTATTGCTGTGTTATTTGCTGCTGGATGTACTGCACAGGATGAAGGCGCACCGGCTGTAGCAACGGAAAAGAAGGTCGAGCTGGTGATCACGCCCTATGATACGGAGATATCCAGTGGGAACGTGATCAAGAAAGTGCTTGCAAAGGCAGGATATGATATCGGGATTACGACCGTGGACGTGGGACTGGCGTTCCAGGGAATCGCCTCAGGTTCCGGTGACTTCTTTGTCGGTGCCTGGTTGCCTACCTGTCATGGCCAGTATTATGACAAGTACAAGGATGAGATGACACTGGTCAGGGAGAATATGGAGGGTACCAGGTGCGGACTGGCGGTTCCGTCATATGTGGAGATCGATTCGATAGAAGAGCTGAACGAATACAGTGACATGTTTGATTTGACTATCGTGGGCATCGAACCCGGTGCAGGCATCATGAAGGGCACTGAGACGGCGATCGATGAATACGGACTGGATCTCGATCTCTCATCCGGAAGCGAGGTGGCCATGTGCGCTGCCCTCAAGGATGCGATCGACAACGGTGACTGGATCGTCGTAACCGCCTGGTCGCCCCACTGGAAATTCGTGAAGTGGGATCTCAAGTATCTTGATGATCCGAAAAATGTCTACGGCGGTATCGAGCACATCACCACCTTCACCAGGCTTGGACTTGAAGAGGATATGCCTGAGCTCTATTCGTTCCTTGAGAGGTTCCACTGGGATTCGTCCGACATGGAATCGATCATGCTGGATATGCAGGAAGGCATGACCGCCGAGGAAGCAGCGGCAAAGTGGGTCGATGCAAACCCTGAGAAGGTCAACGAGTGGCTTGGAGATATGGTCTAAGAGATCCCACAATTTCATTCACTTTTTTTTCCAATGAACTGAATCTGTATGGCCTGATTAGGTTACAGCACATCCCTTCTCTTCAGCTCAAAAAAACACCTGGCACATGCCTGCACGTCTGCCATCGCGTTGTGGGCGTCATCGAATTCTTCTTCAAAAAGGGTGCGGTGGAGTTCGATCAGTTTCGGCCATTTCAGTGCCCCGTTTGATTTCCTGAGGTCACAGTGCGTGATGACGGACTTTGTCTTCATGGTGCAAATCTTCTTTTTTCCTTCCATGGGTGAAGGAATGCTGCTCCTGATCAGTTCGGCGGAGATGATCGGGTAATCGAAGTCGATGTTGTGGGCGACGAGGTATTCAGCAGACTCAACCGCCTTTGCAAACGAAGCAAGCGCCCATGATATGGGAATGCCTTCTTTCTTTGCCCGCTTCTGGGTGATGCCATGGATTCGTGCCACCGCATCGGGTATGACGAAGTCCTCCGGGTAGATGATGTGGTTGCCTGATCCCGTCTCTTCGCCGTCGCCGGAATGGACCGACCAGGCGATCTGGACGATTCTCGGCCAGTTGTTCAGGTCGGTAACCGGTGCCTTAAACCTGCGGGGAAGTCCGGTGGTTTCCACATCAAAGACAATGTACATCTCTAATCATCCTCGAAAACTAGATCGTTCTTCTCGCATGTGCATAATACAAGCCCGCATTTTTGCGGGTCCTGGTAGACCTCGGTGAGAACAAGGTTCTTTTCAAAACCGCCCGCCTGATGTAATTTTTTCTTCCTGATCTCTTCCAGTGTGTCCCTGTCGAACCCTTTCAGTTCTGCAACCCGGAAGATTGCCTCCATGAGATCGACAAGCTCTTCCACAGAGCCTGAATCAAAATATTCACCAAGCTCCTCCATCAGTTTTTCTTCAATGAACTCGAGGAATTCGAGGTCGTCCATCTTCTCCACGGTGCATTCCTGACCGTTTCTCCGGATTATTTCCGGGACCCTGTCACGGACTGCCTTGTTATATCCGACTATCTTAACTGCCCCTGTTGTTATTCCCGGATCGTCCGGGTGTATGATCTATATTTTCAATGCATTGACAAAGTTATTTTCTATATCAGAGAAACTACATCCCCATATTATACTGAAGAAAAAGGATCTATTAGGAAGATATCGGGTGCATGTATGTTATGTCCAAATAGAATTGGGGAACCGAATGACTGAAGATGTATTTGAGCGATATGCGTGCGATTATGATCGCTGGTTTGAGGAGCACCGCGAAGAGTATGAGGCTGAACTGGTACGAATCAGGCGTATACTGCCTGTGCCGGATGCGAGGGCGGTGGAAGTGGGGGTCGGTTCGGGTAGGTTTGCATCACCCCTGGGCATCAGGATCGGGATCGAACCCTCCGTGACCCTGGGGTGTATGGCACGCAGACGGGGAATTGAGGTCATCCGGGGTATTACAGAATCGCTCCCCCTTCGCGAAGAATCGTGCTCGTCCGTACTCATGGTGACGGTCATATGTTTCCTAGATGATCCGGCAAGGGCATTAAATGAGATCTTCCGCATTCTCATGCCCGGCGGAACACTTGTCATCGCTTTCATCGAAAGGGACGGGCATATCGCCCGGAAATGCCTGCATGAACCGGGAAAACACAGGTTCCTGTCAAACGCCCGTTTCTATACGGATAGTGAAATCATGGCGCTTCTCCGCAATTCCGGTTTTCTGGTGATAGGGATTGATTCAAGGGCAGGATTCTCTGTTATCGCGGCGAAAAAGAATGGGCGCGAATAATATCATCATGATCGGGTGCCTGATGAGTGCAACCGTATTGAAAAACAGTGTCCCTGTTGTTCATTTTATTAAAAAACTCTGAGGATATCCTTTTTTTGGATTATATTGATATAGTTTTCATAGGATTTTAATGGCGAATATACTGTTACAGATAGGATATTTTGCGGTTATAATATTCATTATAACCAGCATGCCGGTAATGGGACTCAATGTGACCATCAGTGATCTTATCTCGCCACATAGAAACAAGAGGCCGATGGTGCTCTCGCTATTTGCCAATTTTGTGGCAGTACCTCTCTTTGCCTTCATTCTCATCTATATTTTTCCATCAGCAGGGAACTTGCAGCCGGACTGATTCTTGTCAGTATTGCTGCGGGTGCACCTTCAACGCCAAAAGTTGCGCAGTTTACCGGAGGAAACATGCCATTTGCAGTCTCCCTGGTCCTGAAAAAGGACATATTGAAATAATTCATTAGTAAATATAGAGCATATGAAACGATCCTACGGGATGTACCTCGCATACTTTTTTCAGGCACTGATCGCCCTGAATGCAATATATGCATTCTCGCTCGGTGAATACCGGGCCATGTTCACGGCCTTATTCATGCTTGGTATGACCTTCGTGCCCTACGTGGTGGCACAGCGGATGAATATCATTCTCCCCTGGTTCGTATATTTCCTGATCTCGCTTGCCCTTTGGATACATACCGCCGGGTATATTCAGGGGTACTATATACTCCTGTACCCGTATTACGACAAGGTTGCCCACCTGGTATCCGGAACCGCCGTGGCTCTGCTCGGATTCCTTGGTGTTATCTTCCTTGACAAGTACTGGAAGATGACGCTCACCACTCCATTTATCATATTTTTCACGATCATATTCTCGGTCGCTCTGGGAGCGTTCTGGGAGATGTACGAGTTCTTCATGGACATGTTCTTCGGCGGCTCGCTGGCGGGACTGATGCAGAACGGTCTTGATGATACCATGTGGGACATGATATTTGTCCTGGGCGGCTCAGTCATCGTGGCAATCCTTGGGAGTTTTTATCTAAGGGATCACGGCAAAGAGGATATGATGGGAAAATAGGCAGGATTCGGGTTTTTCATGTGTCCGGGGCATTTTGCCCGCTCTTCCTTTTTTAATTATTGTGAGAACAGGCCGGTTCCGGTTAAAAGTGGAGTTGCAGGACTCAGAGTTATATATCTGCTGCCAGAATTCAGTGGATATGACGGTACCCGCCTTCCGGCACCATGATCTCAAAGTTCACGCCCATACCCGGCTTGCCGGTTTCACGGATGGTGATACCGGTGATGGAGAGTATCTCGCTGGACAGGAAAAGGCCGAGCCCGGTATTCTTCCCAAATCCCTTCCTGAACAGGCTCTTCTTATCTTCTTCTGTGATCCCGACGCCGTTGTCGCGGTACGAGATGACAAGCCCGTCATTGGTCTTCGAGACTGAGAAACTGATGGCGGTCACATGCTCCCCGTGGCGGAGCGAGTTCTCCATCAGGTTGTAGAATACCTTCTCGAGGAGCGGATCTGCGAAGATCTCCTGCCCCTTTAAGGAATTCTCAAGGGTAATACCCGTCATGGTCAGTTGTTCCCCCGCTGCATCGATAACTTCCCCCGCGTCCTGCCATTTAGGCTCCTCCACTCCGATATCCTGGTAATATCGCGTGAACTCGATCTGCCGCTGGATCGTATCAACCGCTTCACTCTCTGTTTTAATATAATCCATTAGTGTGGGATCGTCGACGAGATCCTTTGAGATCTCAAGATAACCCCTGACTGCCATAATCTGGTTCAGGATATCGTGCCTGGTGATGGAAGAGAGCATGTTGAGTTTTTGATTTGCCTGCCGGAGCGCTTCTTCTGCCTTTTTTTGGGCGGTGATATCAGTCACAGCAATGAAGCATTCCTTTCCGGAATTGTTGATATTTGATTTTATATGGACAACGATTGGCTGACTTCCCGTTATAGTAATTTCCATCTCGCAGGTGATGTTTTCCATCCCTTCAAACATTGAATGAAGGAAGTCATTGCAATGACTGTGGGACTCTGTATGGACAAAATCGCGAAATCTCCGGCCGATCAGCAGGGATCGATCCTTGCCAAGCATGGTTGCACCGGTCAGGTTCACCCGCCGTATCTTGCCTTCCCTGTCCAGCGTGAAGTAGCCGACCGGGGCAAAGTCATAGAGTTCGGTATAGAGCTGTAACCCGGCTTCGGTCTCCTTTCTGGCCCTTAACAGTTCCTCGTTCTGGAGCTCAAGTTCGATCTGGTGCACCTGGAGCTCATGGACGAGCCTTTGCAGATCCTCCTCTGTGTATGGTGTTGCCCGGGCTTCCGTCTTTGTCTCTAAAAGCTTTTCGGCAAGCCGGCGGAGATCCCCAACAGGTTTTCCCTCTCTGCTATTCTTATATGGAATATTTGAATCAGTTTTCATGCTTTTTTCGCCCCTCCGTTTCCGGTAATATCATCGATGGCAAGGAGGATCAGATCTCTCTCCTCATCGCCCGAGACAACCTGCCGGCCATTGAGGAGCATTACCCGGTACCCGACCACGGGGAAGTCATGCTCGACCCGGTAATTTTCAAATGACGTCTTCTCAGGCAGTATCTTTTCCAGCAGTTCCCTAAGCTCCGGGATGTCCCACTGCCCGTTGCCCAGCGTGTATATCACCCTGCCTTCGACCTCCTCTTTTGCCACATGAAATGTCCTGAGAAACGAGCGGTTTGCTGATATGACCGTCATCTCACTGTTAAGAACAAGAAGGGATTCGCGCAATGTTGAGATCACGGCTTCGGCGAATGTGCGGGATTTCCCCAGCTCCTGCTCCAGCTCCTTGTGGGCGGTAATATCGACAAATGTGATCACGACGCCGTCGATCCTGTTGTCCTGGGTACGGTAGGGCATGATCTTCACCGAAAACCATCGATTGTCTGTTGTCGGGACAATCTTTTCCGAATAGACCAGCGTCCTCTGGACCTCCCTGATGTTCTTGAGGAATTCCGGATAGAGCAGTTCAGAAACGATATCTGTGAACGGTCGCCCCACGTCGCCGGGAATCAGCCTGATGATCGTAGTAGCCTCTGTGGTAAACCTCCGGACGTTGAACGAATCGTCGAGGAATACGGTTGCGATATCGGTGCTGTTCAGCAGGTTCTTCATGTCGTTGTTTGCCCGTGAAAGGTCGTCCACCCTGCTCTGCAGCTCGGCATTGACGGTCTGGAGCTCTTCGTTCAGGGACTGCATCTCCTCTTTCGAGGTTGTCAGCTCCTCGTTAGTGGACTGGAGTTCTTCGTTCGTGGATTGCAGTTCCTCGTTTGTTGATTTGAGTTCTTCCTGCGATGTCTGCATCTCCTCGTGCAGGGATTGCAACTCCTCCCTGGACTGCCGGAGCGCCTCTTCCCGTTCGATGATCAGGGTATCGTTTTCTGTTTCCGGACTGCATCGCGATCGTTTTTTACCCGTTTCATGCGTCGCTACATCCTTTATGATGACCAGCATGTTTCCTTTCAGTTCAGGAGGCTTGTCGATCGGACGGACGGTGAAATCCACGTCCTGTGTCCCGTGATCGGTCTTAACAGGGATGCCTTTTGCCGTTATGGTTTCTTTTTTCCGGACTGCCTGCAGGAACGCATTGTTCAGCTCAAAATTAAGCCCCTCCCGTGCCATGGCAAAGATATTCCAGTTGACCTTACCGGCTGCGGGCTCCAGGTACTTCCCGGTCCTGCCACGGATGTAGAGTATGTCGCCTGCATCGCTGGTCATGATCGCCACGGGCGTGTATTGCTCAAGGAGCAGCTGGTCTGCAAGAAACTGGAGGTTGGCAACCGGCTTTTGCAGGTAGGGTTTTGCTGTTACCTCATCCTCCTCCCGGAAGAAACGTACCGGGAACTCTACCTGTCCTGCAGGCAGACCGCTTTCCTTCCTGGTGAAGATCCTTAAATTTTCCCTGGTGGCTGTAAAGAGGTTGGTAAAGCTGCCAATCGTCTCTGCGTTGCCAAGCATGAGGATGCCGTCCGGATTAAGGGCATAATGGAACAGGGGCAGGATTTTTTTCTGGATCTCCTGCTCCAGGTAGATAAGCAGGTTGCGGCAGGAAAGTATATCCAGCCTGGTGAACGGTGGATCCATGATCAGGTTCTGGGGTGCAAAGACCACCATCTCCCGTATCTCCTTTGCGATCCGGTACTGCCCGCTCTCTTCCTTTACGAAAAACCGGTTCAAACGATCCTCAGATACATCCGCGATTATATTCTCCGGGTAAAGAGCGGTTCTCGCCTTATCGATGGCGTCCCGGTCAAGGTCGGTGGCATATATCTGGATTGTCACCCTTCCCTTGGGCTTTACCTGTTCCAGGGCCTCCCTGAAGACTATGGCAAGAGAATAGGCTTCTTCGCCGGTCGAGCACCCCACCACCCATGCCCTGAGCGTCCTGTTTGCGGGAGTTGCCGCAAGAAGTGCAGGGATGCAACTGTCCCTGAGGTAGTTCCAGTATTCCGGATCACGGAAGAAACTGGTTACGCCGATGAGGAGTTCTTTGAAAAGGAGGTCCAGTTCCTGGGGATTTTCCTGGAGGAACCGGACATATGTCATGATCCGGTCGATCTGGTGGATGCCCATCCGCCGCTCGATCCGCCGGTAAATCATGCTCTTCTTGTACATCGAGAAATCGTGACCCGTCTGGGTACGCAGCAGGATGACGATCTTTTCGAGTGCACTCCTGGATTTTTGTTCCGTGACCGGTTTTTGTTCCCTGATAATGGGTGCATGGTGGACATACCCGAGGATCTTCTCCGGCAGCTCTTCAGCGGGCGCGATAATATCGGCCAGCCCTGCATTGATTGCACTCTTCGGCATCCCGTCGAATTTTGCAGATGACGGATCCTGCACCAGCACAAGCCCTCCCGTTTCACGGATTTTCTGCAGGCCGGCCGTTCCGTCCGAACCCATGCCCGAGAGGATTACGCCGATGCTCTTCTCCCCTATGTCGTCGGCAAGGGATGAGAATAAGAAATCGATGGGAAGCCGCAGACCACGTGGTGCTTTTGGCTCCAGCAGGTGAAGCACCCCGTGAAGTAGCGACATGTCCTTGTTGGGCGGGATTATGTAGACGCGGTCGGGCAGGACTTTTGTCCTGTCTTTGACCTGGGTAACCTTCATCGCTGTTGTACGCTGGAGCAGCTCGGTCATGATGCCCTTGTAGTCCGGGTCAAGATGCTGGACAATCACGAATGCCATGCCGGATTTATCGGGCACTGCCTTCAGGAACTGTTCGAGTGCTTCCAGTCCTCCTGCCGATGCGCCGATGCCGACGATGAGGGGGCGTTCCTTTTTGCCGGTTTTTTTCGCAGGTTTCCGGGGGGGCTTCCCGTTGGTAGCGGAACCGGGTGTTTCAGTCGTATTTTTTTGGGCGGTTTTTTTTACCATAAGAGATTTCTATCCGGGATATTTTGATTTACAGGTGGTTTATTGGCTTTTCGACTCTTCTTTGGAAGTTATTGGTGCCGGATATAATAAAAATATAGGTGGGATGCCCTTGAATCACTCATGCTTAAAAGCTAAAAAAGATAAAGGCCAAAGAGAGTATGAAGGAGTAAAAATGCCGGTGTGCAGGGAGTGCATGTATTATTCGCCAAAATCCGCGGAGATGGGGGAATGCCAGATCAACGGTGCCGTTCCCCCGGAAAGGGATATTGGACGATGCCCGTCAAGGACATTCCGGGTGCGGGTTGATGAGAAGGGGAAGAGCGGTGGAAGGAGAAGATGAATTTAATTTTATAACCTGATTCAGTAGTCAGGATTAGATTCGGGTAATCAATTTGGAAAATATATCAGGTATGCCTAGAACTGCCGGTATACAATTCGGCGGTGCCGTATAAAATGAACAACTACTTCTTTCTCCTGATGAAGCACTTGATAAATGATACAGTTGTCTCCGGATCGTACACGATAAAAATTATCCGCACCGCTGATTTTTGCAGAATCGTGGGGTAATGGTTCTTTAGCAAGAGATTCGACTTTTTCAATCAGGGATGGAATGAATTCCCGTGGGATCTTTTTCAGATCTATCCCGACTCCTGTTTTGAGAGTGACAATATATCCGCCCATGATATATTCAGAGATGTTTCTTCATCTCTTCAAGGCTGATAGATTTTTCATCCCGGCGCCCGGCCACCACCGCCAGATCATGGAGATCCTCCTGGAGTTTTTCATACTCCTCCATGGGAAGAATCACTGCAACCCGGTGCCCTTTTTCGTCCACCACATATCGTTCAGTTGCATTCACATTAATCTGGTATTGTATACACATGCAGGAGATAAAATTGTGGTGCGAACCGGTAAGGTTTTCCGGCAGGGTGCAACCGTCATTTGTAAATTTTATCGTGGTGGTCAAAGTCCAGCAACCTTACCGTCTTTTCAGACTCAAGAATCTCATATATCAGGACAAATGATTTTTTTATATGAACCCTGCGAATGCCCTTCAGATCATGTCTGAGGGGTTTAAAATGGTAAGGATCATTTTGAATCTCGCGAACATTTTTTGATATGATAATAAGGGTATTTTTATCAGATTTTTCAAGTCTGTTGAGCTTGGCTTCAAGCGTCTCTGATATGTATAGTTGGTACAAAAAATGACCTCAGGAGCAATCATCAGCTAATATCTAACTGCTTCTCAAAATCCCCAACCGGTTTGAATTTTTCTTTCCTGATTCGATTGATCTTTTCAATATACTCTTCTCTTATTTTAAACTCCTCCTTGATCTGGAACTTCATGAAATTTTCAATCTGTTTGCTCATGTTGAGACCGAGACGTTTGCATTCGGAGGAATATTTTTCATAGATATCATCTGAGATGCTGAAGCTTTTGACGCCCATATTTTTCACCTTTTTAACAATTTTAATTAAGATTATTTAATTTTATTTATGAATGTCCAATGAAGGCAATACGAACTGCTGAGATATTAATGGTTACAGGGATGAAAATCAAAAAATAACTATAAACATCCCAAAAATGCGAGCGGCAGGATTTGAACCTGCGAACTCCTACGAGATCGGATCTTGAGTCCGGCTCCTTTGGCCTCTCGGAAACGCTCGCTCTAAAATTGTCCTCTACATTATTGCAGATGAGATATTATGAAGATATCCTGAAGACATTGTGGAAACATTCTGAAGACATTCTGATCCGTTTATGCCTTAAGCCGGATATGTGGAGTATCGCTGTGGGGTGGGGACAGGGAATGGGTCTCCCATCATCTAAAAATCCTCCCCGTTTTGAGATATTCATGATAGTCGGATGTAGAAGATACAGTGACTATGCATTAAAAGAATTATTAACAGCAGAATTATTAACAGCAGAATTATTAACAGCAGAATTTTTTTCCGGAACTGCCCACCCCAAACGATTCAGCCCATAATCCGATAACTTCATCACTCCGGGCAATGCATTTTAATGAAAAGGCTGGTTTTATGTTGGAGATTTCTCAGGATTCAAGGGCATTCAGGCACCTATTTCTCGCCGCGATATTCATCGTGATCGTCGTCGGGCTGAAGTACTGCGCCTACATGGTCAACCTGCTCGTCGTCTCGCTGGTGCTCACCATGCTCGCCCTCCCGCTAATGGAGATACTGAAGAAGAAGGGCGTCTCGGATGTCGTTGCTGTAACCGTGATCACCGTTGCCGCCTGCATGGCCATACTGGTGATGATCCTGCTGATGATAGGCTCCTTCCAGGTTCTCGTAAACGACATCCCGCTTTACTGGGCCGATCTCCAGCTTCGCCTCTCCGAACTCTCCTCGATCTTCCAGAAGATCGGCATTGATCTCTCCGGCATGACCGATGTCTCCGAAATGGATATGAAGGGGCTCTCCGGAATGCTCGCGGGCATCGTCTTTGGCATCAGCGACATCGTGCTCTACCTCTTTTTCATCGGTGTCATCACCTTCTTCATGCTCCTTGAGATGCCGAAGATACCAGGGAGGGTGACAAAACTTCTCGGGAAAAAATCCGAAAAGCTGGATCAGTTCTCCCGGATGAGCAACTACATGATCGAGTTCATCATCGTCAGGACAGAGACCAATTTTGTGCACGGTTTCCTATTCGGCGGATTCCTCTGGGTGATGGGCGTCCACTCCGCCCTGCTCTGGGGCATACTCACATTCATCCTCAGTTACATCCCCTATATCGGGCTGATCATCGCCGCGGTGCCCGCGATCTTTTTCGCATGGCTCCAGTTTGGGGTATGGGGGGCGGTGGCGGTCATCGCCGCCGTTTGCGTCCTCAATGCCGTCGTAGAAAACCCGGTCTTCTCCTACCTGGCATCAAGAAGGTTCGAGCTCCCTGCCCTGCTCGTCATCATATCGGTGATATTCTGGGGCTGGGTGCTCGGCATATTCGGCATGATCTTCGCCGTCCCCATCACCATCATGCTCATCATCGTCATCCAGCTGAGCGATGAAGTCCGGTGGCTGAACACCCTGATCGGTGTGGACGGGATGTTCACGGAAGAAAAAAATATTGAAAAAAAGTGATTACAGGTACATTCCAGAGGTATCCCGGGATTCCTTTTCTTTCTTAAGCACTTTATTGACAGCCTTCTCGAAGTCGTCCATGGTGATCCCGGTAGCTTCCCTTCTCACCGCCATCATCCCAGCCTCGCGGCAGATCGCCTGGAGATCGGCACCGGTGCTATTCTCTGTCATTGGGATCAGCGCCTCAAGATTGACATCGATGAGATTCATCCTGCTGCTGTGAATCTTCAGGATCTGGAGGCGTGCACCATCGTCAGGCTTCGGGATCTCGATGATTCTGTCGAACCTTCCGGGGCGGAGCAGTGCCGGGTCCAGCATATCCACGCGGTTTGTTGCCGCCATGATCCGGACATCCCCCCGGTTGTCGAAACCGTCCATCTCCGCAAGCAACTGCATCAATGTTCTCTGCACCTCCGCACTCCCTGAAGTCCCGTCCTGTGTCCTCATCGACCCGATCGCATCGATCTCGTCGATGAATACGATGGCCGGAGCCTTCTCGCGTGCCATGGTGAAGAGGTCCCTTACAAGCTGGGCTCCCTCGCCGATGAACTTGTGCACAAGCTCGCTCCCGGACATCCTGATAAAGCTCGCCTTTGCATTCTGGGCGACCGCCTTTGCGATCAGCGTCTTCCCTGTACCCGGTGGGCCGTAGAGCAGGATGCCCTTGGGTGGCTCAACACCCACGCTCCTGAAGATCTCCGGTCTGGTGAGCGGGTACTCCACTGCCTCCCTGACCTCCTCGACTTCATTAATAAGCCCGCCGATATCCCCGAAGGTCACTTCCGGAGACTCGTCGAGCTCCATTACCCGGACTCTCGAATCGTATATGTTTCCGACGATCCTGACGACTGAAAGAGCATTATTCACCGCCACCTTCACACCTGCCTTCATCTGCGTGCGGAGCTCTTCGATCACCGTGGTAATGTACTCCTGGTTGTTGCCCATCTGCCGGAGGTACACATCACCGTTTTCGAACACCTCGACGACCGTCGCAACAAAAAGTGGCATCCTCTTCAGCTGCGCATTTTCGCGTTTTAGCTGGGCCACGTCAGACTCAAGCTCTTCCTGTCTAAGCCTGAGTTCAAGGTTTTTTGCCTTCAAATCCTGTATATGGAGGTCTTTTATATCTTCTGTGCTGGTATTATCTATGACCGAATCAGACATTACAATATATAATTTACTACTAAACTTTATTAGTGTGGTGATATGGTCATAATCAAGGGAAGAGGCATATCCGGAGGGGTGGCAACCGGCACCCTTCTGGTGAGCCCGGAACCGATCTCATTCCTCTCCGGTGTGGACCCGGAGACCGGAATGATCGTGGAAGAGGGTCACCCTCTCAGGGGAGAGAATATCGCAGGCAGGGTGCTGGCATTCCCGAACGGCAAGGGCTCAACGGTAGGATCATATATCATATATGCGCTGAAGAAGAACGGAAAAGCCCCGGTTGCGATCATCAATACCGAGGCGGAGCCGATCATTGCCACCGGTGCCATCATGGGAGAGATACCAATGGTAGATCGCCCGGAGAAGGATATCTCCGGTTTCAAAGATGGTGCTGAAGTCACCGTGGACGGTGACTCTGGCGAGATCGAGATCCGTGAATAACGGCGGGGGCATGCAGGTAAACTGGAGAAGAATCAGGGCCGCAAAAAATTCTTTTGCAGCACTATACGCGGCTTGCGAGCAATCCGGTCGCCTGATGCAGGCCGTAAACTCCCCTGAACGGGACATCACCTGCTACAGCCTGAACTCCGTCACCGCCCGGCGCTACAGGGACGAGATGGAGAATGCCGGTTGCATCGTGATCGCCGGAGGCCCGCACCCCTCCGCCTGCCCGGAAGAGGTCGCCGATTATGCCGATTACGTGGTCACGGGCGAGGGAGAGTATGCACTTCCCCTGTTGCTGGACCATATAGAAAGCGGATCTGCCGGTCCGATTCCGCCGGGCGTGTATACGAAGGACTCATCCGTTCCGGCAAACGGGTGTGTGCTCCTTGACGCCTATCCGCCGTTCACGAAAGAGAAGGGATACATCGAGATCACAAGGGGCTGCCCCCACAGGTGCGGCTACTGCCAGACACCAAGGCTATTTGGCAGGTGGATGAGGCACCGTTCCATCGAATCCATAAGAGAGGCGGCAGCTGTATACGAGGATGTCAGGTTTGTCACCCCCAATGCGCTCGCGTACGGTTCGGACGGCATCACACCGGATCTCCGGAAGGTCGAACTCCTGCTGAAAAGCCTTCCCGGCAGGATCTTCTTCGGTACGTTCCCAAGCGAGGTCCGGCCCGAGTTCATATCCGATGAGGCCCTGGAACTTATCACCCGCTACTGCGCCAACGACAGGCTTCATTTCGGGGCACAGTCCGGAAGCGACATCGTACTTGAAGGACTTGTTCGTGGGCATACCGTTGCGGATGCCCTGGACGCCTTGGAGTTGTGCAGGGATCATGACCTTACGCCGGTAGTGGACTTCATCCTGGGCCTGCCCCTTGAAACTGAAGACAATATGCATGCCACCATGGAGCTCATCCGTGAGGTGGTGAAGAACGGAAAGGCGCATGTCCATTACTTCATGCCACTGCCCGGCACCCCGCTTGCCGGGAGCGACCCCGTTCCGGTACCCCGTGAGATCCAGCGTGACCTGGGCCGGCTTGCACTGGCGGGAAAGATCACCGGCTCATGGACAGGTGCTGAGTTAAGATTTTTTAGAAACAGATCCGATTAGATTGTATGGTTAGGGTTCTTCTCATTGCCGATCTGCACGGGCAATTCGGAAAACTGGACCGGTTTCTTGAACAGGATCCTGATATGGTCTTCATAGCAGGAGATATCACTGATTTCGGTCCTCCCGATGAGATGAAAAAACTGCTTTCACGTATTGATGTTCCCTGTTTTGCCGTACCCGGCAACTGCGATCCACGTGAATGTCTCGATGCCCTGGAAGATTCAAATGCGATCTGCCTGCACTGCTCCGGGATCACAATTGATACGATCACGCTGGCCGGCCTTGGCGGATCGAATCCGACTCCCTTCAACACGCCATTCGAGATGAGCGAGGAGGAGATCGATGAGCACATGAAGAAACTCGTGGGCCGGATGGAACAGAACGTTCATAACGTGCTGATCACCCATGCACCTGCATACGATACCGTGGACTGTGTCGGTGATCAACACGTGGGGAGCAGGAGCCTCGTCAGATACACGGAAAAATTTGACCTGGTCTGCTCGGCCCACATCCACGAGGACAGGAGAGTGCTGGAGAAGAACGGCACCATCTTCGTAAACCCGGGAAGCGCTTCGGAAGGCCACTTTGCCATCATCGAGTTCGGCGAAGAGCCGGGTGAGATCCGGGTGACGCTGGAGACCGTTTAATTACTTTTTGAGAGTAGCATCTCAAGATAAGAGGTGTGGATCACCGGGGTATCGATCCCGAGCATCCCCTTAATCTTCCCGATCATTCCGGTACCCTGGGATAGATCCTCGACAATAAACTCGATCTCGACGAAGTCGCCGAGGTCGTACACCTCATCGATCGTCACCGTCGCCCCACAGTAATGCCAGGTCTCCCTCTTCTTGACGACGGTTGCGGATCTCATGAAACCCAGCAGTTCAAAGAGTTCTGAGAAATCATCCCCTGATTTGACTGAAATATTCTTTTCCACCCTCGCCTTTGCATCTTCCAGCATGATCTTGGGACCCTTGTACGTGATCTCCCATCCATCCCCGTCAAACCTGATCCTGAGCGCCTCATCGGTCTCTTCATAATCCCTGTGCGGGGCGTTGAAGTAGAGATCCTCCTCTCTTTTTTTACCGAGACATTCGGCACCGGCCTCCTCCAGCCTCCTCCTGATCTCTTCCGGGTCAACAATGCTGAATTTACCTTCCACTTCGAACATGGCCGTCACTATTTTTATCTGTTTGCGGCTTGACTAAATATAGACAGGAGAATATTATGCCAATTCAGAAAGGAGATTTTATCAGGCTGACTTATACCGGTTCCTGCGAAGGCGGGATCTTTGATACAACCGACGAAGAGATTGCGAAGAAAGAGGACCTGTTCAGGGAGAGCGCTGTTTACGGCCCGGTCACCATCTGTGTTGGTTGCGGGCATGTAATCACCGGCCTTGACGAGAGCCTTGAAGGAAAAGAAGTGGGAGAAGAAGGCGCTGTCACGGTCCCGCCGGAGAAAGGCTTCGGCCAGAGGGACGACAGCGAGGTAAAATCCTATGCGATCTCGAAGTTCAATGACAAGCCGCAGGTGGGCATGCGTGTCCAGATCGAGGGTCGCGAAGGTATCGTGGTCAACGTGGTCGGGAAACGTGTGGTCGTGGATTTCAACCATCTCTATGCCGGCAGGGAGCTTGAGTATACGTATAAGATCGAGAATGCCGTTGAGAAGGACGGGGAAAAGATCAAGGGTCTCCTGAGCCTTTATGCCGGGAGGAGCGATTTTGAAGTGAGGATCAGGAAAGGTGTCGCCGATATCGTGCTCCCGGCCGGGATCATGTATGACAAGAGATGGCTTGTATTCAGGAGCCGGGTAGTCTATGATATTTTCGAGTACATCGATACCATCACAGAAGTGGTGATGAAGGAGTCCTTCAAGCGCCCCGCCGAACCCGAAGAAGTGGTGGTTCCTGAAGAGTCAGCTCCTGAAGAGCCGGCAGAAGAGTAAAAGCCTGATCTATATTTTGTACCGGAGCAGTGCTGCGATCCCGCCCAGGGCTTCAAGCCTCTGGCCGGGTTCAAACCCGGTGCTGCATACCACAATTTTTGTGTTCTTGTCTTCGGCGAGATCAGCCGTGCGTGTCATTCGTTCGTCGCGAAGCGCCGCATCTGTGATGACGATCGACTCAGTGGCACCGTAACTGACCGCGTCCCTGACCTGATCGATGCCGTATGCCACCGCTCCACCGGTGGAGATTCTCTTCAGCACCTCGTCCATGACCCTGACCTCGGCGGCGAGCTGGATCTCGCCATGAATGCGTTCCAGTATCCCCTGCCCGATCACCTCCGGGATCGCACCCCTTCCGGTACGCCGTGTCTCTGCGACAAGTATCCGGGAAAAAAGCTCCGTATCCGTACGTGCGATGAAGCGGGTGAACTCTTCCTTCACAAACCCGGGTCCCGCAACCACCACCGGACCTTTGACGCCGGAGAGCATTGTCCCGCATCTTTCGAAAAATGCCGCCCTCCCTCCTGAATCTTCGCGCTTGCCGCTGCCCATGCCGATTTCATCCACCTTCTCCGGCCCGAACTGCCTGATCCTGTAGAGCTCACCTTCGCCCTCCTCGATCGCCAGTATGTGTACAACATTATGCTCGGATGCCGACACCGCCCGTTCAATTCTCTCAAGATCAATGCTTCGCCAGTGTTTGATGACAGAGAGTTCCCTCCCCGTCTCCAGGCCGATGGAATGGTATGAGCCTGCATCAACACCTGATTCGATCACCCCGCTGATCCTGAGACGGTTTGCATGGGTGGAGAATTCGGTCTTCTCCACCCTGATGCCCAGCCTCACAGGTTTCCTCTCCATCTTCTCCGGCCTGATCTTATCGGTTGCGGATTCAAGACTCCGGAAGGTGGTAGCAAAGACGAGGTCTCCTGGTGTGATCAGGTGGTGCAGGTGCCACAGGTCGTCCAGTGAGTCTGCGACCAGCTTAATTTCGCCGGTGTTCTTCTTCAGCTCGACAATCTCAGATTTCATGTCTCCTCGATCTCCGATCCCCCCGGCGGGACAAACGTGGCGATCTCTTCAGAGGTAAGGATATTCTTAAACTCCTTCGTCCCGGTTTCAGGGAAGGCCTGCCTGAAGTGCCTGAGGATCTTCTTTGCGATGTCGTTCGGTTCAAAACGGCCGGGTTTTATTGATACCGAGTATTTTGCCCGCCCGTTTACAACAGTTTCAGGGCCGCCGATCACACCTGTTTCAGGTTCCATCTGTATTCCGATACTGACACCAAGAGGGATGTCCCTGTAATAACGGCGTTCTCCCCTGATGACAAAGGAACCTTTTGCCACGTACTCACCCGACTCCGGGGTCTTGCTCACCTGGTCGGGCCTGGCCGAGTAGACGTCGGCGGTGAAGTGACCTACCTTCCATGCGTTCGAGTATGAAGCCGCAAAAACAGCAACCTCCTCCGGGTGATTGGTCTCTCCTTTCACGATCACCACCGAAGCCCCGTGGACGTCGGCATGGAAGAAGGAATCTTTTCCTTCCATGTATTTCTTGACAAGCTCCTCGTTCTGGTCCGCATCCCTTCCGCCGATTGCCAGCACGCCGTCGCTTGTATAGAACCACCTGAACCGGTGGTACCATTTCTTTTTCCTGGGTGCAATCGCCTTCCTGCCGGAGGGGGCTTTTTTGTGCAGGGGTTTTTCCATTGCCTTCAGCGCCCCATCCCTCTTCTTTTTGAACTTCTTTACAAGTCCATAATATCGCCCGACGTTGTTCTCCAGGGATTCGTTCACAAAGATCTCAACAGGCACGCCGAGATCCAGGTCCACCGAGGCCCTGTCCGGGTGCACCCGTTTGATCTTCTCAGCCTCGGGAAGATCCGATGACATGAGGGTCTTTTCGATCTCCTGCCATGAGATCCTTGAACCCGCCTCCCTGAGGGTTTCGATGATGCCGGAGACAAACTGGTAATTCTCATAGATGAGTCCGGCGGAATGTTCGTTCTTGTTGATCTTCTCTTCGAATGATTTGATCGCCTCCGCCTGCTGCTGCCTGATCTTCTCCTCCCGTGAGAGTTTCGGTCTCTCCTTCTCCTTTGTGATCTCTGCAAAGGTCATGGGGTAGATGAACTCAAGGGCCCTGTTGAATGATTCGAAGGTTCCGGACGGCGTCCTTCCGGAAAGTTTCACCGGTGAACAGAACCCGTCGTAGATGGCAGGATGCGGCTCTTCAATGGCAGAGACCAGCAACTCCCTGTACGCCCCGTATACCCGGTCAGGATCGGCCATATCTGATGGGCCGGATTTGTCGGAGCCGGATCTCTTGCAGATCTCCTCCGCATATATACCGCCCGTCATCAGCCCGGTGGCAAGAGTCCGGACAAGGTCTTTCCCGGATGATGCCAGGATCTCCCCGAACCGTTCCCTGTCCGGGAACTTCTCCGGACCGCCCTTCCAGGAATATACTGCACCGGGGACAATCTCGCGTGTCCTGAACCGGTGGTGCCAGAGAGGTTTTATGATATTGTAATCTCCGTCACAGAGAATGACGTTCCCCTCTCCGTATAATTCGAATATCAGGTGGAAAACACTCTCGCTCTTACCGATATCAATGGAAAAAACCCGTTCCACGCCCCTCTGGCGTATGGCGAGCACCCTGCCTCCGGTCAGGTACTTGCGCAGCAGCATTGCAAACATGGGCGGTTCCTTTGGAGACGGCGGCAGTCCATCCACAAGGTGTGCCCGCCTCCCTGCCTCAGCGATAAAAAAGAGTCTCAGTCCCTCGTTGCCGTTCAGCCTGAACCCGAACGTTTTCCGGTCATACTGGTAGACCTTTCCAATCCAGAGCGGAAGCTCTGTTTCAAGTTCGGAGATTACCGCCATCAGGTCAATACTGCCCATCCCTTTTTCATCGGCCATCTGAAATACCAAAGTAGATATGGGCTTATGATCCAAAAATATACACGACTGGTGAGAAGATGAGTGAGGAGATGGCGGAGGTATCCGGGCAGGTCCAGAAGATCGACAAACAGATGGAAAAGAGGATCAAAAAGCAGCAGCAGTTTGAAAAAAAGCTAAAGCGTACCCTTGTTGCCTGTTTCATGGGATTGGTGACTGGAATTCTCTCGTTCTACATGTCGGGAACCCCTGACCCGGCAACCGGTCTCCAGGAAAACGCCTGGTTTGGTTTCCTCCTCCTTATAGCCGGTGTTGTCTTCCAGAAGCATCTCTTCATCATGCTCAGGATGGACTACAGGGAACTGGGTGGAAAAGACTGGTTTTACCAGGGGTTCATGACATTTGCAGTCTGGTTTATCACATGGACCATACTTCTCACCATGACTGTTTTATAATAACAATATTTTCCGGAGATTTTTATGCGTATTGCAGTGGTACATAAGGATCGTTGTCATCCCAAAAAATGCGGAACAGAATGCATCATATACTGCCCCCGGGTGAGAACCGGTGACGAGACAGTGGTGATCGGTGAGGACAACAAGGCGGTCATCTCCGAGGAGCTGTGCGTCGGCTGTGGCATATGTGTGAAAAAATGCCCCTTCGATGCGATAGACATAGTAAACCTGCCCGAAAAACTGGACCGCCCTGTACACAGGTATGGCGAAAACGCCTTCATCCTCTATGGGATGCCCGTACCGGTGGAAGGCAAGGTGACCGGAATTCTGGGTGCGAACGGTATTGGCAAGAGTACTGCGGTGAAGATACTGAGCGGGCAGATCGTGCCGAACCTCGGGGATTTCACACAGGAACCTGACTGGAAGAGGGTGATCGAACTCTTCTCAGGAAGCGAACTCTTTGATTATCTCTCATCGGTGGCCACCGGGAAGATGAAGGTTGCGATCAAGCCCCAGTATATCGACAATATTCCCCGGGCATTTGACGGCACGGTGGGTGCATTGCTGGAGACCACCGACGAGAGAGGTGCGCTTGCGGCAAATATTGACCGCCTGATGCTCGCCCCGGTGCTTGAAAGGAATATCCGGGATCTCTCCGGGGGGGAACTCCAGAGACTGGCCCTTGCCGCCAGTCTTTCGCGTGATGCAGATTTCTATTTTCTCGATGAGATCACTCCGTTCCTTGATATATACCAGAGGATGGCGGCTGCGGATCTGATCAGGGAACTCGCACAGTTCAGGCCGGTGGTAATCGTGGAGCATGATCTCGCCGTGCTGGACATGCTCGCCGACACCGTCCATATCGCCTATGGAAAGCCCGGCGTCTACGGTATCATCACACAACCCAAGGGCGTCCGGGTAGGCATAAACCAGTACCTTGAGGGATACCTTCCCGAAGAGAACGTCAGGTTCAGGGATCATGAAGTTGTCTTTGAGACCCGTGCACACCAGAGTGATGTCAAAAGGGAGATCCTTGTAGAATTCCCGGAGATGAAGAAGAGCTTTGATGTATTCAGTCTCTCGGTCTGCGGGGGCGGGATTGATAAGGGAGAGGTGATCGGTGTCATGGGTGCGAACGGTATTGGAAAGAGTACCTTTGCAAGACTGCTTGCGGGTGTGGAAGAGCCGGATTCCGGGGAGATGGGCGCCACCATAAAGATCTCGTACAAGCCCCAGTATATCAAGGGAGATACCGGAGATAGCGTGGAGATGCTTCTCCGGAAATGTACGAACAAGTTCGACAGCTCATGGTACCATCACGAGATGCTGGAGCCCTTATCCCTTACCGGGATACTGCAATCGTCCGTTGACACGCTTTCAGGGGGAGAACTCCAGCGTGTTGCCATCGCGGTCTGCCTCTCAAGGGATGCGGATCTCTACATACTTGACGAACCCAGTGCACACCTTGATGTTGAGCAGCGTGTAAAGGTGACCCGGCTCATCAGGAAGCATGCGGAAGGAAAGGAGTCTGGGGTACTTGTCATTGACCATGACATATACATGATAGATATGATCAGCGATCGTATCATCGTATTTGACGGTGAACCGGGGGTGCATGGAGAGACTACCGGCCCCTTTAACATGGCAGAGGGCATGAACAGGTTCCTCAAACAACTGGGTGTAACTTTCAGGAGAGACAAGACAGGCCGCCCGCGGATCAACAAACCCGGTTCATATCTTGACAGGGAGCAGAGATCTATGGGAGAACATTATTTTGCAGAGATCTCGAAGAGCTGATCTCATATGATCTCCTGGGGAGGTTTCATCAGCGTATCCCACAATGAGCTGAAGAATCCGGTAATTTCAGCCAGCATATCCCCTCCTTCCGTATCTTCTGTCGTTGTCTCGCCTGTTTCACCTGCTGCGTCAATGTCCGCGTATGCCGAAACAATGGCGGTTTCCGTGGTTTCAGGCTGAACCGTTCCGGCAGACGGTACTGGTATTTCCGTTCTGAGATGATCAGACAGTGGATATATATAGCCTGCATTGTCCCTGACAGAGTACCAGATCCTTCCGTCCGCATCGGTGTAGAGAAACCTGACGGAATACCCTCCAAGTCCGTCGCGGTTTTTCAGGCGAAGCACCATCTCTGAGTTGAAATATCCTGCGATGCCGTCATCGGTCGCCACAATCACGACACCTTCCCTGCTGACCGTCACGTCGTTGATGTGCGATACGTTCAGCCTGTCGATCGCATCTACCGAGATAAAATGACTGACCGAACCTCCCCTGTAGCGGTATATATTTTTATCGCTGAAGATGAAGACCCCGCCATAGGGATCGCTTCTTACACCTTTCAGTATCTTTTCACCGGACGGGACCGGGATCTGTTTGAATGAATACGTGCCCTCGTTCTCCTCAAGTGCCCATGCACCCCCGCTGTAGGATACGGCGATGAGACGGTCATCCTCCGGATCGACGGCCAGGCTGATGATCCGGTGTGCATTCAGCCCGCTCTCCCTGAACGGCTGGAACCATTCATATGAACTGTTCCCGAACCTGATGAGCCCCGACTTCCCGACGGCTGCCCAGATCTCATCTTTTCTCAGCTGGAGATCATTGATGCTGTTCTTGTATAGTATATAGGGCTCTTTGACGGTGGTGAACGTATTGCCGTCATATACCTGGAGTGCATCCGGGTAACCGAACCAGCCGTTGCCGTACCTGTCCGGTTCGACTGCAAGTATGAAATTATCATGAATGCCCGCTTCACGGTTTGAATAATCAGGGTGCATGATACGCCAGCTTCCGGAATCGCAAAAATATATGGAGAGCCCGTTGTCGGTGGCAAAGATCACGGAATTGTTCGCACCCATCGTGGCATCATGAATCTGGGTCGATGATACCGAACCCGAACCAGGCGTTATACGAACAATTTCAGCGGATGTACAGGAAATAATTAGTGATATAATCAGGAAAAATGTCGCTACATTTCGGACCATATTCCGTCCGCTCTTTTTATAACCACTTTTCCGCTTTCGGCAGGGGTGAATAATACCGATCTCCCGCTTGTGCCCCCTACCTCCTCGTTTATAATATTAATCCTGGATTTTTCAAGCAGTTCCCTTAGCGCATTGATATTTCTTTCACCGATGTTCAGGTTGTTGCTTGGGGTTGAGAACATCGATGCACCCCCGACCAGCCTTGCCGACAGGGCCGGCTTCATGGAACCTTTTTTTTCAAGCTCGTCGAGCAGGACTTCAAGAGCGGTATCGGCAAATTTTCCCGGTTTATCGGTCTTGCCCCTGCTTTCAGGGAGCATTACATGTGCCATTGCCCCGGTGCCTTTTCTTTTGTCATACAGTATCAGTGCCACGCAGGACCCGAGTCCCACGGTTGCCATGGGTCCGTCACCTACCTTGTGGTCGCCGATCCCGATTATTGTCGCATCTCCGTTTATAATGAACTTCTGTTTCATCTTTATTCAGTCACTGGACACCGAGCATCTCTTCCATAAGCCTGAGCATCTTTTCCAGGAGACCTGTCTCAGGCAGCATGAATATATTGCAGTATATCGAGGGTTCATCGCTTTTCAGTTCTGTTTCAAAGAGTATTACATCGTCAACGTCCATGGCGACATTTGCAATCACGGACTCCATCGCGGCGTGGGCCATATCAAGTGCCATTGAAGGTGGAGAGGGAATCATCACCATACCAAGGAGTTCGGCGGTGGCGTCAAGAAACGCGGATGCCATGATATTCCCAACTTCCAGTGTGGCGCTTTCATCCATCTCGTTCATCTCCCTGCTGGTCTCATCCGGCGGCATGCCGAGCATACGGTTAGTCATCCTGAGGATCGATGTCTGGGGGATATAGACCACAAGATAACCTCCGCCTGCAAGCTCTCCCTGGATCTCGAATACCACAAGTGCGGCGATCTCTTCACCGATATACTTGTACACATCGGAGATATCGATGATCTCTGCCTTGGGCACTGTCATATCTATCTGGCTGTTGAGCATCTGCGAGAGGGTTGTTGCGGCATGTGATGCACCGATGTTTCCAAGCTCGCATATAGCATCTAGTTGAATTTCATTAATCTCCATTTTATTTTCTCCTAAACCATTGTGTTGACGTCAAGTACAGGCACGACATCGCCGTCCCCGGGGATGGTCACCCCGTTTACCCCGCGACAGTTGCCAACAAGCGGACTGAGCGGTTTGACGACGACCTCCTGCTTTCCTTCAACGAGATCGACAAGTATGCATGACTTCTTTCCGTACGACTGGACTACAACAACCGTGTCGATCTTATCGGACTCCCCGAACATGTCCTCCAGGCGGTGCAGGGGGAGGACTTCGTTGCGAAGCAGTATCGTCTCGCTCTCACCGATACGGTGGATTGTGTGCGCCTTTATCGATGCCACCTCATCTACATTGTTTATGGGGATGGCACACCGAAGATCATTGATCCTGACCATCATGACATCCACGATGGCCATGGTGGGGGGAAGAACCAGTTCCCAGTGGCTTCCCTCGCCGATCTCGGATTTCACCTTGATTGAACCTTTCAGGGATTCTATCACCGATTTTACGACATCAAGCCCGACGCCTCTTCCACTGATGTCCGTAATCTTTTCAGCGGTTGAAAATCCGGGCTGGAATAGCAGCCCTATAAGCTCATCTTTCGAAGCGGTTTCTGCGTCGTCAGTTGTCATCATCCCTTTGTTAACCGCTATTTTACGAAGTTTTTCGGGATCTATGCCCTTGCCGTCGTCCTCGATCTCGATAATGACATTGTCCTTGTCTCGCTTTGCGGTCAGTTTCAGGAGTCCTTTCTTTGGTTTTCCTGTTTTCACCCGTTCTTCAGGGGTTTCAATGCCATGGTTGACCGCGTTCCTGATGATATGCAGAAGTGGATCGTTCAGTCCGTCCATGACGCTCCTGTCAAGTTCGGTCTCCCCTCCTTCGACCACGAACTCAACTTCCTTGCCGTCATGTGTTGCGACATCTCTCACTACACGGGGAAGACGGTTGAATATGTGGTTGAGTGGTATCATTCTGATATTCATCATCAGGTTCTGAAGGTCGGATACGGATCTGCCCACCATATTCAGGGCTTCATCGAACTCCTTGATGGTATATTTTTCAGCGATCTGGACGAGCCTTCCCCTGTTGATCACCAGATCCTCCACGAGGTTCATCATATGGTCAAGACGGTCGATATCCACCCGGATATTCTTGATCTCCCTGTTTTTCCCCTGTTTTTTCTTAACAGAAGATGCCTGATCCGCCCCGGCTTCCGGTCCATGATCTTCTCCGGCAAACTCCGGCTCGCATGCCCTGGAATCTATTTCGCACTTCGTTATTTGCAGTGAGGATATGTCCGGCCCTGAAATGACCGTTTCAAGCGCTTCTTTTCCGGTATCGGATTCGATCCTGATGTCAAAACCATCTTCATACTTCCCTTCCTCAACATCTTCACGGGGCGGGCTGACCGATATGATCCTGCCGTAATCGTCAAGGTTCCCGAGAATGATCATCGCCCTGATATCCTTCATCTGGCAACTGCTGTCGATGGATACCCTGATCAGGTATTCAGGAGCATCACCAGGTACTTCCGCCCCCTCTGCCGGTGCGGTTTCAGGGATTTCCTGCGGGATGTTCATCTCCATATCGACTGGTGCCGCTGCCCCGGGTTTTCCTCCCTGCCCTGCAATACCATGGAGTTCTTCCACAACACCCGATACAAGTTCGACCGGCACATCCACGCCCTCTTCTATATCATCGATCATCGATTCAATCAGGTCGGTGCTATTCAGGAGGATACTTACCAGGTCGTTTGTCACTTCCATGCTGCCTGATCTGATGAGGTGGAATACATCCTCCATCGCATGACAGAGCTGCTCCATCGCGGTGTAACCCATGGACGCGGACATCCCCTTGAGGGTATGTGCCGCACGGAAGATCTCCGCGATAGCCGTATCGTCCGAACCCTTTTCAAGCACGATCAGGCTGTTCACGACCATCTGGTGGTTTTCACGTGATTCCGCCACAAACAGTTCACGGTAAGTCTCCTCGTCTGACATTTCATCACCTCATTGCCGATATTCTTTCATTGATAAGAGAAGGGATCTCTTTGAACCTGACGATCTCGTCTGCCGCGTCATGCCGGATAACAGATCGGGCCATGCCATAGACGAGACAGTCCCTCTCATCGCATACGATCACGTGCCCCCCTGCATCCTTGATTGCACGAGCGCCTTCTCCGCAGTCATTCCCCATCCCGCTGATGACAACACCCAGTGTGTTCTTTCCAAAGACCTTTGCAGCCGTCCTGAATGTATTGTCGATGGCAGGCCTTACGGCATGAACAGGAGGAGACTGTGAATGCACGATCTTGCCGTATTTTTTCTTACGTGCATTCACGGCCTGGGAGATCATGGTATGGAATCCTGCTTTTGAGACATATATCTCTCCTTTCATAAGGACATCTCCGGTTCCTGTTTCTTTCACCGGCATCGGCGCCACTTTATCAAGCCTCAAAGCAAGGGCGGCCGTGAAACCCTCCGGCATGTGCTGCGTAATAACAACGGCGGCCTGAAGGTCCGGTTTGAGTTTGGACACAATATTATCCAGCATCGGGGGTCCACCTGCCGAAGATCCAATGACTACAATCCTGTTGGCAGTGTCGGATGGGGTTGAACGGACACCGGTATATCTTTTTATCCTGACAAGATTTTTGATCTTTTCGATCACTTCCTGCATCACGGAATCAACATTATGGACATTATGGGGTTTCAGTACAAAATCGTCGGCACCAAGTTTGAGTGCCCTGTTTGTGATATCCGCATCCCTTGAAGTGAGTGAACTCAGCATGAGCACCTTTGGCTTGAAATCCAGGGTTTCCATACCCCTCAGGGTATCAAGCCCGTTCATACGGGGCATATGGACATCAAGTGTGACAACATCGGGCTTGGTGAGGGGAATCTTCCTGAGGGCTTCGATGCCGTTTGCCGCGGTATCAACTACTTCAAGCTCCGGGTCCTTATTGAGTGCATCCTTGACGATCGTCCTGATAAAGAGTGAATCGTCGACAACCAGTATCCGTATCATATTCAGCTGGCAAGAACGGATTTGACTTCTTCTAGTACCTTGGGTGCCTGGAACGGCTTGACTACATAACCTCTTGCTCCGCTTTTTATTGCCAGTTTTACCATCTGCTCCTGCCCAACAGCCGTACACATGATGATCCTGGCGCTCGGATCTATCTTTTTAATCGCCTGTAGCGCTTCTATTCCGTTCATGTTGGGCATCACCACGTCCATGGTGACCAGATCCGGTTTGAGTTCCTCGTATTTGGCGACGGCTTCCTTCCCGTCTCCTGCCTCTCCGACTATATCATGGCCTCCCGAAAACAGTATGTTTTTTAGGAGGGTTCGCATGAACATCGTATCGTCAACGATTAAAATTCTCCCCATTTTGTATCAGTAAAGATTAAAACCTTAATATATAAAAACGCAGTTATTCTGGAAAAACCCTGATTGTATTAAAATCAGGGTCTTAGACAAAGAATCAGATATTATTTTTCATACCTTCTGAAATAAACCTGACACCCCTGGCCGACAGCTGGATCTCTTTTCGTATGCAGACGACCTCGGCCATGCCTGAAGAGATCAGTTTTTCATATATTTTGTCAAGCTGCCGGGGTTTCAAATCCAGCATATTCTCTATGGTATGTGTATCCATTCCCGAATACGCAAGCATTGCCACCTGATATGACATGTCGTCCATTTTCTCTGTTCCGCTATCGAATGAGCCTGTGGTCTCCTTCAGGAAGTTATAGAGCACCTGTAGAGTGGTGAGTGGGCAGAGCACCAGGCTTGAAACCACCTCGTTCTCTTCAAGGTGATCGATCTTGACGACATCAAGCTCTTTTTCCTGCACTTCCCTCTTTGTAATCTCTATTCCCGCGACCTCGTCAAGAGGCACACAGACCTGTTTGGCAGGACTGACAAACCATATTCCAGATTTTAAAACAGATATTGCTCCTTTCTCCCACTGTGGGTTCTGGATCATCACTCCGCCGCGTATCGCAGGAGAGATGAAATATGCATTGAGCCGGTAGGCACTGCATTTCATCAGGATCATTCTCTTCAGGACCAAAAGCACTTTTTCGATCGTGGCGATCATGATCTTTGGATTTTCAGTGGAATCGACCGTAACCTCAATCTTGTTTTTATGTTGTTCAAGGTCGACGATCTCGCTGTATTTGACGGTTCTGTTAAATGGCTCCATGAATTGCAGAAATTCTTCATCGATACCCAGTTTTGTGGCTACCCATTCTCCGTCATGTTCCAGTTTGATCGGGACTTCCTTCATGATTCCAACCGAGTTATATATTCTTATGATGTAGTATGATTATTAATTTTAACGAAATCAGCTCTCTTCTTTCTCTTTATTAAGAAATTCGAGAACCTCCCCCATCTCCTCTTCAAGTTCGGCTACCTCGATCTTTACGTCTCTAAGCTCCCTGACAAGGCTAAGATCAACCTCCTGCTTCTTTTTCTTCTTCTGGCTCTTGAGCTCGGAGATCATATCGTCATCTTCAACGCCTGATGCGAAGGAGATCATTTCAAGATCGCCTGAAACATCCTCCTCCATCTCCTCCGCCGGTTCATCCTCTTCAGGGACTTCCTCAAATTCCTCCTCTGCCTCGTATTCTTCTACAGGCTCTTCGTCTTCTTCCAGATCGAGTTCATCGAGGCTTGCTGCAAGAAGTGCCTCCTCGTCAAGATTCAGTGCATCGAGGCTGGATACGGGTTCGCCCTCCCCTTCTCCGGTAATATCCGGAAGCTCTTCCTCATCTCCTTCTTCCAGTTCGGATGCATGTGCAGCCAGGATGTCATCTACGGACTCCGCACCCCCGATCAGGAGTTGTTTGTCAAGACCCTCTTCTTCCAGTTCAGGAAGTTCATCATCTTCTCCCACCTTGATCTCATCAAAGATATCATCTCCAAAATCTTCTTCCGAGAGGGTGAGCAAAAAATCCTCCTCTTCATTCTCTTCCTCTGTTTCCATGGGTTTGACGAACTCGTCCACCTCTGCCGGGGTGGCTGTGGCTATCCCATCAACAGGTTCTGTTATTTCCGCGGCACCTTCGCCTTCAATGGCATCCGCAAGCATATCATCGATCTTTTTTATCTCCTCTTCTTTTGAACCTGAAGTCAGTCCTTCTTTATCGCGTTTGATGGCACCCCTGAACCCCGAGAAGAGTGCTTTATTCTCCTTCTCCTTCTTCTCCTTTTTTTCTTTTGGCGGCTTCTCTTTCTTCTGCTTCAATGAAATGGAACCGGTTATCAGCAGTCCAAGCCCGCCTCCAAGCAGTGTCCCAAGTATCACTATGATAAGGGGCAGGTTGAGCATGATCAGCACCGTTCCGGTGATCATGATGATCAGCATCATCACCGGTCTGCGTCTTTTTGGATCCATATCTTCAGGCACCTCCGGTGAGTTGAGGCATGGCAAACATCATCTCCACGATGGGTGGGGAGACCAGGAATACTAATCCGGATAAAAGTGAATTGACGCTGACTAAGAAGTAGAACATGTGTCTCCCTCCTCCCATCACGACTTTTCCGGCTATGCTGTTTGCAAGGGTGAGCAAAATAAGAATGTTGATCACGTATGCGGTCATGACACCTTCCGGGAAGTTTTCAAAGAGGCCCATCCCGCTTAGCCCCCCTCCCATGACGCTTGAAGACTCTGATAAGGCGGCCTGTGTCTCGCTAAAGGTGGTCATCACTTCCGTTACTGCCTTTGACATGGTCAGGAGTATGCTGAAGAGGAAGACGAATATGCCTGCCATGGCTCCGTGCATTGGCAGGAGAAGGACAATAAAACCCTTGACCAGCATATCACGTTTTCTTCTCAGAAGTGTCTGCTCAAGCATGGATGCTCCGACGATCTTACCGACCTTGTCTGCATCGCCCCCAAGCTGTACGCTGTCCCTGAAGATATTCAGGTATTTGTATATCAGGTAACTGCCGGTCTCGCCCACGAACTTCTCCCAGCTCAGTCTTTCGTTCAGGCCGAGGTTCAGCTTGTGCTGGAGCGATGTGATAAAGTAGTCGAGATGTTCAAGGGATTTTCTGTCGATCTCCTTCAGCGCCTCGTACAGGGTGATCCCTTTTCCTCCCATGATGGACCCGAGGCTCCGGATAAAACTTGAAAAATCCTCGTCTCTCGCAGCCACGTTGGCATCGTCGATATAGGCCATAACCCCGATTGGCAGGAGGATGAACCCGAAGATCATAAACACAACACCCCCGTTTATTCCGGCAATACCAAGGAGAATCACTGCAAGAATGGAGAGAATGATCGATGGTCTCTCGATCTTTCGCATTACGGACTGTTCCCTGGAACAGATGGGAAGCATGTGTATCTTCGGGTCATCCGGGACTGCCTGGTACATGATGGAAATCCCGAAGATAGAGATTGCAATGATAATCCCATATGATGAACTGAGGGCGGATTCTATGCCATCGGGCGCATAGATCGCGACCGATATCATGATGATGATTGCAATGAGCGAACCGGAGAGGAGCATTGCGATGTATGCATCACCCCATTTTTTCAGCATCTCGGCACCCTGCTCGAACGTGGTTCTATAGACGTTTCTCACCGTGATGAGCTCTGTGGCGATGAAGTCATCGTCAGGCACTCCTGAATCGATTGCATTTGCATACCTGTTCATCATGCTTTTTACCACGGAATGTTTGACCTTTTCCGCGGCCATTCTTAGTGACTGGGCATAGCTGTATCCCCAGTTCTTGACGAGCGCCTCTGCTTTTGCGAAATATATCGATGGTTTGTACTCCTTTCTTGACGCCGTGTATGAAAAGATCTCCGGGCGGGTGATGTCGGCCGTGATGATGGATGCCATATAGGTGGAAATAAACATGATTTCATTCCCCATCGTCTTGTATTCCAAAAAACGATTCCATATGGAAAAAATGATATTGAAAAGCCCTTCGAAGGGTACCTCTCCGTTATTCTTCTCCTTCAGGTAACTAATGATCGCATTATCTGCCATATCAGTCGATCTCGATATCCAGGAGGCCCTGCTTTTTGATCTTTGAGATCATGTTGAACAGATCCCAGAAACGTACATAGCCTGATTTATGAAGTCTTTCAAGAATCTCCGCCCGGCGTGTCACTTCATCATAGATCATGGCCCGTTTGTTTTCAGGTATTCCCAGCATCTCACAGACCTTGTTCTCCAGGAGAAAACTGCTCCCCTTGCCGGTGAACTCGAAGGTGTCCGTAACCGGGTCCCATACGAATGAAGCCATGAAAGAGAAACCACCGGTTTCGGGATCATAACCCACCAGTTCGTTGATGCTCAGGCACCTCCTGACAACACCTCCTCCGGGCCTTCTCACCGCACTCTGGATGAATACAAGGTTGAGGTTGTCCACATAGGTCTTTGGGATATTGATCGGGTTACCGGTCAGACGCTGGATGAGTTTCTCCACGGAAGCGGCGTGGAATGTGCTTAGCACCGGGTGGCCTGTCTGCATGGCGCCGAAAGCGACCGCTCCCTCGACTCCACGGATCTCACCCACGAGGATCTGGTTGGGGCGCTGCCGGAGGGCAGACTTCAGGAGGTCGAACATGGTGACGTCACCTCCCTCTCCCTCTCCTGCACCGGAGCCCTTGGATACTTCCCGTGTCCAGTTCTTGTGAGGGAGTGTCAGTTCGGGCGTGTCCTCGATCGTCACGATCTTGTTCTCCGGGGGGAGAAACGTGGTAAGTGAGTTCAGCGATGTAGTCTTCCCGCTTGCAGTCTCCCCGCTGACAAACATTGACATTCCGAATTCAAGGCAGATCCACAGGTAGGCTGCCATCATATAATTCATGCCGTTTCCTTCGATGATCTGGAGTATGCTCAGGGGCTCATCCGATACCCGCCTGATGGTGAAGTTGCTGCCGTGCCTGCTGATCTCGGTGCCGAACACGATATTGATACGTGATCCGTCCGGCAGCGTTGCATCAACAACCGGACTTCTGTAGGTAAGGGGTTTTTTAACCTTTTCACCCAGTTTGATCACATATTCGTCGAGTATCTTCGAATCGGTGAAACCGATGACCGATTTGAGCCCTTTGAAGATCTTGTGTTCAATAAAGATCGGACCCACGCCGTTGCAGGATATATCCTCAATGTAGTCGTCGTCAAGGAATGGACGGAGTATGCCGATATCCACCTTGTCCCTGATGAAGAGATATTCGATTGCCCTGTACTCCTGTGGTGTGACGATTACCTTGTTGTCGGGGGTGGTCTGTATATCTGATTCATCCGGGTGGCTGCCCGTTCCGCCGATATCCTTGTTGAGGGTGTCCATTATCTTATCCTTGAATGACTTTTCAGTGCCAAAAGTCCCCCCCTCAACGACTTCACCTGATTTTTTGACATATACGACCTCTTTGACGAAATTCCGGAGCAGGTTCCCACGGTCTTCCTCGGTGAGCGGTTCAACTTCAAGCTTATCGATAAGATCAATGATCCTCCGCTCGATTGGAGGGAGCAGATCGTCCACATTATACAGGAATGACGGTTCTATGGGAATGTAGAAGTTCCTGACATCATTATGGTCGGGGAATATATGTATGAATGTGTCCTCGCTTACCGGGTATATGATATTGGGATTTTCCATCTTCCCGACATCCTTCTTGAGTTCGGGCAGGAACAGGGGGATACCTACGGTATTCACGGGCAGGATATGGAGGTATTCAAGCAGGTGCGGTGCCCTTTTCACGTAATCCCTTGCATTTGCAGGAAGCATCCTGAACAGGGAACTGGATTCGGGGTTTGTATAATAGTCCGCTCCTTCGTCGATTTTTACTATCTCGAAAGGCAGGGGAAGGCTTGTTACAATATCAATCATCTGGTTACACCTTTGCCATCGATACCGGTATGATCTTTATCCCGTAACCGGGATGAACCTCGAAACTGATGATGTTTCCGGTGGTTTTCTTTGCACCGCGTACCTTCACTACCTCGCACATCATCACATATTTACCTCCAATAAGGGCCCGTTTCATATGCAGGTGGCAGTCGCACATGGACCTGATCCTGATCAGGGTATCCTCTTCATACGCATATGTGTGAAGTGTGAGCAGTATGGTCTTCCCGTAGTCCACAAGGTTCTTGCAGTTTGTAAGAAAGGAGAGAATGGCATCATTAGGAGTATATTCCGTAAACAGGGTCAGGGAGTCGATCACAACAACGTGCGATCTGCTCTTCTTCATGAACCTCACCATCTTGGAAAGTATTCCGGTCATTGTCTCCTCGTTCCACTCAAATCCAACAAGGTGCATGGGATATACGTTCAGGTAACCCCATGCAAAATAATCGGATATGTCAAGGCTCATGGACTCCATCTGTTTTGTAAAACTCTTTGCGGTATTTTCTGTTGTGAAGAGATCCACGTTCAGACCCTGCTTCATGGCTCCCCAGATGATCTGCTGGGTAAGTACACTCTTCCCGGTATCGTTCTCCCCTTCGATCAGTGTCAGGGATCTGAGAGGCAGGCCATCGGCTATCTTCTTGTCCAGTTCACCGTTTCCGGTGGACAGGATATCCATCTCTTCAATGTTTTTTATAGTATCTTCTGTCTCTTCAGGCATTTTCAGTCTCTTATAGTACGAACCATGAATCCGATACGCCGGTTGGCGTGGTAATCTTTACCCATTTGGAGGGACCATTCTGACACCATATCGTGATGGATGCATTCTCTTCAGGATCAAGCAGACCCGGGTTGATATAATCGGGCCATATATTAGTGATATTCCATACGTTATTACCGGATGATTCCGTTGTATAGGTACATAATACGGGATCTTCACTTATTGTGTCGATTATATACACATCCCAGTATTTGAAATCCTTGAGAGTTTCGCTTCCTGAATTCGTAATATACACGTATACCCTGGATGGCAGGGTATCAATGGATGAATTATATATCTCAATCGATGACCTGAGCCTTTCTTCCTGGCTTTCGGTCATTTCCGACTGGGCGGATGAGACAACATCGATCATCTGCAGGGATGTTCCCATCATAATATACGCGATGATGATCACCAGCGAAAATACAATCGCTGACGCGACTACTGTTGCTGCTCCCATGATTTATGCACTTGTTGTAAATTCTGTCTTCCTGAATATGCCGTTTGGCATGGTGAATGCGAAATAAACCAATCCTCCTTTACCACTTGGGATATTTGAAGATTGTATTTCCAGTGTTATCGTCTCCATTGGATCCCAGTAGTTGTTGGTATCTCCTTCTATTGTATATCTCCATGTATTGGCGCCACCTCCGGCATTGTACGGAACACGGTCGAAATCTCCCACTGCCCCGATATATAAATCCGCCTTCTGGAGCTCATTTTCTGATATCCTGTTCGACCCGACATTTTTTATCCAGACCTTTGCGTTTGGATCAGGTGAGGAAATAGTAGAGTCAGCAAAAGTATTGATGATCTTTATATCTGTGGAGATCCGCTCCTCCGCACTATGTGAGGAACTGGTGACCGACTGCGTGAACGTATGCACCACCGGGAAGATCGCATTTACCATGACCCCTGCCGATATGACCGCGACGATCAGGAACATGGCGGTGGTAAATGTCTCGGCTGACATCTACATCAGATCCTGTCCAGCATATCGATCCATTCCTGGCTCTCGTCATTCTCGCGTGAAGCCCTCCTGCTCCTCGCTTTGGCGGGCGGTGATATGGCGTTTGAAGGCGGTGTGCCTGCCGCACCTGTTCCGCTCATCAGCATCTCGATCATGTCCCTGTCCAATGACTTGTCCTCGGGTTCAAGGATGATCTTCAGTGCATATATTTCAGATACAAAGTCGTTTGAATCGATCTCATGTTCGATTCCGAGTGAAGGCGGCATCAGGCGTGTAATCTCTCTTACCTGTTCCACGGCATCCTCCGAGATGTAGCCCAGCGCCTGGTAGGAATCAAGCATCAGTTCAAGCCTGTCGTGGCCATATTTTTTAACCGCCTTCCCGGTCCATTCGAAGAGTTTCTGGACTTTCTGGAGTTCGATCTTCTCATTCCGGGCTCTTGTGGGGGGGGCCGGAACCGGTAATACAGGTTCCCTGGATTGTGGTACCTCCGTTTCTCTTTGTTTTGACTGTTCGCTTAACAGCTTCAGTATCGCCTCGTCGATAAGAGACTCCTTTTGTGCAGGGGCCGGAGCAGGGGGGGCCGCCGGTTGTGGAGGTACCTGGTATCCTGGTTGTGGGTATGGCTGAGCATATTGTGGCTGGTACGGGCCGACCTGCAATATGCCTGGTGGATACTGGGGCGGGGCGACATGCAGCTGGACACCCTGGGGGCCGTAGTCGGGCTGTCTTTGATATCTTTGAGGTTCATCCTCCCTTTCCTTCTCCTTTTCTCCTTCTTCAGGTTCAGGATTACCTGAAATTTTAATCTTGGATTTTTTGATCTGATCAATGACCTCTTCCTTGATCTGTTCGGCCATGTCCTCGACCTCTATGCTGAATGGGTTCTCCATCTCATTCATACGCTCGCGTATATCTATCGGGAGTCTTTTTATTGAGGTCTTTATATAATCGACTTCCTGTTCAAGGTTGTGAAGCCGGGTTTCCGTATCCTCGCCCGAATCCGATGCTCCCGCGAGTATCTGGTCTACCTGGGACTGATCGATAGGCATTAGGGTATATATATTTTGTTATGGATTTAAATAGTTTGCTTTGATTACAGTAAAAAACAGGACTGTTTCCGTGCAATTCGCTGTCAAAATAAAAAAAAAGTTTGTTTAGTAGATTGGCTGGATGATTTCCAGCGATGCAGGCACTGTCCTTGCAACCTGGTATACGGCTCCGACCGAGGGTTTCATGTCGATATAGAACTTCTCGTTCAACACCGGGTGTGTCGTTGCCGCTATGACGAACTGTTCACCCTTCTCAAGGATCGAATCGTCATCCGCGTTCAGCTTCTGAATAATTCCCCAGTAATCTCCTGCATAGATGGTATTAAGATTACCGGTGGAATCATACGCCAGTGTCTTCCTCTGGGTGGTGTTTTTGTATGTGGCGACCACTTTGGCCATATCGACCGCGGTACCGCCTGATGTCAGGCCAACCGTGAACTTCGTGTAGTTCATGGTGTTATGCCCGGAAACACGTCCATACCCGTATACGTTTCCAACAATCTCAAGGCTTGAACTTGCCTGCTCCACTCCCGAGTGCACGGTCTCCTGGCTCTTCTGTGTTGTGAAGAAGCCTGCCCCGAGCACCACGTATGAGAATACCGCTGCCACGACGACGAATGCAATCAGCACGATCGCCGCTTCCAGACCGGTAAATGCCCTGTCATTTCTGATTAATAACTTCATATCGCATCACTCCTACACCAGGTTGTACCATTCACCACTGGCAATGGCACTTGGTCCTGTCCTCTCTACCGGCACCGGGGCACCGATATCCGGCTTGATTTCAATAATAAACTCTTCGTCCTGCCCGATGGCTACATCGGTAACATCGATTCCAATCTCGACCATCTCGTACTTTTCCAGTACTTCGTTGTGATCATTGGATGAGGTTGAGAGTCCGCCAAGCAGCCAGTGGGCACTCACGTATTCCACACCTGCTGGCAGGTCCTGAGTAGAGTTCTGTGCGATATAGTTCTTCATTGTATCGCCCGTTGAAACGGTATATGTAATCTTATTGATATCAACACCCGTTCCGCCTGCTGAATTCTGGAGGCTGAAATTTACATAATCAAGTAAATTACTTCCGCCTCCAATTCCCATCACATCTCCTGCCACTTCAAGTGCAGAACTTGCCTGCGTTACACTCGTGTGCACGGTCTCCTGGCTCTTCTGTGTCGTGAAGAAACCGGCTCCGAGCACCACGTATGAGAATACCGCCGCCACGACGACGAATGCAATCAGCACGATCGCCGCTTCCAGACCGGTAAACCCGTCTTCTTTTTTCGTAAATCTTTTCATATGCTTTTCCTCCAAAACATACTGGCGGGATGGTTTTAAAATCCCACGTTGGTTAGGTTATCCTTGGCATTTAAATACTTTCTGATAGTGCATATAAAAAATGATGAAAATCCCCTGTGATTTTATTTATAGCCATGAATAATCAAATATATTATACAACCGGAATAATCCGGGAGAATCATTTCAGTGTGATCGGATGGACAAACAGGATATAATGTACCTTGTCGCGGGAATCGTGATCGTTCTCGTCCTTGCATTCATAGTAAAACCTGCCATTACAGGAGAGGAGGTCAGCCTGGGCCTGTGGGATCAGGGGGATGATGCTGAAGTTGAGGCATATGAAGAGACCATGACTGCGACTCTTGAACCGCTTCCGACCGCCCCGCCCGTTACTACGCCGGTCCCGACACCCACGTGGAGCGGTGACGTGGAAAGCCTGTCATTTGTCGATCCATCCATCTATGATGTTGAATTTGCAACACCAAAACCGGTGATTGAACCCCCGCACAGCCCCCCGCCTGTAACCAACTGGACCACGTACATGACCCTGGAGGGTACAACAAGCGGTACAACAGGCATATTCAGCATCCCGTACAACAAATGGCGAATAAAATATTCTGTAACACCCATGAATCCCGAATTCTCTACATTTGATCTTGAGATCAGGGATGCCATGAACCCCAACAAATTTGTCGGGGAGATCAGCATACAGAACTACGAGTTTGTCGAGGTACCTGAATATGAATCCGTAACCGAAGAGGTGGAATTATCATCAGGGGATGTTGTGGAACGGGTGTGGGATGAGATGTTTGGGGGATATGTCTATCCAACCTCCGCATACACGGACACGAGCAGTCTTGATGATGTGTATACAGAGATCAATACAGAAGATCCTTCCACGAGTTCTTCATCACATGGTGTTGCCTATGGATCAGTCAAAACAATAGAGTTTGAGGATCCAAACAGCGATATCGGCTCCATAACGACACCGCAGAATGTGGTGCCCAGCTCCAGAACCGTTGAAGACAGCATGGTCATCAGGGAGGGTAACGGGGAGTATTATCTGGTAATAGATACCCTGGTCATTGATTCATATACCATTGAGATCGATGTGCCCGCCTGAAAATATGTTTGTGCCACCCCTGTTTATCATCACATCTCCTGTCTTTTTAAAGCAAGATGATTCCCGGCAATCATCTCCCTTATCATGTATGCAGCGAGATTTGCAGCCTGGCCCGCATCGGATTCACAGACCTCCGCGTAATCAAACCCTGATGATTTGGGAGCGATTTTGCGTATAACCTCTTTCAGATCCAGTGGAGTGATCCCGAACGGTTCGGGGGTGCCCACCCCGGGGGCGATCATGCTGTCGATGACATCTGCATCGATCGAGAGATAGACGGAATCGTTACCGATCACTGAATCGATCTCTTCAAGAACATGAGAAATTCCGTCACGCCTGATCTCCTCTGCCGAATAGACGGTGATTGAATTTGATTCCGCGAATTCGTACTGATCCTTCGTGCCGCTCCTCGCACCGATGATGATGATATTTTCAGTAGAATCTTCAAAGACACGCCTTGTTGTGCAGGCATGGTTGTGCCTGGAACCCCGGTATTCCTCCCGGAGGTCGAGGTGGGCGTCACATACAATAAACCAGTCAGGTGATACCGCCCTGGCCGCACCGGCAGTGACAGAATGCTCCCCCCCGAGCATCACCGGGATTTTGCCTTCACCCGTGATCTTCCCGGCCAGTCTGAAGACCTGTTCTTCAACAAGATCCGGAAGACATTCCGGAAAAATATCCCCGACGTCGGCAACCGGGACGGTATCCAGTTCGAGATCGAGATCTGGCATATAGGACTCATAGTTGTAGGAATATTTCCGTATTGCCGCAGGCCCGTAACGGGTGCCCGGGCAGAAGGAAGTGGTGCCGTCATATGGAACGCCGAAGATCACGTATCGTGCATCTTTGTAATCAAAAACAGCATCAGCAAAAAGATTTAAGGAGAGATCTTCCATCATCGGTTATAGATCGAACTTTCTCTTGTTGAGCGACTGTATGTACGGGACGTCCTTACCAGCCTCAATCTTTCCGAGTATATCTTCTTTGGCTTCGAGCTCGAACATCTCGAAGTCTTTCACGTCCATCAACTGAATGGTGTTTCCTGCGATTGAGATGACCTGTGCAAGTTTGCGCTCCACCACGGGCACGTATGTCTTTGCAGACACTGGCTGGACGATGGAGCGTTTCTGCCCGTCAAAGATGCCTACGACATCAACCCTGGATTTTGCAGCCCCGTGTTTTCCAGGTTTTGATGTGGAGATTGAAAGAATCTTGCAAGGCTCGTCATCAATAACAACATATCTTCCTTCTTTTAATTTTCCGACTTCGGTCTGCTCTTTCATATTCACACTCTCGGTAATAATTTATCAGTTAGGGTTGATAAATACAACGTAACACCGGGATCAACTCAGATGAAGGATGACAATTTTCTGGCTTCATGCAGGGATATTGCAGGAGGGATACTTGACGTAGCTGGCGGCCTTGCCGGAATGCCAGCCGGTGGCGAGATGGTGGGCATGGGAGCAGACGGGACTCCCACCAAGAAGATTGACGCGGTAGCCGAGCAGTATGCAATAGAATATATAAATGATAATGATCTCTGCTCCACCATTGTCAGTGAAGAAGCGGGTGTCGTGGAGACCGGGTCAGAAGATGGAGGAATTATATACATTGATCCCATAGACGGAACCTTCAATGCCGTCTCCGGAATTCCTTTCTATGCGGTATCGATCGCATACGCGATCGAAGGTGATTTGAGACACGGGTTTGTACAGAACCTTGCCTCCGGGGAGTATTTTTATGCCCGAAAGGGAGAGGGGGCGTACATGAATGATCAGCCGATCAGGGTCTCGCAGAATACATTGCTGGAGGAGAGTGCAATCAGTGTCTACGGGAGAAAATTTGATCCCTCCCCTGTTCATGAACTGGGCAAGAAGATCAGGAGGTGGAGACTCCTTGGGGCATCGGCGATCGAACTGTGTTATGTGGCATGCGGGAGGCTTGACGGTTTTATCGATATAAGACGGACTCTCAGGGTAACCGATGCCGCCGCAGGCATGCTGATATGCCTTGAGGCAGGTGGAAAGGTAACCGACGCCGAAGGTCTTCCCGTCGCTCTGACCGAGGATGTGAAAAAAGGAGGAAACATGGTTGCCACAAACGGGCATCTTCACGCCAAAGTGCTTGAATATCTGAGGTAGGTGTTCTAATGAATGTGCTGATTGTATCCCGGCCGGATAAAAAAGAGGCGATGGATTATGCAAAAGAACTGGGTCGTGATCTGGTGGGTATGGGCCATCGGGTCGAATATGAAAAGAAGATTGCTGAAAAACTCAAATTGCCCGGGATCAGCCTGAAAAAAACCGGGGCGGATATCGTGGCGGTCGTGGGCGGAGACGGTTCTGTTCTGCTCGCGGTACAGGAGATGAAGAGACAGGTGCCTGTGCTTGCCATCAACTGCGGAGAGGTGGGTTTTCTCTCCAACCTTGAACTATCTGAGGCACGAGATTTTTTCAGGGCCCGGATGGATGAATTCAGTCTTCAGGAGAGGACAAGGATCGATCTCTATTCCGGGGACCGGATGATCGGCACTGCACTGAACGAGGCGGTGATCGTCACCGACCGTCCGGCGAAGATGCTGAAATTTGCAATATTGATAGACGGTATACTCTCGGAGTCTTTCCGTGCGGACGGACTCATCATCAGCACCCCCACGGGCTCAACCGCATACGCGATGAGTGCGGGAGGGCCCATCGTCGATCCCAGGATGGACGGCATTCTGCTCGTGCCGCTTGCACCCTATATGCTCTCTTCAAGGCCAACCCTTGTTCATAGTTCCCGGTCTGTTGAGATCAGGATGTCGGGCTCGAAGCCCGCACGCATCGTGGTTGATGGCCAGCGTACCATCGATATCGGGCAGGATGCCCTGATCTCCGTAAGAAAATCACCTGATCCGGCACTCTTTGTGGACACGGGGAAGACATTTTTCGAGAAGGTGGAAGAGAAACTTAGAAAACTATGATCATCCAATGGCTGGCGGCATATTATAGAAGACTTATCAACGGTGCCGCCAACATATGATCAGGTGGTTTTTTGCAGATATCCCTGAAGCTGGAGATGAAAGACAAACCGGGTCAGCTTGTAGAGGTACTTCAACCGATCTCCGAACTCGGAGGAAATATCATTGCCGTAATACACGAGCGGGAACCCGGCACTTCGGACGAGTATCTTGAGATCCAGATCGTATTGACGATTCATGATTCAAAGGTTGATATACTGCTGGATCGTCTCAGGAGCAAAGGGGCGAGTATTGTGCGGTTTGGAAAGGAGCGGCTGGTGCACAAGAGTGATATTGTGATGATCGGGCACCTGCTGCATACCGATCTCACGGATACCGTTGATCAAATCGACAGGACCGGTGTGGCCGAGGTCACCGAACTCTCGATTGTTATGCCCGGTATCAACCAGCCCTCTTCTGCAAGGATTACAATAAAAGCCATTACCGATGATGACCTGAAGCATGCGATTGATATATTGAGAAAAGTTGCATCGGAGAAGGATCTCCTGATAATCGAGCCACTGGAGGGCGGGATATGAAGATCGCGATAATTGGTTTTGGTTCCGTGGGACAGGGTGTGGCAAGGGCGATCCTGAAAAAAGGCCTGCCCATCGCCATCTCCGGTGTGGCGGATTCCAGATCCGCGATCATCGACAACGATGGCATTGATATCGGTGCTCTTCTTGTGGCAAAGGAGAGGACGGGAATGTGCGGAAATATGGAATTTTCTGCCGGAGATGTCATCAGTCAGGCTGATTATGACGTTCTTGTCGAAGTCTCGCCTACCGATGTTGCGACCGGCGAGCCCGCACTTGGCCACATGATGGCTGCGATCCGGCGCGGAAAACATGTAGTGACGTCAAACAAAGGTCCAATCGCAGGTTCTTTCCCGGAACTATTGGCAGAGGCGGACAAATATGGCGTCACCATACGCTACGAGGCGACGGTTTGCGGCGCCATCCCCCTGATCCATGCACTGCATGACGGGTTGGCCGGTAACGAGATATCACATCTCTACGGCGTCCTGAACGGGACATGCAATTATATACTCACGAGGATGTCGGACGAGGGACTCACCTATGATCAGGCGCTGATGGAGGCCCGGGAACTGGGCTATGCGGAGGCCGATCCAACGTATGATGTCAAGGGGATAGATGCGGCAATCAAGCTGGTGATTCTTGCAAACACTATATGGAATATGGGTAAAATGCTTGACGATGTCGAGATCACAGGGATCGACAACATCACCCCCGATGCATTGAAACTTGTAGAGGACAGTGACAGGACGATCAGGCTGATCGGGGAGATCATTCCTGTTCAAGGTATTCTCAGGGTATCGCCCCGGATGCTTCACAAGAGACATCCGATGGTGGTGGAAGGCACTCTGAATGCCGTGATGATCGAGACCGATATGGCAGGAAAGATCACGCTTGCAGGAAAGGGTGCGGGTTCGATCGAGACTGCCAGTGCAATCATCGGTGATATACTCCATATCATGAAATATCATGTCAAGGGTAATTGAGAAGAGACAGAAACTGCTTGGCCTGATGAGAGAGAAGACTCTCGAAAAAGGTTTTTTTACTGTTACAGATATCGCCGGGGCGTCGGGTGTTCCACGGAGCACGGCACAGGACTGGGTTTCCCGGTTCCTTGAAGAGGGTTGTGTCATCGTCAGGGAAGAGCAAAAAGGGCGCCAGGCTGCGCATTATGTTGCTGCAAGTGCACTCCCGAAGACCGCATGCAGGAGGATATTCACCACCGTTGACGGGGACTGCGTCGAGATCTACCATGTATGCATGAGCGCGGGGTGTGCATCGTTCTGTGAATTTCATCACTCTACCGGAGGCGGCGTCCTGAAGAATGTGATGAGGGAGGGTACGACGTTGCGCGAGCGTGCACACTTCGGGATGAAAGACGTGGAGGTCGGCCTTTACCCGAAACCTGCCGTTGCCGTAACCGGTGTATCACAGGAAGGAAACAGGATAATACAGCATATCAGGTCGGTCGGTGGCCCTGCCTATTCGCTTACTGATATGATGTCGCGTGCCAGGGGCGTAATAGAGGTGAAGGTGAAGAAGAACGGGCCTTACGTGGACGGCGAGATCGTGACCGAAGCCCTGGACTATTACCTGATCGGTATCGATGATACGGATTCTGGGGAGCAGGGGGCGACATTCGCGGTTGCCCTGGCCCTCCTCCAGCACCTTGCGAAGATGGACGGAGTGATCCCCATAGGCCACCGGGTTGTCATGCTGAACCCTGATCTTTTGGAGAAGACCGCGGGGAACTCATGCTCATACGTGGAGATCGCAGCAACTCCCGGTTCGATGGATCGGATACATGATACGGTGATCAGGTTCGTGGCCGATGAGACCGGATCAGCAGAATGGGGCGTGGCGGTAAAGAAAGGGTTTCTTATCGGAAACGAACTCAGGAAGTATGGTATGAGGGCCAGAATGGAGATATTGTCCGAGGCTGATGCGGTCGGTGAGGCCGGAAGAAACGCTATTATGTTATCCGGGGGGAGAGGGAGGATTGGCGCCCTTGCAGCCGTATCAATGGCAAACCTGCCAATAGAGTACCTGCTTGATCCAATGAAAAAAAGCCGGTCTTATTGAATGTAGGGGGCGCCGGTCCTGTTTATGACCATAATCTTTCTCTCGGTCATCTCTTCGATGGCATAACGCGGCCCTTCCCTGCCTGTCCCGGACATCTTCATCCCGCCGTATGGCATATGGTCCGCCCTGAATCCGGGGATGTCGTTTATCTGGATGCTCCCTGCCTCGATCTCTTCAAATGCCTTCATGATCCTGGTGATGTCCCTTGTAAACACCCCTGCCGCAAGCCCGTATCTTGAATGGTTCGCCATCCGGATTGCCTCATCGAAATCATTGTAGGGTGTAATAGTGATCACCGGGGCAAAGATCTCTGTTGAATTCACCTCCATATCCTGCGTGGTCCGGGTCAGTATCGTCGGTTTCATCATCGTGCCTTCCGGTGCTTGTCCGCCTGCAATCGCCACCGCACCCTTCTGCACTGCATCTTCGACCTTTGCATAGGCAGCAAGGGCGGCATCCCTGCTGATCATTGGGCCAACGTCCGTATCGGTATTCGCAGGGTCTCCGGTCACAAGCGCTGCCGCCAGTTCGCAGATTCTGCCTTCAGTCTCTTCGTACACTGGTTCGTGTATATAGACGCGCTGTACCGAGATGCATACCTGCCCCGCGTTTCCGAATCCTCCGGCAACGATTCTTTTAACAGCATAGCCGATATCCGCATCGCTGTGCAGGATCACGGCTGCATTGCCACCCAGTTCAAGACCGACCTTCTTTCTCCCGGAGATCCCCTTAAGTCTCCATCCCACTTCCGCACTTCCGGTAAAACTCAGGAACCTGATCCTCCGGTCCCTGGCAAGCGCCTCGGCATGCTGGACCAGGCATGGTATCACGCTCAGTGCCTCTCCGGGAAAACCCGCTTCAAGCAGGAGTTTTCCGAGCATGAGTGCAGAGAGAGGGGTCCTGGATGATGGTTTGACGATGATTGCGTTTCCTGCTGCAACGGCAGGTGCGAGTTTGTGGCAGACGAGGTTCAGCGGAAAGTTGAACGGGGTGATTGCGAGCACAATGCCGACAGGGAAGCGCCTTACATAACCCGTTCTTCCGCCCGAGGATTCGTTCCAGTCCAGGGGCAGGATCTCACCATTTATTCTCTTTGCCTCTTCTGCCGCCGACATTACGTTCTCTGCGGCCCTCTCAACCTCGATCTCCGCGTGCCTGCATGTCTTGCCGGACTCCAGTGTGATCGTCTCAGCGAGTTCTTTCCTGTTCCCGAGGATCAGGTCGTGCAGATTTTTAAGTATATCGTAACGGCTGTATGCCGGAAGCCTGCCTGTGACTTCAAATCCCTTCTCCGCGGAGATGATCGCATCATCGAGATCATTTTCGGATGCACGGCAGACCCTGGCAACCCTCCTCCCGTCATACGGGTGGACGACATCAAACGTCTGCCCGGCGGTTCTTTCCTCTCCGCCTACGATAAATCCCCTGGCATTTTCCATGATTTTATTATGATGACCATGGTTTAATAATAACATCTCTCGTATGAATGCCCGTATCGCGCCGCAATACATAATATACGGGGTGAAAGAATAGATGTAATCATGTCTTACCACACCACACAACTGCCCGGAATCGGGACAAAATACGAGATTGATACCGAAGCGGGCGACAGGGTTGCAATCGTCACCACCCAGACAGGGAGACAGCAGTTATATCTTCTCCCGGAGAAATATGCCGAACCCCTCTCGGTCGAACTTACTCCCGCGGAATCGCTTAGGATCGGCAGTATACTTACCGGTGCATTCATGCTCCCGGACGAGGAGGGGGTGGAGATCGCGTTCTCCACCCTCTTTGATCTGCGGATCACCATCCGGAAATACAAACCCTCTGAAAACATGATCGGAAAGAGCCTGAAGGATCTGGAAGTGAGGAAGAAGACCGGTGCAAGTATACTGGCGTTGTCGAGGGATGGCCGTAATATCATCAACCCCTCAGCGGATATCATATTTGAGAGAAATGATTCGGTGATCGCCATTGGTGAGCATGACCACCTGATCGCGTTCGAGGAGCTGATGGGCCTCTGATGGAAGGTATAGGCATTGCACTGCTGGTCTGTCTCCTTCTCCTGCTGGTCTCCAGGAGGATCTCAATGCCCGCCATACCCCTGTATATCCTCTCCGGGATGATCCTCGGGGGCAGCGGCCTTGGTATCGTTGAAAATTCAGAGGTTTCGGGTTACCTTGTTGGGATCGGGCTGACATTCCTGTTGTTTTATGTAGGACTGGAGCTGAAACCCTCACAGATCAGGAAAAGCGGAAAGAAATTCCTTTACTCCGGCCTGATCGACCTGAACATCAACCTGATTCTTGGATCGATGGCTGCATATGCCTTCGGCTTTTCTCCTGCCGAGTCGCTTGTCATCGGCGCCAGCCTCTATATAAGCAGCTCTGCCATCGTCCTTGCTTCGCTCACTGAGAACAGGAAACTTGTTTTCAGGGAGGCCGAGACGATAATCTGGCTTATGATCTTCGAGGATATCGTACTTGCGTTCATGATACTGTTCCTCTCTGTCGGGGATGGAAACCTCTTTATGCCGTTGATATCGCTGGTGATGCTTGTGACAGTGATATTCGTGATCGTATACCTCCTGAGGGGCGGCATCAGCGCTCTGCTGGAGAAGGACGACGAGATCCCGGTTTTTTTCACGTTCTCCACTGTGGTGTTTACTGCATTTTTTGCCGAATATATCG
>Ga0272441_10000482_pt1 | contig 90959 bp, 93 predicted proteins | sample SSMProp6N_FD_193582 | JGI IMG/M metagenome (GOLD analysis project Ga0272441, IMG submission 193582) | Marine sediment archaeal communities from Little Sippewissett salt marsh, Falmouth, MA, United States - SSM-Prop-6N | ecosystem: Environmental > Aquatic > Marine > Wetlands > Sediment ... | reverse complement strand
ACTAGTGAGTAGTGAGAATTATTCCCCGTTTATTGAATCCTTCTGCACCACTTTGGAACAAGCCTTTGCACAAAAACCTGTGCACAGTTGCCCTGAAAATTGTGCAAATTCGCCGATCATATTTACGGTACCTTCTTAACTTTATGATTTGGGAGTTCAAAACGCACCAGTCATCTTTAAAAAAAACGTTTTGTTATATGCAAGCAAGGCATATACGTTCTTTATCAACCGTTTAACTCTCTGCAATTTCAAAGTATGCCACTGGGGACCTTGAATCCTTGGCCCGTTGAAACCGGGAACCCGCTACGAAGTAGTGGGACTGAGCGAAGCGTAAGCGGAGCAAAGAACCCGTTATTTGGATCAACTCTTTTGGAGATGATCCAGAATAGCTTTGTAAGTTAAAATCAAAGGCATAGACAACAAAACCCCACCTCTCTATCCGAGAAACGGGGTCTGATTTCCACATGGGGCCTCCGGTTGTATTTATTTAATGCAACAAGCATAAATAAATGAACGCTTGATATACTTATACTTTCATGCCTTTTTGTCAAGATACCAAAAGCAAGTTGATTGTTCTGTGCCCGGATGCCGGTTTTTAACCGATTTAATCAGGATTTTTATGTCTATGAATCACTTGATTTGGCATCGACCGTCTCTTAAAAATTTTCTTTTGGATCTTTTCCATGACCTGACCTGCAAAACCGTCCTGCAACTATCAACCTTTTTCCCTATACTCCGCCGCTTCTTGAACCATGGATTAGTTCCGAGCACTCGTTCCTCGACTCGGAACTAATCCTTTATTTGTTGAGTTTTGCTTATAACTTAAATACATATGTAATTGACCCATTTCCATTATCAATCTTTTCATAACTTTTTTTTCCGCAGTTCTTTAAGGCTTGCTCGACATTTTTCCCCTGGCTTGCATCAACAGTATAACCTCCCATAATCTTTTTCCCTGCTGCATCAACAGGCATATCATATGTCTTCCCTATGTTTTTTGCATAGTCTGGAATTTGTCCTCTAATAATAATCTCATGCCCGCCTACCTCTGGATCAAGCTTTCCGGCCTTCTCACTTGCAGCCACATCTGCACGTACATTTGCCATCTCTTGGCTATCATTAGGCTGTCGATGCCTCCAGCTAGAAGAAGTTGGCGGTTCGTCTGGGGACTTCGTTTCACCAATTACAACTTTATTATCCTTTTCTGCAATATAGTCGGGCTTTCTACGATGAGCTCTTCCTTTACCCTTTATGGCTTTATCACCGTCAAGATATCTGTAACCTTTAGACCTAAGTGCCTCTTCGCCCTTCGGATAGAATTCCTTTTTGCCAACCTTTGCAGGATGCCCTATTGCTCCCTTCTTTACGACATCATCTGTATGTTTGTTCACGGATTTCTTAACTCCTTTTTCACCCAGCTCGTCGGCTTCTTTCTTTGTAAACTTGGTAAATATCTTTAAAACTCCCGTTCCTATTTTTGACAAAAATCCAGCTTCTGCTGGATAGCTAAATCCAACAAGCATGAAAAATGCCGAAAAATAAATAATACTTCTTCGGAGGAAACCCATTTTATTTACTTGATTAAGCATAGGGATTATTTCCTAAAAATAAGTCAGATATATATAATAAATAGCTGCAGATTTACCATTAAAAGAATCCCTACAAACCTTCTCTATATGGGAGGGGGTAAGTGTAGAATATTTTAAGAGTTTGTGATTTATTGAAGATCTGAGAGCATCTGTAACCTCAACAATCTTATTTTCAATATTTTCTTTTCGCGGATCATATACTATCTTTAGAAATCCCCATGCATCACCAACTATAGGAACCCATTCAAAGGAATCATCAACTACCTTTATGATTAGACCCTTCGGGGATCGAAGAATATTTGTAACTCTTAATGTAGGTTGATTCAATCCAATAGATTTAGTCTTAAAACTACCAATCGAAATTGAATGATTCAAACGTATTAACAATCCCTCTTCCAGTTGGGCAAGTTCATTTTCGTATGATTTTTCAAAATCAACGATGGCAGGATAAATATGCTTTTTATAAGCTGCCTCAAATGTATTTGACACTTTTTCCATAACATCGGGTTCTCCCTGGGACATTCTGCTCAGGTAACTATCCAGCTCTTCTGACTGGCTAATCAATGACAACTCAAGATTTCTAAATGATTCATCAAGGTTTTGGTTAAGATAATCTACATGCCTGTTAACTGACTCATTAAAGGCTAAAGAAGCGCCTTGAACCGTCAAATCGAACTCATGAGTAAGTTTGGCCTTCAGGCTAATATATTTAGGGTATAAAAGAGATCCTGTCGTTGTAATAAATATTACAATTCCCAAGAAAATGTATCTGTTTCGCAATTTCTTCATAAAAACCCAACGGCCCCGCGGATCAGCGGCGGGCGAACGCGCGAGCTTGCTCGCGTGGATGACCGACCGCTGCATCCGCTTGATGGCCGGCGCGCAGCGCCGGACAGCATGCGGATGATAATACGCGGGGCCGATGGCACGGCGCGTAGCGTCCGTGCCATCAATAGAGCTGAGGGGCCGGGCTTCTTTAACCCAGAGACCTCAAATAAAAATTTTCATTTTTTAAAACCGTATTTTTCCGAAAACGCCGCACGGTAAGCCCGGTCCCTCTCGAGCGATTGGTTATCTGATGCTGCTTATAGTCACGCAGCTTTGATACGTTTCAGGCCACTTATGTCGAAGGACTGTTCAGCCTTCCACAAATCATACTGCAACTGCAGACGCATCCAGCCCTCCGGTGTACGTCCAAAAACTTTTGATAACCGTAGTGCCATCCCGGGACTAATTCCCGCTCTGCCGTTCAACAAGCCTGAAAGAGTCTTTCGTGTCACTTTCAACGCTTTGGCAGTATCGATTACTGTTAATCCAAGGGGCTCAACACACATTTCCCGTATTATTTCTCCAGGATGTGGTGGATTGTGCATACGCATGGCATTCACCTCTAATGATAATCTTCATAATTGACATCTACGGCATTACCCCACATACCCTTTACAAAACAGCTATCTTACAGCCAAGGGCCTTTGTTACTTTGCTGATTGTGATAAATTTTGGATTGCCGCCTTCGGCAAGAGATTTATACAGGCTTGCGCGGGTGACTCCGGCTTTTTTAGCGACCTCGGTCATGCCTATTGCTCTGGCAGCGGTATTCAAAGCGTGGATGAAGTCGGATTCGTCGCCAGTAGCAGCAACCTCTTGCAGAAAACCGCGAATCTCTTCAGGGGTATTCAAATGTTCGGCAATATCAAAAGATTTTGTTTTAAGTTTCATGATTTAATCCTCCAATTCTTTCAAAAGCTCAGAGACCTTTTCAATATCTTTTTCCTGGCTGGACTTGTTACCACCGGCCAGTAGCAAAACCACCTTGCTGTCCTGGATTGTGTAGTAAATCCTGAGACCAGCGCCAAAGAAAAAGCGCAACTCAAACACGCTGGGGCTGATTTGCTTAAAATCTCCGAAATTGCCGTTTTCAACTCGATTGAGTCTGGCCAAAACCCTTATTTTTGCCGTTGACTCTTTCAGTTTGGAAAACCACTTGTCATATTGTTTCGTACTTCGGAGTCTGAATTTCATGCCCTAAGTGTTTCCTATAGGATACAGATTGTCAAGGCGATTTTAAATTACCTCAGAAAGAAAATGCTGAGATTGTAAACTGAAATTTCGGAAAGCCTTGAACTAACGCTATGGCTTTCCAACATTGTATATACGGACCCGTATAAAAACCTTGTTAATTATCTCAAAATTCATCGACGGAACTCTTAACACCGGATGGTCCACGATTAAGCACATGGGTGTAAATCATCGTCGATTTGCCATCAGTATGGCCAAGAAAGTCTCTGGAGTGTGCGGACGTCGTAGCGCACCTTCAGCAGTGCCTGGCAGTATTTGAAATTCAATCATTCTTTCATTATTCAACAGTTTATGTCTTAGAGGGTATTCGCCTATAAAAATAAAAAACCCCACCTCTCTATCCGAGAAACGGGGTCTGATTACTTCATGGGTGACTCCGGTTGTATTTATTTAATGCAACAAGCATAAATAAATGAACGCTTGATATACTTATACTTTAATGCCTTTTTGTGAAGATATTAAAAGTAAGCTCATTGTTCTCTTAAATCATTGAATGAGTCTTCCTTTTCAGTGTAACGGATCTCTTAAGTGAAACCTCAAAAGCATTTCAGTATGCTCAAGCTCACTGTTCTTGATTTCTTCTTCCAGGGCATTGATCAGAAAATCCAGGGGCAGGATTTTGCTCTTTTTAAGAAGCCAAAGGCCCATCTTAAGACCCCTGTTGTATTCAATAGTCCTTTCACGCTCTGAAAGAAGCTGATCCCCATACCATCCCGTCATTTTCATCACCCCCTTTATAAGAAATAGCATTCAAGAGGTATGCCACTAGATTGTATTTCAGCAAAAGCCGGTAATTTAAAGGGGTTAATAAGGGATTAAGGATACAGGGGCTTTGTGGCAATTGCACAATTTCATGTGCATTCAAGCACAGATTTATGTGCAAAAAAAGCAAAGCCCTGATGACCTCGTTGGTCAAGACAATCTCAGAGCAACACCACCTTTTTACACAGCTAGATTGAAGAAGAACCGGAAAGGTTAAACCTAACCGAGAAGTCGGAGTTCTTACAGAGCCGTCAAAATTAACCGCCTGCTATTCTTTTGCGTATTGCCGGCTGCAAGCATTGACATCGGAACAATATACGGTTAACCTTCTATTTTACAATTTATTATTTTTAATTTTTAGCAATCTTAATAATATTATTGACAATAAGCCGTGTCTTTCATTTAATTCTTCGGAGGTAATCATGTTTGATGAAATAGATATCGCTGTTTTGGGAATTTTACAGACGGATGCGCGAATCAGTAACGCGGAGCTGGCGAGGCGGGTGAATCTGTCTCCGCCGGCCACGCTGGCACGGGTGAGGCACCTGGAAGAATCCGGCTTTATTGACCGATATGCGGCCTTGGTGAACCGGCATCGCATGGGCTATGACATGTGCTGTTTCGTGCGTATAAGCCTGCAGTTGCACGATACGGAGCAGGTTGCCGGTTTTCACGAGGCGGTTCAACAGATGCCCGAGGTTCTTGAATGCCACCATGTAACAGGGGATTATGATTACCTCCTCAAGGTGGTGGCGAAAAACACCAAGGGCCTGGAGGATTTTCTGGTAAATAGGTTGACGCCCATACCCGGGGTGGCCCGCATCTATACCAGTCTTGTGCTCAACGAGGTCAAAAGCTCTACTGAGATTCCTGTAAAATAGCGGTAGCACCTAAAACTCAAAATCCAGGAGGTCTTATGTCAGAATCAATATACAAAACCATGGGGCAGCAATACGGACGCAGGTCCTGGGCAGAGCCCTGGAAGATAAAGATGGTCGAACCGATCCGCATGCTTCACCCCGAAGCCCGCAAACTTGCGATCCAGCAGGCCGGTTACAATACATTTCTGCTGCATTCGGAAGATGTATACATCGACCTGCTTACAGACAGCGGCACAAGCGCCATGAGCGACCGTCAATGGGCCGGCATAATGCTTGGTGACGAGGCCTATGCGGGCAGCCGCAACTTCTACCACCTCGAAGAGGCCATCAGGAAATACTACGGATATCAAAATGTCATCCCGGCCCACCAGGGCCGCGGAGCGGAACACCTGATAAGCCGCGCGGTTATTTCCAAAGGCGACTATATACCGGGCAACATGTATTTCACCACCACCCGGCTTCACCAGGAACTGGCCGGAGGGACCTTTGTGGATGTTATCGTAGATGAGGCCCACGACCCTGCCAACCGGAACTTATTCAAGGGCAATGTCGACCTGGATAAACTTCAGGCACTTGTCGACAAGGTCGGTGCCGGTAAAATCCCTTATGTAAGTCTTGCAGGCACGGTTAACATGGCTGGAGGTCAGCCGGTCAGCATGGCAAACGTAAAGGAGTTGCGTCGATTCTGCGACCGCTACGACATCAGGATTTATCTGGATGCCACAAGAATGGCTGAAAACGCCTTTTTTATCCAGGAGCAGGAGGAAGGCTACAGGGAAAAGAGCATCGCCCAGATCCTGCGTGAATTCTGCGGATACACTGACGGGGCCTGGATGAGCGCAAAAAAGGACAATCTCGTCAATATAGGCGGCTGGCTGGCGGTCAATGATCCTGAAGTGGCTGAAAAAGCCAGAAACATGGTGGTGGTCTACGAAGGCCTTCATACCTACGGGGGAATGGCGGGCCGCGACATGGAGGCGGTGGCCCTGGGGATCGAGGAAATGGTGCAGGATGAACACGTGGCATCACGTGTAAGGCAGGTCCGCTATCTGGGGGAACTGCTCCTCGACTGGGAGGTCCCCATTGTCGAACCAGTGGGCGGTCACGCCATATTCCTGGATGCCAGGCGATTTTATCCCCATATCCCTCAGGAGCAGTTCCCCGCCCAAACCCTTGCCGCGCAGCTCTATCTGGACTCTGGCGTGCGCACCATGGAGCGGGGCATTGTAAGCGCCGGCCGTGACGAAAAGACGGGGGATCACAGGCATCCCGCCCTGGAGCTGACGCGTGTAACCATTCCGCGCAGGGTCTATACGCAGGCCCACATGGATGTAGTTGCCGAGAGCATCAAGGCCGTCTACGACAAACGGGAGCAGACAAGGGGCTTGAAAATGGTCTACGAGCCGGAATATCTGAGATTTTTCCAGGCCCGCTTTGAGCCGATCGGCTGATCAAACAGGCTTGAAAAGGAGAAACCGGTTTTATGGGCAATGTCCGGGGATTGAATTTTGCCCAATCGTTAAAAAAAGACATGCCCGGAGCAGACAATTCATCACGGGGAGAAGAGACTTTTATCTCCCCGTGCTTCAGGCCTTATCATTTTTTTTCATCATGTTAAAAAAACTGACACGTGCAAACGGTTACCCCAATTACATCATGGGGAGGATAGCAGCCTAACAGGCTGTATTTTCGAAGCATAGCGAATCAATAAATCTGGCGAACCTGATGGTACGTACTTTGCTTATCAGTACAGGATGGTGACATGCCCGGTGCGGACAGGCAGTATCCTGGGCCATGCGTTCTTCTTCAATAAATGATATGAATCTTGAACAGTTTAATTGTAAGATGCTGAAACAGGTGAATCTGCAATAATGCTTCACCGGTTATGCCTCTTAGGCCAGAGGGAAAAGGTATCCCCCGGGCTCCGCTTAAAGACCCTTACGCCTGCAGACAAGGAAACGAATCCTTAACGGAGGCAATAAAAGGGGTTTTCTGCTAAAATGGTTGACAGAGAAATGGTAATGGATATTATTTACTGCCTTGGAATTCTTAATTTTGATTGTATGACCCCTTTAAATATAATAAAATGACTGTGAAATAAATTGAAAGCGTTATAACCAAATCAGCTTAACTCAATTTTAAAGGAGGAATTTATGTCCAGACGTGTGTTAGCTTTAGCAGTATTTGCAGCCTTTATCTGCCTGTCCTTTGCAGGTCCCGCAGCGGCGGACTGGCCGAAAAAACCGATAAAGATCATGATCCCATGGCCTGCGGGAAATGATCCTTCCACCATGGTGGCTAATGCCATGGCGCCGCATATGGCAAAGGAACTGGGTGTGCCGGTAAAGGTCGTCAACAAACCGGGCGGAGGGGCGGTCCTCGCGACCAATGAACTGGCCAAAAGCAGGCCGGACGGCTATACCCTGGGCCTTATCTCTATCGGCCCTATGATCACTCAGGTCTTGAGGGGAAAGACCCCCTACAAAAATCAGGACCTGAAGGCCCTGGGCCTTATCTGGTCTTCCCCTTTCACACTGGCCTGCAGGGCGGACGCCCCCTACAGCAACCTGAAAGAGCTCTCGGAATATGGAAAAGATCATGAATTGAAGCTCGCCCACTGGGGACTTGGGGCCGTGCCAACCCTTATCGCGATGAATGCGGCCAAGATCGGGGGCTTCAAATGGAAAGAAACAGCCTATAAGAAACTTAACCCCCTGCTTGTTGTAAAGGGTGATGCCGATGTAATAACCTTTTCCACCCCCGCGCTGAAGGATTATATTGAAGCCGGAAAAATAAAGATCCTGGCCTGCATGCTTCCCGACAGGCTCCCTAATTATCCGGACGCGCAAACCGTTACGGAACAGGGCTTCGGTGACGCCTACTCGATCTGGTTCGGTGCGTTCGTGCCGGCCGAAACCCCTGATGATATAGCCAAGAAACTCAGCGATACCTTTTTCAAGGTCATGGCAATGGATGATATAAAGGATGTCATCAAAAAGGTGGGAGTTATCCCCCACCCGACAGGCCCGGAAGCGGCCCGCAAACAGATGGACAGTGAGCTGGCCAACTTCGGCGCGATCATGAAGGAACTGGGTATTATAAAGTAGGGATCATCTCCAAAAGAGTTGATCCAAAAGAAAAATTCTAGGGGCCAAGGGTTCGCGGGTTCCAGTGAAATGCTTAAAAATTATAGAGAGTTAAACGTTTGGCAAAAATCGTATGCGCTTTGTTTACATATCTATAAAGAAACGAGAAGTTTTCCAAAAGATGAGCGGTACGGTTTGACCTCCCAAATCAGAAGATCTGCTGTTTCCATACCATCGAATATTGCAGAAGGATATGGGAGGAAAACGACTATAGAGTATGTGAGATTTCTCTATATTGCATATGGTTCAGTCTGTGAACTGGAAACCCAGGCCATGATATCAGGTGACTTAGGTTATTTAAAAAAAGAGAGCCTTCAGGAATTAAGAGAGGAAATCGGGGATGTCGAGACAATGCTTAAAGCGTTGATCAAATCCCTGGAAAGCAAACCCTAGAATCCTTGAATCCTTGGACCCTTTCTCCCAACTAGTTGGGAGAAAGACCTAAAGTAGAAACCATAAAACCGGAGGGGTTTCCCCCTCCGGTCAAAAGGAAATAGCGATTTTGACGGATAAGTATAATTCATCCAGCAGGATACATGATCTTTTCGGAACGGTGCTGGGCCTGTTTGCCCTAGGCCTTTTAATAACCATAAAATGGAACGTCGACACCACCGGCCCGGATCCCTTTTACAAAGGCCCTCTGATCTTTCCACTTCTGATTCTTTCCCTGATGCTGGGAGCGGCACTGCCTTCGATCTGGCGTATGGTGCGTCCGCAGGCCGGTGCATCCTGGGACCTTGACGGTCAGGGTAAGCCCCTTCAGGGCCTGCGTATCCTCGGACTTCTCGTGCTTTATCTGGCGGGACTTGTCTATATAGGCCTGGAGATTTCCACCTGGGCCTTTCTTTTCACCGGGCTGTGGCTGGTAGAGCAGCGTTCGCCCGGCAAGCTTTTCGGAATACCCACAGTTGTAACCGCTATTCTATACGGGGTATTCAAGTATTTTCTGGATGTCTGGTTCCCTACGCCTATACTCTGGGAACTGTTCATGGGGTAGACTATATTGGAACATCTGATTGCGGGATTTTATTCGGCCTTTTCTTTAGGTAATCTTGTCGCGCTTGTTTTCGGCACCTTCGTAGGCATTGTGGTTGGGATACTTCCGGGCCTGGGCCCGATGGTAGGCATGGTTGTACTTCTGCCGTTCAGCTTCGCCTTCAGCCCGGAGGTGGCCATGTCTCTTCTTCTGGGGGTTTACTGCGGGGGGTATTTCGGAGGAGCCGTTCCTGCCGTGCTCATGCGTACACCCGGGGTTCCCTCTTCCCTGATTACCAGCTTTGACGGGTATCCGCTCACTCAGAGGGGAGAGGCCCAGACCGCGCTTTCAGCGGCCCTGCTCGGTTCCTTCGGCGGGGGCATAATAAGTGTTGTAATCCTGGTCTTTCTGGCCCCCATTCTTGCCCATGTTGCCGCAAGCTTCGGGCCTCCCGAGTACCTCGCGGTTGCCACTTTCGGTGTGGTGCTTGTGGTGATGGCATTCAGGGACAAACTGGCCCAGGGTCTCATGCTTCTGGGCCTCGGTTTCTGGTTTTCCACGGTCGGAATAGACGGAGCCACATTGAGCGAAAGATTCTGTTTCGGCACCCTCTTTATGCAGAACGGATTGCACATCGTACCCATATGCCTGGGTCTGTTCGGTATAGGGCAGACACTTATTCTCGTTGAGAGGGAAATACTTCAATCAAAAGAGATGAAGCTGAGCCGCAGCACCCTTGATTTTTCAAAACTCCTGGTAGCCCTTCGCTACTGGAAGACCCTTTTGCGTTCAGGCGTAATAGGTACCTTTGTGGGCCTTCTTCCAGGAACCGGCTCCATCCTTGCCTCTTTCATGTCCTATGACGCGGCAAAACGTCTTTCCAGGGAAAAGCATCTTTTCGGCAAAGGCACCCCCGAGGGCTGCATCGCCTCTGAAGCCGGCAACAACGCCGTGCCTGCGGGCGCCATGATCCCCCTTCTCACCCTTGGAATCCCGGGGGATGCCTTAAGCGCGGTATTACTCGGAGTATTTACCATAAACGGGATCTACCCCGGCCCCCTGCTGCTTGTAAAGGAACCTGTCCTGATAAACTCCCTTTACTGGTCGATGTTTCTCATAAATATCGCAGCCTTTGTCATGCTTGTAATCTGGCTCAGGCCATTTGCAATGATCGTGAAGGTCCCTAGCAGGCTCCTGGCCGTGACCATTATGGTGATATCGGTGGTGGGCATATACGCGGTCAATACAAGGCTCTTTGACGCGGGAGTGGCCATTGTAATGGGGGTGCTCGGATACATCCTGCTCCGGCTCAAGTGGCCTGTGGTGAATCTGGTAATGGGAGTGGTGCTGGGTGAAATCATGGAGAACCGGCTCCGTGAGACCATGAGCCTCGGCGACGGTAATCTGGGGATTCTTTTCACCCGTCCCCTATGCGTGGCACTGATCGTGTTGACGGCCCTTACAATAGCTGTCCCCCTTATCATGGATCGAAAAAAGGCCGCAGCAGCACGGATGCGGGCTTAAAAACAGGAAATAACCTTTTCGGCTGCACCGGTTTTTTTATTGATTGTTTGACCGCTCGGAACCTCCGGTGCCTGCGGCACATTCCCTTCACTTCACTCACTCCCACACCTTTACAGGCTCATTGCCTGTTCCCGGTTCACTTTATTCACAAGCCTCCCCATTCTATTGTACCAACGGGTATAGGTGCACAAGCAAACGCCTCTGGGCTCTTTTCTTCTGCCTTATCTCACAAAAAAATACCACAGGAATACGCAGTGGCCGCATACAGGGCTTCCCTCCAGGCTGCCCTAACAGTTTAGATGCAGCTTACAGAAGCCCATGGATGCGGTCACTTCTCCGTCAAAAATAGAGAAGGTCGAAGAAAAGAGTCCTGAGGCGCAATACCTCCGAATGGCCGGCAGCCCGCTTTGCCTGTATAATATCAATTTGCTTACTCCCACAATTTCTACAAGCTATTGCCGGTTCCCGGTTCATGAACAAAGGATACTGGACTAATGAGTCTTTTCATGGTACGCATTTTTACGCCTTTAAAGGCTTGATTTTCATCCGATTCCCCTGAACCGGCAAAAAAGCGGGGGTTTGCGGATCAGCACTATCTAATTCAACATGGAGAAAAAGGGACGGAATGATAAAGCTGTTCAGAAAAAAAGACAAAGACACACCCGAGAGCCAGGATAAAAACGGCAAGGGACTTTTCAAAACCCTGCAGGAAGGACTTTTCAAGACAAAGAAAAATATCGCCGGAAGGCTCGACCGGCTTTTTCTCGGTAAAAAGGAGATAACAGAAGACCTGCTCGAAGACATCGAAGAGATCCTTTTCACCTCTGATATCGGAGTCATTACCACTCAGAAACTGATCGATACGGTTCAGGAAAAGATCGCCAGAAGGGAACTCAAGGACCCTGAGGCCCTGAAAAAGGCTCTCAGGGAGCAGATGGTCTCATTCCTTCATCTTGATCCTCAGGAGCAATGCGAGCCTTTACAAGGGGAACCCAGGGTAATAATGGTGATCGGTGTAAACGGAGTCGGAAAAACAACCACCATAGGCAAGTCGGCAAAGCGCATGATATCCGACGGGCAAAAGGTGATACTGGTTGCAGCCGACACATTCCGGGCCGCGGCGGTCGAGCAGCTGTGCATCTGGGGGGAAAGGAGCGGGGCTGAGGTCATAAGGCAGGACACGGGCGCCGATCCTTCGGCCGTGGTATTTGACGGCCTTTCGGCCGCCCTTGCGAGAAAAACGGACACGGTCTTGATAGATACGGCCGGAAGGCTCCACACCAGGACCAACCTGATGGAGGAGCTGCAGAAGATACAGAGGACGATTTCAAAGAAGATACCGGGCGCGCCTCACGAGATATGGCTCGTGCTTGACGCCACTACCGGCCAGAACGCGATTTCACAGGCAGAGACGTTCAACAACTCGATCGGAGTCACAGGCATAATTCTCACCAAGCTTGACGGAACCGCAAAGGGAGGGATAGTAGTCGGCATTTCACATCAACTCGGTATCCCCATAAAATACATAGGAATCGGGGAAGGAGTCGAAGATCTCAGGCCCTTTGATCCGGCGCGGTTCGTTCAGGCGATATTTGACTGAAACCGTGCAGCAGGGGAGCATCCTATGAGCGGATTGACCATTGAGTGTCCCATTAAACGCTTCTCCTCATCCGGCGTGGTGGAGGAAAGGCAAGACAGGATCGCCCTTGAATACGCCCTGTCGATCCGGGTGGACGGACATGCCTACTGCAGGGCGGTTTTATCCCCTGCCCAGATAAAGGAATTCACCGTAGGCCTGCTCTTTTCCAGGGGTCTCATAAGAGGCCCGGCTGATCTTGAAACCATTGAGATGGACAAGGGACTGGTTTCAGTCAAAAGGTTCCATCCGGCCCCGGAAGATTTGTTAGATGCCGGTAAAAAGGCCGTCCATGGCGGTGAAGGCCCCTTTATAGCACCGGGGGTCATACTGGAGGGGATAAAGGTGCTGGCAGACATGCCGGTATTTAAGACATCCGGGTGCACCCATTCGGCTGTAATCTTTTCCATATCAGGAAAGGCCCTCTGCCTGTCCGAAGACATTGCCAGGCACAATTCAGTGGACAAATGCATTGGCGCTGCCTTGTTAAACGGCATTGATCTGTCCGGCTGCTGGCTTGCCGTTTCGGGTCGCCTGGCAGAGGATATGGTCGCCAAGGCAGTGACTGCCGGGATACCGATTGTCGCATCCATATCAGCCGCTACCTCGGGGGGTGCTGCCCTGGGGGAAAAATCAGGGATAACAACCGTCGGATTTTGCAGGGATGCCGGGTTTAACTGCTACAGCCATCCGGAAAGGATCATCTGAAAAAGAGGCGGCCTTGCCGGCAATCGCTTAAAAAGGGCCTTATAAATGAAATCAAACACAGTTGAAAAAAGGATCATGTGGGGAGATCTCGACTCTCTCGGCATTGTCTTCTACCCCCGCTACTATGAGTGGATAGACGCATGCGGCCATCTTTTTTTTGAATCCATTCACCTCACCATGGGAGATCTATGGAAGGAAAGGAACATCCTGTTCGGCCTGGCTGAAACCTCATGCCGTTATTTCAGGCCCGGGAAATACCACCAGGAGATCCGGATAACCACCTCGATCGACAAACTTGAAAAAAAGGGGATCCTTTTGAGGCACGAAATCGTTGAGTCGGCAGGCGGCCTGAGACTTCTGGAAGGCTTTGAGCAAAGGGTATGCATGGATGTCTCGGACCCGCAGCGCTTCCGGGCGGTTGAAATACCGGGCGACATATTCGCGCTCCTTGAAAGGGCCTGGAAGTAATAGAAGGCCTAAAGGGCGCGCATCCACTCAGGCTTCAGCCCCACCTCCCCTTTCAAGGCCCTGTCGATCAGATCAAGGGCGTCCTGTTTCCCTCTGGGCAGCCTGGCACGCACGGGAAGATAGTTTGAGGCGTGGTTTGAAAAAAACAGGCCCCTTGTCAGATCTGTGTGGGCGATCATCTCTCTCAGTTCCAGAAGCAGCTCCGTTTCCGTGGGAAGCTCAAAAGCTCCCCTTTTAAAATCCGCGTAAAGAGGGGTTCCCGGTATCAGCATAACGGTCAGTGCCCCTATGTAATCAGGGTCCATACGGCTCAGCAGGGCGCCGGTGGCCCTGGCGTGCTCAAGGGAACGCTGCCTGCCTGCAATGCCCAGAAGCACTGTAACGGAAAGTTTCATTCCCGCCTGCTTAACCTTTCTGCCCATGTCTATGAGATTCTGGGCACCGGTGCCCTTGCATATTGCCTTAAGGGTGTCAGGGTCTCCGCTTTCCACCCCCAGGTAAAGGATACCGAGGCCCAGATCCTTTAACTCATTAAGCTCTTCAAGGCTTTTCATCCTTATGCTCTTTGCATTCGCGTAAGCCCCCACCCTTTTTACCCAGGGCAGATGCTCCCTTATTTTCTCCAGTATCCACACCAGCCTTTTCTGCGGTATTATCAGGGCATCACCATCCATAAGGAATACCCTGTCCTGTCTTTTCATGTATTTTGAGGCGAAAAGGATATCGCTCATTATTATGCGATCATCCTTTATGGTGAAACGTTTGTCCTTGTAGGTGCCGCAGAAGGTGCACTTGTTATGGGAACAGCCGAGAGTTACCTGAATCAGGATGCTCATGGCCTCACTCGGCGGCCTTATGCAGTTTCCTTCATAATGCATTCCATCGTCGCAGGTGGCGCATTCCATATCCGTGATCTCCCCTTTTCAGTAAAAAAAACCGGTCTGTTTGACAGTGTGACTAATGCTTGTCCATAAATTAAAATTCATGGGTCATCTCCCGATCAGTTGGTGTTAAAAAGGGCTAAATAAAGAAATCCTTCTTGTTTAAGCGGCTGAGAGCTCGTAGGATTCAAGTGCTCCATTGAAACGGCGGATAAACCCCCTAAAGCATTACAAAGATTTAAAGCTTTTGTGGAAATCCTACGAACGCTTTTCAGATATATAGAATAAATTAAAAATTCTCAAATAACATAAGGCAGACAGAGATCAATAAATTGTTAAAAATGCTGATAAAGCCTTTAGAAAATAAACCCTTGACTCCTTGGGTCCCTGGACCCTCTTCGCCAACCAAGTTGGAGAAGAACCAAATTCATGGACTCACGCTATCGGCAATCAGCTCTCAGCAGTCAGCAAAACATTCGGAATATCATCTTGTCGGCCCCTTGCTGACAGCCGACGGCTGAAAGCAACATCCGGAAATGGTGTATTTCCGGATGTACTCTAACTATAATACATTAGCCGCATTGTTCAACCTTATCAAGACAGATATGCAAACCAAAATCCACCTGCCGATCAAGGCGCAATCGATCATGACTCACGATCTTGATTTCCGGGCACCGTCTTGAAAAGATCACAGGCGGAAGGCTTCGCCATTTCGAAATTTTTCAAAAAACAGCTCTAAGATTTTCTAATATTCCATATTAAATTACAAACCGGAATTTCCTTGCAAAGCCTAACATGCATTAATTATTGGTAAAATTAAAACACCTCGCTAACGGCACGGTAAATGCATTAGATAAGGTCAATGAACTTGAGAGAAACCTTACCTCCTTGTTCTGATTGTGCGTCAGGAATGCGAGCCCGGCGCACTAAACCTGCCCTACATATGCCCGCCTTTTCATTAAAGAGGCGGGCATTGTCCGGTAGATTTTCCTTTTCACCCGGCGGCATCCATCCTTTTCCGAATCCACCACATGATCAAGGCGCAATCAAACATGACGGCTTCGTAAAAAGTCCAACTGCTGCGTTATGCTTCATCTTTCTTCATTGCGGCGTACTATATGTACGCCTCATTCCTCAAGATTTGCAAGCCTTGCATTTGGAACTTTTTACTTTGCCGTCTGAATTTTGACTTGTTACGATGTCATCAAACATGACTCAGGATTTTGACATGCGGGCACCGGGGAGCAATGAGCGGATTGCCGTATCAACTCTTGATGGTGTATCAGGGTCCATATTCACTTTGACAGGCATTCCAATAAATGAGAAGATCTGATACTTCTCCAATCTCTTTGAAGAAGACGCACGGCCACTCAGTTGCAGACGATACGGAAACTATAATTTATCCCGGACCGGCAATAATAATTTGTCATGTTTTTCTTTCTCTTTTTTTTACAGGTTAAATGAAAACGGACAAAAATTCTAAAAAAAATTCAGCACTTGTTACAGCAACACTTACATCCTTTCTGACTCCCTTCATGGGTTCTTCCATAAATATCGCCATTCCTGCAATCCGGGATACATTCAAGACTAACGCAATCATGAGTTCCGTGGAAACCGGGTCCTACGTCATTGCGTCAGGCGGGGGGACCATGCGTCTTGTTGGAATGATGACAAGCATGGGGGTTGCTGCACTCATATTCGCCCTGTATGTTGGGAGAGTTGAAATAACCTCTCAAAACCACCATTTTTTCTTGAAAGGCATGAAATCCGCTTTGATCATCTTTTTCATTCTCAGCTGTGGCGGCATGGCTGCTTCCCTTGTCAGCGGGACACTAAGGGGAGCAGGAGAGATTAACCCGTAATCCGGAGAAAAATGGACTTTACCCTATCAAAAGAACAGAAGGATATCGTAAGGGCTGCCAAGGAATTCGCCCTTGGTGAATTCCCGGACAGGGCACTTGAGTTCGACAGAGAAGAAACATTCGACCTTGAGCTCTGGAAGGAGGCCTGTAAGCTGGGCTTTGTCGGTGTATTCATAGATGAGGAATACGGGGGTGCCGGATACGGATTCCTTGAACACTGCCTCATCACCGAGGAATTCTGGGCGGTTGAACCGGGAATCGGTCAGGCGATTCTCTCTACCACGTTCGGGGCTGAACTCCTCCTTCTTTTCGGCAGTGAAGAGCAGAAGATGATGGTACTGCCGGGACTTGTATCGGGAGAGGCTGTCATCGCAACGGCAATCACGGAGCCTGATGCCGGATGCGACGTAACCGGGGCCGTAACTGCGGCTCAAAGGGATGGGGACGGCTGGATACTGAACGGATCCAAGATGTTTACAACCAACGGCAATCTGGCCGATTACATCATTGTTTTCTGCCTCACGGATCCGGACGGCAAAAACCGGCACAAGATGCACAGCTTTTTTCTCATTAACTCCGACAATCCGGGGTATGAATCCACCAAGATAAGAGGCAAGATGGGGATAAGGGCCTCGGACACGGCGGAGCTGGCATTTAAGGATTTGCGTATCGGCCCGGACAGGCTCATAGGCGGGGAGGGAGAGGGATTCAGCCGGTTGATGTCCTTTTTCAACAGGACGCGCCTTCATATCTGCGCTCAGGCGGTCGGACTTGCAAGGGCGGCCCTTGAAGAATCCGTTCGTCATGTCAAGTCCAGATGTCAGTTCGGGTCTCCTCTTTCATCCTACCAGGTCACTCAGTTCAAGATAGCGGAGATGGCCACCAGGATAAGGGCTGCGAAAAACCTTTACTATGAGGCCGCCTGGAAGGTTGACAGCGGCAAAGTAGACCCCGCACTCATCGCGATGGCCAAATGGTTTTCCGCTGAAATGGCGGTCGGCTGTGCCAATGAGGCATTGCAACTTCATGGAGGCTATGGGTATATAGATGAGTACAAGGTTCAGCGCCTCTACCGCGACGCCAAGATACTTGAGATCTACGAAGGCACAAAGGAGATGGAAAAGACAATTATATCAAGATCCATCCTGGGATAAAGACTGCGTACAACCAGGGAAAACAGATAACCCGAAAAGGAGGCATAATGGAAAAGGATCACACGATTGTTGAGCTGTCCCGTTTTGCAGTAGACTTTATAAAAGGCGCGGGTGATTCAGCCCTTTCCTTGTACGGCAAGGGCGACAAGGGCAAAAAGTTTGATGAAAATCTGGTAACCGAGGCGGAGCTTCTTCTTAACGACCGCTTTGAATCCGGATTGCATGAAAGATTCCCTGAGCATCAGATGTTTATGAACAATCAGGATGAAAGAGAATATTCGCATGAAGAAAACCGCTACCTCTGGGTTTTCGATGCCCTTGACGGGGTGGCCAATTTCCAGGCGGGTATCCCGATCTGGGGGATGTCCATTGCGGTGCTGGAAAACTTCTGGCCTGTCTACGGTCTGTTTTTCATGCCCGCCACCGGAGATCTTTTTCATGCACAGGCCGGCAAAAAGGCCCACTGGGGAGACGTTGAAATAGATCAGTCCGCTTTTAACGATATTAATAATGAAAGCCTGCTTTTTACCTATTCCAGATTTCATCAGCACTACCGCTGTTCCTTCCCCGGCAAGATCCGTGACCTGGGATGCACCGGGGCGCATCTGTGCTACGCGGCCACCGGCAGGGCGGAAGGCGCGATAATTGCCAATGAATCATATAAGGGCCTGGCAGCCGCGGGATTGATTATCGAGGCAGCCGGTCTCAAAATGCGCAAGATGGATGGAACCGGGATCTCGCTGAATGAATATCTCAACGGCGACAAGATAGACGGGCATCTGCTTGTATCGGCATCTGAGACATATCGGCAGATTCGACAGCATCTCATCGAGATAAGATAGATTATATGCGGAAACCAATCAGTGACCTTAATTTGACTTCAGTATAAACACACGACAGGAAAATTTTGAGGACCGGGGAAACAGAATTCAATAATCTTCATGCAATAGCGCCAAAAGGCACTTGACAAGATAACAATAATATCATAAGGCTAAATATAATAAATCAGTCTGGAATATGATTCACCGCCACGGGGACGCTTTTTTGAAATTAGCCTCGCCCGTGGTTTTTTTTACTCATTTAGACAATCAAGCAGGGAGTGGCACTCAGATGGAAAAGGTTCCTTTTACAAGGGAGGGTCTTGAAAAGCTGAAGCAGGAGCTTAAAGACCTTGTAAAGGTTGAAAGGCCCAATAACATCAAGGCGATAGAAGAAGCAAGGGCGCACGGGGATCTCAGTGAAAACGCGGAATACCATGCGGCAAAGGAAAGACAGGGTTTTATAGAGGGAAGGATGAACGAGCTTCAATCCGTAATAGGCAGGGCGGAGGTAATCGAGCCTGACGGATCAACCGGGGGCGGTGCGTTCTTCGGCCGTAAGATAGTTCTCCTGAACCTGCAGACCGATAAAGAGGTTTCCTACAGGCTGGTAGGCCCCTATGAGTCTGATCCGGAAAAGGGTAAGATATCCGTGACTTCCCCCCTGGGCAGGGCAATGCTGGGAAAAGAAGAGGGTGATGAGTTCACGGCAAAAACGCCTGCAGGGGTCTTGAGTTATGAAATCATAGAAATCAGCTAGAATCTTTTGGGGGTCAAATGCCGGTAAAGATATTCATTCACGGTCTTGAAAGCAGCAATAAGGGAACAAAGTCGGTATACTTCAACGAAAGGTATGCCGATATCATAGTTCCCACATTTACCGGCAATCTTCCTGAGAGGATGGATAAACTCAATTCTATTCTTTCGGATGCATCCGAGATAACGCTTGTGGGTTCAAGTTTCGGCGGACTCATGGCGACCCTGTTCGCGATGGAAAATGAGGATAAAATTTCCAGGATGGTGCTGCTTGCCCCGGCCCTTAACCTGATGGAGCACATACCTGAGAAAAACAGGACGATATCAGTACCTGCCTGGATTTTTCACGGCAGCCACGATGACGTCATACCCCTTGAAAAGGTACGGGAAGCGGCCCCCTTGATATTCAAGAATCTCACCTTTGAGGTGGTAGAAGACGACCACTTCCTCCACAACACATTCAAAAAAATAGACTGGGACGGTTTTCTTCTATAACAGGTACCGCCTCATCTTCGTCTGAGCCGACCGGCAAATATTTTCCGCTCTAAGGTTTGGACTTGTGAGCCCCCCTCTACCCTAAAACCGATCTGATCTTTTCAGCTATCTTTGAGCAGTGTATTCCGGTTATCTCCACATCCGGGCCCTCCACCATAACGCGGCACATATCCTGGGTCCCCGAATGCCTGACAAGCACCCTGCCGTGGTCCCCCAGGGTCTTTTCCACTTCACTTATTACCGCGGCGATCTCAGGTATTTTCAAGATATCCGGTCTGCTCTTTACCTCGACATTGATCAGTTTCTGGGGATAGATATGGATCATATTCTTGAGCCTGCTCAGCGGGCTTCCCTGAGAGATCACGGCCGAGGCAAGCTGAAGCGCCGAGATAATCCCGTCTCCCGTGGTGTGGTGATCAAGGAATATCATGTGCCCCGACTGTTCTCCACCCAGTACGGCCCCAAGACTTTTCATGTCCTCCATTACATATCGGTCCCCAACCTTTGAGGCATGAAATTTTATCCCCTTTTCCCTGCAAGCAAGCCTCAAACCCAGGTTACTCATTACCGTGCCTACCAGGACATCGTTTTTCAAAAGCCCCTGCGTCTTCAGATTCATGGCGCATATGAACATGCACTGATCACCCGATATCTCGTCTCCTTTTTCATCGACCGCTATGAGACGATCTCCGTCTCCGTCAAAGGCAAGCCCCATAAAGGCCCCGTCCTTCACCACTTCCCTTCCGAGCCCTTCGGTATGCTGTGAACCGCATCTCTCGTTTATATTGAGCCCGTCCGGTTCATCGTTGATGACCTTGACCTGCGCCCCCAATTGCCTGAACGCCTCAGGCGCCGTCCTGAAGGTGGCCCCGTTTGCCGTATCAAGGACTATCCTCACTCCTTTGAGGGAAAGCATGGGAAAGCCCCTCTTTACAAACTCTATGTATCTTTGCCCTGAATTTTCAACGGCCACAAGCGTCCCGATTTCCTCAGGCTCCGGAAGGCTGTCTGAGAACGAGCTGTTGAGGATGCCCTCTTCCATCTCTTTTTCTTCCTCGTCTGAAAGCTTGAAACCCTTTCCGGAAAAAATTTTTATGCCGTTATCATGGAAGGGATTGTGGGATGCCGAAATCATGACACCGGCGTCCGCGTTCATGTCCCTTGCGGCAAAAGCGACCCCCGGTGTAGGGAAAATGCCGGTCAGGCAGACATCCCCACCCATGGAAGTGATGCCGGATACAAGCGCCCCTTCCAGCATGTCCCCTGAGATCCTTGTATCTTTTGATACAACTATTACGGGTCTCCGGTTTTTCCTTTTCAGTATCCGCGTAAGCGCGGCGCCCACCTTAAAGGCCGTGGGCCCGTCCATGGGTGATTTATTGGCCTTCCCCCTTATTCCATCGGTGCCGAAGAGTTTACCCATTAAACGATCTCCTTGCCTGGACCGGAGTTTACAAATCAGGTTCTTCTCCCAATTAGTTGGGAGAAAGGGTCCAAGGGTTCCAGGATTCAAGGATTCAAGGGTTTTCTTTCCAGGGATTTGATCATCGCTTTGAGCATTGTCTCGACATCCCCGATTTCCCTCTTAATTCCTGAAGCCTTTGTTTTTTTATAACCCAAGTCACCTGATATCATGGCCTGGGTTTCCAATTCACAGACTGAACCATATGCAATATAGAGAAATCTCACACACCCTAAAGTCGTTTTCCTCTCATACCTCGAACCCTTGACCCCTCGAATCCTTCATTTAGATCAACACTTTTGGAGATGGTCCACAAATGATATCTCAAAAATATCTGATTTCTTTTTTTAAAGGAACATGCACAGCCGCGACTTCAATCGGATTCAGAATCTTACGGATGGGACATACCTGCCGGTTTTCATACATAAATCGCTTACGATCCGGTTGAGCCATTCAACGCCCGCTTTCACCTGCCCTGCGGAAAGACTTTGTACCGCGTCGATGTAATTGGAGGGGCCTTTTTCCATTTGTCTTTCAAAGGCCCCGCAAAATTCATCCTGAAGTTCCAGGATCAGCCCGTCCGGCGAATACTCTGTAAAAACCTCGCAAATGTCTTTGATATTATGATGAAGGTCCCTGAAAAGCGTCTCCGCCCTGCCGGTCTTTTTTTCAGGAATGGGGATCATTTTCACCATGGCCGAGAGCCTATTTGACCTCTCCTTTTTTGCCGTTACAAGGGTTTTCAGTGCGCCTTCAAACATGAGGCCCCCCAGTTCCTGAGCGGTGAAAAACGGTTTTCTGATGTTCATATACCATTTTTCAAGCGCAACAAGATTTGCAAGATAGATGATGTTGTTTTTAACAATCCTCGCCAGTCCCTGGTACTGCCCCGGCGAAAACTCGGTTACGATTCCCCTGTGAGGTTTTGTGACTATGAGCCTGTTTTCCTCAAGAAAATCCTTTCGAAGCATGCTGCCCGCAGCCACGACGTTTCCGAACCCGATCCTCGCCGGTCCTACCAGCCCCCCCTGCCCTCCGAGAAAGATCGGAGGCCGGTTCAGCATCACCCCCCCCGGGACATCGCCGATCAGGGAAGGGGTTGCCTTGTCTCCGTCAGGGGTAAAATTGAAATGTATGAACGAGCTTCCTACCTCGCTGTGGTCTTTTCTGCTTGTTCCACCTGCCATGAGACAGTCGCAGAAATTTACCAGGCTTCCCAGGGTTACAAAAGGGAAAAGGATGGTCTGCTTTAATCCCACGCAATGCGCCCCTCCTGCCTGTTCTTCGACAAGACATCCCTCCCTCACATGGGCGCCCGAGCCCATGTATGACCTTTCCAGGAACACCGAACCCTTGAAAAAACCTCCCCTTAGTTCAACCCCGGGACCCAGGCGGCAGTTTTCAATCGTTGCTGGGGCCTCATAACCTATCCTGGTATTTTCAGATATAACCGTGTCCTGGCCGAATATTCGGCATCCCGGGTAGATCGTGACACCTTTTGCCGAGATCTTTTTCACATCCACCTCGTCTCCCAAAAGGATGTTATCGGCACCTGGAATGTCGACGCCCTTTTTGATCAGCTCTTTGACCTTTTTCATCGAGCCATTGTTCATATGGATCTCCTTGTTCGGTCCGCGCATAATCCAATCGGGATTAAACCGCAGTGGCTTATATCTCCAGGACCTCTCCCGCCGCAGGAACGGCGACGTTCACTTCCGGGGCCTTTTCCCTGCACTGGTTTATGAACTCATCTGCCGTCTTTGCTATTATCGGAAAAGAGCCGTAGTGGATCGGGATCGCCGTCCCGGGCTTTATCATCCTGACCGCCTCGCCCGCCTGGTACGCGTCCATGGTGAACACGCCGCCTATCGGAAGGATCGCCACATCTATCGGATACAGTCTTGCGAACAGCTCCATATCGCCGAAAACGCTCGTGTCGCCTGCGTGATAGACCGTGGTTCCGTCCGATACCTTCACAATAGTACCGATCGCGCACGCCGTGTCAGACGAATGAAACGCGGGAGTCGCTATTACCTTGACCCAGTCAAGGGATACTCCTCCTCCCACCATGTAGCCGTGTCCGAAGTTTACAATCCGGTCTTCATTGAATCCCTCCTCCGCCATTTTCCTCATGGTCTGGACCGGACCTCCAAGAAGCGCGTCCGTATTTTCACAAATCGCTGCCGCAGAGGAGACATGGTCGAAGTGGTCGTGGCTTATCAGAACCAGATCGGCCCTCCTTATTTCATCTATATTCAAGGGGCAGGAGGGGTTTCCGTCATCCTTGGTCCAGGGGTCAAAGAGAATCACCTTGTCATCAGAGGTCACAAATTCGACAAATGCGTGGCCAAGCCATCTAATAGTACCGGACATGTCTTTTCTCCTTTTTAATATTCTTCGTCTTCATTCAAAAGGGCGGATGTGTTTCTGTCGCCCTCAAGGTTGCGCTCAAAAAGGTATTGAGAAATCTCTTCTTTCTTTTTACCTGTTTCAGCCTGCGCCAGGTTGCACTTTGCGCTCACCGATACGGGAGTTATCATTACCACCTCGCACGCCTTGAAACCTGCATGCCCTTTTTCAACAGGTTCAAAGCCCCGGCCTTTTTCATGCTTTTTCATCAGGGCGTTAAGGGCCGAAAGCTTATGATTGTCATCCCTTACAATGGCCGCGTTTCCCCTGATTATGACACTTTGATAAAACTGGGTCACCCTGCAGGCGGATGCTGACCGGTCAAAACCCGCATCCAGGTAGGAAAGGGGGATATCCACCTCAAAGCATACCCTGGAATCGAGACTTATGTTGTCGAGCTTTTCCCCGGCCTTTGCGCAGTGAAAATAGATTTTGCCCTCCATGTTCACAAAATTTACCGGAACAATGTATGGGAACCCGTCCTCTCCCCTGGTCGCAAGCCGCCCTATGTTTGAGCGTGACAGTATCTGTTCAATTTCAACCTGATCCGTTATCTCATATTTACGCTTTCTCAAACTTCTTTCCCCCTTTGACTGTCGGATCAGAATCCGCACAACCCCAGGTCCCCCCATTCATACTGGATAAGGGCCACAAGCGCGATGCCTGCGGTTTCCGAACGCAATACCCTTCGCCCCAGTGAAGCAGAGATGAAACCGGCCTCCCTTGCAAGGCATATCTCGTTTTCCGTAAACCCACCTTCAGGCCCCACAACACCTGTAAACCGGGTCTTATCAGGTGAAGACTTCAGAAGGGTCTTGAGGTTTACGGATCTTTCCTGTTCCCATAATATGCATTTGAATCCGTCTTCACTCCCGAACCGTTCCATCATATCTTCAAACGGCACAGGGGCATCAATAAGCGCGGGGCTTACCCTGTCGCTTTGAGCGGCCGAAGCGCGGGTTATCTCCATCCAGTGCCTCTTTTTTTCAGCCTTGTTCCTCGAATCAAGCCTTACCACCGTACGTTCGGCCGTAAACGGTATTATCGAGTCAACACCCAGCTCAGATGCCTTTTGAACCACCAGGTCCATTAGTCTCGGTTTGATAAGACACTGGCAAAGGGTAATCTCAACAGGGGATGGGGGAGGAGCGGGAAGCGGGGTTTCAAGCAGGACAGCCACCTCTTTTGAAGAGGCGGATTCTATCACGGCCTCAAAGCGCAGGCCTTTACCGTCGATCAGGATGATCCTTTCGCCCGGTCCCATCCTGAGAACACGTGAAATGTGTCTCGCCTCGGCTGATCTTATCCTTGCATGAGACCTGTTTTCCAGTATTTCTTCAACAATAAATCGCCGCATTTCACTTATCCACTTTCAGACGAAGCCGGAGGTTGATCAATTCGTAAAAAAACAAAATTCAGACGGCAAACGAAAAAGCTCCAAATGCAAGGCTTGCAAGTCTTGAGGAATGAGGCGTACACATAGTACGCCGCAATGACGAAAGATGAAGCATAATCCCGCGTGTCGCGGGATTGGACTTTTTACTAAGCCGTCAAGGTTGTCTTTCCCTGATAAGGCATACCCATTCCTGATCATAAAGGTTCTGTGCTTTGACGAGGTTGTAATCACCGCACAGACCTTCAACTGTTGCCTCCTGCTCCCTCAGGACCCCGGAGAGGATTATACTCCCGCCCGGCGCCGTCACACGATGAAGATAATGGAACATCCTTTCTATTTCACTCAGTATCAGGTTGGCCGCGACCACAGAGTATTTTTTCCTGATGTCATATAAGGAATCCGATGAAAGCGCAATTGACCCGGCGACATCATTGAGCCCGATATTTCTTTCAGCCCATCTGAGCGCTTCAGGGTCTATGTCGATGGCCTTTACGGCGGACGCCCCCAGCATGGCACCGTAGATCGCAAGTATCCCGCTTCCCGTGCCCACATCCAGCATGTTCCACCCCTCCTTCCTGCGGACCAACTCCATCGCGCGAAGGCACATGCTTGTGGTTGAATGCTGGCCCGTGCCGAAGGCCGGGCCCGGGTCCATCCGTATTATCCTCTTTTTATAGTTGTCAGGCACCTGTTCCCAGGCCGGCAGGATCAAAAGCTCAGGAGTAACCTCCTTTGGTTTGAAGAACCTTTTCCAGTTGCTGTTCCAGTCCTGATCTTGGATCCTGCCGATTTCAAGGATCGGCCTGCTTATGTCCGGAAAGATGACGGATAATTCAGACAGAAAAAACTCAATACGCCGCCTTATATCCTCCTGATCAGCCGGAAGAGGGATGTAGGCAAAAAGACGCTTTTCCTCGAGATTTTCCGAGGCGATTCCGCTTGAGCCCAGTTCAAATAAAAAGGCACTCAGGGGCTCGAGTATCGTCGGCTCCGCCTCAATCGATATCTCGAGCCATCCCGGGTGCTCTGTTTCGGAGTTTGTCAAAGCCTTTTCCCCAGAACAGGTTATATGGTTACCCGCCGGATCAGTTGAAATAATAGGTTTTCACTTGAATCGGACCCGTAAGGCCTCTATGCCTTCTTAAACACGTAATTGAGCTGTCCGTTCGAAAGGGTGTTTGCCTCCGTCGTCATATCCATTCCCACATGCAGATCTTCATCCTTGAGCCCGTCGGCTATCCTGCCGAACACCTTGAAGTCGCCGTAGTCGAGAAGGGCGATACAGTAAGGCAGGTCGTCGCCGAATCCCACCGGCGCGAATTCAAGCTTGCTGTAACTCAAAAGCCTGCCCGTACCCGAGACCTCGGTCCATTCCATATCGCTTGCCAGGCACTTGTAACAGTCCGCCCTGGGCGGAAAAAAGGTCAGCCCGCACCCCTTGCATCTTGTTGCCATTACCTTACCATTTTCAAGGTGGTCGATAAAGTCATTTACCTTTGTAATGGAAGTAAAGCTTACCGTACCAAATTTCTTGAACCTTTCGTCCATTTCCCTTTTCTTGCCCATTTCGCTACCTCCCCAGGATAGTGACATTACCGTAGAGACCGACACCGCCGATATTGTGTACCAGTCCGATCTCGGGATCCTTGACCTGCATCTCACCAGCCTCGCCTCTCAACTGGAGCACTATCGTCCTGATCTGAGATCCCCCTGTCGCCCCGATAGGGTGGCCTTTTGACAGCAGCCCCCCGTCGACATTAACCGGTATGCTCCCTTCCCTGTAGGTCTCTTTGGCCTTGATAAGTTCCTTTCCCTCCCCCGGGGCTGCAAAGCCCAGGTTTTCATAGGCCATCATCTCCGCTATGGTGAAACAGTCATGCACCTCGGCGACATCGATATCTTTCGGTCCCACCCCGGCCATCCTGTAGGCCACATCGGATGCCTGCTGCGCCACGGTAAGACCGGTAAAAAGATCCCTTCCGGCCATATTGACCGCCGCTGATGCAGCCCCTACTCCCATTATCCACACAGGCTTTTTTGAAAGAGACCTGGCCTTTTCCTCGCTGGCGACTATGACGCATGAGCTTCCATCGGCGTTGGCGCAGCAGTCGCCGACCCTCAGAGGGCTTGACACGGGATTGGACATGGGGCTTTCAGGGTTTGAAAACATCTCGAAATCGACCGGCTTGCGGTAGACCGCCTTTTCATTTATCTGACCGTAAGTTGCGGCCTTCACCCTTATAAGTGCCAGGTCATCCGGAGTGGTGCCGTATCTGTCCATGTGCGCCCTGGCATACATCGCGTAATAGGCGGGCATCATGGTGCCGAAGGGGCTTTCCCATTGGATGTCCGCGCCCCGGCCCATTCTTTCCTGTGATTCGGCGGACGATATCTCCGACATCTTCTGAAATCCGAGCACGGCCACTATGTCGTGAAGACCGGCGCTCACCATGGAATAGGCCATTTTAAGGCCGGTACTGCTCGATGAGCAGAGGGTTTCAAGGTAAAAGGTGGGCTGAGGTACCAGCCCGAGATACTCGGCAAATACCCCCGCAGGAGACCTCTGCTTGTCATATTCGGGGGCGGAACAGATTATGGAGGCATCGATCTGCTCCGTGGACAGCTGGGCGTCCTCCATCGCCTCCTTAAAACCTTCAAAGGCGAGTTCTCTGATTGAGCCGGGATAGCCTCGAACAAATGCACTCTGACCAACTCCGATAATAGCGACCTTTCCCATATGTGACCTCCCATCACGTTGTCGGTTTAAAAAAAGTGATTGCATCGCTTCCGGCCGGCAGGCACAATTCTACGGAGATAACCCTCTTAACGGGTATCACGGCCAAAAGCCGAACATCTGCCAAAGATCTTTCATGAATGGTGAAAGAGTATAGAAAAAGGGAATTATATGGTCAAGAAAAATCAAATTATATACATCTTAATTAAATTAAGGTAAAATATTATAATTATAGCAGCCCGTATACTGTCCGACCTGCAATATGGTTGAAACATGCATTCATAATCTGTTCCGCCCCGTCATATATTTATACTGGACAGTCAAGGTGGTATTTTTATATTTATTATTCTTGAATTTCTTGATATTAGAACAAGTCTTTAGCCCAGACCGAGCCTGAAAATTTCGAACACTCTAAATTGAGGCCGTATGGCTGGAAATTTCAAGGCGCAAAAAAATATCGGGTGTGGGTGTGTTAGAAGAAAGGGGAAAGACATGGGTTCAAAAGACAAAGCAGCGAGACTTGCCCAGAAGACCTACTGGGAAGAAAAACTTGAACAACGCATCTCTTTATTAAAAGAACAGGGGATCGAATCGGATAAGATAAAAAAAGATTCCGCGGTAAAAAAGATAAGGGCCGAATTAAGAGATGTGAAAGCAAGGATAAAGGCTATTTCCGCCAAAGAGGAAAAAGCGGCTGAGATGGCAAAGACAAAGGCCGAAAAACTGGCCGCGCCCAAAAAGGAAAAAAAGAGCAAAAAGGCCGCTGAAGAGGAAGCCCAGGCAAGTAAGAGGCAGCAGAAAAAGCAGAAGAAAAAAGAGGGCAAGAAAAAGGAGTAGCCCCGGCTCATGCCGGGGGTAGGATTTCCGAAGCAGGCAGAGAAGGCAAACGTGATGATATTTTTCAGCCGGGCGGCTTATTTCCCTTAAGCGCCGTTGCTATGATATCTTTGGCCTCTTCCTGTATCAGTTTCAGGTGTTCTTCCCCCTTGAAACTCTCTGAATATATCTTGTAGATGTCTTCCGTGCCGGAAGGCCTTGCGGCAAACCAGCCGTTCTCCGTGACCACCTTAAGGCCCCCTATGGGAGAGTTATTCCCGGGGGCCTTTGACAGTTTGGCGATTATTTTTTCACCTGCGAGCTCGCAGGCGGCCACATCATCGGGTGAGAGGCACTGAAGGAGTTCCTTTTCCTCCCGGTCTGCGGGCGCGTCCATCCTCTCATAAATGGGTGAGCCGAACCTTTCTTCAAGGTGCCGGTAATGCTCGGACGGATCTCTGCCGGTCCTGGCGGTAATTTCAGCCGCAAGAAGCGCCATTATAAAACCGTCTTTATCGCTCGTCCAGACAGTGCCATCTTTTCGAAGAAAGGTCGCGCCTGCGCTTTCCTCCCCACCGAATGCGCACGTTCCGCCAAGAAGCCCCTCAACAAACCATTTGAATCCCACAGGCGTCTCAAAGAGCCTTTTACCCAGCCCGGAGGCTATCCTGTCTATCATTGAACTGCTCACCAGGGTCTTGCCGATCGCGGCGTCCTCCGGCCAGCCTTTTCTTTCCTGAAACAGGTACCACACGGCAACCGACAGGAAATGATTCGGGTTCATCAACCCGCCGCTTCCGGTGACTATACCGTGGCGGTCAAAATCGGGATCATTTCCAAAGGCGATGTCATAGCTGTCTTTAAGCTTGATCAGGCCCGCCATGGCGTAGGCGGAAGAGCAGTCCATCCTGATCTTCCCGTCCCTGTCAAGGGTCATGAACCTGAAAGCAGGGTCATATACCCTGTTTACGACATCCATGTTCAACCCGTAGTGATCGGCCAGAGGTTCCCAATAGTCCATGCCTGAGCCGCCCATGGCATCCGCGCATATCCTGACGCCGGAAGAGCGGATCACGTCCATGTCAAGGATGTTTTCCAGATCTCTTACAAAGGGCGTGACAAAGTCATACGGGTGTGTGGTCGAGGCCTTTATCGCCCTTTCATAGGGTATCCTTTTTACCTCCCGGTTTTTGTTTTTGAGTATCCTGTTTGCCGCATCCGCGATCCAGCCCGTAATGGCTGTGTCGGCAGGCCCGCCCGCAGGCGGGTTGTATTTGAAGCCGCCGCTTTCAGGCGGGTTGTGCGAAGGGGTCACGACTATGCCGTCGGCTATCCCTGAGCCCCCTTCCCTGTTATGGCTTAAAATGGCATGCGATATGACGGGGGTGGGTGTGAAGCCTGCGTCCTCATGGATCATGACGTCAATACCGTGTGCCGCGAGCACCTCAAGGGCCGTGGAGTGGGCGGGCTCTGAAAGGGCATGGGTGTCCATACCCAGAAAAAGAGGCCCTTTTATCCCTTCTTTTTCCCTGTAAAGGCAGAGAGCTTCGGTTATAGCAAGTATGTGATCTTCATTGAAACTGCAGAGACAAGAAGAACCCCTGTGGCCCGATGTGCCGAAGGCCACCCTGTGAGCAGGCTCCGTCACATCAGGATGCCTCAGATAGTAATCCGTCAAAAGCTTCGGGATGTTTATCCAAAGTGATTGAGGCACAGGCTTTCCAGCCAGGGGATGAATCATTTACCGCCGCCTCCTTTAACCGCTGCCTGCCGCACAGGCAACATTTATTTCATTACCCTATTTTTTTCCGTAGACTCCCGCATGAACCCTGTCATAGAGCAGGTCTTCCTTTTTTTTGCCGGGTTTTGTCTCATCAGGGTAGCCTGCCGCGACAAAGCACTCCACCTCAAGGTTATCAGGGATATCAAGAAGTCTCTTTACATAATCGCCCGCCTTTGAGCCTGATTCATGCATGCGCTCCCTTATCTGTATCCAGCAGCTTCCAAGGCCGATCGACTCGGCCGCAAGCTGGATGAAAATGGCCGCGATAGAGGCATCTTCCACCCACACGTCCGATTTTGCAGGGTCCGCGCAGACCACTATGCCGAGGGGCGCGTTTTTAAGAAACGAGGCACCATGGGCCTTTGAAGTGGAAAGCTTTTCAAGCATCCCTTTATCGTCAACCACTATGAATTCCCAGGGGGTGCGCCCCATGGAAGAGGGCGCAAAAAGGGCCGCCTCGATCAGGGCCGCAACCTTGTCCTGCTCCACCGCCCTGTCCTTGTATCTCCTTATGCTCCTTCTTTTTTCAATAAGAGAATCAAACATCTTCTTCCTCCTTATCTTACGGTAATTTTGAGCCGCAAGGCCGCTCGCCTTACAGGCCGTCTATATCGATTATACCACCGGTGCAGGTCACCTCAACCCCCTTTTTTCTCAAGGCGCGTATAAAAGGGGTCATGCCGATCGAATCCCCCAGAAAATGCCCTGTTAGAATAAGGTTTCCTTCATTTTCCTTTTTAAGCTTTTCAAGCTGGTCAAATTCGCCGTGAAGCATGATGACCGTCTCAAATCCGTTTTGCCAGTAACACTCAATTATCTCAGGATGAGGTGCTGAAAGGGCCCCGTGGACAAACACTGTCCGTGCCGCCCTCGTTTCCGGATCACCCATGAATATAACAGGAGTTATGGCGTAATCATTGACCGCCTTTACCGCCTCGGGCAGTTCCTTTATCAGGGTAAGGACCTGAGCCAGGGTGAAATCGGGATTATCTTTTATGGCCGCATCGATTTTTGCCTGAAGTATCCTTCTTCCAGCCTCATCAAATGCGTTATGCATGTTCATGAAGGGAAGACCCATGAGCCTTGCCGCATCAACTTCAAGCACGGTCTGATTGGGAGATTCCCTGTAAAGCATCCGCTCCCGCTTGTTTCTTATTCTCCCGACCGCACGCTCAAGGCTGTCTCCAAGGGTTTCAAGGGCCTTTTCCTTTTCTATCCCGTGCATCTCAATGAGATCAAGATGCCTTGCGTAGACCTCGCCCTGCTCTATCAGGGCGCCGCACGGGTGATGACACAGCACACAGTCAAAGCCCATCTCCTTTGCCATGTGAAGGAGACCCACATTTGCGTCCATGGTAAAAAGAAGCTTCTTGATCCCTGTGCCCGGCACATGAACTCCAGAATCCCTGGGGGTCTCCGGCTCACCTATCAGATCAAGGGCAAGCCGCATTATCTCATCCGTGCTGAAACCTTCCATTCAAGACATCCTCCTTTTTTTTAAATTAAGGACACATACCTTCTCAAGGTAAACCGTAAGTTCACGACCATCAATTCCGTATTTGATTTGCTATTCCATGTCTTTTCCCTATGTTTTTGCCTGAACAGCTTCTTTCAGAGATTTCTGCAACGCCCGACCATTTTCAGTAAGCCGGTATTTCTGAAGCCTGCTTTTCGGCTTGTCCGGCAGGGTCATTTCCACTAACCCGGCCTCTATCGCCGGCAAAAGGTACGCCTTAAGGAAATTCTCAGAGTGTTTCAACGCTAAAAGCTCCTGAAGTTTACGTCGGGATTTCTCTCCTGATATAGTTTCAATAAGACGTTTGACTTCCGCGGTGACTTCCGCCCTCTCCTTCAAGGCTTCTGCGAAAACCGGATGAAGGGGAAATTCAACGAGGAAAAAGGTCGGATCACCGGAAACCGCTGGTGGCAATGGAATCCGGCAGGGCCCGCACCTCACCGTTCAGCAATTTCTGCATGAAGCCACGCTTTTGCGTTTCAAGTAACGACCCATACCTTAGCAAAAATGAGGTGCATTTTAAACAGATAAGAAAATCGCCTCTGCCCTCCACCGCCTTTATCAAGGATCAGGATATCGACAACGCCCTGAACTTATCGGGGCTAATGGGTATCCAATAATTTCTCCCTGCTCAATCCATCTATCAGAGATCAAGATACTCGTGTATTCCGAGGTATTCCGTCCACCTTTTGTAGTGTGGCGACGCTGGATAATTGATTCAGGCATCGGTAATGTTCTGCAAAAACAATTGCAGGAGGTACTGATGCCGACTGACAGGATAGATATTACGAGGAACGTTTACCATTCATTACTGGTGATCTGCCACCGGTTCTCCTCCCAGACCATATTGAATATATTTTCATAGTCCCGGGTTTTCTTCCTCACAATCACCTCAGCTTTGGCTCTGGTGCCGTCAAGCTTAATTATTTTGGGATTTACCATTTTGAAAGGACCAAATTTTTTCATACGGCCGGGTAGTTTTTTGGCATATTCATCCCAGGAATAGTATTTGACATTACCAGGCTTACCAAGTTTGAGCTTGAGATCTTTATGAAAAAACTTCATATAACCATCCGAATCCTGGGCATTCCAGGAAGCTTCCATATCCTTAAATAGTTCGAAGACACTAGTTTCGCCAGGGCTATCACCAGCCTTAACAGAGTCAGCCGAAAAACAGATAATGGATAAAATCAAAAGACAGATTCTGATGTGCATAGATCCTACTTGGGTAATAATTTAGGTTTGGCACACTATAAATTACGCCTTATTCTCTGTCAAATATCACGTTTCCATCTATTTTATCATCGGTTAGCTACAGTGTTTCTGAACACACATGATTGGAAGTAGAAATGTTGGGAGATAATTCAACTTAAAAATACTTACCCTATCCAAATATTCCGATCAGCCATAAAAACCAACAATGCCAAAGGCAATCACAAGAGGGTACCGGGGCGATTTAATCCCCGCCTGATCATATTGCATTATGTGTTCCTTATCCTTTCTGCTCCCGGTCAAAGACCTGTTTGTCATTCCTGATGTAAAAATCGACTGTCTGTCTGTTTTATCAACCATATCAATCCCTGATGGACTGAGTTCTCCTTTTTTCATGGCCTCAATTTTCAAGAAAACCCCTTTCCAGCGCTCCGCACCTTCTCAGAAGGTTTTATATGCCTTCCCTGTTAAGCCTCTAAATAAATGCTTTGACATAGACAACCGAGACCTTTTATTAGAAACAACAGGAGTTGTATCCGGCAAAAGAAAGTCCTTGGCCATAAACTGTAAGAGGAATAATTCAGGAGACATACGCATGAGCAGAGAAAAAATCATTTTCAAGCCGATCGGCATAATCCATTCTCCGCACAAGGAACTTTCCGACATTCCGATACAGCCGGTCTTTGCAAAAGACATCGAAGGCACTGTTGTCATAGACCAAAAGTTTGCCGAAGGGTTAATGGACCTTAATGAATTTTCCCATATTCACCTGTTCTATTTTTTCCATAAATCTCAGAAGACATGTCTGCGTGTAAAACCGTATCTTTCGGAACAGGAGCACGGCATTTTCGCTACACGCGCCCCGCACCGGCCCAATAAGCTTGGAATGAGTCTGGTCCGCCTGACAGAGATCCAAGGCAATATCCTCCATATAAAAGGTATTGATATAGTGGACGGGACGCCCTTAATCGATATAAAGCCCTATATACAGAGGTTTGATTCAAGGAAGGATGCCCAATCAGGATGGCAGGATGCTGTTTCTGATGACACGGCATCTGTCCGTGGATTAAGAAATTACAAGAAATAACAAAATATCTGACAAGACACTGCACGGGACGAGGATTCCGCTGTGCTCCATCCCTGACGGTCGGCCTTACCGTTATGATAGAAAAAGAGGAAATGACTCGATTCAAGAATACTGCCGATTCAGATCCTTATTGAAGGGCCCCTTGACTCACCCACTCCTATACGTGTATAATACGTATAGTCTTTCGTGGAGGTGTTTAAGATGCAAAAAAAACTTACTGTTACCGTAGATGAAGAAGTTTATGAAGGATTACGGAAGGTTATCGGCCCTAGAAAAATTAGCAGGTTTATCGAAGACTTAGTCCGGCCTCATGTGACTAAAAAAGATATATATGCCGCCTATAAAGAGATGGCTGATGATGAAGTCAGGGAATCCGAAGCGCTCGAATGGACTGAAGCCACTTTTGGAGATATCAATCATGAAGAGGGGTGAAGTCTGGTGGGTAAATTTCGAACCTTCCATTGGGGGTGAAATCCGCAAAAAACGACCTGCCGTTATTGTCAGTAACGATGCTGCAAATCAATTCCTTAACAGAGTCCAGGTTATCCCCCTGACAAGTAGTGTCGATAAACTTTATCCCAGTGAGGCATATATTACACTTCGAGGGAAGAAGGCCAAAGCTATGGCTGATCAGCTTACTACGGTCAGCAAAAAGCGGCTTATTAATCAAGCGGGAACGATCTCAAATACTGAACTGGAGGGGCTAAAGCGGGCTATTTCAATGCAGCTTGACCTCTGAGGAAGAACATCTGCTTTCACGAGGTCGATTGTAAATCCAGGCCTGCTGAGCTACCTTGAATATTTGGGCCCAGCCACTATACCTATCTGGTATGACTTATAAAAATGCAAAAAAGGGTCGCCAAATGGGTCTATATGGCCATTTTCAGACCCAGGAGAAACATGAAAAAAAGATGCAAATGGTGCGGGATCGATCCTCTTTATGTTGCTTACCACGACGAAGAATGGGGCGTTCCCGTGCATGACGATAGACGCCTTTTTGAAATGCTGATTCTGGAAGGCGCACAGGCCGGTCTGAGCTGGCTTACTATTCTGAAGAAAAGAGAGAACTACCGGAAAGCTTTTCACGATTTTGACTATAAAAGAATTGCTTCCTACACACCCCGGAACGTCAGCCGCCTGCTCGGTGATGCCGGTATCGTACGCAACCGCCTGAAAGTGGAATCAACGATAAAGAACGCCCGTGCGACATTGTTAATCATAGAGAAATTCGGATCTCTGGATTCATTTATCTGGCGTTACGTTGATGGAATCCCCATTCAGAACAAGAGGAAAGCCGTAGCAGAAATCCCCCCGAATACAGCGCTATCGGACGCCATGAGCAGGGATTTGAAGAAGCGAGGTTTCAATTTTGTTGGTTCAACCATTTGCTATGCATTCATGCAAGCGGTCGGCATGGTGAACGACCACACAACCGATTGTTTCCGATACAGGCAGATCGTAAAGATCGCCCAAAAAGGCAATTTCGGCGTAGACTGTTAACCGTGCCGCTGATTAAATCGTTATGTTTGAAGAAGTAATAAAAGATTATGGTATCTATAACTCATCAAAGAGGGGGTGAAAATGAAAACCTTTTCAGATAAGGTGTATGATCTTTTAAGGAAGGTGCCTGAAGGACGTGTGACGACCTATAAAGAAATTGCCCATGCCGTGGGAACCAAAGCATATCGGGGGGTCGGTCAGGCCATGAAAAGAAATCCCTATGCCCCCGAGGTTCCCTGACACCGGGTTGTTGCCTCATCCGGTCGGATTGGGGGATTTAAGGGGAAGACAGCAGGAGCCGCTATACAGAAAAAAACAAGAATGCTTGAAGACGAGGGGATCGAGTTCCATGAAGGAAAAATAAGGAATTTTGATAAGATTATTTTTCGTTTCTCATAGTCAATGGTCTCATTGACCGAGATGGAATCGGACCACGATAACACCTTGAAATAAAATAGAAACAAATGTAAAAAAAGTTGAAAAATTGTTTTCTACCGCCATTTTTGGTACCGAAAAGGGCATTATACGTTGCTGTTTATGGCAAGAGCAAAAAGGCATTTTAAGTGATTTTAAAATCACTTTTGACCAAAGACGCAGTCGGCAGAATGAACTTCCCCCTAAAAAATATTTTTAATCAGAAAGGGGTAGCATGAACAGGGAAGATACAACTGGTCCCGATAAGGACCGCTTTGATATCACTGGTTTCAGATCAACCATGAAAGCGGTCGTCACAACCGGAAACGGCGGTTATGAAAAACTCAGCTACCGGGATGTTCCGATCCCGCAACTTGCCTCCGATGAAGTCCTTTTGCAGGTCCTTGCCGCCGGAGTAAACAATACCGAAATCAATACCCGCCTCGGCTGGTACTCTTCCAGGGTCACGACGAGCACCAAAGCGCTCACGACCGGCGAAAAAGAAAAACAAGAGGCAAAGACACAGGGGGATGGCGGCTGGAATGAGGCGACACCATTTCCATTCATTCAGGGCACGGATTGCTGCGGCCGGGTGGTTGCCGTTGCACCGGGGGTCGATGAAAGCCTTATGGGCTCGCGTGTACTGGTTCGGTCCTGTATGCGCGGATCAGGATGGGATTCGTTGGAAAACATCTGGATGGCCTCTGATTTTGACGGTGCGTTTGCTCAGTTTGTAAAAGTACCTGCTGGCGAGGTTTTTCCTGTGGACTGTGAGTGGAGCGACGCCGAGCTTGGCACCATACCGTGCGCTTATGGTACGGCTGAAAATATGGTCCACCGGGCAAAGGTGGCAAAAGGTGAACATGTGTTGATCGCAGGAGCTTCGGGCGGGGTAGGGTCCGCGGCCGTGCAGCTGGCAAAGCGCCGGGGGGCATATGTAACGGCTATCGCAGGAAAAGCAAAGCTTGAAAAAGTGCGGGAAGTGGGTGCAGATCAGGTCATTGCCCGTGGCGATGACATTGTGGAGAGTCTGGGGAAAAAATCCGTGAATGTCGTCGTTGACAACGTTGCAGGACCTGGCTTTGGAGGGATGCTCAAGGTAATGAAAAGAGGCGGGCGGTTTGTATCCTCGGGCGCGATTGCCGGACCGATTGTGGAGCTCGATATGCGCGATTTTTATTTAAAGGATTTGACGCTGATCGGATGTACTGCATGGGATGAGCCTGTTTTCCCGAACCTTGTTTCCTATATCGAAAAAGGTGAGATCATGCCCCTTCTGGCTAAAACTTTTCCACTCAAAAATATTGTTGAGGCACAACGTGAATTCACAGATAAAAGGCATGTGGGTAAATTTGTTTTGATTCCACCACCAATCGATGATGTAAAGCAATATTTGCGCTAACTCAATTAAGTTTGAATTCGCTCCTGAGTGATATTTCAAAAGTACTATTGCCTTTTTTAGCCGCCTGAAATCGATTTCACATAATGATTGAAATCAGCTGAACCAGACCCATCAATTATTATCCTACTCAAAAGTTTGTATTAGCCCCCCAAATTTTTCGATACCATACATTATCATAAGACGGGCGCTTCCGGCAATCCGATCATAGGGCTTAGGTCATGTATCTCAGGTTGAATAAAACTAGTTTTTTTGAATGATCTTATAAGCCATGCTCCGGAAGGAGCATGGCGTTTCAGTTCCAGGCAAACTCCCGGAGACGCTTGCGGGCGGCGGATCAGGGTAACGGACAAGAGACAGCGCCTATTTTTGCCCGCCGAAAATGTCTATAAGCGAAACGGCATAATCCCCTTGCTGATTAATGATCGAGATGCCGTCAAACGCCCCCTTGATACTCCTGTCTATGGTATTCATGATCTCTTTTCCATCAACAGAGACAACGATATTTCCATCACTGTTACGCTCCCATCTTATGCGATGGGACCGGCCGTCATTAAGCAGGGAGGCCGATTCATAGACATCGATGATGGAAGTTCTCCTGTAGCTTTGACGGGCCAGTTCAAACCTGGGCCTTTGACCGCCGTAATAGACGAGCCTGTAGCCCTTGTCCCTTCGCTTGCCTTTATAGGGACCGACCTCAAACACAGCGTCATCTCCGCTTGAAATAACTGCTAATTGGATGTCCATGCAAAAGGAGTTGGTGATATTTGACCTCGCGTAGAGTTCCGCCTTCACAGGCCGACTCTGAGGGCTGGATTCCGTCCCTTTCTCCTTCAGTAGTTCACCCAGGATACTCTTTACTATCATCGTACCTGTATCCTCATCTTGCCGGGACAATGACCCGTCTCTTTCTTGCTCAGCTGCTCTGACCCGAGTTATCAGCCTGCTCTCGGAATCCACCCTGAAATCCCCTGACACGATATTCCAGGCCGGGTTTCCGGTCAGGTTGCCGTCCTTGAAATCGTCATGAAAAAGCAGTTCAGGCCATGGCCAGTCATATTGATTTATCAGCTCGCGCAGTAGCGCCAGGAAATCGCTGTCAGCACTGTTTTGATCTTCGCCCCTTTTGACGATCTTTTTCAGCTGTCCAATAAATTCCAGAGTCTGCTCCTCAAGGGGTCCTTTCATTCCCTGGGAGCCACCGGGTGCTGATGAACTAGATAAATCTTCTTCGGGAGGATTTATTTGAGCGACCCTCATCTCTCCTTTTTCTCTTATGTGCGTTAAAAGGCCCTGAGAAGGTTCTCCGTCAACCGTCAGCGCTGCCTGCTTCTGGTAGGTGCGTATGGCCTGTCTGGTACCTTCTCCCATCATTCCGTCCGCCGGGCCAGGCTCATACCCTAATTCCCCAAGCCGCTCCTGTATCTCACGGACAAGATCTTTCCCCGTAAGCTCAGCCGGATAGGGCATCGTGGTACTCTCCTCCGGGCTTTCCTCGGCCTTCCACTGCCGGGCAAGTCTCTGTGCCTCGGCAATCTGCTGCGGCGTCATGGCCTTTACGATCTTATCGCGTGATTCCATTGCACGTTCATTACCCTGAGAGGCTGAAAGGTTGAACCACATATGGGCCTTTATATAGTCTTGAAGCACGCCCTTTCCTGAAGCATACATGTAACCGAGCATGAACTGGGCATCCGGGTTTCCCTGATCGGCCACGGTTTTGAATTCTTTCAGGGCGGTAACATAGTCCTTTTTTGTGTATGCATCTATCCCGGTACTAAAGTCGGCATATGCATTCGCGCTAAAGGCGATCAAGACTGAAAGAATAATAATATGTCGTATCATCGAGTTCCTCCCTTGTCTTAAAAATATCGCACGCATCATTGTAAAACAGGATAAAATAAGTATTCAGTTAAACCTGCATCAGCACCTTATCCGCCTTGAGCCCTTTTAAATCAGGCTGAGCGGCAAAAACAACCGGGGCGGATAATAATACCGACAGGAGTAGCGCTGAAAAAACATTAATAATCTTCATTTACATGACGGCATCTCCATAACCATATTTTTGCACCAAAACATTTTTTGTTAAAAAAGAATAGCAATATTAGATCAAATTTACAACGCCTTAATCAGGTTGAAGCTTTCTTGGAAATAGTTGTAAACAGCCTCCTTTACGCTCCCAGTCGAGTGGGCAAGACTACCCTGCCAAGACAATTGACCGCATACCATGTCGTTTTGAATTGTTTTGATCTCTCAAGCCCGGATCCAGGTCCCTGTCTAGGAACACATCGCCGAAATCGAGACTTTGACACAGGGCCTGCCGGCTGTAAAGGACCAAAGGCTTTGACAGGCCAGGCTTTTATGTTTAAGCTCAGTTTATTCAAATATATAGCACCAAGGGCCTAAAATCCGGCCGTTAAAAAGAGGAGGGAAAGATGCATGGATATATCAACCATCTATGAAAAATTCGACCGTATAGGCTGTCTCACCTTTGCCACCATTGACCAGGGCATCCCCCAGACACGCATTGCGCACCTGATCGCCTGCGATCATGAAGGCTTGTATTTTCAAACCATGATCACCAAGCCCTTTTATGCCCAGATTAAAGACACGGGCAAGGTGTCCGTCTGCGGTATGTTTCCTGAGACCTCGGTCAGTCATGATGAGCATGGGATGTCTTATTTTAAGCCCGGCTATACCATACGCGCAGCAGGTGATGTCAGGGAGATTCCTTTTGACATCCTCAGGGAAAAGGCCACGGCAAATGAGAAGTTTATGCCTGCCGTAAAAGACATTGAAAGGTATCCCGCCATGACCACCTTCTGCATATTCAGGGCATGGGGCGAGGTATATGATTTTGACTTTGAAATGGAGCAACGTTCGCACAAGTTGTTAAGGAGCCCATTTTCATTCGGCGGGATAGAGCCCCCCTTCAGAGGGATGCACATAACAGAGGAGTGCATACTGTGCGGGGAGTGCATGGAAAGCTGTTCCTTTAAGGCGATCTACAAGCAGGATGAAAGGTTCCTGATAGACCACGAAAAATGCGATGTATGCGGCGACTGCTACACCGTCTGCCCTGCCGATGCGGTTGAAATAGTTATTGATGCCCCCCCTTCACGACCGGCACCCCTGCAGTGTTGACGAAGCGTTCCATATTAAAACACAATCCGCTCCTTTTATGACTTAAAAAGCACAAAAAAACCTGAAATAAGCTCAGTATAAGCAGTTTAAGAGAGGAGATTGGGCGTGGTAAACTCCCCGGCATCTTTCTGACCAAAATGAAGCCTACTTCATAATGGTCTTGGCTTTTTTGAAGTTCTATTCATAATAGCCATATGGAACGGTATCTGGAAAAATTTATCCTGAAAGACCTGAAGGAAAAAATCGTCCTCCTTTCCGGTCCGAGGCAAGTGGGGAAAACTACCCTGTCAAGGCAGTTGACCGCTTCCCATGTCTGTTTGAATTACGATGCTTCGCCTGACCGGCGTATCATTCATGCGCGGGAATGGGATAGAGATGCTGAAATGGTGATCTTTGATGAACTCGATAAAATGAGGAAATGGAAATCATGGGTCAAGGGTATTTATGATACCGAGGGCATTTCTCCCTCCTTGCTTGTTACAGGATCGGCAAGACTCGATACCTATAGAAAAGGAGGGAAATCTCTGGCCGGACGCTTTTTCTATTACCGCCTGCACCCATTGACGGTTAAAAAGATCTGTGCATGCCTTGGTGAGAAATCTGAGACGGCACTGGACAAGATCATAAAACTAGGTGGATTTCCGGAACCATATTTAAAAGATAGTGAAACGTTTGCAAAGCGGTCTCTTAGAATTCATGATGAGAATTTTTCTTCCTCATTGTTCCGGTTTCGTGACAAATTGAGGAATACAAAACCTTTTCAGATCGTATACAGGCTGAAACGGAATAAGTCCAGGGATGGGGTAAGAATGCTGCCCGCTCACCGATTCTTAAGAGACTTTGAATTATTGTGATCTCTCGAGTGATTTTACTCACGGAAAATAAAGGCTTACATATGTAGTAAAAGGGGAAAGATGCCAGGGAGGAGCAGAAAGCGGACAGGGCCCCCTTCAAGGGGCCCATCCGCGATTGGACATTACTTTTCAGCAATCTTAACGGTCAGATAGATGGTTGAGTCTCTTCTCTTAACAAGGAAAAGGATTGTGTCTCCACCCTTGTAGGACTCGACCATATCGTTAAACTGATTCACTGTTTCAAGCGGCTTCTGGTCAAGCTCCATGATGATATCACCCGGTATTATTCCGCCCTCCCCTGCCGGGCTGTCACGATCCACATTTACCACCACGATGCCTTTTTCCTCCGACAGGCCGAATTTTCGCGCAAGCTCAGGGGTAAGCTCTTCAACGCTCAGGCCCATATCAAGCTCGGTTTCGGTCTTTTTCAGGGCCGGGGCCTTTTCCTCAAGCTCTCCTATCTTCACCTCGATAGTCCTGATCTTGCCCTTTCTGATAACCTCTACCTCCACCTTCTTTCCTACTGGTGTATTGGCCACCACATAGGGGAGGTCATCGCTTTCTTTCACATCTTTTCCGTCAAAGGAGACTATTACGTCCCCCCTTTTGATCCCCGCCTTTTCGGCCGGACCGTCATCGGTGACATCGGCCACAAGGGCCCCTTCCATTGATTTCAGGTCGAACTTGTCCATCAATTCGGAGGAGATCTTCTGGATCATCACCCCGAGCCACCCCCTTACGACTTTTCCCTCTTTAAGCTGGGGCAGGAGATCCTTTGCCATGTTCACGGGGATGGCAAAGCCTATGCCCACGCTTCCTCCGCTCCTGGAATATATGGCGGTGTTGATACCCACCACTTCACCCGCGGTGTTCAGAAGCGGCCCGCCGCTGTTTCCGGGGTTTATGGGGGCGTCCGTCTGGATGAAATTGTCATAGGGTCCGGCCCCTATCTGCCTGTATTTGGCGCTTACTATGCCGGCTGTCACGGTGTTTCCAAGGCCGTAGGGATTTCCGATCGCCATTACCCAGTCACCTACCTTGAGGGTGTCGGAGTTTCCCAGTTTAAAGGCCGTCAGCTTTGAATCGGTCTTTATGCGCAGCAGTGCCAGATCCGTTTTTGAATCACGTCCCACTATCTCGGCGTCGACCTCGGTCTTGTCATAGAGTTTCACCTTTATCTCGTCCGTGTTTTCTACGACATGGTTGTTCGTTATTATGTAGCCTTTCTCATCGATAATAAAACCGGTCCCCAGGCTTCTCTGCTTGAAATTCTTGGGCATCTGGCCCCCGAAAAAGCGTTCGAAAAAATCCTTGAAAGGGTCATCGGGACCGAACGGCACCTGGGGTTGAACCCCCTGGCTCTTTATGACCTTTACGGTACTGATGTTGACCACAGAGGGGCTTGCCTTTTCTGCCAGAGGGGCAAATGAGCCTGGTGCCGATGAAACAAAGGCCTCCGTATTTGCCTGAGCAGAGGCCGGAGGAAAAAGCACCGCCACCCCTGTAAAGGCGATAACCGCAAAGAGCAGTAATACCCGAAAAAAAGTCCTGTTTCCGCCAAAGATCCTATTTGTCTTCATACTTTTCTCCTTTCCAAACCAAATCTATTTTTCATTTTTATTACCTGATCACAACCTGAACATAACCCGTCCTGCCCCTCCGGTGATCAAGAGCAAGCAGTGTCACACGCTGAGAAGGCTGTATCCGGCTTGCCTTTTCCAGAAAATCATCGACCCCCTTCACGGTTTCACCCTCTATCTCCAATATAAGGTCTCCCACCTCAAAACCAACCTTGCCGAGAGGCCCGTTTTGTTTAACCTTTGATATGGCCACGCCGCCTTTTTCGTATATCTTGTATCTCGTTGCCTCCGCACTGGTAACAGGGCGAACCTTCGCGCCCAGCATAACGGATACGCTAGCCTCCATGGAGGCCATCTTTTCCTGTTTGTGGCCGATGGTAAGGGTGAAGGTCCTGCGCTTTCCTTTTCTCAGGGCCGTCACTTCCACCTTGCTTTCCACCGGCCTTATGGCCGCCTCGTTTCTCATGGAAGCGGCATCGGTTATCTCCTTTCCGCCGAAGGAAACCACTATGTCTCCCCTTTTAAGGCCGGCCCTGTCGGCCGGCCCACCCTTGTTGACATCTGAAAGCAGGGCGCCTTTGGGACTCGACATCCCGAACGATCCGGCAAGATCAGGGGTAAGATCCTGCGCGCTTACGCCCAGCCAGCCCCTTTCAACTTTCCCATGTTCAATAAGGGCACGCGAGATATAAACGGCGATGTTGCTTGGGATAGCGAACCCTATTCCCTCATAACCGCCCGACTGGGAGACTATGGCGGCATTTACCCCGATCACCTCACCGTTAAGGTTTAACAGGGGCCCACCGCTGTTTCCCGGGTTGATGGCGGCATCGGTCTGCAGAAAATCCTGGTAGCTGAGGGGATCCTTTATCCCCCTTCTGTGCTTTGCGCTTATTATTCCCTGGGTCACGGTCTGATCAAGGCCCCTGGGATGACCTATCGCCACCACCCACTCACCTACTTCGAGCTTGTCCGAATCGCCAAGGCTCACATGGGGAAAGGGCTTTTCCCCGCTTATCTTTAAAACGGCAAGATCCGTTTTGGGATCCGTTCCCACGAGTTTCGATTCATACCGGTTTCCGTCCGCCAGAAGCACCATCACCTCATCGGCACCCGCAACCACATGATGGTTTGTCAGGATATGGCCTTCAGAATCTATCAGCATTCCGCTTCCAAGACCTTTCAGTTCCCTTTCGTAACTCCTGGGACTTTCCGGGAGATCGAAAAAATATCTGAAAAAGGGGTCATTTTGAAAGGGGAGCTGAGGTCTTATAATCCTCTGGCGCTGAGTGACCTCTATATGAACGACCGCGTCTATGTTGCTTTTTGTGACATCCGAAATGGCGGTCCTGAGATCGGGCATCGCGCCTTGCTTATTTTCCGCTAAAACAGGCGATACATAAAACCGAAACAGCACCACTGATATCATAAGCGCCATGATAGCGACCTTTGGCCCGGGTCGACGAATTACTGGAACATGATACATGTCTTTTCTCCTTTAACTCCTGTTCACTTTTTCCATGGAATGGTTCGCTGAGCCTTGAACAGACCTGCCCGGCATAGTCCGCAGACATCGGCCTTTGCTTGTTTACCAAAAACTGCGGAGGGACATGATCCAGGCGTATGATACGTGCCTAAGCTTTCCGGCACATTTCCGGGACATTACAATTTTGAAAGGTTGGCTGATTTTTTTAAAAAAAAGGATCAGTCCCTGGATGGAAGTAAAACAGTGAAGATGGAGCCCTTTCCGGGAGTGCTTGAAACAAAGACCCGGCCCCCATGGGCCGTTACAACCGCTTTTACCAGACTAAGGCCTAACCCGAGCCCCTTCTGAGTCCTGCTCTCATCGCAGCGATACAGACGGTCCCATATCTTATCAAGATCTTCAGCCTCTATTCCCACGCCGGTATCCCTTACAACGATTTTTACATCACCTTTCACCCTCTCAGCCTCGATCTCGATTTTACCTCCCGGTTCCGTGTATTTCACCCCGTTATCAAGGAGGTTTGAAAGGATCTGCCTCAGACGGAGGGGATCGGCATATACGTAAAGATCCTCAGGGCAGAGGCCGGCTGTATCGATCTTTTTTTCTTCCGCCACATAGCCGTAGAGATCGAGTACGTACTCGACAGCCGCTGACACGCCTACCCTCTGTAATTCAAGCGGCATCACCCCTGTCTCGGCCTCTGATATGTCCATAAGGGTATCAAGCATACTTAGTATGCGCTCTGATTCCTCGATGCAATCGGCCAAGGCCTCTCTTAAGGAATTTTCATCGGATCCCTGACCGAGTGCCATTTCCGCGGTGCCTCTGAGCCGTGTCATCGGGGTCCTGAGGTCATGGGCAACATTGTCCAGGGAATCCTTCATGCCGTTTATCAGCACCTCTATCTTTTTCACCATATTGTTAAAGTGCGTTACCAGTTCGTCCAGTTCGTCGCCGGTATTGGGACTGGGAACACGGGAATCCATTTTCCCGGCCGCAAAACCCCTTACCGCCTCGGCAAGCTGTCTTATAGGCCTGAGCGACCGGGAGGCCAGGAAGATTCCTCCGACAAAGCCGAATATAACGGCGGGAATCATGACCAGGGCGAAAATCTTGCGAAAATATCCGAGTATCTGCTCCCTTTCACCGGTGCTCTTTCCCACCTGAAGCAGGTAATCATTCTCAAGGCCCTTGGATGCCACCACCAGGTCCCCTCCCGGACCGCTGCCCGAGACATTTATCCATATGGTCTTTTTCGTGGGCCTTACCTTTTCCAGCTCCTTTATGTCAAACTCGGCCCACTGATAGGGAAACACAAGCAGTTGCTTGTCATCATCGCCCCCTGTGAGTCGGATAAAAAAAGAGATCTTCCTGACGAATTTTTTCTCCTGGCTCACATCACGCTCAAGAAAATCGATCCCCTCACTGCGGTATATTGATTCCAGTTCCAGCAGCCTTTCTTCGATCGATTCCCTGTCTTTCTTTTCCAGGGAAGATGACAGGAGCAGATAAGAGAATGAAAAAAAAAGGAGGGCACCAAAGATAAAAAGGCCGGAGTACCAGATTATAAGGCGAAATCCAACGGTCTTTCTGAGCTGTTTAATCTTCTCTGAGAACATAGCCTACACCGCGGATGGTATGTATCAGTTTCTTTTCAAATCCGCGGTCCACCTTGTTTCTGAGCCTGCATACCAGGACATCCACGACGTTTGTCTGCGGGTCGAAGCTGTAGTCCCAGACATGCTCAAGGATCATGGTTTTTGAGAGAACGCGGCCCCTGTTTCGCATGAGATATTCCAGGAGCGAGAATTCACGCGGTTGAAGTTCAACGTCCTCCCCGCCCCTTTTTACCTCTCTGGTCAGCAGATCCACCATGAGGTCGCAGGCGGTGAGGCTCGTTGCCTCGGAAGTTCCGGTCGATCTCCTGATCAGGGCCTGAAGCCTTGCAAGGAGTTCAGCAAAAGAAAAAGGCTTGGTAAGGTAGTCATCGCCTCCCGCCTGAAGCCCTTTTATCCTTTCATCGACCGATCTTTTGGCGCTCAGGATGATCAACGGGGTATTGATACGGTTTGCCCTCACCTTCTCTATAAGAGAGAGCCCGTCAAGTTTGGGAAGCATAAGATCTATGACGGCTGCGTCATACGGCTCGTTCAATGCCATATAAAGGCCGCCTTCCCCGTCGGCCGCATGATCGACGGCAAAGCCCGCCTCTTTGAGACCCTTTACGATAAAATCGGCGATCTTGAGATCATCTTCGACAAGAAGCACTCTCATGTAGATACCTTCCGGAAAAAAGGAGATCCGGTCCTGCAACCGGTATCAAATAATTTCAAACTTTTAGTCCTACCATTCGTTTGAACAGGACGTTGAGATATATTGTTATTCCGATATTTATAAGGAGGAAACAGTTTAGAATTGACACGACAATGCAAAGGACAAGGCTGAGTCCCATCAGTCTGGTCAGTTTGAAGGTAAATACCAGTATCATTAAAAAGCCCGCGTAAAAGGCAAGCGTGCCCAGCTGGGTGATAAGGGTGTAATCAAACACCCCCGACTTCTGGAGATAGATCGCCCCTTCAGCCAGATATTCTATAACAAGTCCCGTTATCATGGCGGATCGGTATTTTACCAGTTCCTCAACCGCCCCCTCCCCTTCGACCGGTTGTCCGCAAGCACTGCAGACCGTTTCCGTTTCATTTACAGGTTCACCGCAGGATGGGCAGATTTTCATTACTGAACCTCCTCAAAAAAACCCCAAGTCTCACCCGGAGAAATGGGGCTGATAATGATCCCCTCAAAAAAAAAGGAATAAGGCAGTATTTGTAATTTAACCGGTTTCCATCCGGAAACAGCTGTTTCCGAATGAGCACTAACTAGCAGAAAATACATGCTAATTCACCTTTATCTTATTTTATTGCCGAACTTTTGTCAAATATTCAAAATCAGGTTGAAAAATTTTCTTGAAAGACTTCATTTCAGCAGTGAAAATGACTGATTATTTAAACCGGTTTCGATAAAATTTTTTACAGGAGGTTACCGTATGGCGGAGAAGGTATTTATTGACGGCAGATTTTATAAGGGAGACATAAAGGATGGAAAGATGAATGGCTTCGGCACCCTCACAGACCCTCACGGCACTGTCTACAAAGGGGAATTCAGGGAAGACATAATGCATGGACATGGGATCAAAAAATTCGCTGAAGGAGGTGCGTATGAGGGGAATTTTGAAAACGGGCGGATGACCGGAAACGGCGTCTATACCTCACCTGAAGGATGGACCTATGAAGGTGAATTCAGGGACGGAGAAATAAGCGGGAGGGGGAAAAAGACCTTTTCCCAAAGCGAAATCATAGATGAGGGTGAGTTCAGCCAGGGCAAACTGAACGGTTCCGGCATCAGGAGATTTCCGGACGGTTCGATATATGAGGGGCAATGGGTAAATGACAAATTTCAAGGCCGCGGAAGGCTTGTTAATGCCGGATCATGGACTTATACAGGGGATTTCAACGACGGAAAGATAAATGGATTCGGCACAAAGACCTACCCCGACGGAACCACGGAAGAGGGAGAATGGGAAGACAATTCCATGGTTATAACGGAATCGGAAAAGTAATGCAGCCTATTCGGGACTCCCTCCGTTTCCCTGATCCGGAACAGTCTCTTTGCGGCCATGCTTGGACGACCATGCCCTTATGACCGCATGGACCAGGGTTGCCAGGGGTATGGCGAAGAAAAGGCCCCAGAGGCCCCAGATACCTCCAAAGATGAGCACGGCGACAATAATTGCCACGGGGTGGATATTCACTACCTCGGAAAGAAGCAGGGGGGACAGAAGATTACCGTCCAGGAGCTGTATTATCGTGTAGGCAAGTACGATATAGAAGGCTTCCGCACTCAGCCCGAACTGAAAAAAGGCCATAAGGGCCACCGGCAGGAACATGACCGTCACCCCTATGTAAGGTACAAGGACCGAAAGACCTACGAAAAACGACAGGAGCATGGAAAACTCCAGATTCAGGAAAGAAAATGTAATGTAACTGGCCGTCCATATGATTATGATCTCCCATATCTTTCCCCTGATATAATTTCCGATCTGGTCGTTCAGCTCGTGCCACACCTCCTTTGCCAGTCCGCGATGTTCCGGAAGCTGCGATTTTATCCACTGAAGGATCTTGAACTTGTCCTTGAGAAAAAAGAATACCAGAAGAGGAACGAGGACAAGGTATACCAGGATTGAAATAAAACCCTTAACGGATGCAACTGAAATTGAAAATATATGCTGGCCCAGCCTTGTAAGCTCTGAACTGATAAAGCCTATGAATCCTTCCACCTGACTTGCTGAAACCAGTTCCGGGTAGCGTTCAGGCAGAAGCATTAACTCGCTCCTTGCCGATTCGACCATTACAGGCAGTTCATGCAGGAGCTGACCTATCTGGCTGGAAATCAAAGGAAAAAGGCCCATCATCATGATAATAAGAACAATCATGAAGATTACAAAGACAACAAGTACTGATATGTTCCGGGGGACGTGCCATTTATTGAGCCTGACGACCATTCCGTCCAGAAGATACGCGATCACACCTCCCGCAAACACCGGGATCAGAAGATCGCCCACCCAGAAAATAATTACAAACCCGAGGATCAGCAGAAATATCAGTATAAACACCTGGGGGTCGTAAAAATATCTTTCCATCCAGTTTCGAAGGATCTGTTTCATCTTTGGCCTCAATAATAAAAGGGATGCTTACACACTGGATTAAAAGCAAAAAAACGTTTCAAAGTCAATCTCATAGGTCTATATTCTTGACCGGCGTACTCACGGATCAACATTTGGGGGGAGTACCTTATCTGAAGAAGACTCCGGAATCCGACCGAGTCGGCAAAGATAAAGGCCCATGCTTTTCGACATAAGTGTCGAAAGATGTTTTTAAAACCGACGAATCTTTCCTGCCTCTCTACACTACCCGATTTTCGCCTTCACTATATTTTCTTTTCAAATTGTTGTATTTTGTGTAGTTATTGCTTTACCGGTTTTTGGCATAATTAATGCTGCACATTCGGTTATTGTCAAGGACCGGGCCTTATCTGAAAAGGCCTGAACAGCGGCTATGTCTTTTTACGTTAATTTTACAGTGCCTATAATGAATGATTTTCAATTTTCACCTGAAAGACGGAAACCCGCAAGTATTTTTACCATTAAATAAATTCAAGCTTATGAATGCCAAAAGACTCCTGACATTAATAGTCACCATATTCATTACCGCCTCATGCTCTCATTTTGAGGCCGAAAAAAGACACGCCCCTGAGGGGACCCTGCCAGGGACATTCTCATTATACGGCCAGGGACCTCTTCAACCCGAAAAGTGGTGGAAAAGCTTCAATGACAAAGAGCTTGACCATCTTATAGAGGCATCACTTGCGGGAAACCTGTCTCTAAAAGAGTCCTGGGCAAGGCTCATGCAGTCAAAGGCCCTTGCCGTACAGGCCGGCTCCGCGCTTGTTCCGAGCCTCACCGGAAATGCCGGCACTTCTCATGCCAGACAAAAGAGGGAAAGCGCAACCGTTTCAAGGCAAACGGTCAAGGAATATTCACTCGGCCTTGTGAGCAGTTACGAACTCGATCTGTGGGGCAAGATAAGATCGGAGCAGGAGGCGGCCATACTGCAGGCATCCGCGAGCCGTGAGGATTTTAACACGGTAGCAATGACCCTCGCAGCCGAGGTGACCGAACAGTGGATAAACATCATCTCCCGGCGAATGCAGAACCGGCTCCTCAAGGACCAGTTAAAAACGAACATGACCTATCTTGAACTGGTACAACTCAGGTTCAGAAATGCAATGGTCTCGGCCCTTGACATATACCAGCAAAAGCAGGTGGTGGAAAAGGTCAAGGCCCAGATTCCTCTTGTTGAGGCGCAGGAAAAGATTTTGATTCACAAGCTGGCCCTCCTGCTCGGGAAGGCACCCGATGCCGATATGGGAATCAATCGTCACGATCTTCCGACCCTGCAGGAGCTTCCCCCTACCGGGATACCCGCCGATGTCCTTTCAAACAGACCGGACATCCGCGCCGCGGGTCTGAGGCTTAAGGCGCTCGACTGGAAGGTTGCCGCGGCAAGGGCCGACCGCCTTCCCAGCATTGATCTTACGGCATCTTTAAAATTGAGCTCACAAAGCCTCGACCTTCTGCTGGACAACTGGATAATAGGCCTTGCGAGCAATCTGATTGCGCCTGTTTTGGACGGAAACAGAAGGAAAGCGGAGGTGGACCGCCAAAAGGCACTGGCGGATGAGAACCTCGCAGCCTACCGCTCGACTGTTCTTACGGCCATAAAAGAGGTTGAAGACGCACTCATAAGCGAGTCAAAACAAAAAGAACACATAGAGGCGCTTCAAAGGGAGACAGAGGCAGCCAAAAGCGCCCTAACCGAAGCGAGGGAACGTTACAGAAAGGGGCTCAATGAATATCTGCCCGTACTGACCCAGCTCCTGACGGTTCAAAATCTGGAGATCGACCTTATCCAGAAGAAGACTCAACTCCTACTGGACCGGATAAGTCTTCACAGGGCGCTGGGTGGGACATGGATGAGGGAGATAGAGCAAAACATATCCTAACAAGAAAAACCGGATAAAAGAAAAATGGAAAAGAAAAACACACAAACCCCTGAAAAATCAGAAAAACGCTCTTCTAAAAAAAGAACTCTGTCAATCCTGATCAGGGCGGTTATCTGCATGATATTACTTGCCGGGGGTATCGCAGGCGCCACATATTTCAAGAACACGGCGCCAAAGGCAAAGAAGAGACCCCCCAAAAAGATGATACCGCTCGTAGAGGTCAGACAGGTGAATCCGGGACCGCATAAGGTCCTTGTACCTGTAATGGGTTCGGTTGTGCCCGCACGCCATATGACTCTCAAGTCAAGGGTGTCAGGCCAGATCACATGGACACATCCCGAATTCATGGAGGGGGGGCTCTTTAGGACCGGAGAGGAAATAATCCGGATTGACCCTGTAGATTACAAACTCGACATCATCCAGAAGGAGTCGCAGGTCTCCGAAGCCAGGTATTCCCTCAAATTGGAACTGGGTCACCAGGATGTCGCGAAAAGGGAATGGGAACTGTTGAACGACGGACAAAATGCAAAGGAAACGGATGCCGAACTGGCCCTTAGAAGACCACATCTTGAAAAAGCGAAGGCAGGCCTTAAAGCAGCCGAGGCCAACCTGAAACAGGCAAACGTCAACCTTTCCAGGACAGGTGTGAGAATACCCTTTAATTCGATTGTCCGCTCAAAAGACATTGAACTGGGCTCCCAGATAACCACGCAGGATCAACTCGCCGAATTGATCGGTACAGATGAATACCGGGTCGAGGTGTCAATACCCGTGGACCGTCTCAGGTGGATATCCATACCAAAGGATTCCAGCGACTCCGGGTCAAAGGCAAAAATTTATTACAGGGGGGGCACAGTACGGGAAGGTAGCGTCATCAGGCTTCTGAGCGATCTGGAAAGCGAGGGACGCATGGCCCGGGTTCTGATTTCAGTCAAGGACCCGCTGGGGCTGAAGAAACAGCACAGGCACAAGCCCCGGATGCTTATCGGTGAGTATGTGCGGGTTGAAATCGATGGAGACAAACTCGAAAATGTCTATTCAATCCCCAGAACGGCACTCAGGGACGACACCCATGTGTGGGTATTGGAAAAAAATGACAGCCTTCATATCCAAAAGGTGGAAACGCCCTGGAGAGACGCGCAGGTCGTAATTGTTCGAAAAGGGCTTTCACCCGGCGACCGGATTATCACATCGGATCTCCCGGCACCTGTAGAGGGAATGCCCATAAGGGTGAAGGAAACATATACCGGAAAACAGGGGGCTGAGGCCGATGATTAGCAGCCCGGCGGAAAATAAAAACGGCAAGGGCCCCATAGCATGGATGGCAAGGCATGCCGTCACCGCCAACCTTTTGATGGTAGTCCTGCTCGTAGGCGGTTTTCTGTGGGGAAGCAAGATCAAGCAGGAGCTTTTCCCGGAATTTGAGCTTGATATAGTCAATGTAAGCGTGGCATACCCGGGGGCCAGCCCGGAGGAGGTCGAAAGGGCCGTAATACTCGCGGTGGAAGAGGCGGTTGAGGGGCTTGAAGGAGTAAAGGAAATAACTTCCAAGGCGTATGAGGGATCGGGCGATATCAGTATCGAGATGATCGAGGGAGGGGACCTTAATCGATTCGCCCAGGACATCAAAAATGAGGTGGACAGGATAACCTCCTTTCCGGATGAGGCTGAAAAACCCACCGTTGCAATCGCGGGAAGGAAAAGGGCGGTTCTCTCCCTTGCGCTCTACGGTGAGCAGAGCGACTGGGTACTAAGGCAGACGGCGGAACAGATTCGGGACACACTCCTTTCCGACCCTGAAATCACCCAGATTGATCTTTCAGGGGTACGCGATTTTGAAATAAGTATCGAAATCCCCCAGGAGACTCTTCGCACCTATAATCTCACCCTTGACGAGGTGGCCGGCAGGATAGCCACCGCCTCTGTAGAACTTCCGGGCGGAGCCATAAAAGCGGGCGGGGGCGACGTCCTGGTGCGAATGAAAGAGCGCCGGTACTACGGACAAGAATTCGCGAAAATTCCCGTAATAACATCAAATGACGGCACCCAGGTACTGCTTGAAGATATCGCCGGGATAAAAGACGACTTCAAGGAGACCGACAACTTCGCAACCTTTAACGGCAAGCCCTGCATTATGCTCGAGGTTTACAGGATAGGGGATCAGACGCCGATCACGGTCTCGGACGCGGCAAGAGACCGTTTGACATCCATAAGGCAGAATCTGGCCCCCGGCCTGTCCATAGACATAATACGGGACAGGTCCGACCACTACAGACAGCGCCTGAACCTTATGGTAAGAAACGGTTTTATCGGACTGGGTCTTGTATTCATCCTGCTCGCCGTTTTTCTTGAGATGCGCCTTGCCTTCTGGGTCAGCCTTGGAATCCCCGTCTCGTTTCTCGGCTCTCTTCTTATCCTTTCCCCGCTCGGGGCCAGCATCAACATGATTACCATGTTCGCCTTCATTATCGCACTCGGAATCGTGGTTGATGATGCAATTGTAGCCGGCGAAAACATATACCATTATCGTCAGAAGGGTGTCCCCTGGATTAAATCGGCGATCCAGGGTGCCAGGGAGATTGCCATGCCCGTGACCTTCAGCGTCCTGACGAACATGGTAGCCTTTATGCCGATGCTTTTTATCCCCGGTGTCATGGGCAAGATATTCAAAAACATACCATTCGTGGTCATAAGCGTATTTGCCGTATCTTTGATCGAAAGTCTGTTTATACTTCCCGCCCACCTCGGCCATCAGAAAGAAAAAAAATCAGAAGGGCTTCTGGGATGGATACAAAGGATTCAAAACGGTTTCAGCACCCATTTTTCCAGATTCATAAGGATGAGGTATGGCCCGTTTCTCAGATTCGTGTTGAGAAATCGATACATCACCCTCTTTCTGGGTATCGCGATTCTTATCCTTACGATCGGTTATATACAAAGCGGCAGGATGGGGTTTGAGCTCTATCCGAAGGTTGAATCGGATTTCTCCCAGGCCACGATAGTCCTTCCCTATGGAACCGCGGTCCAAAAGACCCTTGACATCCAGCAAGAGGTAGTAAACGCCGCCAAAGAGATTACGGGGAAAAACGGCGGCGACAAACTGGTAAAGGGGATATTTGCCTGGATTGACGAAAACCACAGCCAGGTCAGGGTCTATTTGACGGATCCCGATATAAGACCGGTTTCAACCGCCGAGTTTACAGAACGGTGGAGAAATGCCTCAGGCACTCCCATCGGAATTGAATCGATAAAATTCGAATCCGACGTGGGCGGCCCCGGCAGGGGTTCCGCTATAACCCTTGAGTTGCGACACAATGACCTGGAAGTATTAAAAAAGGCAAGCGCTGAACTTGCCGATTCCTTGTCCTATTTTCCGAGGGTATCTGATATTGCCGACGGATTTACCCCCGGAAAACAGCAGATCGACTTTCAGGTAAAACCTGAAGCACGCAGTCTGGGGTTGAACTCAAGGGAAATAGCCAGACAGATTCGAAGTTCATACTACGGATCAGAGGCGTTGAGACAACTCAGGGGCAAAAACGAGGTAAAGGTCATGGTGCGGCTCCCCCTTGATGAGAGGCTCTCCGAGTATAACCTGGAAGAAATGATACTGAGAACCCCTTCGGAAAAAGAGATCCCGCTTCGACAGGCGGTTACCTTCAGCAGGGGAAGGGCATACACCAGCATTGACAGGAGAAACGCCCAGAGGGTGGTTTCGGTCCAGGCCGATGTACGGCCCAGGAGCAAGGCGGGAGAAATTTTAAAATCCCTCAAGATCGACATTCTTCCTGAACTGCAGGAAAATTATCCCGGGCTGTCATACAGCTTCGAGGGCCGCCAGGCCGACATGAGTGAAAGCATGGAAAGCCTGATATACGGGCTTCTTATGGCCCTTATCGCCATTTACGCCATGCTGGCAATCCCTTTTAACAGTTATATCCAGCCGATAATAGTGATGGCCTGTGTGCCTTTCGGTATTGTCGGAGCTGTACTGGGGCATCTTTTGATGGGATACAGCCTGAGCGTTATGAGCATGTTCGGCGTAGTCGCCTTATCCGGCGTGGTTATAAACGACTCTCTTGTCATGATTGATTTTGCTAACAGAAAAAGACGGGCCGGAGCCGGGAGTCTCGAAGCGATTCATGACGCGGGGATTCAACGATTCAGACCTATCATGCTCACCACCCTTACCACCTTCGGCGGGCTTTCACCCATGATATTCGAGACATCCAGACAGGCCAAATTCCTCATTCCCATGGCCATATCGCTAGGCTTCGGCATTGTCTTTGCCACGGTTATCACACTGATTCTTGTGCCTTCGCTTTATATGATTATTACCGATATAAGAAAACTGGCCACGGGAGCAGAACCTGCCGCACCTGGACTTGAGGCACAATCGTAAAAATCCTGAGGCAGGCAATTGACGGAAGATCTCATAAAACGGGCGGGCTGAATCATACACGGAATCGTAAAGCATGGATACAAAAACCGCACTGCCGGGTGAAAATCACTGGTCTTCCATATCTGGATAAAAGGGCTATAGAACGGCGGGTCCTATGATGCCTGATTCTCAACATCAGCGGGCATTGGTATTTTGCTTTCGCAGGGGACGGCTGTCTGGCAAAGACCGCACCCATAGCCGTCAAATCCGTAAATGGACTTTACGTACTCCCCCACAGTCACCTTTACATGTTCCCTGCAGCTTTCCTTATCGTGGCCCTTTTCCGTTATGGCCCCTACCGGACAGCGGGATATGCATTTGCCGCATATGCCGTGTGAAAAGAAAAGACAGTAGGCGTGGTGGTCGGTGTACGGCCTGGGAGTCGGCGGGATCTTGATTTTCGCCACCACGGAACCGGCCCGCATCGCCTTACCCAACGGAGTGATAAGACCGTCGCTCAGGCCGAATGTTCCGAGGCCCGATGCATATGCCGCGTGTCTTTCCGACCATGTTGATGCATAACCGTACTTTTCGGAAACCCTTCTCTCCCAAAAAGGAGACAGCATCGGGGAGACCGCCTCATATCCCCTTTCAATAAGGGATGCTGCGACATGCCCCCTCAATTTTTGATTGAACTTCTCACCAAAGATACGTGATCTTACCCAGCGCTCCGCCGGATAGAGCTTGCTTTCTCTGTTGTCATGCCTTACCGCCTTCCTTTGAGGAAGTATCCAGCTTATTACAGTCAGATCCCCGGCCTTAAATTTCAGGTCCGGATAGGTGAGTGAAAATATCTCGGACGGGGTCCAGTGAAAAGGACCCACATGTCCCTTGTACTCATCGTAGAGGGGATCGTCACCACTGGAAAAACCGAGCAGGAAACCGTCCCATGCCTTTTCGTTCAGGGGGTCTTTGAGCGTATTTTCAGACGACGACATAATAAACTCCCCGATTATCTCTTTCAACCACCCTTTAAGTTCATCTTGGGTATTGTTCATTTTAGGCCCCTTTTGTTCTTGTTGATAAACAATTTTCAAAATAGGATGTTACCTATACTGATTTTTCGACTTCAGACCTGATTCCCCAGGTCTTAGATAAAATCGAAACGGGAATAATAGATATTAGGTTGAATTAAAGATGCTTACAACTAAAAACAACGGCTATGCCATTATTATAGCGGCGGCGGTACTCTGGGGCACCACAGGGACCTGCCCCAGGCATTCGCCCCTGAAGGCGCTACCCCTTCCGTGATAGGCGCCGTCAGAATTGCATTCGGCGGGCTCGCCCTTCTTGTGTTTGCCGGGTTGAGGGGCACATTGAGGTCAGGCAGCTCCTGACCCTCAAAAGGGTAGAAGCTCTGTCTAGAAAAATTCTTTAGGTTTTCCTCTTAATTTCCTAATTGCAAACCTGTTAATGCCAATAGACCAGGGGGGACCTCATTTCGGGCCGGTTCCGGCTTCACTGTTGGCATACGTTTATGGAAGATGTATAATAGTAAGCAAAGAAATAATTGAAAACAGGGAGGTCCTTTATGTCTCAGGAAAACCGGTCGAACAGGGGCGGCGCCACCTCGACTCTGGCGCTCGTAATAGCCCTGATTGCCCTTATAATATCGCTTTTCGCCCTTAACCGTACCACGGACCAGAAGGCGATATATGAAGAGATAAGACAGATGCAGGAGGGAGCTCTTTCAGGCACCCGCAAGGCATCCGAAAAGATGGAAAGGCTCGTAAGAGATACTGCTGAAGTGCTCGAAAAAATCAGCGGCAAGATTGAGAAAAAAAGTCAAAGGGAAAAAGAGCAAAATACCACTGAATAGATTTTCTCCTTGAGTCGAGGTCTTTATAATCAAATGCCGAAAAATGGTGAATTATCCGGATTAACCGCGGATACGAAGAGCCCTCTCACCGCTGAGGATCTCAAAGAACTTGAAGACCATTTCAGATCGGGAAGACTTATAAGGCCTTCGCATAAAAGTCTCAATTTCATCGATCTGGTCCTTGCCCTTTCCCTGCTCACAGGGGCCGGGGCACCCCCTACGGAGGGGGCAAAGGAGCTGAGTCGCACAATAGGTCCCTCAAAAAGATATGTCTTCATACTTATAGACGCGCTCGGCCTTGAGATGCTTGAAACACTCCCCCCATCCTGCCTCATGCGCAGCTCCTTTTCCCGTAAACTTCAAACCGTTTTTCTCTCAAGTACCGCCGCCGCCCTGACCAGCCTGGCAACCGGCCTCTGGCCTAATGCCCACTCAGTACCCGGGTGGTGGACCTTTATCGAGTCCCACAACATAAATGCCGTTACCCTGCCTTTTCTGGAAAGAGACAGCGGAAACGCGCTTGAAAGATACGGGCTCACAGCCGGGGATATATATCCTGTCCCCAGTTTCTGGAAGGATATCACGTTCAACAGTCTCAACATCATGCCTGAAGACATAGTTGATTCGACCTATGCCATGTATGCCGGCGGCGGAAACCGCCGCAGGGGCTACCGGGACCTGGAAAACGCCTTTGAACTGCTCGCATCTTCGGTCCTTTCATCCGATGCCCCGAGCATAACCTACCTCTACCTGCCGCATCTTGATCACCTTTCTCATATAAAGGGCCCTTACAGTGAAGCGGCGCGCAATCTGCTCCTTAGCATTGACAGGTATCTTTTAAAAACAGCCGATTCCCTTGCAGATAAGGCAAGAATCGTCATAAGCGCCGATCACGGCCAGATCACCGTGCCTGAAGACAGGAGGTTTGATCTTGAAAGGGAGGATACTCTACTCTCATACCTTAGATGCATTCCGACAGGAGAGCCTTCCGTACCCATATTTCACACGATAAAAGGGGAAGACGCGCGTTTTTATTCGGAGTTTAAGGCCCGCTTCGGGGACTCGTTCCTGCTCCTGGCAAATGATCAGATAGAAGGGCTCGAACTTTTCGGCCCTGGGCCCCTTTCGCCGATCATGAAGGAACGCATCGGGTCCTTCATGGGCATTCCTTTCAGGCCTTCAACCATAAACATCCGGCAGAAAGACGGAACCTTCAATCAAAATATCGGGGTCCACGGAGGTCTCAGCAGATCCGAGATGTATATCCCGCTTATGCTTATTTAGTGCTCATCCATAAATCAAGATTTACGGATTCATGCTGTCAGCAATCAGCTCTCAGCAGTCAGTAAAACACTTGAGATATCAATTTGTTGGCTACTTACTGATAGCTGACGGCTGAAGGCAACATCCAGAAATGATCCATTTCTGGATGGAAACTATTTAACACCGGGAACAAAGCCCCCGGTCAATTGATTTTTTGATTGAGCATAAACAGACGGAAGGACTCTTTTTCACAGGATCTGATTCAGAAAGAGCTTGGTACGCTCCTGGGTGGGATTATTAAAAAAATGCTCCGGCGTTCCTTCCTCTACAATGGCTCCGTTATCCATAAAGATAACACGATCCGCGACCTCCCTGGCAAAGCCCATCTCATGTGTCACAACGACCATGGTTATCCCCTCCCTTGCAAGGTTCTTCATTACATCCAGTACCTCACCTATCATCTCAGGGTCAAGGGCTGAAGTGGGCTCGTCAAAGAGCATGACCTTCGGCTTCATTGCAAGTGCCCTTGCTATTGCGACCCTCTGCTGCTGACCACCCGAGAGTCTGGTGGGGTACTCATCCGATTTTTCAAGTATACCCACCTTACGCAGGAGTTCTCTGGATATCTCTGTCGCCTCTTTTTTCGAACGCTTCCGTACCACCAGCTGGGCCAGATTCACATTATCCAAGACCGTCTTGTGGGGAAACACATTAAAGGCCTGAAAGACCATGCCTATTTCTTCCCGCACCTTATTGATGTCTGTTTCAGGGGCGTTCACGTCCACATCATCGACTATTATACTGCCCGAGTCTATTGTCTCCAGCTGATTGATGGATCTCAAAAGGGTGCTCTTGCCCGAACCGCTCGGCCCGATTATTACCACCTTTTCAGATTCGTAAATATCAAGAGAAACATCATCCAGCGCCTTTAACTGACCGAAAGACTTCACCACTCCGGTGATCTTAACGATTATCTGTCTTCCGTTATTCGCCACTTATCCGCTCCTCCATTATACTGACCAGTTTGGAAAGAAAAAGCGTGATAATCAGATAAACAAGCGCCACCATGGTGTAGGTCTCAAAATATGTGAAGGTCTCGGATGCAAATTCACGCCCCCTTCTAAGCAGATCCGAAACCGCGAGTATGGATACCAGGGATGAATCCTTGAGCAGGGCCACGAACTCATTTCCTATGGGAGGCAGGATGGTCTTAAACGCCTGAGGAAGAACCACATGTCGCATGGCCTGCGACGATGTCATGCCGAGAGAGCGTGCAGCCTCCATCTGGCCCTTGGAAATGGACTCTATGCCAGCCCTGAAGATCTCGCCCATATACGCCCCGTAACACACCGCCATGGCTATGACCGCGCTGGCGGTGGCAGGCACGTTTACCAGTCTCCCCAATGCATAGTAGATATAAAAGAGCTGAACCAGCAGCGGTATTCCCCTTATTATCTCGACATAAAGGGACGCGATACCGTTAAAGATCTTGTTTTTTGAAATCCGGCCCAGACCGCTGAAAAGTCCTATTATCAGGGAAAGCAGAATCGCAAGGACCGTCACTTCAAAGGTAACCAGTATCCCGTCCGGAAGGAACACCAGTACCTCCCGGTAGGGATCAGGTTTGGCGATTATAAGATAGAGGATAATTCCGATAGCACCGAAAAACGCTATTCGCCAGGCCGTAAAAAGGCCCGCATCGGATCGTGAGGGTACGGCAGCGCCATCGGTCACGGAGATTACCGCATCCGAGTCTTTACCCCCACCCTTTTCTGCCTGTCTTATCTCAGCCACTTCGCTTCCAGCTGCTTATCGATTCCCTTTTCCTTGACGGCGCGTATGCCCCGGTTAATCATCTTGACTAATTTCTCGTTCCCCTTTTTTACTACAACGCCGTAATATTCTTCAGTGAAAGGCCTGCCTACAATTTTGAATTTATCCTTGTACTCTTCCCTCTGCAGGGCGTAATTTGCGGCAACCGGAGTGTCACATACGACACCCTGTATGCGCCCGGCCATCATATCCTCGAAGGCGAATCCTATCTCGTCATACGATTTCAACTCCACTCCTTCGGCCTTCTTGATCTCAAAGGAACCTGTTGTGCCCATTTGAGCCCCCACCCTTTTTCCTTTCAGATCGGAAAGGATCTGTGTTGATTTATCGGATTTGGGGATGACCAGGATCTGACCGGCATTGATATAGGGATCGGAAAAATCCATTTTCTTTTTTCTCTCCTCCGTTATCGTTACAGAGGATATGATCGCATCATACTTGCCTGCTCCAACCCCGGCAAAGATACCGTCCCAGGCGACATTCTTGAAAACCACGTTGAAACCGCCCTCTTTTGCGACAGCGGTAAGAAAATCTATGTCAAAACCTATAATATCCTTGTTTTTATCCACCATCTCCATCGGGGGCCAGGTCGCATCAGTGGCAACGGTAATGGTGACCGCCTCCTTGGTTGATGAAGCAAGACCCGTGCTTGCGGAAATAGCAACAATCATGAACATGGATACAAGACATATCAGCAGATGCTTTGTCTTCATTTTTTACCCTCCCGTTAAAAAAGCGTATTTAATTCAGTTTGGAAAATCAGGCAAAAGAGTTTTCTTACTCTTATCAAGAAAAAATCCACGAGGTCTTCATCAATTACAGTTACAGCATTTTCAAATATTATTGAGCACTTTATATGTCAAGTTAAAATAACCGGTTGCCGGATTTGGAAAAGGCTACCGAAGGATATCATTGCCGGGCAATTTCTAAAACAGCCTGTTGTTTAAGACATTATTCAAACGAAAAGCCATTCCGGATTTCGATTGAAATGCTCAAGGCTTACCCGTCCAAAGTCTGCTTTCATATGATTCAAATTTTCCTTCATCAAAAAATCAGAGGAGCCCGGACGGGTAACGCCAGTAAAAATTTTGAAAAACAGACATTCGGCTCCCTAAACCCAACGACCCCGGGGAACTTTTATTAAACGTAATATTTTTGTGTGATCTGCGAGATCAGATTATTTCAGGGGGGATTTCCTTCTTTTTTAACAAATTGTGGAAAAACCCTTTTTTTGATATATTCCGAGTATCAGTAAAAGAATCAATTTTTCGCAAATGATATCTTCCAAAAGGCCTCAAAAGATATGTACGTGATTATAAAAAAGGCCCATTGTTCACAAAGAACTTCGAGTGTTAAATTCAAGGTATTTCTGCTTTTTTCATTCCTTTCCGTCTCATGTTTGGCATCTATCTGCTTAGCAGGCATTACAGCCGAAGATAAACGAAAAGACACGCCCCTTATAAGGAATCTGAACGGAGCAGGCAAGTGGTTTCCTTCAGAAGGGAAACGACTCAAGAAGATGGTCGAAGACTTCATGGAAAACGCCCAGTGCGCAAGTGTAAAGGGCAGAATTATCGGAGCCATTTCGCCTCATGCCGGCTACATATATTCCGGAAAAGTCGCGGGATACGCATTTCGCGCCATAAGGGACAATGCAAGATCGCTAAAAGATCCTGAAACAGTTGTCATCCTGGGTCTCAGGCACCGGGGGATATTTTCCGGCGTAGCCCTCATGGACGGCGACTTCATTGAAACTCCCCTCGGTCCGTTGAAACTTGACAAGGAGGCTGCTCAATTTCTCTGCTCCCAGAGTGGCAGGATATTTTTTGATTACAGGCCTCACATCGGTGAGCATTCGGCCGAAAACGAGATACCTTTTGTGCAGGCGGCAGTACCTAACGCGCAGGTTGTTGTGGGTATTATGGGGGACCATGAGGAAGACACGATAGAAGAACTGGTTGAAGCGCTGAACAAACTTGCCGATACCAAAAGTATTCTGGTCATAGCCAGCTCTGATATGATGCATGCCCCCGACTATGATCTGGTTTCGGCAACCGACAGGGACACACTGGAGAGGGTGAAAAGCCTTGATTATCCTTCGATCCGAAAATCCTGGAACCCTGAAAAGCAATCCTTCTGCGGCATAGGTCCCGTACTTGCCGTAATGCGCTTTTCAAAACGCCGGGGATGCAGCAGGGGACTTGTACTGCACTACAAAAACAGTGGCGATTACTTTCCCTCAGGCAGGGGACAATGGGTGGTAGGTTATTGCTCGGTGCTATTTGTGAGACCTGAATGAACCGGTTAATAAAACAGCCTTGGGATTTACTCAACTATTATCTTCTGTGCCATGCCCCTTCCTAGGGCAAGCCTCGAATCCCTTACACAGATCATTAAAGGCCCTCCTCCATCACCGCACAGGACCCTGAGACGAACGCCCGGGATCAGACCCATACTGTAGAGCTTTGACCTAAGCCCCCTTCCTCCATTTATGTCAGTTAAAGTCACCTCTTTTCCAGAGGGGACATTACTCAAAATCATTGAATTTGGCTCCTCTATCCTCAAGACGACCTATCTTTTCTCTAAGACCGTTCGAGAACTTCTGTATGCGCCCCATACACTTTTCCTTGTCAGTTCCATGGAGGCGGAATTCATCAAAATTATCCAGCCATGATAATCCGGCCCTCGGACAGGACTGTAAAAATTCCATAAAAGATACCAGCCTGTCAAGGGTATCATGACTTATACCATGTTCCATGCTGCATGCCTCATCATCAGCCTTCCCACGATCAATTTTCAGGATATCAGCGAGAAAGCTGCACAGTATCTTGTGCCGCCTATGTATTTCCCTGCCTACCTTATCCCCCTCATCACTCAGCTCCAGGTACTCATATTTTTCATATTCAATAAGGCCTCTCTTGGCAAGGCTTTTAAGCATATTCGTGACCGTAGGCATCTTTACATTAAGCCTTTTGGCTATATCTTTTACACGTACGGCCCTTTTCTCTTTTCCAAGATCATAGATTGCCTCAAGATAATCCTCCATTGCAGGGGTTATAGGCCTTTCGCTGATACTATTTTTTTTATCTTTTAGCATGGCAATTTGTTCTTGACCCTAACTTTGTTTTGTGTATCTAATATAAGGGGTCAAGGTAATGCCTGTCAAGGCATTTTCAAAAAATTTTCGCAAGAATTATTGAAGAAAAAATCAAGGGAATGATCACATATGAAAAAAATAATAACCATGAGAGAGATGTCCGATAATCAGCAGGGAATCATAAAAAAGGTAAACGCAAACGGTGAAATGGGTCGCAGGATCAGGGAAATGGGCCTTGTCACAAACACCCCGATAAAGATTCAGGGCCGCGCCCCCCTGAGGGACCCTGTGGCGGTTAAGATTAAGGACTATGTCCTTACATTGAGAAACAATGAGGCGGACGGCATTTACGTGGAGATCGAAACTGATGAGTGATTTTTCATTGCCTGCAGGGGAATAAAGGTCCTGGTCTCGATCATTTCCTTTGCCGGATAATGTTACCGGAGGAGCAGGCCCTCCTTGAATAATTTGAAAAGATAACTCAGATGACCTTTGGGGCACATTAATATCTATTTCCGCTTTTTTGATAAAAAACGGATCTATTTACTGCGAATATTAAGGCCTGAGGAAGGAAGATATGACAAAAAAGTTGACCATTGCACTTGCGGGAAACCCTAACTCCGGCAAGACGACCGTCTTTAATGAAATTACAGGCGCAAGGCAGCAGATCGCCAATTATCCGGGTGTAACCGTCGAGAAAAAAGTAGGAAAGGTCGTTCACAAGGGCCATGAAATCGAGGTAGTGGATCTTCCCGGGACATATTCCCTAACCGCCTATTCGCTTGAAGAAATCGTTGCCAGGGATTTTCTTATAAATGAAAGGCCCGACCTGGTAGTAGATATCGTTGACGCCTCCAATCTCGACAGAAATCTTTACCTGACGATCCAGTTCAAGGAACTGGGAATTCCTTTGATAGTCGCCCTCAATATGGTGGACATGGCTGAGTCAAGAGGCATTATTATTGATCACCGGATGCTTTCGGAGCTATTGGGGGTCCCTGTAGTTCCTATGGTAGCCAGATCAAGCAAGGGTGTGGTAGATCTCCTGGATACCTTGATAGAATCCGCACAGCAAGAGATCGGCTGGAACACCCTTAATCTCTCCTACGGCATGGATATCGACCACAGCCTGGGCGAGATGGAAGACATCATAAATAAATCAAAGGTATTTGACGCAAAATATCCTGCAAGGTGGAGGGCACTTAAATGTCTTGAAGGCGATAATCCCATGATCGCCCTCTTAAACAGAGATCCCGCTTTGGGAAGCAAAATCGAGGACATCTGCAATAAGACCGAAAAACACACCAGGGATACCCTTGATGAAGATCCGGAAGCAATAATTGCCGATTATCGCTACGGCTACATAACAGGCATAACAAAGCGGGTCATAAAAAGGAAGATAGAGGCGAGGCTCAATCTATCGGACAAGATCGATAAGGTGGCCACAAACCGTATTGCCGGTCCCCTTATCATGATGGGAATCCTTTACGCGGTATATGAATTTACCTTTTCAGCAAGCGAGATCCCCATTGAATGGTTCGGGGCCTTTTTTAATCAACTGGCCTTTTTTGTATCAGGCATAATTCCACCCGGCATGCTTCAGTCTCTCATAGTTTCCGGGGTCATAGACGGGGTAGGCGGAGTCCTTGGGTTTGTCCCCCTTATTATGTTCATGTTCTTCACGATCGCCATAATGGAAGACTCCGGCTACATGGCAAGGGTGGCCTACATGCTGGACCGTGTCCTTCGATGGTTCGGTCTTCATGGAAATTCGGTCATGGCCCTCATCGTAAGCGGAGGCATCTCAGGGGGATGCGCGGTACCAGGTGTAATGGCTACAAGGACCTTGAGAGACCCAAAAGAAAGGATAGCAACCCTTCTGGCAGTGCCTTTTATGAACTGCGGAGCGAAACTGCCTGTCTATGCCGTACTTATCGGGGCCTTTTTTTCACAAAACAAGGCCAGAATGCTGTTTCTGCTTACCCTGCTTTCATGGGGGTTCGCACTTTTCGCGGCCAAGATCATTCGCTCAACCATTCTTAAAGGACCCAAGACCCCTTTTGTCATGGAACTGCCGCCTTATCGCCTTCCGACGCTTAAAGGACTCTGGATACACACATGGGAAAGGACATGGCAATATATAAAAAAGGCGGGCACCGTAATACTCGGTTTTTCGATCGTCCTCTGGGCCATGATGACCTTCCCCGGCCTTTCCGAAGACCAGGCATCACGCCTGGATAATGAGAGGGATCAAATTACCGCTCAATTCCTTCAGAAACCTTCTATAACGGACATTATCCGGGATGAAAACGACCTATCGGAACTTGACATGACCTATGACTCCATTAAAGGCTCCATGGGCCTGCCGGACAAAATTCCGCAGGAATCAAAAGGTTCCCTTATCTCACTTGCGCAGGCCGCATATCTGATAGATACGCAGGATAACAAGAGTGGAAAAATCGAAACGACAAGGCTTAAATCCGCATCCGATTATCTTTCCTACAGAAAACAGATCAGGGAACTGGGATACCGGAGGCAGCAGGAGACACTCAAAGGCACCTTTGCCGGATGGCTGGGTATAAGGCTTGAAGCCATAACGAAACCCCTTGGATTTGATTACAGGACGAATATCGCGCTTGTAGGGGGATTTGCAGCCAAGGAGGTGGTTGTATCCACCCTCGGTACGGCCTACTCCCTGGGAGAAACCGGCGCAGAGGAGACAAAAAGCTTATCCGACAGATTACGGAATTCTTCCGATTGGAATCCGCTCACGGCTTTTACCATGCTGATTTTCACGATGCTCTATGTCCCATGCTTCGTTACCGTAATAAGCATCAAAAAAGAAAGCTCCTGGGGCTGGGCAGGATTTTCAATAGGCTTTAATCTTTGTGCGGCTTACCTGGTCGCTCTCATAATCAGGCAGACAGGGCTTGTTCTGGGGCTGGGAGTGTAAACGGCTATTTCATAAACCTTCCGTCATCTCTTTGAGAAGGAAGCCTGGAGACCTTTTTTCAAGCCATCCTATTTTTTCGACTTCTACTTCAATGCCTTCAGCGGCGCCGGGCTGGATGGGTGTCCCCTTCGGCTCCTTAAAGGGCGACCTGATTATACCTATCGGCCGGTAGGTTATTTCTTCCATTTCAATGTTTCCTCATAAGATATAGGTTATCGTACCCGAAAGAGATGTCCTTCGGGCCTGCCGATAAAAGAGCGAGCTTGACTTATGACGGCATGTTGTTTATCTAAATGATTGAATTTGATTTTGTAAAGTCAAAAAAAACAGTGCCATATGACAGATCCTGTTGGCCTAATCGCGATAATCGATAAAAGGAAATGTATCATGTATATCTACTGGCGGGTAATAGAAGAACTTAAATTTCTGGGCGAAACATGGTATTTCCATGATCCTACCCTTAAGAGGCACTTCGATGAATGGGTCAGAAAAAGGTCCGACAGGATAAATATTCCCCTGGAGGATGAACCTCCGACTATGGAACCGCTTTTCGAATACAAAGGCATCCTCACCTCCCTGAATTGACCTTTAGAAAAATGGGCCGGCGTCCCCGCAACCGGAAATCCCGGGAAAGCATCACCTCACGATGCATTTTTTGACACACGGTTCGACTATGGATTTAAGGACCATAAGCTCATCGTGATCAAAGCCGCTGTCCCCGTTTTTGAAAAACTCGGGGTGCAGCACCTCTTTTTGATTGACATCCTGAAGGGCATAAAGCATCGCGCCTTTTATGATCTCCGAGATATCGCCTATTATCTCTTCGTCCACAATCGGCTTAACACAGGTGGTCCTGAATTCATAGGCGGGAGCACGTTCCATTGTTATCCTTATACTTGAAAGAATATTCTCGGGGCTGCAGGTTTTGGAGATAAACCTGGAATATTTATACGGATCGGTCTTGATATCCATGGCTATATAATCAACCAGCCCCGCTTCCAGGAGTTTGTCCACCATCTTGGGGCAACTCCCGTTCGTGTCAAGCTTAAGCCGGTAACCCATCGTCTTGATCTTTTCGCAAAAAGGCCTCAGATCCCGATTGAGCGTTGGTTCACCGCCCGAGATTACCACCCCGTCCAAAAAATCTCTTCGCTTACTCAAAAATGAAAGCGCTGCATCTTCATCCAGCGACCTCAGGCATGATGAAGTCCCCCTTACAAGCTCAGGGTTGTGACAATAAGGGCAGTCAAAATTGCAGCCTGAGAAAAACAGGACGCAGCTTATCCTGCCGGGATAGTCTATAAAAGAATTTTTCTGAACACCCCCTAGCACCATTATCCTGTTCCTTATAAGTCGGAAGGTCGCCTGGTTTCCATAATCAGGCCACTTTAAATATCTTTCTCATGTCGAATTCGGCCCGTTTTCCGTCATTCCATTGCTTTACCGGCCTGAGATATCCCACGACCCTGGAGTAGACCTCCGTCTCTTCATTACATACCGGGCATCTTTCCTGTTTACCGTTCTGGTAACCATGGGAAGGGCAAATGCTGAAAGTGGGGGTAAGCGTAAAGTAGGGAAGACGAAATTTGGTTACGACCTTTTTCAGAAGATCTTTGACCACGGAGATATCGCTTATCTGCTCTCCCAGATATATATGAAGAACGGTTCCTCCGGTATATTTCGTTTGAAGTTCATCTTGAAGCACCAGAGTCTCAAAGATATCCTCGGTGTAATTTACGGGAAGATGGGTCGAATTCGTATAAAAGGGCGCGGAACCGGATCTGAAATCCTCTTCATTCGCGCAGAGTATGTCATGAAAATTTTCCTTGTCGAGCATTGCGAGGCGATATGAAGTCCCCTCGGCGGGAGTTGCTTCAAGATTGAAGATATCACCTGTTTCCGCCTGAATTCCGGAAATCGTCTCACGAAGAAAATCCATTACCTTGAGGGAGAAGCCTCTTCCCTCCTCACTGCCGATATCGCTTCCCATAAAATTGAGGCATGCCTCATTCATCCCTAGGATACCTATGGTGGAAAAATGATTTTTCCAGTAAAGCCCGGTACCCTCCTTTATATCCCTCAGATAGAAATGAGAATAGGGGTATAGATTTTTTTCGGTAAATCTTTCAAGTACCTTGCGCTTGATTGAAAGGCTATCCTTTGCCATTACCACCATTTTTCCCAGCCGATCGAAGAAGTCTTTTTCGTTCTCAGAAAGATACCCTATCCTGGGAAGATTTATGGTCACGACCCCTATCGATCCGGTCAGAGGATTCGCACCGAAAAGGCCTCCGCCTCTTTTCAGTAGCTCCCTGTTGTCCAGGCGCAGGCGACAGCACATCGATCTTGCGTCCTCAGGTGACATATCCGAGTTGACGAAATTGGAAAAATACGGGATCCCGTATTTCCCGGTCATTTTCCAGATCATGTCAAGTCTTGGATTATCCCATTCGAAATCAGATGTGATGTTGTAGGTCGGGATGGGAAAGGTAAAGACCCTTCCCTTGGCGTCCCCGGCCATCATCACCTCTGCGAATGCGCTGTTTATCAGATCCATCTCTTCCTGAAATTCACCATATTTTTCTTCTCTTTCCTGTCCGCCGAAAACAACCCTGTCGTTTGCCAGGGTGGAAGGTGGTTCAAGGTCAAGGGTTATATTTGTGAAAGGGGTCTGAAAACCGACACGAGTGGGTATGTTTATGTTAAAAACGAATTCCTGGAGGGCCTGTTTGACCCTGTCATATTCAAGGCCGTCATAACGAACAAAAGGGGCAAGCAGTGTATCGAAGTTGGAAATGGCCTGAGCGCCTGCAGCCTCCCCCTGAAGGGTATAGAAAAAATTGACTACCTGCCCGAGGGCCGACCTCAGGTGCTTTGGAGGCCCGCTTTCTATCTTGCCTCCCACTCCCTTGAAACCCTGCTTTAGGAGATCCTTCAGGTCCCAGCCTACGCAGTAGACCGACAGCAGGCTGAGATCGTGGATATGAAAATCCCCACTCTTGTGGGCCTCTCTTATCTCAGGCGGATAAATCTTACTGAGCCAGTATTCCGATGTAACATCGGATGAGATATAGTTGTTCAGCCCCTGAAGGGAATAACTCATATTGCTGTTTTCCTTGATCTTCCAGTCCATTTTCTGGATATAGTTTTCCACAAGGTCAACGCTTGCCTTCGTAACCATGCTCCTTATCTGTGCGTGCTGTTCCCGGTAGAGTATGTATGCCTTTGCCGTCCTATAGAAGGGGCTGTCCAGGATCACCCTCTCTACGATGTCCTGGATATCTTCCACTTTGGGCAAAGGCCCCAGTCGCAGTTCATGCGCCAGGGTCAACACCTTCAGGGTCATTTTAAGCGCCTCTCTGTGCCCGAACTCGCCTGTAGCTTCACCCGCCCTTGTAATGGCAACGGTTATCTTTGTAGAGTCAAATTCAACGACCCTTCCATCTCGCTTTTCGATTGTTTCAAACATTTATAGCACCTTTTAAGGTAGAGGATTAAGATATCTCATTGATAAGGACCTGCATCCGGGTCTGGAAAAAGACCCTCCTGAAAGGGATCGACGATCTGCAGTATTTTTTTGACAATACCGAGGAGAATACCCAATATATTGCGGTATGTCAATAAATGTTTTCAATATATAGTATTTTTATGAGGGCAAACAAGATTTACTCAAAAATCCGGGCGGCTTACAAAGAGGGAGAAAAAGCGGACCTTCCTTTCCGCAACGTCATTCCGTCTTCCGGCCTTTTTCGGCCTGACACCTTGGCGCGGTTTCAGTGGAAATGACATATAAGGCACTGTGATCATTTGTTGAGCATTGCAACGGTGGCAAAACGACCTGTTTTTGCCTCCCCGCGATAGGAATAAAAGAGGTTTCTGTTACAGCGGGTGCAAATTCGTGCCGTTTCTATATTACCCTCCACAAGTCCGGCATCCATGAGCTGCCTGCGGCTCAATGACCAGAGATCAAAGTAGCCGTCTCTAACCATACAATCCTTAAAGGAGGCGGGGAAGATATCTTGATACGTTATAAATTCCGCGCAGCACGGACCTAGAGAAGGCCCGATGGCGGCCTTCAGCATATCGGGGCTTGCTCCGAATTCATCCGCCATCATTTTGACGACCTTTCCAAGTATGTTCAGGACATTTCCCCTCCAGCCGCAGTGAGCAACGGCAAGCACCTCTTTTTGGGGATCAAAGATAATAACCCCCTGACAATCAGCCTGCTTAACCATTAAGGCCATTCCCGGCTCATTCGTAATAAGCGCATCGGCATCCGGAATTTTTATCAGACCGTCGGTGCTCCTTCCCCTGATTATTACGGCCCGTGCGCCATGACACTGTTCCATAAAAAACAAACCGGCAGCGCCTATATTCCCCATGATCCCGTAAAGATTCTTAGTAACAGCCCCTTCAACATCACCTACCGAATAGGATGTATTAAGCGATTCAAAGGGTGCCTTACTAAAACCGCCCCGGCGGGAAAAAACCGCGTGACGAAGCATAGTCTCAAGGGACATCTTAGGGAACCGAAAAGTAGTGTGTCCACCCTTTTCACATATCATTTCTGAGTGTCCTGCCCATTCAATTTTGGGAGGGGATACTGTCTCACCCTGGAAGTAATTGGGGCCGGCCCTTTAAATCCCGGCTTTCCATATCCTGATAAAATCATATTTAAGGCATCTTTCCCGCTTGGGTGAGGATAGATACCGCCACGACACAGGCTTTCTCGCTTACCGCTGCTTCCTCCCGGATCTGACGGGGTTCGCAAGTGCCTGTCACGCAGGGTCCATCCTCACCCAAGCGGAAAAGATGCCCTCGGCATCAAGGATATCTTAAATAAAAGGCCCACGCATAAAACGTTGGCTCAAGAGGCGGGCTTCAATCCCCTCCGGTGAAAAGGGGATCAAAACAGAAGATTTTATTCGAAATCGACCCTTTCTTTCAGTTCTTTTCCCACCTTGAAAAAGGGTAACTTCTTCGGTGTTACCTCAATAACCTCACCCGTCTTAGGGTTCCTTCCCTTGTAACCGTCATACCGCTTGACCTTAAAGCTACCAAGGCCTCTGATCTCTATTCTTTCGCCTCTGACTAGGGCAGTCTCCATGTCTCCAAAGACAGTATTGACAACCTCTTCCGCCTTTTTCAGCGGCAGATTTTCCTCTCTTGCGAGGGCCTCTATCAATTGCGATTTATTCATGATCTTCCTCTGTCTGATATTGGAATAATTAAAAGTGGTTACCTTGGCTGGTAAACAAAAATAATTGAAGCGTTTACTCAAGTCAAGCCCTAATTGGCAAAATGACCGGGCAAAGATGCGGCCAACCGCCTCCAGCTCCTTCGATAAAACACACCTTACTCGATTTCACGCATCTGTTTACATTTTTACTTCCCTGCGTTATAAGGCAGATAATTTATGCAAGAATGATATTATTATTGATTGCTTGATGGATTTTTTTTATTCCGGCTAAAGACAGAAAATTCTTCAGCATTTTTCCATGCATTTGTTATTAAACGTCCTTATGACGAGCATACATCTATATTTGATGCATTCGTTAAGCATCGAAACTGAGACGGTACAAGGCTTTACTTATGAGTCTTACTTCTTATCCCGCTTCCGGCGGCGCAATGACAACAGATGAAGCATAGTCCCGCCTGAGGCGTGACAACCGGCCTTTTTATGAAGACACCCGCTTTCTTTTACCATTTTACCGATAGGACACCGTTCAAATGGTCTTTTGCCGATCACTGTTATCTTTCAAATAAGGAGCGCCCCTTGTGAAAAGACTTACCAGAAAAGGGGTGGAAGGACTTATTCCCTACCCACCCGGCAAACCGATAAAGGAGCTTGAGAGGGAGCTGGGTATTATGGGTTCCATTAAGCTCGCCTCAAATGAAAATCCCCTCGGCCCCTCGCCTTTCGCTGTTAAGGCGATAATGAGTGAGCTTGAGGCCCTGAATCGCTATCCGGATGGAAGCGGTTATTACCTCAAATCCAGGTTAAGCGAAAAATTTGCTGTCCCGGGAGAAAATATTATCCTTGGAAACGGCTCTAATGAATTGATCGAACTTGCGGTAAGGACCTTTCTTTCAAGCGGAGAAGAAGCGATACAAGCCGTTCCCACCTTTCTTGTGTATGAAAAGATAGTCAGGGGTGCGGGAGGAAGCATGAAATCAGTACCCCTTTCCAACTTCGGAATAGACCTCAGCGGTATATTGCGAAAGATTACCCCCCGCACAAAGCTGATATTCATAAACAACCCTAATAATCCAACCGGCTCCCTGATTTTCAAAAAGGATATGACCGCCTTTCTAAGGGAACTGCCCAAAGATATAGTCATCTTACTGGATGAGGCTTATATTGAATTCGTTACGGATAAACGTGCTGCAAATGGTTTGGAAATGCTGTCAGAGCACCCCCATATTTTCATTCTGAGGACTTTTTCAAAGCTTTACGGCCTGGCCGGCCTGAGGATCGGCTATGGGTTTGCATCACCGGAACTGATAGATTTCATGAACAGGGTAAGGCAACCATTCAACGCCAATACGCTGGCTCAAGCAGCTGCAACCGCCGCCCTGGAGGACGATGAATTTGTCTTAAAAACCCTCAGGCTGGTACAAGAAGGCCTGGGATATCTCTATTCGGAACTTGATAAAATGGGTCTTAACTATCTGCGAACTCAAACCAATTTCTTTTTGATAAAGGTGCCTGCAGGGGGGACGAAAACATATGAACGACTGCTCAAAAAGGGCGTAATAATAAGGTCCATGGAGAGTTACGATCTTCCTGATTACATAAGGATAACAGTTGGAATTCCCGAGGAAAACGAGCGGTTTATCAGGGCCTTAAAGGCTGCCCTTTCTGATTGAAATAACAAAGCATAGGAAAAGAGGCTTTTTTGTGAACTGCATTATCACCATAGACGGACCCGCAGGATCGGGCAAAAGCACTGTAAGCCGGCTTTTGGCCAAAAAGCTGGGTTTTCTCTATCTGGATACAGGCGCCATGTACAGGGCGGTAGCACTGGCAGCCAAAATAAGAGGTCTCCGCAGTATTGACACTGAAAAGATGAAGACAATGTGTCAAACGATTGAGCTGAGGTTTGTAAAGGGTGAAAAGGCCGACAGACTCTTTCTTGGAAACAAAGATGTGTCCAAAGACATAAGAACGCCCGAGATGGACATGCTTTCCTCCAAGGTCTCTTCCCTGAAAATTGTCAGGGATGCCATGACCGACCTACAGCGCGACATGGCTGAAGATAACGATGTGGTGGCAGAAGGAAGAGATATGGGAACCGTTGTTTTTCCGATGGCTGATCACAAATTCTTCCTTACCGCCTCCCCTGATATAAGGGCGAAAAGGAGGTACAGAGAAAGAGTCGAGCTCGGAGAAGAAGTAGACTTCGATTCCGTTTCAGCCGATATCCGAAACAGGGACAAGCAGGATCAATCGCGGGCGATTGCCCCTCTTAAAGCGGCACAGGATGCGATAGTAATAGATTCGACCGACATCAATATAGGCGACGTTTTGGATAAAATTTTAAAACATATTGATTTAGGTAAACAATCCAGGATTTTTTTAAAATAAAAGGTTGAACTTGGGCTTATCATTTGATAGTAATTCGTATTTGAGCCTTGATAGCTTGGAAAATTGATGGAGGGGGTAATTACGTTAATGGAAAAACCGACACAAGAAACAGCTGAAAACAAAAACCTTGAAGAAGAACATGAAGAGACCGGCCTAATGGATGAAGAGGAAATAATTGAAAGCGAAACCACCAGCCCTGACGATGAATTCGGAGAAGAGATGCCGGACGGCGAAAATTTCATGGAAATGTATGAAGAAAGCCTGAAGAGCATGCAGGAAGGTGAGGTCGTAAGGGGTGAGATAGTCCAGGTTGACAAGGAATTTGTCCTTGTTGATATTGGATACAAGTCTGAAGGACAGATTCGCATTCAGGAATTCATAGACCCGGAAGGGAACCTGACCGCCGAGGTGGGAGCCAAAGTAGATGTTCTTCTTGAACGAAGAGAAGACGACGAAGGAACCATCAAGCTTTCCAAGGAAAAAGCCGCAAAGATAAAGATCTGGGATGAGATAAAAGAGATCTATGAAAACGACGGGACAATAAAGGGAACGATAACCGCCAGGGTCAAGGGTGGGCTCTCAGTGGATATCGGCCTGCAGGCTTTTTTACCAGGATCTCAGCTGGATCTGAGACCGGTAAGAGACATGGATTCTCTGGTCAACACAGAACATGAATTCAAGATAGTCAAATACAATAAAAGAAGAGGCAATATAGTACTGTCCAGGCGCGCTCTTTTGGAGGCGGAAAGGCTCGCCCTGAAGGAAGAAACCCTCAAAAACATAGAAGAAGGCGCAGTGCTTGAAGGGGCGGTCAAAAACATTACCGACTATGGCCTTTTCATTGATCTGGGCGGGATCGACGGGCTCGTTCATATCACCGACATGTCTTGGGGAAGAGTGGGGCACCCTTCGGAGATGCATCAGATCGGGGACAATATAAAGGTCAAGGTGCTCAACTTTGACAAGGAAAAAGAAAGGGTATCGCTCGGGATAAAACAGCTCGCCCCTGATCCATGGAGCCAGGCGGAAGAAAAATTCCCGATCGGAAAGGTAATCGGAGGCAGGGTGGTAAGCCTGACCGATTATGGGGTCTTTGTTGAGGTTGAACAGGGTGTGGAAGGTCTTATTCATGTCTCTGAGATGTCATGGACAAGAAAGATCAGGCATCCCTCACAACTGCTGAGCGTGGGTGATACGGTTGAGGCAATGGTCCTCAACATCGACGTGGGGAAAAAACGAATCTCGCTCGGCATGAAGCAGGTTGAACCCAATCCATGGGATGTAATAGAAGAGAAATATCCGGTGGGAACCACCATAGAAGGCCGGATCAAAAATATAACCGACTTCGGGATATTTATAGGCATTGATGAGGGCATAGACGGTCTTGTGCATATATCCGACATATCTTGGACAAAAAGGATAAAGCACCCCTCAGAGGTATACAAAAAGGGCCAGGAGGTCCAGGCCGTGGTGCTCAATATTGACAAGGGAAACGAACGCTTTTCTCTCGGTATAAAGCAGCTCGCCTCTGATCCATGGGATGAAATCCCTTACAAATATAAACCAGGCACCAGGGTTACCGGCACCGTTACGAACGTAACGGATTTCGGCCTGTTCCTTGAACTTGAAGAGGGTATCGAAGGTCTGGTCCATATCTCTGAAATCTCGACGGACAAGCATGGAAATCCACTGTCCCGTTTTCAGGTGGATGACGTTATTCAGGCAAAGGTGATAAATGTATCGCGTCCTGAGAAAAAGATCGGCCTTTCCATAAGAAAGCTCGAAGAGACAAGTGAAAAGGACATCTACAGGAGCTATCTTGACAACCATCAGGAGGCCACGTCCAACCTGGGAGAATTGCTTAGAGAAGAGATGCTTAATCTGCAGCAACAGGAACCCGCGGTAGAACAAGACGCTGAAATCATTCATGATGAACAGCCTGCCGAATTCGACACTGAACCGGAATCTGCCGAAGGATCTGACACTGAGCCGGAATCTGCCGAAGAATCAGCCCCGGAAGCCGAACAAAAGGATAATTAACTCGAAGCGAGGAGCCGACAGCAGCATTCACCTAATTTTCAAAAGGCCATGGGGCTTCTCATGGCCTTGATTTAATTCCAGCCATGTCGAAAAAAAGCCATACCTTACTTACTGTCCTGGCAATACTCGGCTGCATCGGGTTATTTCTGGCCATTGTCATCGTGATAGTAATAAAGCTTTTTACCCCCTCCACTGATCTTTCCTTTAATGAAAAAATCGGAGTTATACCGATACAGGGAGCGATAATTGACTCCCGGCACATAACATCCCAGCTGGTCAGGTTTAAAAAAGATAAAAAGATCAAAGCGATCATTCTGAGGATAAACTCTCCCGGCGGGGCGGTAGGACCTACCCAGGAAATATATCGTGAAATCCGCAGGACGATCAAAACAAAAAAGGTAATAGCGTCCATCGGAGGAATAGCCGCATCAGGAGGATATTACGTGGCCTCTGCCGCCGACAGTATTGTGGCCAATTCCGGCGCAATAACCGGAAGCATAGGGGTCATAATGGAGGTTCTCAGATTCGAGGACCTCCTGAAAAAGATAGGGGTAAGCATTGAAGTAATCAAAAGCGGAGAATTCAAGGACATAGGCTCTCCGCACAGAGAACTCACTGAAAGGGAAAAGGAATTGCTCAACTCCCTTATCAAGGACATACAATCACAATTTGTTGATGATGTTGCCGCGGGCAGGGGCCTGTCGGTGGACAAGGTACGGCAGATAGCGGACGGACGAATCTTTTCAGGTGCCAGGGCCAAAGAGCTGGGCCTTGTGGATCGGCTCGGCAACTTTCATGATGCCGTAGATCTTGCAAAAAACCTTACCGGAACCAAAGGAGATGTGACGCTTGTGTACCCCCAAAAAAACAGGCTGGAGCTCTGGGAGCTCTTCTTTGAATCTGCTGCGAGGTCGGTTCTAAAGGCCTTTAATTCCTTTGAAACCCCTTTGGAGTATATGTGGAAGGGGCCCACTGTCGATTAGGCCGTCCTTAAGTTACTATATAAATATATTCACATCCCCCTTCCCTTCCCTGATCACCCCGGGTTCATCATTAATCAAGGATACAACGCTGGAAGGGCCCGGGTATAAGACCTCACCATCTATTATAGCATCCAGATAAGGGCCATAGGCTTCCTCTATGGAATAGGGGTCGTCATATCCTGCGCTCGTACTAATTATCGGCCTGCCGAGATTGGTTACCAGTTCAATGCAAATTCGGTTATCAGGCACCCTTATTCCCACCGTCTTTCTTTTGGTAAGCATAATCTTGGGCACGAGCCTTGTTCCTTCCAGTATAAATGTATATGGACCGGGAAGACAGCGTTTCATGGTCTTGTAGGCGTAATTTGAGACCACCGCATAACGGCTTATCTCTTTGAGACTGTCACACACGAAAGAAAAGGGCTTTTTCAAGGGTCTCTTTTTTAACCGATAGATAAGCTGAATCGCCTTTTTATTGAAAAGGTCACAGCCGATACCGTAAAAGGTATCTGTGGGGTATGCGATGACCCCCCCATTTTCCAGTACGTCGACCACCCTTTTTATGAGACGCTGCTGGGGGTTTTCCGGATTTATATTCAGTGTAACCGGCTTTTTATTTGTTCCTGAATAACCAGATCTTTCCATAGCTTTAATAGTGTGAAGCCTTTCTCTCTTATATCTTCCGCCCTTGGGACACTTATTAACAGATAGATTAACCGCAGGCAATAGAATTGAACCCAAGGCCTGATTATATATTATAGAAATAATCCCCTCTTTGGATTATCATATGGCGTTATCTTCATTCAAAGCGAAGAAGAGGGTTAAAATCAACTAAAAAATTCATACTCAGTTAAGGGAAAAATAATTTTGGCCTTGCGATTTCCCATATACAGCCTCAGAACCACCATACTCTCTCACCTGGTACTCCTTATTCTCTCGGCCATGGTGCTGATAAATGTGGTTATGCTTAAATTTTCCGAAAGAGACCTTATAGGTTATAAGGTTCAGGCGGGGCGTCTTTTCCTGCAATCCATCGAGCAGGGGGCGGTCATAGACATCCTGAAAACCGACGCCGGCGTTAGTGCGTCTGATATTTCAACCCTTTCAAACCTGCTGGACGGTGCGCTCAGGGTGGGAGGCCTGTCGGAGTTAATGATCATAAACAGGCAAGGCAAGGTGTTGCTCGGCACTGAGGGATGGGGAGATTCAAGGACAAAGGCCTTTTCCAATTCACTCGAGGCATTGACAACCGGAAATGCCTCCACCTCCTTTTTGGGCAGCACGTGGGGAGCAATCTGGTTTGCCCATGAAAAGGCGATATTATCGGCTCCTTTGACTTTTGAAAACAGGGTTATAGGTTCCGCCTCCGTGTGCGCCGACTTTTCGCCTCTCTACAAAAGGCTCAGGGATACGGAGGCGCTCATGATACTCTTTATCCTTCTCAATACCTTTGTCCTTGTAATCTTCGGTTTCTACCTCCTTTCAAGGACGGTTGTAAGGCCGGTGAAGCGTCTGGTTCGTATCACGAATGAATTCGGAAAAGACATTCCATTTAAAGACATTACGGAAACATCAAAAAATGAGATCGGCCAGCTCTACCGGTCCCTCAATATTATGCTCAGACGTCTCGAAGAGAATAAGCTGGAATTAAGGAGCCACATCCAGTCTCTTGAAAAGGCCAACAAAGAGATCAGAAAGGCCCAGGAGGAGGTTTTCAGATCTGAAAAAATGGCCTCGATCGGTCAAATTGCCACAGGTGTGGCTCATGAAATCGGCAATCCCATAGGAATCGTCCTCGGCTACGTTGAGTTATTGAAAGGCAGTGATCTCGCCTATGATGAAAAAGAAGATTTTCTCAGGCGTATCGAATCGGAGATTAACCGCATAAGCGAAATCATAAGGCAGCTGCTCGATTTCTCAAGACCTTCAAGCGGGAAAAAAGAGGTGACCCGATTTCATGCATCCGTCGATGAAGTTGTCTCACTTCTGGAACCGCAGCCGATGATGTCCGGAATTGATATCAAAACCTCTCTGGATGCCGATCATGACACAGTATGGGCGGATCCGGCGCGATTGAAGCAGCTCATAGTTAACCTGCTGATTAACTCTGCTGAATCCATAGGGGAATCGGAAGGGCAACAAAATGCAAAAACAATCAGCATCGAGACGACAAACAGGGATGACTCTCTTTTAATAAAGTTTTCCGATAACGGGCCGGGAGTCCCGGATGACGGAATAGAACGTATCTTCGATCCCTTTTATACGACTAAAGACCCTGGAAAAGGAACCGGCCTGGGGCTTTCCGTATGTCACAGCATAATAGATGGATTGCAAGGGGATATAAGGGCCGAAAACATGAGTGAAAAGGGTTTTATGATTACAGTCAGCCTGCCCCTTTACCACAGGAAACTTCAAGATAAACCTTGATATATTCGTAAAAAGTCTGTTTATAAGGCCTTGCGGCAGCCTGTTGGGAGAAAAGCCGAGCAATTCGGCACGGCGCGCGAGGCATTATATGCGCCCGGCATGCAAACGGCCTTGGCAAGGCATTTTTCTTTTCAAGGGTATTTGCAAATCAGGTGTTTTTTTGTATATTGCCATACTTCGGGATCGGACTGAGACATAATCCCTGCCGATGCCCTCTTTACAGCCGGGCACTGCAAGAGATCAACCATTAAAAATGATAGTCATGGACCGATATTTGGTCTGAATTTATATAGTTACCGCTCGTACCGGTGGAATTGGAGATAATTGATGGTGAGGCAAAGTGTTCTAATTATAGACGATGAAGAAAACATGAGGCATATGCTTGAAACAATGCTGGATAAAGCCGGCTATAACGTCGAGAGCGCATCAGACGGTGTTGAAGGTCTTGAATGTATGGACAGATCCGATTTTCGGTTTATCCTCTGTGATATAAAAATGCCCCGCATGGACGGAATGACATTTCTGAAAAAATCGAAGGACAGATTTCCTGAAAAAAACTATATCATGATGTCAGCCTACGGAACCATTGAAACTGCTATTGAAGCCATGAAAATAGGGGCCTATGATTACATATCAAAACCCTTTAAAAAGGATGAGGTGCTCCTCACCCTGAAAAAGGCGGAAGAACGGGAACGGCTTAAAGATGAAAATGTAAAGCTGAGAAATGTCGTCAGCAAGATTGAAAAAAAGTATTCCTTCGGAAACATCATAGCCAGAAGCGAGGCGATGGCAAAGGTATTTGAGCTTGTTGATAAAGTGGTGGATCACAAGACAACCGTACTTATAACAGGTGAAAGCGGAACCGGCAAAGAGCTGATTACTCGGGCGATTCATTCAAGAGGAGCCAGGGCCCCATATCCACTTGTTAACATAAACTGCGGCAGTATCCCTGAAAACCTCCTTGAAAGCGAGCTTTTCGGCTATAAAAAGGGCGCATTCACAGACGCGGTAAAGGACAAACCTGGCCGTTTCGAAGAGGCTGACGGAGGCACGATATTTCTTGACGAAATAGGGGAACTGCCCTTGTCTCTGCAGATAAAACTGCTCAGGGTGCTTCAGGAGGAAGAGATAACACCTCTGGGAGGGTCTGGATCCAAAAAAATCGATGTCAGGGTAATAGCAGCCACATCCAAGGACCTGGACAAGGAAGTCGGAGAGGGTAGATTCAGAGAAGACCTGCTTTATCGCATAAATGTCATGAGGATACACCTTCCGCCCCTGAGAGAGAGGAAAGGAGACATACCTCTTCTTATCGGATACTTTATCGACCTGTTCAATAAAAAACTAAACAAGGAGATAGAGGGGCTCAGCTCCGATTCCATGCCTCTTCTTATGGAGCACTCCTGGCCGGGAAACGTAAGAGAATTGGAAAACGTAATGGAAAGGGCAGTCCTGCTCGCGTCTGCAAAATGGATAACGCCCGCGGATCTACCCTCACAGATAACCCAGGTGCAAAGATTTACCCCTTACATGGAATCGGAGGATACCCTTTCAATCAAAAAGGCCTCAAGGCGCATTGAAAAAATACTGATAGAAAGGGTCCTTAAAATCACAAACGGTAATCGCAGTCAGGCGGCAAAGATTCTTGAGGTAAGCAGGCCGATGCTTATATCCAAAATCAAGAAATACGAGCTTGAACCATGATATATCGCATCATGGAAAAATATGCCGATTGATCAAATGTTTTGAAGAAAATCAAAACGACATAATATTTCACTCCTCTTCTTGACATCTTAATCAGACATCCATATATTGCCGTAAAAGAATATATGGAGAATACTGATGAAAGAATTCGTCAAGGTAATGAAGGCCCTTTCAGATCCCAACAGGGTAAAGATAATAAAGATGCTGCAACACAAATCAATGTGCGTTTGTGAAATGCAGTCAGCCCTGGGTATCGCCCAGCCTACCGTATCAAAGCACCTCAAGGTCCTTGAGGACGCAGGTTTCTTAAGATCGGCAAAAGACGGACTTTGGGTAAATTATATACTCTCGGAGGGAACCTCTTCTGCCTACGCCTCCACCCTGCTGGGGAACCTCAAGCACTGGCTTGAAAACGACGAAGAGGTAAAAGGGCTTGTGAACAGGCTTCCCATTATAAGAAGAGAGGAGATCTGTAAAAGGTAATTTTTTTTGCCCTTATAATATTGTCATATAGCAATGTATAAATATTTCATCGAAAAATTCCGAATCTTAACAAGGTATTCATATCATGAAAAATAGATTCAGCATCGCACTCATAGTCTCTGTCTTTCTTGCCGCCTATTACGTTCCCTGGGGCAGCCCTGCGATCAGCAGGTCCCTGGTCGAGGCATTTCTTATGCTCCAGGAGTACGCCAGGGAGCATGTGCTCACATGTCTTATTCCTGCATTTTTCATCGCGGGCGCAATATCCGTCTTCATATCCCGGACATCCGTGCTCAGATACTTCGGGGCCGCAGCCAATAAGGTCCTTTCCTATTCCGTGGCATCCGTTTCAGGCGCCGTTCTTGCCGTATGCTCCTGCACGGTCCTCCCGCTTTTTGCGGGAATCTACACCAGGGGAGCGGGAATAGGTCCTGCCACGGCATTTCTCTATTCAGGTCCGGCGATAAATGTCCTTGCAATCGTATTAACGGCCAGAATCCTGGGCTGGCAGATAGGGCTGGCCAGGGCGCTCGGCGCAATCCTTTTTGCCGTAATCACAGGTCTTTTAATGGCATTTTTCTTCAGAAAGGAAGACAGGGAAAGGACCGGGGGAAATATATACCTCCCGGATGAAGAAGAAAAAGGCCGCAGCCTGTTACAGGACTCTTTGTTTATGCTGAACCTGGTGCTGATACTTATTTTTGCCGCCTTTGCAAGACCTGCTGAAGGGGCAAACGGCATCTGGCATGCCCTTTTTTCCACCAAGTGGTTCGTTACTGCGGGGCTTCTGATTATGCTTTTTATTTTACTTAAAAAATGGTTCACGGGTGAGGAACGCATTAGCTGGATTGATTCCACATGGGGTTTCATGAAGCAGATACTCCCCCTTCTTTTTGCAGGTGTTCTTGTGGCCGGATTCATGCTCGGCCGTCCGGGACATCCAGCCCTTATTCCGGACAAATACGTGGCAGGACTGCTGGGCGGCAATTCCCTCTGGGCCAATCTGTTCGCAGCGGTTTCAGGTGCGCTCATGTATTTTGCCACCCTTACCGAGGTGCCGATCCTCCAGGGCCTTATAGGGGCCGGCATGGGAAAGGGCCCTGCCCTGTCGCTTCTTCTTGCAGGCCCTGCCCTGTCGCTCCCCAACATGCTGGTCATAGGAAGCGTCATGGGCGTAAAAAAGACAGTCACCTTCTCTGTCATAATAGTAGTCCTTTCTACAATGGCAGGGATGTTCTATGGATTCATAGCAGGCTGAAAGGGGAAAAGTGACGGACCAAATTTCCTATATCAGGGTCGGTTCAAACAAGACAGGCATAACAGGCCTAAAAGAGGCGATCGATCTTATCGCACAGGCCTGCAAAGGCAAAACAGACCAGGAGATAACTGATGAACTTACGGGGCTACTTTCCCGAAAAAATTATATCCCTGACAAATCAATGGGTGAATATGCAAAGGCCTTTTTGAGGCAGTTCAAGATATCCATGGGTATAGACTCCGGCAGGGAAAGACCCGAAGGGATTGAAATCAAGGTGCTGGGGCCTGGCTGTCCCAGGTGCTACAGTCTTGAAAAAGAGATCATGCAGGCCATGACGGAAACCGGGCTTGCCGCAGACCTGGAGCATGTAACCGATATAAATGACATCGCAGGCTATAGGGTCATGGGTACCCCTGCCCTGGTTATAAACGAAAAGGTAATGGCCGTGGGTAAGATCCCGTCAAAGGTTCAACTTGTAAAGTGGCTCAAAGAGGCACAAAAGTAGAGAGGGGCAATGTTGCTGTGACTGGCTTCGAGATAAACTAAAAGGTGAGAAAAAACCAAATTAGATGGATACTGCTCACTTAAAAAATATACAGACCAAAGCGGTTCCAAAATTTTAGTCACTTTATTAACTTAGGATCATCTCCAAAAGAGTTGTTCAAAATGCAGGATTCTTTACTCCGCTTGCGCTTCGCTCAGTCCAACTGCTTCGCAGCGGGTTCCCGGTTTCAAGGGGCCGAGGGTTCGAGTGAAAGGCTTTAAGATTAGAGGGGCTTAAACATCCACAAAAATCGGATATTCCTTGTCTGCATGTCTATAAAAAAACGAAACGTTTTATTCAGAAGATGAGCAATAGGGTATTATCCGAGGTTTCCATACCATGGAATATCGTCTTAGGGTATGTGTTCTCTATATTGCATATGGTTCAGTCTGTGAACCGGAAATCCTGAGCCATGATACCGGGTGAGTCGGGTTATTCTCGAACCCTTGAATCCTGGAACCCTTGGCCCCTCTTCGACAACTAAGTTGGAGAAGAACTTTAACTTTTAACTTTAGGCACTTTATTAACTTTAGTCACTTTAGTCATTTTAGTCACTTTTTATAACAGTACAATCGGAGGCAAAAGACAGAAGTGGAACTTCATGCGGTACAGATAATCTCTTTACTCATTACAGGTGTGGTTGTCGGGTTTGCATCAGGTTTACTTGGAGTAGGAGGATGCTTCATAATGGTTCCGGTCCAGTTCTGGGCACTTAAATCCATAGGAGTTGACCCCACCACTGCCATACGCATAGCCTTTGGAACGAACCTGCTGGTGGTGCTTCCAACCGCGCTTAGCGGTGCCATGACTCATCACAGAAAGGGTGCCGTCATCTGGAAGGCCGGGGTAATACTAGGGGTAACCGGTGCCATAGGGGCCTTTTTAGGGGCATTTATCGCATCTCATCTCCCGGGGCGGGTATTGACCATATCCTTTGGAATCGCCGTAATTCTGGGTGCGCTCAGGATGCTCACGGCAAAACCGCCCAAGGCTGAGGAAAAACCCAGTCCCTCTCTTTCATTATACGCCTTATGGGGTTTTCCCCTCGGTATTGTTTCAGGGATAGTGGGGATAGGCGGCGGGGTCCTCATGATTCCGGTTATGGTCTTTTTCCTCGGATTCGGCATGCACCAGGCAGTGGGCACGTCAACCGCCCTTATGATCTTTACCGCCTTTGGAGGAGCCTTTTCCTTTTTGATCAACGGCCTCGGCATTGAAGGGCTCCCGCCGTACTCGACAGGCTACCTCAACTGGCTTCAGTGGATACTTCTTGCCGGTTGCAGCATACCCATGGCGGTAGTGGGCGCAAGGATCGCCCACCTCATCCCTGCAAAGCAGCTCAAATATATCTTTATAATAGTAATGCTCTATATGGGCCTTAAGATGACAGGCCTTTTTGCATGGCTTAATCTGCCGATATGAGAATCGACTTCAAATAAGCCGGGGATCAGTTTTCTTGAGTCCCTTAACCCCTGGACCCCTTCTCCTATCAAGTCGGATAAGAGGTCCATATAACAATCAAATAAAACCGGCAACCCGTTAATCAGAGGAGGTTACATATGGAAATAAAGGTACTTGGACCGGGATGCGCCAAGTGTAAAATGACGGAAGAACTGGTCAGGGAGGTTCTGGCGGAATCAGGCATTTCCGCGGAGGTGATAAAGGTCACCGACACCATGGAAATAGCAAGGCATGGCGTGTTCATGACCCCTGCCGTAATAGTCGATTCCGAGGTAAAATGCGTCGGAAAGGTGCCCGCGAAAAAAGAGATATCCGAGTGGTTGAAAAGGTAGCCGCTTATAAGTGGAGGCTGGGCCCGTTTATGAAAATAGGAAAGGGAAATAGCATGGCAGGGAAAAAGATCGAAATACTCTTTCTGTGCACAGGTAACTCCTGCAGGAGCCAGATGGCCGAAGGCTGGACCAGGCATCTCAAAGGCGACACCATAGAGGTATCCTCCGCAGGTGTTGAACCGAAACAGATAGACAGACGGGCCATTGAGGTTATGGCAGAAGTATGTGTGGATGTATCAGGCCAGTGGTCTAAATCGATTGATGATCTGGGAGACGCCTCCTTTGACTATGTCATAACCCTGTGTGACCATGCAAAGGAGTCGTGCCCTTTTTTCCCTGCCGGGACAAGGGTCATTCACAGGGGCTTTGACGACCCGCCCGGGATCGCAGCTGACGCAAAAAACAGTGAAGAGCAGTTGGCGCCTTACAGGAGGGTACGCGATGAGATAAAGGCCTTTGTGGAAAAATTCCCTGAAGCATTTGATACATATTGATGTCAGAAATAAGGTCTTTATGATCCCGGTTAAATGAGTGTTTTCCACCCTGCCGGGGTCATCTCAACCTCTATTCTTTCTTTGACCCTCACTGCCCTTAAGACAAAATCGAAGAGGTCCTTCTGAAGACAGAATAGAGGATCCTCCCTTGGAAGATAAGGCTTTACCCCTTTGATGAAACGTTGGGCGGTCGGCTGAAATACCACATCCCTGAAAAGGGCGACAGGGTCATGGGGTTTTCCCGTCAAAAGGTGTTCCAGGTAATCGGCGCATGCCTCATCCTCCGGGGATCTCTCCTTTGCCCTGTGCCCCATGGCGAGAAGGGTTACCTTATCAGGGCTTGCCTTTTTTATGTGTCCTGCGATAGCCTTAGCCATGACAAAACTTCCAAGAATAACTTCATCCGCCCGTTCAAGGGCGGTAGCCGTGCCTGTCACTCCCGCCGTTGTCCGGTGAACCACGGTCTTCCCTCTGAAATAGCTATCCCCCTTCAGTATAATCTGCGATGGGGAGTTGCCCAGATCCGCTCCCTCTATCGGGACCTCATCGACCTCTCCGGCAAGTATGTATTCACGGTTTTTTTCCTTGAGCGAAACCGCTTCAACAGGGTCGGCCTCAAGGATCACCCTTTTTGCCCCGAAATGAAAAAAAAGCGGCTCACAGGAAAAGGCCCTGAATACATCTATAACCACTGTGAGCCCTTCGACCTCCAGAGCGCCTTTTGCGCAGCTCTTCCTGATTATTTCCATGAAGAGATTACCTTAATGTTTTCCTCAAAAATGCCTGGACCTTCATAAACCGATTCGTAAAGGCAGAAGGATGCCCTTAGAAACTCACGTTTCCCGGGGTCCTGGGGAAAGGGATCACATCTCTGATATTGGACAGCCCTGTAACAAACTGAATTAGTCTCTCAAAGCCGAGTCCGAAACCTGAGTGAGGAGCCGTTCCGAATTTCCTGAGATCCAGGTACCACCGGTAATCATCAGGATCAAGCCCCATCTCTTTTATCCTGACAAGGAGCGTATCATAATCATCCTCGCGCTGACTTCCACCGATGATTTCTCCTATCTTCGGAACCAGTACGTCCATTGCGCGCACGGTTTTCCCATCATCGTTCAGCTTCATGTAGAAGGCCTTTATATCCTTCGGATAGTCCACAAGTATGACAGGTCCGTCAAATACCTTCTCACAAAGGTACCGTTCATGTTCCGACTGGAGATCGATCCCCCAGCTCACGGGGTATTCGAATTTTTCCTTTGCCTTAAGCAGTATCTCCACCCCTTCCGTATAGGAGAGGTAAACAAAATCACGGCATACCAGTGCCTCCATGGTTTCAAGGACCGTGGAATCGATGAAGCGGTTGAAAAATGCCAGATCCTCCTCACATTTATTGAGAAGGAATGAGAAGATATACTTCAAAAAATCCTGGGCAAGCTCCGCGTTTCCCCTGGCGTCGCAAAAGGCCATCTCAGGCTCTACCATCCAGAATTCGGCCAGATGTCTTGAGGTATTTGAATTTTCCGCCCTGAAGGTAGGCCCGAACGTGTACACGTCCCCCATGGCAAGGGCATAGATCTCGGCCTCCAGCTGACCGCTGACTGTAAGGGCGGCCGGGGAACCGAAAAAATCCTTGTCATAATCCACAGACCCCTCATTGACCGGGAGATTTTCAAGATCAAGGGTGGTTACCCTGAACATCTCACCTGCCCCCTCACAATCACTGCCTGTGATAATGGGAGAATGCAGATATATGAAACCCCTGTCCTGGAAATAGGAATGGATGGCATGACTCATCGCGCTTCTTATTCTTGCCACCGCCCCGAAGGTGTTGGTTCTCGGTCTGAGGTGCGCGATCGTGCGAAGGAATTCAAATGAATGCCTCTTTTTCTGAAGAGGATAATTATCCGGGTCAGACCGGCCCAGCACCTCTATCTCTTCAGCCTTGAGTTCCACCTTCTGGCCTTTGCCGGGTGATTCGGAAAGAACACCTGAAACCTTTATCGAACAACCAGTGTGCAGCCCCAGTATATCTTCCTCATAATTGGGGAGACTGTTTTCAGCTATTACCTGGATACCTTTAAGGCATGACCCGTCGTTTATTTCGATAAATGAAAAGCCGCCCTTTGAATCCCGCCTTGTCCTTACCCAGCCAGCCACACGATAGCTCTGTCCTATCTTTCCTGATGAAAAAACCTGGGCTATCCTTGTCCTTTTCAAACCTTAACCTCGACCTTTCTGTCTTCAATCAGCCTTTTTTTCAAACTCACCCATGAATTCAACAAGCGCCTTTAGCGCATCCATGCCCACCGCATTGTAGATAGACGCCCTGCATCCCCCGACAGACCTGTGTCCCTTCAGTCCGCCAAGGTCCCGCTTCAATGCCTCTTCCACAAACTTTTTCTCAAGCTCTTCACTGGGAAGCCTGAAAGTAACATTCATCAAAGAACGGCTGTCCTTTTCAGCAGTGCCTCTGTAGAAATCGGACCTGTCTATGAAGTCATAGAGAAGGCCCGCCTTTTCCTTATTTAGGAGATACATCTTATCAAGCCCGCCGACTGAATCTTCGAGCCACTTGAGCACAAGATTGATCGAATAGATCACAAAACAGGCCGGGGTATTGAACATGGAATTCTTGTTTGAGAAGGTGGTGTATTTCAGCATCGTGGGTATGCTGTCAGGAGTCCTGTCAAGCATGTCCTTTCTGACGATGACCATGGCCGTTCCGGAAGGACCGATATTTTTCTGGGCCCCCGCAAAGATCAGTCCAAATGGACGAACGTCAAACGGGCGACTCAGAAAATCGGAAGACATGTCGCAGACAAGTGGAACATCCCCCGTATCCGGGAAACCGGCCCATTGGGTACCCTTTATGGTATTATTGGATGTAAAGTAGAAATATGCCGCGTCGCTGTTTGACTCAAACTGCCTTGGTATGTAGGAATAATTACGGTCTTCTGAAGATGCCAGCACCCTCACATCCTTTCCCTGAATTTTCGCCTCCTTGATGGCCTTGGCAGACCATGTGCCTGTATCCACAAAATCAAGAGGGCTTCCATCCACAGCTAGGTTCATCGGGACCATACAGAACTGAAGGCTGGCTCCCCCCTGAATGAAGAGGACCTCATAGTCGTCTCCCAGCGACAGAAGCCTTTTTGTCCTTTCTACTGCCTCGTTAATGACGTCGTCAAACCATTTGGAACGATGGCTGACCTCAAGGATCGACATCCCCGAGCCCTTGTAATCGATCATCTCATCCCTGATTTCTTCCAAAACGGGCAGAGGAAGCGCCGCAGGACCTGCATTAAAATTATGTATTCTCCTTGCCATGTTTTTTGTTTCTCCTTATCAATTTTGCTAAATTCTTTTCTGTTTCGCTTATGGGGTATCCTAAAGGGAGTAAAGGCTCCTAGGCAGCTTATGACTCCAGTTTGGGAATCATGGAGCTTACTTCAGCCAGTGTTTCCCTGTCATTTTCAAAGGGCGGGCGTCCCTCAAGATCCGCATCCATTATATTCGTTTTATAGGGAAGAAATCCGAGGAACTCAAAGTCGGGCATCTGTTTGACCAGAAAATCCCGATCCTTTTCAGACCTTATCTTGTTACCTACAAAGCTGAGTTTTTTTATGCCTATGTCTCCGGCAAGCCTCCTGATCTGATGGGCCGTTTCGATACTCCTTCTTCCCGGCTCAACAACAACGACAAGCATATCAACCGACATTGCCGTTCCTCTTCCAAGATGTTCAAGCCCCGCCTCCATATCCATAACGACCGCCTCATCCCTTGCCAGCACTACATGCCTGACCAGGTGCTTGAGAAGCACACTTTCAGGGCAAACACATCCGGCTCCTCCCGTCTTTACGCTTCCCATGACCATAAGCTTTATGCCGTCGACCTCTACGGATAACCTGTCGGGAAGGTCGTTTACAGTCGGATTGAGCTTGAAAAAGGAGCCCATTGTCCCTGGCCTGGCCTCTGTTCTTTCCTCGATCAGCTCCTTCATTTGAGCTACAGGGACTATGTCCTCGCTGTTATCGACACCAAGCGCCTGTGCAAGATTTGCATCCGGATCGGCATCAATGGCCAGGACTTTTTTGCCCTCATCAGCAAGGGCCCTAATTAGAAAAGAGGCGAAGGTAGTCTTGCCAACGCCCCCCTTACCGCTTACCGCGATTTTCATAAAAGGCCTCCTTCACCTCTTAGGTATTTACGAAAGCTGTTAGATTAGCCCAATAAATGAAATATTTTCAAGTAGAAAATGACCTGAACGTCTCCTTCAGAGCATCAGCACCCTGCCTGCCCCTCCCTCTTCATATTTTTCAGGGAAAAGCGACATGATTTCCCTTACTGCCTGGGTGCAGTGTGTCGGGCAAACAATATCGATATCTCTTAAAAGGAAAAATTCCCTGAAACCGTGCAACCCCCCTATAAGGGCTCTGACCCTTCCAAGCTCCCGCGCCTGTGCAAGTATCCTGCCGACACCTGGGTGTGAACACCCTGCAATAACCGCAAGCCCCCCATCCAGTTTCACGATGAGTGATTGCTCGATCTTCTCAAGTTCCCCTGTCGAGTATAGACATCCGTGAAGTCTCACGGGAGCGTCGATCCGTACGACTTCACCAGCACCGTCAGGTTGACTGCATGAACGGGGGAGATAGACCTTGCAAGGGTTTATTTCAAGAAAATCCCGTAATCCCCCTGTGTGATCGAAATGGGAATGTGAAATAAAAATCTCATCCACCTTTTCAGGGGAGATTCCCAGTTTCCTCATGTTCTCAAGGAGTATCGCCCCGCTGGCCCCAGTATCAAATAACAGGTTTACTCCCTCATCCTGAATCAGGCAGGAAAAACCCCAATCCGCCTTTAGCCCTTCTTTGCATACCCGGTTGTCGTAGATAATAGTAATGCGCATGGTATCAAGAGTCTGAGACAGTCAAACATTGAAAAGGATCATTGTTTTGTTTAATATTTAAGGATCATCTCCAAATTAGTTGGTCGATGATCAGGATTCAAGGATTCCAAGGGTCAAGGGATCGAGTGAAAGACTTAATAATTACGATAATATGAACGTAGCCCAATATTATATTATGTCAAGACTCT
>Ga0272441_10000481_pt1 | contig 90992 bp, 66 predicted proteins | sample SSMProp6N_FD_193582 | JGI IMG/M metagenome (GOLD analysis project Ga0272441, IMG submission 193582) | Marine sediment archaeal communities from Little Sippewissett salt marsh, Falmouth, MA, United States - SSM-Prop-6N | ecosystem: Environmental > Aquatic > Marine > Wetlands > Sediment ... | reverse complement strand
GGCAAGGGCAGCTACGAGCAGGTGGGCATTGACCTCGCCGTGCCGGTGACGAAGACCGCGCGATACGTGCGCCTGGCGGTCCGCAAGGGCGACCGCGCCAGCCGCGTCCTGCTCGGCGAGGTGGTCCTCGAGCCGGCCGGCGGCGAGAAGCCCGCGCCGAAGCCCACGCCCGCCAAGCCCCTCCCGCGGATCACCACGCCGATGCAGGTCAAGGCCACGCTGGACGCGGCCCTGATGGGCGCGGGCGTGAAGTTCCTCTACGGCTGCTTCCCGACCGACATGCTGGTCGACGCCACCGGCGCGGTGTCGGGCATCGTGATGGCCAACCGCGCCGGGCGGCAGGCCGTGCGGGCGAAGGTCGTCATCGACGCGACGGAGCGGGCGACCGTCGCACGGTTGGCGGGCTGCGCCTTCACGCCGTATCCGTCGGGCAGGCATACGTTCCGGCAGGTCGTCCTCGGCGGGGAGGTCATGACCGGACGCGGGTTGAGGGGCAGGAGAATCGGGCGCGACTTCCCGGTTGTCGCCCGCAGCCGCGACGGCAGGACCGGGCGGGCCACGGGCCGGACCGCCGACGTGATCGAGTACACCGTCGAGCTGCCCATGAAGGACGCCAGCTACGCCTCCTTCGCCGCGGCGGAGCAGAAGGCCCGGGACCTGACGTGGAACCCGTCGGTCTACCGGACTTCCGAGGGCCTCTTCGAGGTCCCGCCGGACCAGCTCAAGAGCACCGGGCCGCTGACGGGCGAGTTCCCCGGTGCGGACAAGGTCCGTCTCGACGCCTTCCGCTCCGAGGCCGCCCCGCACTTGCTGGTGCTCGGGGCCTGCGCGGATGTCCCCCGCGCCGTCGCCGCCGAATTGCTCCAGCCGGCGGGGATGATCGCATTGGGCGAACGCATGGGCGCAGCGGCGGCCGGGGAGGCCAAGAAACGCCGCAAGCCCGCGAGCGTTTCCGTGCCGGGCGGCAAGGCGAGGGCGGTCTCCGACGGGGACGTGCGCGAGGTCCTCACCGGCGTTCGCCCGACGCAGGAGCTGCCCGTCGTGGACTCGCCCGCGCGCGGCCTGCCGGTTCTGGGCCGCTACGACGTCGTGGTCATCGGGGGTGGCACGGGCGGCGCGCCGGCGGCCATTGGGGCCGGTCGGAAGGGCGCGAAGACGCTGTGCGTGGAGTTCCTCCACGACCTCGGCGGCGTGAGCACGGCGGGGCTGATCGGCAAGTACTACCACGGATACCGCGGCGGGTTCACGGCCAAGATCGACGAGGGCGTCGCGGCGATCGGCGGGCGCAAGGGCGCCAAGAGCACGAAGGTGGACTGGAAGATCGAGTACTACCGCCGCGAGATCGGCAAGGCCGGCGGGGACGTCTGGTTCGGCTGCATTGGCTGCGGGGCGTTCGTGGACGGCAAGAAGGTCCGCGGCGCCGTCGTCGCCACGCCGCTGGGCCGGGGCGTGGTCCTCGCCGACGTCGTCATCGACGGAACGGGCAACTCCGACGTCGCCGCCGCCGCCGGGGCCGAGTACATCCACACCGCCGGCGACTTCCTCGCCGTCCAGGGCACGGGCCTGCCGCCGCGGGCGCTGGGGGCGGACTACACCAACACGGACTACACCTTCGTCGACGAGACCGATATGGTGGACATCTGGCGGCTGTTCGTCTCGGCGAGGCAGAAGTACCGCGGGGCGTTCGACCTCGGGCAACTGATCGACACCCGCGAGCGGAGGCGGATTCGCGGCGACATCGTGATGACCATCCTTGACCAGGTCAACGGCCGGACCTACCCCGACGTGATCGGCATGTGCCGGACCAACTTCGACACCCACGGCTACACCGTCCACCCGTTCTTCCTGCCCTCGCACCCCGAGCACAAGTCCATGGACTGCTACGTGCCCTACCGCTGCCTGATCCCCTCGGGGTGGGACGGGATCCTGGTGATCGGCCTGGGCATCAGCGTCCACCGCGACGCCGTGCCGCTGATCCGAATGCAGCCGGACGTGCAGAACGTCGGCTACGCCGCCGGCCGGGCCGCCGCCATGGCCGCACAGTCCGGCGGGATGGTCAAGGACATCGACCTCAAGTCCCTCCAAAAGCACCTCGCCCAGATGGGCTGCATCCCCGCCGACGCGCTGCGGTGGAAGGACTCCTACCCCATGCCGGCCGCCAAGATCGCCGCCGCCGTGCGGGATGTGGCCACCGACTACCACAACATCGCGATCGTCATGGCCCAGAAGGAGCGGTCGGTCCCGCTGCTGAAGAAGGCCTACGCCGCCGCGAGCGACCCCGCGATCAAGACCAAGTACGCCCACGTCCTGGCCGCCTGCGGCGACGCGACGGGGGAAGATGCGATCATCGCCGCCGTGCGCGCGGCCACCCAGTGGGACGCCGGCTGGAACTTCCGCGGCATGGGCCAGTTCGGCCAGGCGCTGAGCCCGCTGGACCGCTACATCGTCGCGCTGGGCATGTGCGGCTCGTCCAGGGCCGTCCCCGCCATCCTGGAGAAGGTCAAGATTCTGACGCCCGCCTCGGAGTTCTCCCACCACCGGGCGTGCGCGCTGGCGCTGGAGCTGATCGGCGACAAGTCCGCCGCGCCCGCCCTGACCGCCCTGCTGGCCACGCCGGGCATGACCGGTCACGCCATGATCGAGCCCGCCGCCAGCCAGGAGCGCTCCCGCCCCCTGCGCGAGATCATCATCGCCCGCGCCCTCTACCGGCTCGGCGACCCCAAGGGCCTGGCCCGCAAGTCGCTGGAGAGCTTCACCAAGGACGTCCGCGGGCACTTCGCACGCCACGCGACGGCGATCCTGAAGGCGGGCGGGCGATAGGGCTCTGCACGCCCATTCCGAGCCACCACAGAGGGCATTATTCCCCATGCACTGCCCTGTGACCGGCGAGACACCGCAAGGCCCTGCCAGTCTTTAATCTTTTATTTATAGTAATTTACGCCTCAGGGCGTTGCTCTGAGTCTGTTTTGCTGCGCGTCCGTGGCACGGAAGGTGCGTACGAGTACAGGGCGACGTTGACTCCCGGTCCGAATCGGCGAGTCTCTGCCGCGGTCGTGTGGCATTGGTTGCGAGCGGTTTCTTCCTGTATGTGCAGGGGCGCGGTTGCGTCCTCGGTCTTCGTGCGGATTGTGACACTCGCTTTGGGCGGCCGTACGGGCTCGCCTCGCGACCGATCCGGTCGGTTGTCAGGGCACCACGTGTGGAGGCATTGCGCGAACGAGGCGCGATGCGGAGGAATGGTAAAGGAGTGTGACCCGTGCTTGCAGTTGCCCCCCGCTGCACTGCGCCCCGTGTCGATTCCACCCGTCCGCCTGCCCGTGGCGGGCGTCCGTCCAGGTTGACAGATCCGGCATCGGGCGTATAATCGGTTTACCGTTTTTGCAGGGGCCTTTCGACGGTACCCGCGTCGACAAGTATCCCCTCCTCGGAGAGATAGGAGCAGGGGCTGACCGCACGCTCAGCCCGGACGTACCCCCAATGGCCTTGCGGTTGCGGCCCTGGGATCCCTTGGAAAGGAGTAGATCATGCGTTGGGTTCCGCGCTGCGCCCAGACCGCCAAACGGCAACGACGCCCGGCTCACGTGCCCGCAACACCCTTCGAGAGGCTCGAGCCGCGGCTCCTGCTGAGCGGCAATACGTGGCTGGCGTCCACGATCGACTACACGGACGACGTCGGGCGGTACACCTCCCTGGCCGTCGACGGCTCGGGGGACGTCCACGTCGCCTACTACGACGCGACCAACCTGAAGCTCAAGTACGCTCGGCTGGCAGGAGACAGCCTGACGCCGGAGGTGATCGAGTCCGTCGGCGAGATGAACATCGGCGACAACCCCCAGGCCGTTCTGACCCCGCTTTCGCTGGCCTTGGACGCGGAAGACAGGCCGTGCATCGCGTACGCCACGGATCGAGGGGGCGTGAAGCTCGTTACGCTGGACCAAGCCGGCTGGCAGGAGGAGGAGGTCCCCACGTCAGGTGCCATCGATCTCTCGCTGACGTTTGACGCCGAAGGCCGCCCTCATCTGTCCCTCTTCAAACAGGTTGAGCAAGACTACAAGGACCTCGTCCACGCATACCGCGATGCGTGGGGGTCCTGGTATACCGAAGACGTCGAGGTGGACGGCACGGTCGGGCAGGCCAACTCGATCGCCCTGGCCACCGACGGGACCGTGACCATCAGCTACTACTGCGACAACGCGGCCTTCGACGGCTACAAGGTGGCCCGGTGGGACCCGGTGCATTGGGCGTGGTCCGATTGGGAGATCGCGGCGGCGAGCAGCACGTACAACCCGTACGGCACGTCTCTCGCCCTCGACGCCGACGGCACGCCCGTGGTGAGCTACGGCCTGGCCAACGCCGATTCCGGCAACGAGATCGCCGAGCTCCACCTCGCCCGTTGGGACGGCGGGGACTGGCAGGATGAGGTCGTGGACGATTCCGTCATCGGCAAGTACAGCTCGCTGCTGCTGGCCGGCGACTCGGACGCGCATATCAGCTACTACGATGTGAACGCAGGCTCGCTCCTGCACGCGTTCCGCCAAGCCGACGCGTGGGAGATCGAGACGGTGGACCACTGCGCGCCCCTGGGCGGGTCTGGGGAGCTGGGCGGCCTGGGCCTGTACTCCTCCCTCGCGGCCAGGCCGGACGGCTCGCTCGTCGTCTCCTACTACGACCAGCTCAACGGGGACCTGAAGGTCGCCTGCCAATCTCCTCAGCCGCTCCCGCGGCTGTTCGCCGCGCTCGGCTACGGATCGTCCGACATCGCGGAACTGGACCTCACGGACGGCTCCGTCGTGAACCGTTTCCCGCGGCCCGTAGGCGGGGAGCCCTGGAACGACCCCGAGGGATTGGCGTTTGACGGGCACAGCCTGTTCTACATGGCCGCCGACGGCGTCCTCTACGAGCTCGATCCGGATACCGGCGCGGTCCTGGACGAGGACACCGTCACCGCGGGGTCCGGCGTCTATGACGGCCTGGCCGCGAGCGGCGAGGGGGTGTACATCGGAGATATCCTCCAACACCAGGTGCATCTCTTCGACCCGATCGCCGACACCGTGATTGAGACGCTCGACGTGGCCTCGTCGGGCAACGCGTCCGGCCCCGAGGGCGGCCTGGCCGCACTGACCGACCCGGACCGACTCGTAACCATGGCGCAGCCGCAAGGCCTGTCCCTCCTTGACATCGAGACCGGCGCCCTGACCGAAATCGGCGCGATGAACAACGGGGAGTTCGTGCCCGGCCTCGCCTCCGTGCAGGGCCTCCTCTACGCCAGCGACCCCCACGACCCCGAAGGGCCACGCATTCGCGTCTTCGACGAATCGGGAACGCACGTCGGGGACCTTCAACTGGAGTTCGCCGCCACGGCCCTGGCCGCCGGACTTGTCAAGGTCGTCGGGCCCTCCGGCCCGGCCGTGGTCGATGTCTCCCCGATCCCCGACCCTTCCGGCATGATCGCCGGCGTCCGCGTCGTGTTCGATCAGCCGATCCGCACCGACTCCTTCGACCTGGAGGACGTGACGGTCCTCGATCCGGGCCGAGGCGCCGTCACCCTCTCGCGGATCGAGTTCCCCGCCGGCGACCGCGTCGGCGAAGTGATGCTCCAAGAGCTCGCCGATCTCGGCGGCTCGTACCGGGTGACGGTCGGCCCGGACATCCTGGGCCTCAACGGCGAGGCGATGGACCAGGACGGCGACGGGGTTCCCGGCCAACCAGGCGATCGGTACGTGACGGAAATCCTGCGCGCCTCGGTTCCCTGCCCGGGCCCGGTGGATGCGGACCCTTTCGAAATGCCATGGCTGCACGGCCTCGGCAACCCCTGGACCGTCGCCGTCCACGACGGCGGCTGCGTGTTCATGGACGACGAGGGCGGCCCGCACAGCTACCGGTACCACCTTCGCATGGACCGGGAGGGGAATGACGGCTACGGCACATCGAGCTACGAGGAGATCGTCTTCCACATCGACCTGTCGTCCAACGGCCCGGAGGACCTGCTGGTCCTCGAATTCTGGGGCAAGATGCTGGGCGAGGAAGGGCTTTCGCAGACCGTCGTGTCCATCACGGACGGCCTCTCCGACTGGGCGGACATCGACGTATGCCTGGCGAGCACGCACTACAACCAGTGGCGGCGGCACGTCCTGCCTCTCTGGGACTGGATCGAACAAGCCGATCTGAGGTACGAGGAGTCGTTCCAGATCCGCTTCCGACACACCTACGGCGCCGGGGAGAGCAGCAGTTTCCTGCTCGACGATTTCCAGGTCCGGGCGATGTCGGGCCCGCCGACCGTGCAGCACGTCTCGCCGGCGCCGGGCGCGACGGTCGCAGCCGGCGCGGTGACGTGCGTGATCGAGTTCAACGAGCCGCTCCCCCCGCAGGCAAACGATCTGTTCGACATCACCTTGTCCCGCAGCGACGGGGGCAGCTTCACGCCGAGCCTGCGGGAATACGACCCGACGGGGCTTACGTTCGTGTTGGAGTATCCCGATCTGCCGGCCGGCCGCTACACGCTGATGATCTCGGACCCGGGAAGCAACATCGACGGGGACTTCGACGGCCTGCCCGGCGGAGATTACCAGACGGAGTTCACCTGCACGATCCCGGGCGACGCCAACGCGGATTGGCACGTCGATGCCCTGGATTACCTCACGCTGAAGCTGGGTCTCGGCGCGCCGGAGGCCTCGTGGGCGCAGGGCGACTTCGACGGCGACGGAACCGTCAGCGGCGCGGACATGGACGAGTTGGGCGAGAGCTTCAACCGCATGGTCGTCTCGACGACGGCGGACGTTTGCGACGATATCCCAGCCCCGCCGGACCCGTCCGGCGGGGAGGGGGTTCTGATTCTCCCCGGGGACGACGATCCCGACGACGACGAACCGATCAGCGACGGGCTGCTGAGCCTTCGGGAGGCAATCCGGGAGGCCAACGCGAGCGGCGCCGACAGCCTGATCCGCCTTCCCGCCGGCACGTACGAACTGACCGAAGGCCAACTCGCCCTCCGGTCGGGCTCGGGGGCCACGAGGATCCAGGGCCCCGCCGGCGGTCAGGCCGTGGTGGACGCACTGGGCAACAGCCGCGTGCTTCTCGTCGAGGCCGACACGTCCGTCGAGCTGACCGGCATTACCCTCCAGAACGGTGACGCGCCCGTGGAGGGCGGCGAGGGTGTGTTGCTGCCGCTGTCCGATCCCCCGGATCCCGTCTACGGCGGCGGGGGCCTGCGGAACTCGGGCTCGCTGCGGATGACCGACTGCCAGATTCTGGACAGCCGCACGGTCGCCCCAAGCCCCAATCCCCCCAATCCATTCGCCCTCCCGTATGAGCGAGGCGAAGGAGGCGGGGTCTACAACGAAGGGACATTGACGCTGTCGGATTGCACCGTCCAGGGCAACGAGGCCGACGACGGCGGCGGCATATACAACACGGGCACGCTGACCGTTACCGCGACCGCGTTGGCCGACAACGCCGCCAGCTCCGGCACGGTGGTCTGGGTATTTGAGCCATGGAACCCGCCCGTGGTGGAAGGCGCCGGCGACGGGGGCGGCCTCTACAACGAAGGCGTCGCCGTTCTGACGGGCAGCGCCGTGACCGGCGGCCGCGCCGGACGGGGCGCCGGTGTGTACAATGCCCACACGGGCGACCTGCACCTGGACGGATGCTCCGTGTGGGATAACACCGCAAGCTACGGAAGCGGAGCGGGGGTCTACAACCTCGGGACAGCGGCCCTTCTGTCCTCTACGGTTTCCACCAACCGGGCGATGTCCATGGCCGGCATCGCCAACGCGGGCGAGATTACGCTGGTCAACGCCACGGTTGCGGACAACACGAACGACGCGTATTCGGCCTCCGGATACGAGATGACGGCCGGGCTCCACAATTCCGGCACGGCCACGATGTACAACACGGTCCTCTCAGGCAACATGACGGAGTACACCACCCCGGGCCTCTACGTCCCGCCGGACCAGATCGACCTGGGAGGCGAGGGCGAGTTCGTGGCCGCGCACGTTCTGGTCGGCGTGGCCGCTCCGGAATGCCCTCTGACCACCGGCCCCATCGAGGTCTACGTGGGGTCGCCCGAACTGCCTGGGCTGGCCGGCCTGGGCGAGCTCAACACGGACGTCTTTCTGCCCTACCACCCCCTGCTGGCCGGCAGCGCGGCGATCGACGGCGGCGGGAGTGACTGGACGACGCAATACGGGCTGGCCCTCGACCAGCTCGGGCTTCCGCGGGTCGCGGACGGCGACGGAAACGGTCAGGCCTTCCCGGACCTCGGGGCCGTGGAGGTCCAGCCGTAGAACACCGTCGTTGGGGACGATCCGACGTGCTGACGGGCCGGGCGGCGCCGACCGTCGGCCAGCGGGGTTGCGCGCGCCGGTCCGGTCCCCCTTTCCGAGGTATTGAACTTCCCGGCTGCACATGCGAGCATTCGCGCGGAGGTCAATCCGCATGAGAAGGCATCGTATACACAGCGCCGCGCTTGTCCTCGGCCTCATCGCCGCGTGCTCGGTCGCCGCAGCATCAGGACACGTCATGGAATCGCAGCGGAAGATCCCGGTCGCGTACGAGGTGGAGGTGGTCGTCGTGGGGGGCTCGACGGCAGGCGTGGAAGCGGCCGTCGCGGCGGCGGGACGGGGGGCGAAGGTGTTCCTGGCGGCCGAGCGGCCGTACCTGGGCGAGGACCTCTGCGCGCCACTGCGGATCTGGCTGCCGGAGGGCGTCGAGCCGGGCACGGCGCTGGGCAGGCGGCTGTTCTCGGGCGCGGAGGCCGCGGCGCCCGCCCCGCGCAAAGGCCTGCCGTTCACCTACACGACCGACGTTCCCTCGTCGGGAAAGCACAAGGACACGGACCCCCCGTCGCGGCTGGCGGACGGGCAGTGGCGCGATGCGCCGACGCAGAGCGTGCAGTACGACGGGGACGTCACGGTCACGATCGACCTCGGCGAGGCCCGGGAACTGAAGCGTCTGGCCGTGCGGGCGTTCGAGAAGCCCGGCGACTACGGCGTCGATGCGGTGGCGGTCCACGCCGGCCTCCAAGCCGGCCGGTTGCGCCCGGCCGGCAAACCGACAGAGAAGCGGACCCTCCGCAAGGGCGGCCCGTGGTCCGCCGTCGAGCTCGCCGCCAAGCTGAGCGGCACGGCCCGGTACCTGGCGATCCGCGTCGCGCGCCCGGCCGGCTGCGGGCGACTGCTGCTGGGGGAGATCCTCGTCGAGGGCGAAGGACCGGCGCCCACCGCGTCCGCCAAGCCCCCCGCGGCGCCGAGCCGGCTCGTCCGCGTCACCACGCCGGGGCACGTCAAGCGGACGCTGGACCGCGCGCTGCTCGACGCGGGCGTGCAGTTCCTCTTCGGCTGCTACGCCACCGACGTGCTGCGCGACGAGGCCGGGCTGCCGGCGGGCGTGGTGCTGGCCAACCGCGCCGGACGACAGGCGATCATCGCCAAGTGCCTCATCGACGCGACGGACCGGGCCGTCGTCGCTCGACTGGCCGGCGCGAAGGGATCGGCCGGGCCGGGCGGCAAGCAGAAGTTCCGGCGCGTCGTGATCGGCGGCAAGCCGCTCTCGCCGCCGGGCGCCACGGCCCGAACCGTCGCGCGCCTGCCGGAAGGCGGCGGACACGATATCGTGGAGCACACGCTCGAGCTGCCGATGGCCGACGCCGGCTGGGCCTCCCTCGCGGCCGCGGAACACCGGGCGCGGGAATTGACGTTCCACCCGAGTCACCTCGACGAGGCCGAGGCGGTGTTCTCCGTTCCGCCGGACGCGATCCGGGGCCAGGCGAGCCTGAAGGCCGACTGGCCCGGCGCGGCGGGGGTGGACGTGGGCGCTTGCCGGCCGGCGGGCGTGGAACGGGTGTACGTTCTCGGCGGGTGCATCGACGTACCCCGCGGCGTGGCGGAGGCGCTGCTCGCCCCCACCGCCCTGATGCCGCTGGGCCAGCGGATTGGCGCCCTCGCGGCCGACGAGGCCGGGCGCGTCACGCTGCGCGGCGTACACCTGCCCGCCCGAGGCGGCAAGGCGCCGGCGCGCGGCGAGGTCCGGGAAGTTCTTCGCGGCCCGCGCCCGTCCAGCCGGGACTTGCCGACAATCGCCGCCGCTGCCGGCGCCCTGCCGGTCCTGGGCGCATACGACGTGGTAGTCATCGGGGGCGGCACGAGCGGCGCCCCGGCGGGGATCGCCGCGGCGCGCGGCGGCGCGAGGACGCTGGTCGTCGAGTACCTGCGGGAACTCGGCGGCGTGGGCACGGCGGGGCTGATCGCGCGGTACCACAAGGGCCGGCGCGTGGGCTTCACGGCCGCGGTCGACCGCGGCGTGGCCGCCCTGGCCGGCACGGGCGGCAAGGGCGGCAAGGGCGGCGCGGGCTGGAACCCGCGCGTCAAGGCCGAGTGGTGGCGGCAAGCGCTCCGCAAGGCCGGCGCGGACGTCTGGCTCGGATGCCTCGGCTGCGGGGCGCTAATAGAGAATGACCGCGTGATCGGGGCCGTCCTCGCCACGCCACACGGGCGGGGCGTGGTGCTGGCCCGGGTCGTCATCGACGCGACGGGCAACGCCGACGTCGCCGCGGCCGCCGGGGCCGAGACCGTCTTCGTCGGCCCCAGTCACCTGGCCGTGCAGGGCACGGGGCTGCCGCCGCGCAAGCTGGGCGCGGGCTACACCAATACGGATTATCTCCTCGTCGACGACGCCGACATGACCGACGTGTGGCGGGCCTACCTGGCCGCCCGGGCTCGCGGAGGCTACGACGCGGGGCAACTGATCGACACCCGCGAGCGGCGGCGCGTGGTGGGGGACTACGTGCTGACGATCCTCGACCAGATGGCCGGGCGGACGTTCCCGGACACGGTCGTCCAGTCGTCCAGCAACTACGACTCGCACGGCTACCCGGTGCACCCGTACTTCGCGCTGCTGGACATTCCGCCCGGCCAACGCCCGCCCGGGGCCGAGCCCTATACCCCCTACCGCTGCCTCCTGCCCAAGGGCCTGTCGGGCATGCTGGTCATCGGGCTGGGCACGAGCGCCCACCGCGACGCGATGGCCCTGATCCGCATGCAGGCCGACCTCCAGAACCAGGGCCACGCCGCCGGGACCGCCGCCGCGATGGCCGTCCGCGCCCGCACCCCGTTGCGGAAAATCGACGTGAAGACGCTCCAGCGTCACCTGGTCAAGGCGGGGAATCTGCCGGCGGAGGTCCTGGAACACGAGGATTCGTTCCCCCTGTCCGACCGCCGCCTCGCCGAGGCCGTCGACGCCCTCCGCAGCGCCCGGCCCAGCCACGCGGAGATCGCCGCCCTGCTGGCCCACACCGACCGCTCCCTGCCCCTGCTGCGAACGGCGTACGCCGCGGCCGCCACCGAGGCCGAGAAGCTCACCTTCGCTCGGTTCCTGGGCCTCTGCGGCGACGCGACGGGGGTTCGGACGTTGATCGCCGCCGTCGCGGCCGCCAAGGACTGGGACCCGCCCGTCGCCCTCGGCAGCATGGCCGAGTACGCCCGCGTGCCGACGCGCCTGGACTCGCTGATCCTCGCGCTGGGGCGCACGCGCGACCGCCGGGCCGTCCCCGCCGTGCTGAAGTGGGCCCGCACGCTGAGCGCCAAGGTGGACCTCTCCCACCACCGCGCGGTCGCCCGGGCCCTGGAGCAACTGGCCGACCCCGCCGCCGCGCCCGTGCTCGCCGAGGTGCTCGCCCGGCCGGGCATGTCCGGCCACGCGCAGACGACCCTCGCCCCGCCGACCGACCGCACGGCCCCGCTGCGCGAGATCGTCCTCGCCCGCGCCCTGTACCGCTGTGGAGACCATAGGGGCATCGGCGAGAAGCTCCTCCGCCGCTTCGCCGCCGACCTCCGAGGCGTCCTCGCCCGCCACGCCCGCGCCGTCCTGGAGACCCCCGCCCCCTGACGGGGTCAAACCTACACTTTTTACTTTTTGACGGCCCCCACCTGCTGCGGCGTCGCGAGGGAGGGCACACGCAACTCCACGGCGAAATGCCCGCCCCGAACGTCGGCCCCAATAGCGCCGCCGAGGACTTCCGCCGCCCGTCTGGCCAGGGCAAGCCCGAGACCGCAGTGGCCGTCGCCGGTTCGCGCCGCGTCGCCCCGCCAGAACCGGTCGAACACGCGCCCCGCTTCTTCGGCCGACAGCGTGCAGCCGCTGTTGACGATGCGGAAGACAACGCCGTCCGGCGCCTGGCGCAGCTTGATGTCCACGGCCCCGCCCTCGTCGGCGTGGGCCACGGCGTTGTCCAGCAGATTGGCGACGATCCGTTGCAAGAGCCGGCGATCGGTCCGCAGGGGGGGGCAGGCGGCACAATCCCAGCGAACGCGAAGGCCGCGTTGTTCGGCCCGCGGCGCCAGCGCCTGCCACGCCTCGCGTGCCAGCGCCTCCACCGCCACCGGCTCGGGCGAGACCTCGGCCTGGCCCGATTCCAGCCGGGCCAGCGTCAGCAGTTGCTCGACCATTCCCGTCATGCGGTCGACGATCCCCTGGCAGTCGGCGAGCGTCTCGGCGTACTCGGTCGCGGTCCGCGGGCGGGCGGCGGCTACTTCCAGCGTGGTGCGCAGCCCGGCCAGGGGCGTTCGCAGCTCGTGGGCGACGTCCGCGCTGAAGCCCCGTTCCCGGGCAAACGCCGCGTCGAGGCGCTCCAGCAGGCCGTTGAGGCGTGCCACGACGGGACGGACCTCCGCCGGCGCGGCCCCGGTGGGCACGCGGTCGGCCAGGCGGGTCTCGTCCAGCACGGCGATGCGCCCGGCCAGTCTGCCCAGCGGCGCCAGGCCCCGGCGAATCACAACCCACAGCAGCCCCGCCGAGCCGCCGACGGCGAGAACGCCCACCACGACAAGCACGTCCCGCAGCGCGGCCAGGGCTTCCTCGGTGGGCGAGGCGTCCCACGCCAGCACGAGCGTGATCCGGACGGTCGTCGGGGCGGTGTGGGCCTCGGGCTCGTCGGGCTCGTCCTCGTGCCCCTCGCGCCGCGGCAGGAACGTCACCGCCACAGCCCGGCCAGGCCGGCCGCCGGCGAGGACGATCCAGCGGCACGTCGGCTCGGCGGTCGCGGGGGGAGTTGGGGCCAGGTCCCGGCCGGCGAGAGACGGCGAGCAGTACAGCACGTCCCCGCCCTCCTGTCGCAGCCACAAGAACCCCGGGCCTTCGGGCTTGCGATAGGCGGCCAGGTCCAGCTCGTCGAACTCCAGGTCGATCTTGTCGTCTTCCTGCTCCACGACCGACGCGAACAGCCGGGCCCTGTCGACGATCGACTCGTCGAGCTGCGCGACCATGCCGGCGCGAACCAGCGCGTAGACGACCCCGCCCGCCGCGGCCAGCAGCACGGCCATTCCGAGGGCCGCGGGGACGACCAGTCTCGCACGCAGCGAACGCATCAGGGCGCCTCCGTCAGAACGTAGCCGACCCCGCGGCGGGTATGGATCAACCGCGGCCGCCCACCGGCCTCCAGCCGCTTGCGGAGGTGGCCGACGTAGACGTCGATCACGTTGCTGTCCGGCTCGCCGTCGAAGGCGTAGAGGTGCTCGTTGATCTCGGCTCGCGTGACGACCTCGCCCGCCCGCAAGGCCAGCAGCTCCAGCAGGGCGTACTCGCGCGGCGTCAGCGGGAGGGCCTCGTCGCCGCGGCGGGCGCAGCGCCCGGCCGTGTCCAGAACCAGGTCGCCGACCCGCACGTCGGGCGACCGCGCGTCGTATTTCCGCCGCACCAGCGCCCGAACGCGGGCGAGGAACTCCTCGAAGGCAAACGGCTTGACCAGGTAGTCGTCCGCGCCGAGGTCCAGGCCCCGCACGCGGTCGGCAACCGTGTCTTTCGCCGTCAGGATCAGGACGGGCACGGCGTGGCCCTCCGCACGCAACCGCCGGAGGATCGTCAACCCGTCGATCTTCGGCAACATCAGGTCCAGCACGATCGCGTCGTGCTCGCCCGAGCGGGCAAACCACAGGGCCTCCTCGCCGTCGCCGGTGGCGTCCACCGCGAAGCCGGACTCCCGCAGACCGCGAGAGACGGACTTCTGCAGCGGCGGATAGTCTTCGACGAGGAGGATCCTCATTCTGAGCAGACCTCAGGCAGAAAGGACAATAAGGACCAGGCAACAAACACCAGATCCCAAGCGAACCTCAACACCCAGAAGCCAAGGACCCAAACGGCCGCGCCTCAGATCGGGTCGGAGTCGTCTGGTCCTTGGCTTCTGGTGCTTGGAGCTTGTTTGGTACTTCGAAGCTGTCGTTTGGTGCTTGGACGGGCAGGCTGAAGGCCGCCCGGACTCAGTCGTCGTCCTCGTCATCGTCGGCGTCTTCGACCTCCTTGCTCAGGATCTTGCCGTTCGGCGCGATCTTGATCTCGATCTCCTTGCCGCCGGCCTTCCACTCCGCCTCGTAGACGACCTTCGGTCCCCGGGTCTCCTTCTCGATCTCGGTGATCTTGCTGCGCCCGGCCGCCTTCAGAATGGTCGCCCGCACGGCCCTGGGGACATCGTCCAGCGAGACCTCCTCCTCGTCCTCGCCGTCGTCGTCATCCTCGTCGTCGTCCGCATCATCGTCGCCGGCCTTCTTGCTCAGGATCTTGCCGTCGGGCGCGATCTTGATCTCGATCTCCTTGCCGCCGGCCTTCCACTCGGCCTCGTAGACGACCTTCTTGCCCCGGGTCTCCTTCTCGATCTCGGTGATCTTGTTTCGCCCGGCCGCCTTCAGAATGGTCGCCCGCACGGCCTTGGGGACTTCGTCGAGCGAGACCTCCTCCTCGTCCTCGCCGTCATCGTCGTCGTCGTCGTCATCGTCGTCGTCCGCGTCCTCGACCTCCTTCGCCAGGAGCTTGCCGTTGGGCGCGACTTTGACCTCGATCTCCTTGCCGTCGGCGGCCCACTCGGCTTCGTAGAACGTCTCCTTGCCGGCGACGACCCTCTCGACTTCCTTGATCTTGGCCTTCCCGGCCACCTTGACGATCGTCTTCCTCGCCGCCGCGGGAACGGCCGACAGGGGGATCGCCGTCTCCTTCTCGACGAGTCGGCCGTCCGCGGTGACCTTCACCTCGATCTTCCTGCCGTCGGCGACCCACTCCCCCTCGTAGAAGACCTTGCCGTCCTCCTTCTCCGCCTCGATCTTCAGGACCTTGTTCCGTCCGGCCTCATTGAGGATCCTCGCCTTGGCAAGCTCAGGGACCTGGTCCACCTTGGCCGCCCCGTGCTTGTGCTTCCCCTCGGCCTTTCGCTCCTTCGCCCATGCGGTCGTCCCCAGCAGCCCCACGCACAGCCCAATCACGGCGAGCCAACGAATTTGCTTCAGCATCGTTCGTCTCCTTCCACGTGTCGTTGCGAGCCACTGTACCCGCGCCCCGGCGGCGCGTTCCCGGTGCCAATTGCCGGCGAGTATAGCCGCCCATAATGAACGCAACATGAACCGCGCGAGAAAACTGCCACACGGGCACGCGCCTTCGGGTCTCGGGCATGTCCACGGGTCGTGCCGCGCGTAGCAGACATGGCCGACCCGATTCAACCCGGAGGCCGAATCGTCCTGCCGTGCCACGGAATGAGTTGCCGGCACGGCCGGCGCAAGCATACACTCTGGGCATCATGTCCACCCGAACCGAAACGTTTGTGCGTGCGGCGTGCGGCGTCTGTGCGGCGCTCGCCTGGATGGCAGCGGAGGTCCCCGCCATGGCGGCCGAGCCGATTCGACTTCATCCGGACAACCCCCATTACTTCCTCTGGCGAGGCCGGCCGAGGGTGCTGATCACGTCCGGCGAGCACTACGGGGCCGTGCTGAACCTGGACTTCGACTACCGCACGTACTTCGCAACCCTCCAGAAGCTGGGCTTCAACCACACCCGCACGTTCAGCGGCTGCTATTGCGAGCCCCCGGGCGCGTTCAACATCCAGCACAACACGCTCGCGCCGGCAAGGGGCAAGCTCCTCTGCCCGTGGGCGCGGAGCAGGGAGCCGGGGTACCGCAACGGCGGCAACAAGTTCGACCTGGCCCGGTGGGACGGAGCGTACTTCGACCGGCTGCGGGACTTCGTCGGCGAGGCGGCAAAGCGCGGCGTCGTGGTCGAGCTGGTGCTCTTCTGCCCGTTCTACAAGGACGCGATGTGGGACCTGAGCCCGATGAACGCCGCGAACAACGTCAACGGCTTCGGCACGATGCAGCGCACCAGCGCCTACACCGCGCGGGCCACGAAGCTCCTGGCCGCCCAGGAAGCGATGGTCCGCAAGATCGTCGCGGAGCTCAAGGGGTTCGACAACCTCTACTACGAGATCTGCAACGAGCCGTACTTCGGCGGCGTGACGACGGCGTGGCAGCACCGCATCGCCGAAACGATCGTCGCGGCCGAAAAGGGCTTCCCGCACAGGCATCTCATCTCGCAGAACATCGCGAACAAGAAGAAGCGCGTCGTCAAGCCGCACCCGGCCGTGTCGATCTTCAACTTCCACTACGCCTCGCCGCCGGAGACGGTCGCGATGAACTACGGGTTGAACAAGGTCATCGGCGACAACGAGACGGGCTTTCGCGGCCCGAAGCCGGACGCCTACCGCATCGAGGCGTGGGAGTTCCTCCTGGCGGGCGGGGCGCTGTTCAGCAACCTGGACTACACGTTCACCTGCGGGCACGAGGACGGCAGCGGCCGCAACAACGCCCCGGGCAGCGCCACGCGGGAGATCCACAAGCAGCTCGGCGTGCTCGCGCGGTTCTTCAACGGATTGGACTTTGTGAAGATGAGGCCGGACCGGTCGGTGGTCCTCTCCGGCGTGCCCGAGGGCGGCGCGGCCCATGCGCTGGTCGAGTCGGGCAAGCAGTATGCGGTCTACGTGCGTGGCGGGAAGGGGGTGGCGCTGACCCTTCAGCTTCCGGCCGGGCGGTACGAGGCCGAATGGGTGAATGTGAAGACCGGCCGGGCCGCCGAGGCCAAGGCGTTCGAGCACGGCGGCGGGAAGCGAGCGTTCTCCTGGCCGAAGTGGCCGGGCGAGGGCGCGTTGCGCGTGGTCCGCGTTGCGAAGCCCTGACGGCCGGGAAACAGCAAAAACCCTCGATTCTCTCAGCGCCGGACTGGCATTTCGTCGATGCACGGGGTATTCACACGGAGAGGGTGGGACGGGAGGCGGCCGGTCTCGCGAGGCCCGGGCCGGGGCGTACCCACTTCGGCAAGCGGAACACCAGAGGCACAACAGGAAAGGTGAAGCAGAGATGGCGAAGAAGCAAGTACGTGTGGGCGTGATCGGCTGTGGGGCCATTGGCCAGCGGCGGCACCTGCCGGAGTACGCGGCGAGGGACGACGTGGAGATCGTCGCCGTCTGCGACATCAAGCTGGCGCGGGCGAAGGAAGCCGCCGAGAAGTTCGGCGCGGGCACGGCGATCAAGAAACACGCCGATCTGTTGAAGCTCGAGCTGGACGCCGTCAGCGTCTGCACGCCCAACTACCTCCACGCGCCGCAGTCGATCGACGCCCTCAAGGCCGGCTGCCACGTGCTGTGCGAGAAGCCCATGGCCGCGTCCGTCGCCGAGGCGAAGGCGATGATCACCACCGCCAAGCGGGCGAAGAAGCAGTTGATGGTCGGCCACAACCAGCGGTTCGCCGCCGCCCACGTCCGCGGCAAGGAGCTCTACAAGGCCGGCGAGGTGGGCAAGGCGCTGGGCTTCTCGACGAGCTTCGCCCATCCCGGCCCGGAGAGCTGGTCGATGGACGGCGAGAACGGGTTCTTCTTCAAGAAGCGTCAGGCCATCATCGGCGCGCTGGGCGACCTGGGCGTCCACAAGATCGACCTGGTCCGCTGGTTCCTCGAGGACGAGGTCGCCGTGGCCGCCGCCATGGCCGCCACCGTCGAGAAGCCCAACTGCACGGTGGACGACACGGCGTACGGCGTATTCACGATGGCCAGCGGCATCATCGGCCAGATGTGGGCCGGCTGGACCCTCAAGGCCGGCGAGGCCAACGGCACGATGATCGCCTGCGAGAAGGGCGTCATCAAGCTGTACGAGAACCCGGACTTCACCGTCGTCGTCCAGAAGTCCAACGGCGAGAACATGTTCATCCAGTCCGGCGCGATCCAGACCAACGAGGAAGGCGGGCAGAGCGCCTCCGGCGTGATCGACGCCTTCGTCGACTCGATCCAGTCCGGCAAGGCCAACCCCGTCCCCGGCGAGGAAGGCGCCCGCAGCCTCGCGGCGATCATGGCCTGCGTCGAGTCGGCCAAGAGCAAGAAGTTCGTCAAGCCGACGAAGGTCTGACCCGGCCGCCTCGGCACGCCGGGAAACCTGCGAACACGATCGTGACGGGGCCTCGCTTCCAGTTCGGGCGAGGCCCCGTCGCGCGCACGGACCCCAACGGCAAGACGGCGACCGGCCAACAGGCACGGGCCTTACCATGGACGAGTTGGCGTCATCCTCGACGCATCTGCCGCGGCGACAAGAGCCGCAAACCCATTGCAGCTACTGCGGCGCGCCCCTGGACCCGGCTTACTACTTCTGCCTTCGCTGCGCCACGCCGTACCAGTCCGTGGAGTCCGTCCTGCCGCCGCTTCACGTGGCCGCCCCGACCGCCGGCGTGCTGATCGAGAAGAAGGCCCCGCACGTCTGGCCGCTGTTCTGGACGTACGTGGCCGTCGCGGTCGCCACCGCCGTCGTCTGTCTGTTCGCCTTCGGCGAGGGCAGGTCCGGGCTGCGGCTGCTCCTGCAGTCCGTCGTCCTGTTCGTCACCACGTGCGTATTCGCTGTGATCCACTGGCGCAGCCTCGCCGTGCAGCTCAAGCGGACCGGTCTTCTCCACCCGGTGGCGTGGCTGGGCCTGTTGGCGCTGGCGCCCCTGCTGGCGGTGAACTACGTCTACCACGGCTTCCTCCTCGAGCTGCTCGGCGACGACGTCAGGCTGCCGACCCAGGAACTGCGGGAATCGGGGATTGACGAGGCGTCCCTGATCTTCCTGATCTGCGTCCTGCCCGCCGTGCTGGAGGAGATCGCGTTCCGCGGACTGGTGCAGCACTGGCTCCACGTGGCGATTCGCCCGGTGACGGCCATGGTGCTTGCCTCCGCGCTGTTCACGGCCATGCACGCGTCGATCCTCAGCGCCCCGTACCTCTTCGCGGTGGGCATGCTGCTGGCGGTGGTCAACTGGAAGACCCGCAGCCTGTACCCGTGCATTCTGATCCACTTCCTGCACAACTTCGTCGTGCTTGTGTACCTGTGGCGCTGAGGGTATACTGTCCGCGAGACTCGCTTGAATAAGCCCGTTTGGGCACGGGGATTGAGACAAATGGAAGGACTGGCGATCCATCTGGTCATCGGCCTGATCTGTGGGAGCATCGCCTCGGCAATCGCGGCCAGCAAGGGGCGGAACGCCGTCGGGTGGTTCTTCGGCGGGTTCTTCATCGGGTTGATCGGAATCATCATCGTGGCCTGCCTGGGCAACCTCAAGGAGCAGCGGGCCTACCAGCGGCGGATCGAGTCCGAGGCGCACCGCCTGCGCGAGCAGTTGCGGCTCGAACGAATCAAGGGGGAGGCCTATCGGCAGCACACGGCCGAACGCCTTGATACGCACGACCAGGCCCTCGGCATGGACACGCGGAGCACGACGGCGCTGCCGGGGGGGCGATTGCCCGGTCAGCTTCCCGGCGCGGCCCCGCCGGTGGAAGACCCGGCGGCGGCGCTGCAACAGATGGCCGGCGGGAACACGCCGCAGCGTTCCGGCTATCGCCACAGCGAATACGCGCCGCCCGCCGGCCCGGGGAGCGTGGCGGAGGGCACGGGACCGCCGTGGTACTACGAGCGCGGCGGGAACTCGATCGGGCCCGTCTCGCAGGCGGAGGTCTGCCGGCTGATCCGGACCGGCGCGATCGCCGGCAGCACGCTGCTGTGGACGGAGGGCATGGCGGACTGGCAGCCCCTTCGGGCGGTTGCGGCCCTCCGTGCGGAGATCGGCCCATGAGCGGCCGCGTCGAGGGGACGGTCGAGCTCGACGGACTGGTGGAAGGCCATCTCCCGGGTGACGAAGAGCTCGCCGCGGACCTCCGTTACTGGGCGCGGCAGGCGGCGCGGAAGCTGCCGCTCTCGTTGACGATCGACGGGAATCACTTCAGCCTGCTCGGGGAGAACCGCCCCGTCGAGGTCGCCGAGCTGGGGGATGATCCGGCGCGGGCCGTCGCTGACGCCCTCCGCGAGCTGCTCGACCTCCTGCCGCCCGACGTGCGCCACGCGGCGTGCTCCACGCTGCGGAGCATGGAGTATCGGAAAAGCGAAGAGGTCCAGACAATTTACGTGATCGGCCCCGGCGGGACCGTCGACGTCCGCCAGCGGACCGTCGACGCCGAAACGACCGCCCCGCCCGAACCGCTGACCCGCAAGGAGATGATCCGCCTCGGTTTGACCGGCCTGGGCGTGGCGCTGCTGGTGTTCCTGGTGTCCTCGATCTTCGTGGATTACCGCAAGCTGGTGAGCGATATCGTCGAGCGCGTCACGCCCCTGGACCCGAACAGCGTCGCCGTCGACGCCTCCCGGCTCGCGGGGTACGTGAAGGTCGTCGGGAAGGACGCCACCAACGGGAGCAACGTGCTCGCGATTCGTCTCCAGCGGACCGGCGCCTTTCCCAAAACCGACGCGGCGCTGCGCGACGCCGTTGCGGCCGCCGGAGAGGACCTGCCCCGCCGCCTCGCCCTGGAGGCCCTTGCGCGGGGATACGTCCGCTGCGAGATGTTCGACAAGGACAGGCAGTTCCTGGGCTACACGATGCACCGGATCGTCTCCCTGCGCGGCAAGCCCACCACGGAGATCGCCCTTCGCCTGCCTGCCAAGGCCCCCCGCCCCGCGCGAATCGTACTCACCTACTGATCGGCCCGGCCGTCGGGGGCCCGGCCGATTCCCTCCGAGGCCTTCCCCAGCCGGCGGGCGATCTTCTGCCAGTGCGTGCCGTGCCAGAGCAGCTTGCCGCAGCGGCTGCAGCGCCAGAAGCGGGCGCAGTTGCGGTAGGCCAGCGGGGGGGCCTCGTCCGCGGCCGTGTGCTTCGGGACCTCGGCCAGCTCTCCGCCGCAGGCCATGCAGCGCGGGTCGCGCAGCGGGAGGCCCAGCTCGGTCAGGACGAAACGCAGGGCCTCGTCATTGCTCAACTGGCGGGGGACGAACAGGGAACGGACCTCGCCGCGGGTGATGACGTTCCGCTCGAACAGCGGGCCGTCACAGCTCAGCAGGACATAGCCCCCCGCCGCGGCGCGGTCGACCAGGTCGCCGTCGTCGATGCCGTACTCGAAGGCCGCGTCGTACCCCGCCGCGCGCAGCCAGCGCGCCAGCCCGCCCAGCATCGCGTCGCAGAAGAACTTCGGCGAGGATCGGGCGGGCTCAGTCATCGCTCATTGGGAGGGCTCGGGGACCAGTTGAGGCAGGATCTCGCCGGCCTTGCCGTGCAGGGGGACGTCCACCAGGCGCGAGATCGGCGTGGGCTCGAGGTTGACCTCGACGGCCTTCGCGCCGGCGCTGAGGGCCCATTCCACGAGCCCCGCGGCGGGGTACACGACGGCGCTCGTTCCGACGCTGACGAACACGTCGCAGCGCGAGGCGGCGTCGGTCGCGGCGATCAGGACGTCCTCGGGCAGGGCCTCGCCGAACCACACCACGTCGGGGCGAAGCGGCGCGCCGCAGTCGGGGCACGGGGGCAGGGCGTCGGCGGGCTGGGCGGGCATGGGCTGCCGGCGCGGGCACGCCTGGCACCGGGCGGTGCGCAGCGTGCCGTGCAGCTCCAGCACGCCCGTCGATCCGGCGACCTGGTGCAGGCCGTCGATGTTCTGCGTCGCCAGGACGAACGATCCGCCGCGTGCCTCCACGTGCCGCTGCATCTCGGCCAGGGCGACGTGGCCCGAATTCGGCCGGGAGTCCTCCAGCTCCGCCCGCCGCCGGGTGTACCAGTTCCACACTTCCAGCGGCCGGCGGTTGAAGCCCTCGGGCGTGGCAAAGTCCTCGACGCGCATGCCCTTCCAAAGCCCGCCGGCGCCGCGGAAGGTGGGGATGCCGCTCTCGGCGGAGATGCCCGAGCCCGTCAATACCACGACCTGCCGCGCGGCGGCGATCAACGCGCGGGCCTCCTCGACGCGCCCGTGCATGGTGCGATCACTGCTCATGCGACCATCTTATCGGCCACGAGACCGGAACCGAAGGAACGAAACGAGCCCCAAACGGCCAAGAGGACGCATGACGATGCCAGGTCGCTCGCCGCCGGGGCCGTGCCTCGCAGGGCCCTGCGGTCTGCACGGCTCGCGGATCCCCTCCGCCGCGGGACTCCCGTGTTGCCGTCCCACGCCGCGGCGGGCATAATGGAAAGTAGATTCATTTCCTTGGTATCCGAAACGGCGCTATGGGCAAGCCTGTAGAGCATTCTCGTTTTCCGGTGGGTTTCCTGACGGTGGCGATCGCCTTGACGGCGGCGGCGTTGAGCTGGTCGGGCTGGAATGCCTACCTCCTCTACAGCCTGGCGGAGACCACGCAACGCCAGTACCTGCGGAGCGAAGAACTCCGTGGGGTCATCGTTCACCTCGACGAGGTGCTGACGATGTCGGCTCGCATGGCCGCAGCGACGGGCGATCCCAACTGGGAGCATCGCTACAATCGCTTCGAGCCGCAGCTCGACGCGGCCATCAAGGACCTGCTCCGCCTGCCGCAGCCGGAGGGCGTGCGCGAGGTGATCGCGCAGACGGAAATCGCGAACATTCGCTTGGTCGCGATGGAGAAGCAGGCGTTCGGTCTGATTGTCGAAGGCGAGGCCGACGAGGCCCGGGCGGTGTTGTTCGGCGAGGAGTACGAGTCACAGAAGCGAGCGTATGCCGAGGGCATGACGGGCTTCATGGCGCGGATGCGGTCGCACCTGAACGCCGCCCTGCAGTCGCAGCGCAACAACGCCATCGCGTCCGCGGCGGCGTTTGGGGGGATCTTTTGCGTGGCCGTCGCGGCGTGGGTCGTCACGGTGGTCAGCTTCCGCAAGTGGCGCGGTTCGCTCCTGGCGCAGATGGCCGAACGACGCCGCGCCGAGCAGACCATCCGACAGAGCGAGGAACGTTACCGGACGCTTTTCAACGAGGCGGACGACGCGATCTTCCTGATGCGAGGCGAGACGTTCACGGACTGCAACCCCAAGACGTTGGAGATGTTCGGCTGCGCCCGGCGGGAGGACATCGTCGGGCATCGCCCGTACGAGTTCTCCCCTCCCACTCAGCCGGACGGGAGGGACTCGACGGAAAAGGCCATCGAGATGATTGCCGCCGCCCTCGCCGGTGAGCCGCAGTTCTTCGAGTGGCAGCACTGCCACCTGGACGGCTCGCCGTTCGACGCGGAGGTGAGCCTGAACGGCCTTCAACTGGCCGGGGAATCCTGCATCCTGGCGATCGTGCGAGACATCACCGAGCGAAAGCGGGCCGAGCAGGAGCTCCGGCACCACCGCGAGCACCTTGCCGAGCTGGTGGCCGAGCGGACGGTGGAGCTTCAGCAGGCCAACCTCGAGCTGCGGAGCTCCCAGGCCGACCTGCGGGCCGCCAAGCAGCTCGCCGAGGACGCCAGCCGCGCCAAGGCGGAGTTCCTCGCCAATATGAGCCACGAGATCCGCACGCCGATGAACGGCATCATCGGGATGACCGAGCTGCTGCTCAACAGCTCGTTGACCGACCAGCAGCGGGAGTACCTGGGCATGATCTCCCGCTGCTCGGAGTCGCTGCTGCGCCTGCTGAACGACATCCTGGACTTCTCGAAGATCGAGGCGGGAAAGCTCGAGCTGGAATCCATCTGCTTCGACGTGCGGGAGGCGTTCGGCGACACGCTGCAGGCCTTGGGCGCCCCGGCGGCCGCGAAGGGCCTGGAGCTTGCCTGCCGGATCGCACCGGACGTCCCCGACGCGCTGGTCGGCGATCCCGGCCGGCTGTGCCAGGTGCTGGTGAACCTGGTGGGGAACGCGATCAAGTTCACCGAACGGGGCGAGGTGGTCGTGGAGACCCAGCTCCAGTCGCGCACGCGGGAGGCCGTCCACCTGGCCGTGTCGGTGCGCGACACGGGCATCGGGATCCCGCCCGAGCGACAGGCGCGGATCTTCGAGGCCTTCCGGCAAGGCGAAAGCTCCATGTCCCGCCGGTTCGGCGGCACGGGGCTGGGGCTGGCGATCTCCTCGCAGCTCGTGGGGATGATGGACGGTCGGATGTCCATTCGCAGCGAAGTGGGCACGGGCAGCACGTTCTCCTTCACCGCGAGATTCGCCCTCGCCCCGACGAGTTCGGCCAGACCGCCCCACGTGCCGATCCCGCTGGAGGACCTGCCCGTGCTGATCGTCGACGACAGCGACACGAACCGCATGATTCTCCAGGAGATGCTGAGCAGTTGGGGCATGCGGCCGATGGCCGCCGAAAGCGGTCCCGCCGCGCTGGCCGCGATGGCGCGCGCCGCGGCGGACGGCGTACCGTTCGGACTGGTGGTGCTCGACGGTCGCATGCCTGAAATGGACGGATTCCACCTGGCCGAGCGGATTCGCCAGGGCCGGCCGGGGGCCGACACGCCCCTGCTGATGCTCACCTCGGCCCGGTCGCCCGGTGACGAAGCCCGCTGCCTGGCGCTGGGCATCCCCCGGTGCCTGACCAAGCCGGTCAAGCGGTCGGCGTTGTTCAATGCCATCACGGACACCCTCTCGGCCGCCGGGGCACGCCAGCCGGCGGCGCCCGCCCTCACCGAGCGAATCCGTCCCGTCCGGGCGGCGCGGCGGGTGCTGCTCGTCGAAGACGGCGAGGTCAATCGGAAGGTGGCGACCGATCTGCTCGCGATGCGCGGACACGACGTGACCGCCGCCTGCGACGGTTCCGAGGCGCTGGCCGCACTCGAAAACCGGTCCTTCGACCTCGTCCTGATGGACGTGCAGATGCCCGGCATGGACGGCTTTGAGGCGACGGCGGCGATCCGCGAGCGGGAGAAGGCCACGCGCAAGCACACGCGAATCGTCGCCATGACCGCCCACGCGATGAAGGGCGACCGCGAGCGATGCCTGGCCGCCGGGATGGACGGCTACCTCGCCAAGCCCATTCGCGCCGAGGACCTGTACGAAGTGGTCGAGGCGGACACTGCGGGCCTGCCGAGACCCTCGTCCGAGCCGCCTGCCCGCGAGCCGGCCAAGCCGTTCGACGTTGCCGAAGCCCTCGACCGCATGGGCGGCAGCCGCGAACTCCTGCTGGACGTGCTCGGGATCTTCTTCGAGGAGTGTCCCACGTTGATGGGGCAGATGGGCGAGGCCCTCGCGGCCCGGGACGCCAAGACACTCCACCGGGCGGCACATTCCCTGAAAGGCTGCGTCGGGATGCTCGGCGCCGAACCGGCCCAGGCCGCAGCCCTGCGCATGGAGATGATCGGGCAAAGCGGCACGTTAGACGACAGCGAGGAGGCCTGGGAGGACCTTCGGGAGCAGATCGCCCGACTCATGCCCGCCCTGCGGCAACTGGCAAAACGGGAAGGAGGAGACGATGACGAAACTGCTTGTAGTTGACGATTCCCGCATGGACCAGCGGCTGGTTCGCGAAGTGCTCAAGAGCCGACCCAATCTCCAGATCGCCTGTGCCGGCAACGGCCGGGAAGCGCTGGAGATCATCGAGGCCAACGCGGCGGACTTGGTCCTGACGGACCTGCGCATGCCGAAGATGGACGGTCTGGAACTGGTCAGCGAGATCCGCCGACGGAAGATCGGCGTGCCGGTGGTGCTGATGACCTCTCACGGCAGTGAGGAGATCGCCGCCGCGGCATTGCGGCGCGGGGCGGCCAGCTACGTGCCCAAGCGGTTCCTGCTCCGAGACCTCGTGCTCATCGTCGACCGGATGCTGGCGCTCATTGAGGCGCGGAACGCTCGCCGCAGCGCCGATGAGGCCCTCGTCGAGGTCGACTCGCATTTCGCGCTGACCAACGACGAGGAGCAAATCCACCCCCTGATCTACAGCCTCCAGCAAGACCTCGTGCGGGTCAGGCTCTGCGACGAGACGACCATGCTGCACATGGAGGTCGCCCTCCAGGAAGCCCTGTGCAACGCGATCCAGCACGGGAATCTGGAGGTGAGCTCCGAGCTGAGGAACGAGGGCGACGACGCGTTCCAGCAGTTGCTGGACGAGCGCCGCCGGACCCCGCCCTACTGCGACCGTCGCGTACACGTTACGGCGGCCGTCTCGCCGGAACAGGCAACCTACGTGGTCCGGGACGAAGGGCCGGGCTTCGACCCCGCCGTCCTGCCCGACCCGAGGGACCCGGCCAATCTCGCGAGGCCCTTCGGCAGAGGCCTGATGCTGATCCAGACGTTCATGGACGAAACTCGTCACAACGCCGCGGGCAACGAGATCACGATGGTCAAGAAGCGGGAAGGGGCACAGCGCCGCGCCTCTCCCGAATAAGCAGACCCTCGACACGAAGGCCGAGGGTCTGGAGTCTGCAGTCATTCTCCTCCCGCCCTTCGGGCCCAAAGGCGGGGTTATCCGGTGCGCTCACCGCAAGCCGGCCCCGCCGCCAGACAAAGCGAGGGGCCCGCGCCCGAGGCCCGCGGTTGCGCCGCGTTTTACTCGTCGCCGTTGCCGCCGAAGCTCATGGCCGCCATCTGCTTGTACAGGCTGTAGCGGTCGGCGACGTCCTGCTGCCCGCTGGCCAGCAGTGCCTTGGCGCGGTCGGGCATGCTCTTGGCGAGCATCTTGAACCGCGTCTCCTTGTAGGCGTAGTCCTCCAGGGAGATCTTCGGGGCCTTGGAGTCCAGCTTCAGCGGGTTGGTTCCCTCGGCCGCGAGACGCGGGTCGTAGCGGTACAGCACCCAGGCCCCGCTGTCGACGGCGGCTTTCTGCTGGGACATACCCGTGGTCATGTTGATGCCGTGGGCGATGCAGTGGGCGTAGGCGATGATCAGGCTCGGGCCGGGGTAGCTCTCGGCCTCCAGGAAGGCCCGGACGCACTGAGCGTCGGAGGCCCCCATCGACACCTGCGCGACGTAGATATTGCCGTACGTCATCGCGATCATGCCGAGGTCCTTCTTGGGCAGGGGTTTCCCGGCCGCGGCAAACTTCGCCACCGCCGCCCTGGGCGTGGCCTTGGAGCACTGCCCGCCGGTGTTCGAGTAGACCTGGGTGTCCAGGACGAGCACGTTGATGTCGCGCCCGCTGGCCAGGACGTGGTCGAGCCCGCCGTAGCCGATATCGTACGCCCACCCGTCCCCGCCGAGCGCCCAGACGCTCCGCTTGACGAGCGACTCGCACAGGCTGAGCAGTTGGGCGGCCCGGGGATCGTCGCTGCCGGCGAGCTTGTCCTTCAGTACCGCGACGCGGGCCCGCTGGGCGGCGATGCCTTCCTCGGTGGTCTGGTCGGCGCCGAGCAGCCCGTCGGCCAGTTCCCCGCCGAGCGCGTCCCGCAGGGCCTCGACCAACTCGCAGGCGAACTCCTTCTGCTTGTCGATGGTCAGCCGGAAGCCCAGGCTGAACTCCGCGGCGTCCTCGAAGAGGGAGTTGTTCCACGTGGGCCCCCGCCCCGCGTCGTTGACGCAGTAGGGGGTCGTCGGCAGGTTCCCGCCGTAGATGCTCGAGCAGCCCGTGGCGTTGCCGATGATCGCGCGGTCGCCGAAGAGCTGGGTCAGCAGCTTGACGTAGGCTGTCTCGCCACAGCCGGCGCAGGCGCCGGAGTACTCGAACAGTGGCCGGCAAAGCTGGCTGCCCTTGATCGTCCGCAGGTTCAGCTTCGCACGGTCGAATTCGGGCAGGCCCAGGAAGAAGTTGTAGTTGTCTCGCTCCGGCTCGCGCAGCGGCGGCTGGAACGCCATGTTGATGGCCTTCTTGGACGGCTCGGCCTTGTTCTTCGCGGGGCAGGCCTGGACGCACGCGCCGCAGCCGGTGCAGTCCTCGGGGGCGATCTGGACCGTCCACTTCATGCCCGCGAAGTCCTTACCCCTGGCGTCGACGCTCTTGAAGGTCTCCGGCGCGCCGTCCAGCAGGGCCGGGTCGTACGCCTTCACGCGAATGGCGGCGTGCGGGCAGGCGATGGAGCACTTGGCGCACTGGATGCACACGTCCGGGTCCCAGACGGGGATCTCCAGCGCGATATTGCGCTTCTCCCACTGCGTGGTGGCCGTCGGCCAGACGCCATCGGCGGGCAGGGCGCTGACGGGCAGGGACTCGCCGTGCCCGCCCAGGATCTTCGCGGTGACGTCCTGGACAAACTGCGGCGCCTCGGCCGGCACGATCGGCGGCTTGGCGACGCCGCTGGCCGCCTCGGGGGGCAACTCGATCGGGTGGAGGTTGGCGACGGCCTGGTCGACGGCCTGGTAGTTCATCTGGACGATCTGGTCGCCCTTCTTGCCGTAGGTCTTCTTGATGGCCGTCTTGATCGCCTCGATGGCCTCGTCCTGCGGCAGGATGCTGGAGAGGTAGAAGAAGCACGTCTGCATGATCGTGTTGATCCGCGCGCCCATGCCCGTCGCCTTGGCGACCTCGTAGGCGTTGATGGCGTACAGCTTGAGCTTCTTGTCGATGACCTGCTGCTGGATGACCTCCGGCAGCCGCTCCCAGACCTGCTCGATCGGGAAGGGGGCGTTCAGCAGGACGGTCGCGCCCTCGACGGCCGTCTCCAGCACGTCGTAACGCTCCAGGAACGTCCACTGGTGGATGCCGATGAAGTTCGCCCGGCTGACGAGGTAGCTGGACCGGATGAGCTGGGGGCCGAAGCGAAGGTGGCTGACGGTGATGGCCCCGGCCTTCTTGGAGTCGTAGACGAAGTAGCCCTGGGCGAAGTTGTCGGTCTCCTCGCCGATGATCTTGATCGAGTTCTTGTTGGCCCCGACGGTCCCGTCGCTGCCCAGGCCGTAGAACATCGCACGCACGACCTCCTCGCCCTCCGTGGAGAACGACGGATCGATCTCAAGACTCGTGCCGGTCACGTCGTCCTGGATGCCGACGGTGAAGTGGTTCTTCGGCGCGTCGGCGGCGAGGTTGTCGTAGACCGCCTTGGCCATCGCCGGGGTGAACTCCTTGCTGCTCAGGCCGTAGCGCCCACCGACAACCTCCACGCCCCGCCCGCTGTTGGCGAGGGTGTCGACCACGTCGAGGTACAGCGGCTCGCCCGTCGAGCCGGGCTCCTTGGTGCGGTCCAGCACGGCGACGGCCTTGACCGACTCGGGCAGGGCGGCCAGGAAATGCTCCGCGCTCCACGGACGGTAGAGGCGGACCTTCAGCACGCCGAGCTTCGCGCCCTGGGCGTTGAGGGCGGCGATGGCCTCCTCGCAGGGCCCGGCCCCGCAGCCCATGATGACCACGACGCGGTCCGCGTCGGCCGGGCCGACGTAGTCGAACAGGTGGTACTTCCGCCCCACGATACCCGCGAACCGGTCCATGACCTTCTGGACGATCTCGGGGCAGGCGTTGTAGTACTTATTGACGGTCTCCCGGCCCTGGAAGTAGACGTCGGGGTTCTGGCTCGTACCGCGGAGCGTGGGGTGGTCGGGGTTCATTGCGCGGCTGCGGTGGGCGAAGACGGCCTTGTCGTCAATCATCGCCCGCATGTCCTCCACGTCGAGCGCCTCAACCTTGGAGACCTCGTGGGAGATGCGGAAGCCCTCGAAGAAGTGCACGAAGGGCACGCGGCTTTCCAGCGTGGCGGCCGTGCCGATCAACGTCATGTCCATCGCCTCTTGGATGGACCCGCTGGACAGCAGTCCGAAGCCGGTCTGGCGGACGGCCATCACGTCGCTGTGGTCGCCGAAGATGCTCAGCGCCTGGCAGGCCAGCGACCGCGCCGAGACGTGGAAGCACGTGGGGGTCAGCTCGCCGGCGATCTTGTACATGGTGGGGATCATCAGCAGCAGGCCCTGGCTGGCGGTGAACGTGGTCACCAGCGAGCCGGTCTGGAGCGCCCCGTGGACGGCGGCGGCGGCCCCGGCCTCGGACTGCATCTCCATGACCGAGGGGATCGTGCCCCAGAGATTCTGCTGCCCGGCGGCGCTGAAGGCGTCGGCGTGCTCGCCCATCGAGCTGGACGGGGTGATCGGATAGATTGCGATGACCTCGTTGACCTTGTGCGCCACGTGCGCCACCGCTTGATTGCCGTCCATCATTACCATGCGTCGTGACATCTTTTGCTCTTCCTTCTGAATTCCTGCGGGCGGAACTTCACGGGCGCCGTTCGGGCGGCCGGACCCTGAAAGGGCCGCCGACCTCGCCGCGCCAACTCCCGGCCGCACCTTCAGGTAGCGCGAACCGCCCCACCGCGCGACCAGGGATTGGGTATTCTGCATAAACGGTGGACCCATTGCAACGGGTTTTCGTTCTCGATGCCGTCGTCCGCATAGCGCACGAACCGCCGGCCTCGCCTCTCCAATTCCCGATCCAACTCGGCCAGCACGAGATTGGACAACAGCGGCGCGAGCACGCCTCCGACAATGTGGCAAGAGCCCCCGCCCGGGGACTGAGTCAAAAGGGCCTGGCCCTATCTTGTACACGACACGTATCTCTTCCTTGTCAACTTCAATCTGTTTGACCACGGTTCGGAGGCGGGAGGGACCGGGAACTCAACCGGTTCCTCCTACCCCCATCGATCCGGACGGGCACCCGCTCGTGGCCGCGGGCCATTTGGTCCTTGCGGCCTGACGATTGGTCCTTGTCTGTGAGTTGGTGCTTGTGATTTGTTGGTCTGCGTCCGCCGGACGAGGGAAGCACATCCGGCGTTCCGGGCCTGTGGGGCGCTGCTACGGCGCGGTTCGGCTGTTGAAACGCTGGACGATCATATCGAGGCCCGCGCTCGGGAAGAACTCGACGGACTCGGCGTGCCCTCCCCCGGCGTAGCGCCCGACCACCTTCCGCCAGAACGCGATGGCCGGGGTGTTCTGCTGGAGCTGGCGGACCTGCCAGCGCCCGGTGAAGCGGTCGAACAGCGCGTGGGCCACGGCCTGCCCGATGCCCTTCCGCCGGAACTTCCGCAGGATGAAGAACTCGCCGACGTCGTAGTCCACGCCCTCGTTGTCCGGGCGGTCGATGAGGGCGAAGCCGGCCAATTCCCCGCCGCAGCGGACCAGGAAGGGCCAGCAGTCGTCGCGCCGCCAGTACCGGACCAGGTCCCTGCATTCGTACAGGCCCGTGTCCGGGCACTTCCAGCCCGTGAATTCCGAGAAGTCATACACGTAGAAGCGGCCGAGGTTCTGGACGACCGCCAGGTCCGCCTCGGCTGCCTCGTCCAGCCGCCATTCGGCGACCGATCGGTCTTCACGTCCCATCTTCAGCCTGCCTGCCTTGAGGATGCCGACACGACGGAGGGTGCGCTCGGTGCGCGCCGCTTCCCATGGGGTCAGTATCCGGCCTTCCCGGGTCCGTCGCAAGCGCGGAGGCTCGGCGCCGCCCGGGCCGCGGCCGTTTCGCTCAAGCCCGTCGAGCCGGACCGACGATGTTATACCCGGCGCGCGAGCAATCGCCGCAGGGACCATGTCGTTTGAGCAGGAGAGCGACCGTGTGCCCATTTGTAGACAAGTCCGACGCGCGGTGTGCGACGCACCTAACACTGGCCAATCTCTGCCGAGCCTTCGCCCACTGCGCCGGAGACTACACCGCCTGCCCCGTGTACGAGAAACTGATCCACGAGATGGTCTCCCATGGCTGCGCGTACGAGCAGACCGGCCCCGCCGTCGCCCTCCGCGCTGCGTCCTGAGGCACACCGGCACGTCAAGGGATTCCTGGACTACCTCCAGGCCGAGTGCGGCCTGTCCCTCAACACCCGCCGCGCCTACCGCAGAGACCTCCGCCGCTTCCTCGCCTCCCTTGACCCCGCTTGCCGAGACCTCGCCGCCCTCACCACGCGCCACGTGGAACGGTTCCTCGCCGTCTGCCGGCAGGAGGGCCTGGCCGTGTCGTCCGCCGCCCGCGCCCTCGCGGCCGTGCGCATGTTCTGCCGCTACCTTGTCCTCGCCGGTGTCCTGCGGCGGGACGTCTCCGCCGTGGTGGACTCCCCGAAGAAGTGGAACCGCCTGCCCACGGTCCTGGACGACGCCCGCGTCTCCGAGCTGCTCGCCGCGCCGGACGACGGCCAGGACGTCCACGCCGTCCGCGACCGCGCGATCCTGACGCTCCTCTACGCAACGGGCATGCGGGCCGGCGAACTGGCCGGGCTGAAGCTCGCCGACGTGAGCTTCCGTCTCGGCGTCGTCCGCGTGCTGGGCAAGGGCGGCCGGGAACGGGTCATCCCTGCAGCCGACGCGGCCCTGGAGGCCGTGAGCGCCTACGTCGACGGCCCGCGGGCCGCGCTGCTCGCCGGCCGGGATGAGCCCCGCCTGTTCCTCTCCCGCACGGGCAAGGGCATGCGGCGCGAGTGCGTCTACCGGCTCGTCCGCAAGTACGTCCGTCGGGCGGCCATGCGCGGCCACGTCACCCCCCACACGCTTCGCCACGCTTTCGCCACGCACCTGCTCGCCCACGGCGCGGACCTCCGCGCCGTCCAGGAGATGCTCGGGCACGCCGACATCTCCACCACCCAGGTCTACACCCACGTCGACGCCGCCCGCCTCAAGGCCATCCACAAGAAGTTCCACCCGAGAGGATAGGTCCCAACACACCGCCCGGGCATTGCCGCAAGTCCCTGAGAGAAACCGCTTGCCCTCCGTTCTTATCTGAGAACGTGTATGAGAACCGTTCTTTGCGTGGCACGGACAGGATGCCCATGCCGCGAATCTGACGCCCACGGCCACGAGCGTGTCGGCGTCCTTCCGAGGCCGTCGCTGCATCCTCGGCCTCTGGCGTTTGAGGTTTCGGGGCTTGAGGCTTGGAGCTTGTTTGCGGTCTGGGGCTTGGGACTTGTGGTTCGGATCGCGCCCGGACCGCCGCAGCCGAGCGGCTCGACCGGGCCGACCGCGGGCGGCAACGGCCTCGGCCAGAAATCCCTTGTACCCCTCACGGGCGGCTGGTTAACTATGCCCCGCAAAAGGCACACAATCGGTCCCGGTTTCGAACGGAATCCCTGTCGGAGGCAGCAGCGGCTATGCCCAGCGAAGAGATGATCGAGCAGCTCAAGGCGTTCCCCAAGACGAAGGACTTCTTCATCGGCATCGACAGCGACGGCTGCGCCTTTGACACGATGGAGATCAAGCAGAAGGAGTGCTTCATCCCCAACGCCATCCTGCACTACGATCTTCAGGCGGTCAGCAAGTACGTCCGGGAGACGGAGGCCTGGGTGAACCTGTACAGCCAGTGGCGGGGCGTGAACCGTTTTCCGGCGCTGGTGAAGGTATTCGACCTGCTGGCCGAGCGGCCCGAGTGCCTCGCCCGCGGGTACAAGGTCCCGGAGATCGCCTCGCTGCGCCAGTGGATCGAAGAGGAGTCCCAGTTGGGCAACCCCGCCCTGGAGGCGAAGGTCAGGGAGACGGGCGACCCGGCCCTGACGAAGGCCCTGGAGTGGTCCCTGGACGTCAACGCGACCGTCGCGAAAATCGTCCACGGCGTGCCCCCCTACCCCCTCGTCCGCGAGAGCCTCGCGAAGATCGGCGAGAAGGCGGACGTGATGGTCGTCTCGGCGACGCCGAACGAGGCGCTCCAGCGCGAGTGGGAGGAGCACGACCTCGCGAAGTACGTGGGGATGATCTGCGGCCAGGAGATGGGCAAGAAGGCCGAGCACCTTCAGTACGGGGCCGTCGGCAAGTACGAGCAGGGCCGGATGCTGATGATGGGCGACGCCCCGGGCGACCTGAAGGCGGCGCGGGCCAACGACATCCTCTTCTTCCCGATCAACCCGGGCGAGGAAGAGGGCTCGTGGAAGCTGTTCTACGAGGAGGCGGCCGAGCGGTTCTTCGCCGGCGAGTACGGCGGGGCCTACGAGCAGAAGCTGATCGACGACTTCCTCGCGCACCTGCCCTCCGATCCGCCGTGGGAGACGGTCTGACGGGGCGGTTCGCGAGCCGGGGCCACCGGGCGTGCCGCACCGAAGGGCACGCGATTCGCCGGGAGAAAGGACGATTTCCATGCCGGACAAGCTGCGTTGGGGCATTCTCTCGACGGCCCGGATCGCGCGGAAGTTCATCGCGGGCGTGCGGGACTCCGAGCACGGGGAGGTCGTCGCCGTCGGCTCGCGAACGCCGGAGAAGGCCGACGCCTTCGCCGACGAGTTGGACATCCCCCGCCGGCACGGCAGCTACGAGGCCCTCGTCGCCGACCCGGACGTCGACGCGATCTACGTCGCCACGCCGCACCCGATGCACAAGGACGCCGCCATCCTGTGCCTGCGGGCCGGCAAGGCCGTGCTGTGCGAGAAGCCGTTCACCGTCAACGCCGCCGAGGCCGAGCGGGTCGTCGCCGTCGCCCGCGAGCAGGGCGTGTTCCTCATGGAGGCCATGTGGAGCCGCTTCCTGCCGTCGGTGCGGAAGGCGCGGGAGATCGCCGAGTCCGGGCGGCTGGGCGAGCTGCGGATGATCATGGCGGACTTCGGCTTCCGTACGGGCTGGAACCCCGAGGGCCGGCTGCTGAACCCCGCCCTCGCCGGCGGGGGGCTGCTGGACGTGGGCATCTACGCGCTGAGCCTGATCGGTTCCTTCTTCGGCGAGCCGACACAGGTCGCGTCCGTCGCGCATCTCGGCGAGACGGGCGTGGACGAGCAGGCGGCCGTGGCGCTCAAGTACGCCGGCGGGCGGATCGGATCGGTGACCACCGGCGTTCGCATCCACACGCCAATGGAGGCCTGGCTGCTCGGCACGGACGCGAAGGTCCACCTGCACCACGCCTGGTGGCGCGGCAGCAAGCTGACGGTCCTCGAGGCCCAGAACGAGATCGAGACGCTCGACGTGCCGATGGTCGGCAACGGCTACAATTACGAGGCCGACGAGGTCGCCCGGTGCATCGCGGCCGGGAAGACCGAGTCCGACGTCATGCCGCTGGACGAAACGCTTTCCCTCATGGGAACGCTCGACAAGATCCGGGCGCAATGGGGGCTGAAGTACCCGTTCGAGGGTTGATACGGGCACAAGAGGACGAAGCCAGACCAACGATAGCCGAAGACCATTCCGGGCAACGGCCCGGAAACAGCAGAGCACGAGGACGAGGACGAGCACGGCGGGCACTGCCTCCGGCACTGCTTGCTTCGTCTTCCCCGCTCCCTTCCAGGACCATGAAATACGGCACGATTCCCGGCGTGAAGCCGGCCAAGAGAGTTTCCCGCATCGCCCAGGGCACGGTGATGCTGCGCGAGGACGACGAGGCGCGGGCGTTCGAGCTGCTCGACGCGGTCTACGAGGCGGGCGTGACGCTGTTCGACAGCGCCCACGTCTACGGCGGGGGCCAGTGCGACCGCGTCTTCGGGCGGTGGGTGGCCAGCCGCGGCCTGCGCGAGCAGATCGTCCTGATGGACAAGTGCAGCCATCACAACCGCGACCGCAAGCGCGTCACGCCGTATGACATCTCCGCGGACCTGCACGACTGCCTCGCCCGGCTGGGCTTCGACTACGTCGACATCTTCTCGTTCCACCGCGACGACGAGACCCAGCCCGTCGGCCCGCTGGTCGAGCGGATGAACCAGTTGATCTGCGAGGGGCGGATCCGCGCGTACGGCGCGTCGAACTGGACGCACCGGCGGATCGCCGAGGCCGTCGAGTACGCCGAGGCCCGGGGGTTGGTCTCGATAGCCGTCAGCAGCCCCCACTACAGCCTCGCCGAGTGCAACGCCGACCCGTGGGGCGGCGGGAGCATCTCGATCACCACCGACCCCGAAGCCCTGGCGTGGTACGAGCGGCGGCAGATGCCCCTCCTGCCCTGGTCGAGCCTCTCGGGGGGCTTGTTCTCCGGGCGGTTCCGCCGGGACAACCTCGAGCAGTTCTCCGACGGCGCCGACGCCCGCTGCGTCCGCTGCTACTGCTCCGAGCGCAACTTCCAGCGCCTCGACCGCGCCGAGCAGCTCGCGGCCGAGAAAGGCGCAACCCTCGCCCAGATCGCCCTGGCCTGGTGCGTCTGCGGCCCGCGGAACGTGTTTCCCCTCATGGCGGCCTGGACCGTCGAGCAGGCCCGGGAGAACGGCGCGGCGGGCGGCATCGACCTGACGGCCGAGGAGGTTGCCTGGCTGAACCTCGAGCGCGACGAGCGGTAGCGCTTCTTACGGTTCGAGGCTTCTTGTCCCTTGCATCTGCTGCATCCCCGCCTACTCTTTGCGGAGAGGAGGTGTGCGATGCTGCGTTTTCATGCGGTTCCTGTTGGCGTGTTCGTTGGTCTGACGGCGGTCGTCCTCGTCTGTGCCGCCGCGCGGGCGGAGGAGAAGGCCGCGAAGCTCCCGCCCTGTCGGGCCATCACGACCGGGCCGAGGTTCCACTGGTTCGCGTACTACGACAAGTGGCAGTTCGACCCGACGGACCGGTACGTCCTGGGGATGGAGGTGGGCTTCGAGCACCGCTCCCCGAAGGCCGACGACGCGATCCGCGTCGGCATGGTAGACCTGGCCGACGGCGACCGGTGGGTCGAGCTCGGCGAGAGCCGCGCGTGGAACTGGCAGCAGGGCTGCATGCTCCAGTGGCGGCCCGGCACGAAGAGCGAGGTCCTCTGGAACGACCGCCAGGGCGACCGCTTCGTCTGCCACGTGATGGACGTGCACACGAGGAAGCGGCGGACGATCCCGCACGCGGTTTACTCCGTCGCCCCCGACGGGCGGGTCGCCGTCGCGCCCGATTTCCGCCGCATCCAGGACATGCGCCCCGGCTACGGATACGCGGGCATGCCCGATCCGCACGCCGCCGAGATGGCCCCCGCCGACTCGGGCATCTGGCGGATCGACCTGCGGACGGGCGAGGCGAGGCTCATCCTCACGCTGGCCGATATCGCCCGGACCGGAAAGCCCGATCCGTCGATGAAGGGCGCCAAGCACTACTTCAATCACCTGCTGTTCGCCCCCGACGGTAAGCGGTTCATCTTCCTGCACCGATGGCGGCCCGATGGGGGCAAGGGCGGGTTTCGCACGCGGATGCTCACGGCCGACACGGAAGGCAAGAACATCCGCGTGGTCGACCCGTCCGGGCACACGTCGCACTTCATCTGGAAGGACCCCCGGACGATCACCGCGTGGAGCCGCCCGACGGGCCGACCGGCGGCGTTCTACGAGTTCGACGACCGCACCGGCGCGTACCGGCAGGTCGGCAAGGGCGTGATGACCCACAACGGGCACAACACGTACCTGCCGATCGGCAGCGGCGTGGAGTGGATCCTCAACGACACCTACCCGCAGGGCAAGAACCGCGAGCAGAACCCGTACCTCTACCACGTGCCGACCGGCCGGCGGTTCTGGCTGGGCCACTTCCCCCTGCCGCGAGAGTACACCGGCGAATGGCGGTGCGACACGCACCCCCGCTGCAGCCGCGACGGGACGAAGGTCGTCATCGACTCCCCGCACGGAGGCAAAGGGCGCCAGATGTGGCTGATCGACGTCTCCGGGATCGTCCAGGCGAAGCCTTCAAAGCCGTAGGGGCGCTCAGCCCGGGGTCTTTGTCGTCTTCTCTCGCCCCGGCTTCCGTCGCCCGGCACGTCGAGCAGCGCAGACCGAAAGAACGAGGAACCCGATGGCGCATGAAACGAATGCGAGCGGCGGCGCGCGGACGGAGAAGACCGAGGGGCTGATCGCGGCCACGCATACGCCGATGGACGCCGACGGCAACGTCCGGCTGGAGGGGGTCGACCGGATCGCGGCGTTCCTCGCCCGCAACGAGGTGGCCGGGGCGTTCGTCAACGGGACGACGGGCGAAGGCGTCAGCCTGACGGTGCGGGAGCGGACGGACCTCGTGGAGCGGTGGGTCTCGGCCGCCCCGGCGGGCTTCCGCGTGATCGTCCACGTCGGGCATGCGTGCGTGCGGGAGAGCCGGACAATGGCCGCCCACGCACAGGACGTCGGGGCGTGGGGGATCGGGACCATGCCGCCGGTCTTCTTCCGCCCGCGGACCGTCGAGGACCTGGCGGACGTCTGCGGGGAGATCGCGGCGGCCGCGCCGAACCTGCCATTCTACTACTACCACATCCCCTCGATGACGGGCGCTCGGTTCGGCATGGCGGGGTTCCTTCGACTGGCCGCCGAGCAGATTCCCAACCTCCGCGGGGTGAAGTTCACCGACGAGGACCTGATGGACTACGCCGAGTGCCTCGCCCTGGACGGCGGCCGATTCGACTGCCTGTTCGGGCGGGACGAGATCCTGCTGTCGGCGCTGGCTCTGGGCGCGCGGGGCGCGATCGGCAGCACCTACAACTTCGCCGCGCCGCTGTACCGGCATATCGAGCGCGACTTCCGAACCGGGGACCTCGCGGCCGCTCGCGAGAAGCAATCGCTGTCCCGGCGGATGATCCAGGCGGCGGTGCGGCACGGGTCGGGGGTGGCGGCCTTCAAGGCGATCATGGAGATGGCGGGCGTGCCGGTCGGCCCGCCCCGTTCACCCGTGCGGGCGCTGCGCGAGGTGCGCAAGGCCTCGCTTCGCGCCGAGCTGGATGCGCTGGGCTTCTTCGAGTGGTGCGCGAAGTAACAGACAGCGGGAGATCACCCATGCTTCGCTCGTTCCTTGCCGCCGTCCTCTTCTGTGCTGGCGCGTGTTCGACGGGGTCGGCCGGCGAGACCGGCCCGGGCGGCCGGCTCCACTGGTCCGCGTTGCCCCCCTTGCCCCCCGCGCCGGGGCAGGCGAGGCAGATCGGCCTGGCGGGGCCGTTCGTGGGCGTGCACAACGACGTGCCGATCGTCGCCGGGGGCGCGAACTTCCCCGACGCCCTTCCCTGGCGGGGCGGGAAGAAGGTCTGGTGGCCCGACGCCTTCGCCCTCGTTCGCGGGCCCGACGGCAAGCGATCGTGGCGGACGGACGCGGGCTGGCGCCTGCCCCGGGCGCTGGCATACGGTGCGGCCGTCTCGACGGCCGACGGCGTGGTCTGCATCGGCGGCTGCGACGCGAACCGCTGCTACGCCGACGCCTTCCGCCTGTCCTGGAACGGGCGGGGCCTGACCGCGACGGACCTGCCCCCCCTGCCGCGCCCGCTGGCGTTCCTGGGCGCGGCCCGGATCGGGAACGTCGTCTACGTGGCGGGGGGGCAGGAGACGACGGACGACGCCCGCGCCACCGGCCGCTTCTACGCCCTGGACCTCGCTCGCGTCGGCGACGCCAACGCGGCCGCCTGGGAGGAGCTGCCCCCCCTGCCCGGGCCGCCGCGCGTCCTGCCCGTCGTCGCCGCGCAGAACGACGGTGAGACGAGCTGCGTCTACGTCTTCAGCGGCCGGAATGTCCATCCCGGCGGGCCGACGGAGCTGCTGACCGACGCGTACCGGTACGATCCCACGGCGCGGCGGTGGCACAGACTGGCCGACGTCGCCCCGGCCGGCGAGCCCCCGCGGTGCGTGATGGGCGCGCCGGTCGTCGCGTCGGGCGCCCATCACGTGCTGGTCTTCGGCGGCGCGGACGGAAAGCTCTTCGCGAAGCTCGAGGCGCTGGGCAAGGCCCTCGCCGCCGCGACCGACGAGGCGGAGAAGGCGCGTCTCACGGCCGAGAAGAACGGGATCCTCGACAACCACCCCGGCTTCAGCCGGGACGTGCTGGCGTACCACACCGTCACGGACACGTGGACGAGGGCCGGCGAGATGCCGCCCGGCAGCCCCGTCACGACGATCGCCGCTCCGTGGGGGGAGGGTTTCGTCGTGCCCACCGGCGAGGTCCGCCCCGGCGTGCGGTCGGCGGCGGTCTGGCGGGTCGCCCCCCGCGCGGACCGGAGGTTCGGCTGGGTCAACTACGCCGTCCTGGGCGCGTACCTGGCGGCGCTGGTGGCGATGGGCGTGTACTTCTCGCGGCGGGAGAAAACCACGGACGACTTCTTCAAGGCCGGGCGGCGCATTCCGTGGTGGGCGGCGGGGTTGAGCATCTTCGGCACGCAGCTCAGCGCGATCACGTTCATGGCGATCCCGGCCAAGACGTACGCGACGGACTGGCGGCGGTTCATGGGCAACGTGTGCATCCTGCTGATCGCCCCGTTGATCGTCTTCGTGTTCCTGCCGTTCTTCCGCCGGCTGAACGTCACCACGGCGTACGAGTACCTGGAGCGGCGGTTCAACCTGGCGTCGCGGCTGATCGGCAGCGCGATGTTCGTGCTGTTCCAGTTCGGGCGAATCGGCATCGTGCTGTTCCTGCCGTCGATCGCGCTGTCGGTGGTGACGGGCTTCGACGTCCGCGCGTGCATCGCGGTGATGGGCGTGCTGAGCATCGTCTACACGGTGCTGGGCGGGATCGAGGCGGTGATCTGGACGGACGTGCTCCAGGTGATCGTGCTGGTCGGCGGGGCGCTGCTGTGCCTCGTGCTGATCGCCGCGTCCGTCCCGGGCGGGGCCGGGGGGCTGGTGAGCACGGCCCTGGCCGACGCGAAGCTGCACACGTTCGACTTCACGCCGGACCTGGCGGAGTCCACGTTCTGGGTGGTGGTCCTGGGCGGGCTGGCGGCGGCGCTGATCAGCTACGGCAGCGACCAGGCGGTGATCCAGCGGTACCTGACGACGAAGGACGAGCGGGCCGCGGCGCGGAGCATCTGGGTCAACGGCGTGCTGAGCGTGGTGGCGACGCTGCTGTTCTTCAGCATGGGCGCGGCGCTGTACGGGTTCTACAAGGCCCGCCCGGACCTGCTGAGCCCCACGCTGGGCAACCCCGACGCGATCTTCCCGTGGTACATCGTCACGCAGCTGCCCGCCGGCGTGGCGGGGCTGCTGATCGCGGGGCTGTTCGCCGCGGCGATGAGCAGCCTGGACAGCAGCATGAACTCCGTCGCGACGGCCGTGACGACCGACTTCTTCCGCCGCTTCCGCCCCGGCGCGGCGGACCGGACGTGCCTGAACGTCGCGCGGTGGGCGACCGTGATCGTCGGTGTGGCGGGCACGGCGTTCGCGCTGCTGATGACCGGCTGGGACATCAAGAGCCTGTGGGACGAGTTCGTCACCGTGCTGGGCCTGTTCAGCGGCGGGCTGGCGGGGCTGTACCTGCTGGGCATCCTGTCGCGCAGGGCGCACGGGCGGGGGGCGGTGATCGGCCTGCTGCTCAGCGGGGCCGCCCCGTTCCTCGTCCAGCGGTACACGAGGGCCTCCTTCCTGTTGTACGGACTGGCGGGCATCGTCGCCAGCGTGGTGCTGGGCTACCTCGCCAGCCGGATCGTCCCGGCCCGGGACAAGCCGCTCGCCGGCCTGACGCTCTACACGCTTGGAAAGGAACAGCCGCAATGAACGCAACGTCCATCGTCTCGGTGTGCGGAGTCCTCCTGGCCGTGGGCCTGGCCGCGGCGGCGGACGCGCCGGTCAAGACCCCGGTCTTCGTCAGCGGGGCCGACGGCTATCACACGTACCGCATTCCGTCGCTGCTGGTCACGCGGAAGGGCACGCTGCTGGCGTTCTGCGAGGGCCGCAAGGCCGGCCGGGGCGATGCGGGCAACATCGACCTGCTGATGAAGCGGTCCCGCGACGGCGGGCGGACGTGGTCCGCCCAGCAGGTCCTGTGGGACGACGGGGGCAACACGTGCGGCAACCCCTGCCCCGTCCAGGACGCCCAGACCGGGACGATCTGGATGCTGAACACCTGGAACCTCGGCAGCGACCGCGAGAGCGCGATCAAGGCCGGCAAGAGCAAGGACACCCGCCGCGTCTTCGTCTACCACTCCAAGGACGACGGCCGGACGTGGTCCAAGCCCGTGGACATCACCCCCGCCGCCAAACGCCCCGAGTGGGGCTGGTACGCCACCGGGCCGGGCGTGGGCATCCAACTGCTCCGCGGCCCGCACGCCGGGCGAATGGTCATTCCCTGCGACCACTCAAACCGCGCCTACAAGGACCACATCTACGCCTCACACGCGATCTACAGCGACGACGCCGGGGCGACGTGGCAGCTCGGGGCGGCGATCCGCCCGGCCGTCAACGAGTGCCAGGCCGTCGAGCGGACCGACGGCACGCTGCTGATGAACATGCGGAGCTACGCCGGGCGAGGCTGCCGCGCCGTCGCCACCAGCGCCGACGGCGGCGAGACGTGGGCGAAAGCGGTCGACGACAAGACGCTCGTCGAGCCGGTCTGCCAGGCCAGCTTCCTGCGCCACAGCGCCGCCGACCGCGGCGCGAAACGCAGCCGGCTGCTGTTCTCCAATCCCGCCCAGAAACGCGGGCGGGCGAAGATGACCGTCCGCCTGAGCTACGACGAGGGCAAGACCTGGCCGGTCGGCAAGGTCCTGCACGCCGGCCCGGCGGCCTACTCGTGCCTCGCCGCCCTGCCCGGCGGGGACGCCGCCTGCCTCTACGAGGCCGGCGAGAAGAGCCCCTACCAGACGATCACCTTCGCGCGCTTCTCCATCGGCTGGCTGACGGACGGAAAGGACGAAGGGAACTGACGAGGCCGGCCGCCGGGAACGCCCCCGGAGAAGAACCCCTGCCATGACCCCCACGCCCGACGTCGATATCCGCATGATCCGCGAGGACCTCCAGGAGATCCCCCAGTTCGCCCTTCCGGACGGCTACGCGATGCGCGCGTTCCGCCCGGGCGACCGGGAGACGTGGGTCCGCATCGAGCAGGCGTCCGACCCGACGTACAGCCTCTCGGGGGCGACGTTCGACGCGGAGTTCGGCCGGGACCTGCCCGGCATGGCGCGGCGCGGGTTCTTCCTCGTCGCCCCCGACGGGCGGGACGTGGGAACCGTCACCGCGTGGTACCTGCGCCGCTACCTCGGCCGGCCGTGGGGGCGCATCCATTGGGTCGCGATCGTCCCCGAGCACCGCGGCCGGGGCCTCAGCCGGTGCATCATGACGGCGGCGATGAACCGCCTTCGGGCGCTCGGCCACCGGCGGGCGCTGCTGACGACCCAGACGCATCGCATCCCCGCGATCCGCACGTACCTCCGCTTCGGCTTCGTGCCGGACCCCTCCTACGGCGACGCGCCGGCCGAGGCCTGGGCAGCCGTCGCCGCGCACATCCGCCACCCCGCGCTGGCGCGGCGGTCCTGACGGGCGGCGGCCAGCCATCGCAGCGAGGCCGTGAAGATCGGGTGCAGGGCGGGGGAGGACTCCGGGTGCGGGCTGATCGAGATGACCCGTCCCTTCCCGTAGGTTCCCGAGACGATCGCGGGCGTGTCGACCATCGTCCCCTTCTGCGGCGGGTAGAGCACCTGCTCGGAACGGAAGTGCGCCAGCGTCGTATACGGGGCGAGGTTCGGATCGTTTTTCGGCGAGACGATCGGCCCGTTGTGGTAGCGAACCTCGACGTGCTCGCCGATCCCCTCGAACAGCGCCTTGCCCCGGTCGGTCAACTGCATCTTCACCGTGGCGCCCTCGCCGCGGTACCACATCGCCTTCCGGCCGACGCCCTCGATCTGCCGCATTCCCGTGAAGACGTGCGTGTCGATGAGGTCCAGCGACCAACGGTAGTGCGCCGAGCAGAGGAACGCCCCCGCACAGATGCCCAGGTAGCCCCCGCCGCGCCGGACGAAGGCCCGGACGGCCTCCCGTCCGTCGGGCCCGATGGCGGCGGCCTGCTTGCTGCCGCTGCCGCCGGGGAAGATCAGCACGTCGAACGCGTCCAGCGCCGCCGCCCGCAGGTCCGCCGGGCCGACGTGATGCACCTCCATGTCCCGGGCGGCGTCCACGATCCCCGTCAGGCGCACCACGCCCTTGCCGCCGGTCCCCGCGGCGTCGTAGAGGCCCACGACGATCCGTCCCCCGCCCCGCCGGGCCAGCACGTCCGTGCCGTCTCGGTCGATCATGCCCAGCCGCCGCATCAGCACGCTGACCATCGCGCGGTGCTGCCGCGTGCGCAGGGAGATCGGCTGGTGGTTGTACGTGGTCTCCAGGATCATCCCCCGCATGCCGAGCTGCCGCGTGCAGGCGCCGACCAGGCTCCCGCGGGCCGGGCCGCCGCCCAGCAGAGAGAACCGCCGGGCCGGGTCGGTCACCGTGGCGTTGGCGGCGGCCTGCATCGCCCGGGCGATGGGATCGAGCGCGGGGCCCTTCGTGAAGATCACGATCGAGCCGACGGACCGCGTCTTCCCCTTGCCCGGCCGGTGGGAGCCGTGAAACGCGAACCCCTCGTGCAGGTCGAGGACCCAATCCGGCCGCTGCCGACGGATGAACTGCCAGATCGCCCGCGCCGGCTCGCCCCGGGGGCCGTCGGAGGCATCGCCCGACGGGAAGTTGCGGTTCAGGTCGTCTCGCCCCTCCGCCTCGCCGGACAGCTTCCGTACGTTCGCGGCAAGCCCCGGGACGTTCGCTCGCGGCACGACGAGGAGCTTGCCCTTGACGAGGGGCCAGTCGCGGACCTGCCCGGCCGCCCGCGCCCCGGCCGGCTCGTTGCCGTGCACGCCCCCCACGACCAACAGGGCCGGCCCGTCCACGCCGGAGTCGATCACGTGGTACGCCGTCCGCCACCGCGTGCCGTCTGCCAGCACGCCGGTCGAGACCTTCGGCGCGGCCGCGCGGGCGCCGGTCCCGGCCCAGGCGAGGAGTGCAAAGAGCCCCCGCAACAATACCCGAGTGTGTTTCCGTATCATGTCGACATCATACCGCACCCGGGCGGAGGACGTCACGGGCCGGCTTTCACCGGATCACCCCCGCCTGGACGCCCTTGGCGGTCCGGTCGCGGACCCACGCGTCGCGGCGGGCCTGGTGCGCGGCGTCCTCGTCGGGCAAGGCCTTCCACAGCAGGCGGTTGGGCAGCGTCACCGTGCCGCCGCTCTTCAGGACGCTCGCGCCCCGGCTGCGGAGGAACCGTCCGAACAGGTTCCGCAGGGCGCGGTCTTCGGCCAGCGTGTACGAGGGCGCCAGGCGCGTGTACATGTGCAGGATCGCGTACCGCTCGGGGTCCTTGGGCGGCAGGCGTTTGGGCAGGCGGAAGCTGGGCCACTTCTCCGGCTCCATCAGCACGCGGGCCAGCAGGAACGCCCCGATTCCGTGGGCCGCCCGCACGTGCGGGTCGCGTGGGTTGTTCTTGAGCAGCCCCGGCACGCGGACCAGGAAGGTGGCCTTCCGCCCCTGGGGGCTGCAATGGTACAGGGCCGTGATGTCCGCGTAGAACTCCTGGAGGACGGCGAACAGCTCGCGGTGGTGCTCGAACAGCGTCATGACCTGGTCGGCGGGAAGGGCCTCGGAAACGTAGTTGTGCCCCAGCTCGTGCCAGACGATCGACTCGCCGAAACTGCCCTCGGTCATCCGGTGGGCGGCGAGGAACCCCTTCCGCCGCGTTCGCGGGTCGTCCACACGCCGCGGGTCCCACGTCACGAGGATCTTCAGCTTGCCGGTCTGGTCGTCCTTGCCGACCACCGCCTGCATCCCGAGCAGGGACGTAGGGTAGTAGTTCGCCGTGAACTCCCGCGTCCAGATCCAGGCCTGGAACCGGGTCGGCCGGCGGCTCTTGGTCTGCGGCCACCACGCCGGTCGGTGGAGCTTGCGGGCCGCGCGGATGTACTCCACGTCCTGCTGCTGCGCGTAGGGGAGGTAGCGGCGGTGCGTCGGGGCCTGTTCGAGCAGGTCGTCCAGGCGGGACCACTCGGCATGCATGTACCGGTCCACCAGGGCCGTATACAGCCGCGCCGCCCCTTCTCGCCGCTCCGCGGGCGAGGGGGCGCCGGCACCGCTTCCCTGGGCGTTCCGCCCCGCCAGGGCCCCCACCATCGCGATCATCCGTACGACATCGGTCATCGGCACTCCTGTGCGGGCGGGGGCCGCTCGCCCGGGCGCCCCGCCCGGTCGCCCCGCCGCATGTACTACATTATTCCCCGCGGGCCAGCGAGAACCCCGCGAATCCGGGCCGCACTCGCTTGTTGCGCGGGCGGGTCGATGATATCATATTCATCGGCTCGCACCCTTGCGGTTCGTGCCTGCGCGGGCTGGCGGATTCCTGTGACCGGTCGCCACACGACGGCCCGCCGACTTCGGCCTGCCGGGGCTGAGGCTCGAAGCCGCGTTACCATCGCCCCTCGAAGTGAGACACGCATCATGAGCAAACGTCTGGCGATCCTGATCTCCTGCATGATGGTGGCGGCGGCGGGCATTCCGGCGGCCGCGGAGGACCCCTTCGGCCCCGCCAAGGGCAAGGAAGGGGACAAGCCCGCCGCGAAGAAGGGCGGCGAGAAGGGCGACGACCCGTTCGGCGGCGGCGCCGAGAAGGGCGGCAAGGGGAAGGACAAGGGCAAAGGCAAGGACGCCTTCGGAGGCGGCGCGGTCTTCGGCGAGCAGGATCCCGAAGAGCTGGCGCAGAAGTTCGGGCTCGACGATGATCAAAAGGAGAAGGTCTCCAAGCTCAAGGCCCTGCGCGACAAGGCGACCGAGCGATACGACAAGGCGAACGAGAAGAAAGTCGCCGCGGCCGAGGAGAAGCTCCAGAAACTGCTCGGGGCGAACGAGAAGGATCGGCGCGTGATGGCCGCCAAGCAGCAGCTCATGGGCTTCCTGAAGAGCGTGGAGACGAATCGCGAGAAGCTGACCGACCAGTTCGACCGGAAGATGTTCTCCTTGCTGAAGCCCGAGCAGCGGGGCAAGTGGAACTCGCCGGTCCTCTTCGACGCGATGAACAAGGAGTTCGGGGCCCTGTTCCTCGAGCCCGACCAGGAGCAGAAGCTCCAGACGCTCTGCGACGCGCAAGCCAAGCGCCTCAGCATTCCCCTGAACCCCGAGAAGCACGCCAAGCAGCTCGAAGGCCTGCACATGGTGGTCTACAAGAGCATCCTCAACAAGAAGCAGCGCGCCGAGTACCGACAGGCGAAGGCCGAGGCCCAGAAGAAGAACGAGCGCGGCGTCAGGAAGTAGCGCCTCCCGCCGCGCCGGCCGGCAGCGAAGGCTTCCTCAGGGAGTGGCGGGGCTTGTCGGCAGCTCGACCTTCGCGAGGTAGATGCTCGACTTGCCCTCGTGGGACGCGTAGTAGCTCATCCACAGCAGCCCGTCCCGCCAGACCATCCCCGGGTAGCTCGTATCGCCCCCGGACGGAAGGCGGAGCAGCTCGGCGAGCTTGCCTCGTTGGGCGTCCAGCCGCATCAGGCTCGTGCGGGCGCCGCCGTCGTAGCGGCGCCCGCCGACGAGGAACCGCCCGTCCGCCAGGCGCAGCAGCTTCGGCCCGCCAAGCCGCACGCCGAGGTCTTTCCATGCCCATTTCGTATACGGCGGCCGGGCCGTGCCCAGCATCGCCGAGGAAGGCCGGCCGTCACGCCGAAGCAGACAGTACGCCGTGCCGCCGGGTCCGAACGCCAGCGATGCCTCGTTGGGGTAGCCCTCCTGGAAGAGCCGGGCCACCCGCACGTCGAACTGCTTGCCGTCCTTGCTGTGATACAGCCGCGTCCACTGGCGATTGTAGCCGACCGCGTACGCCGCCGACCCGTGCCACGTCACCCGCCACAGCCAGAAACCGTCCTCGCCGATCCGCACGGGCTCGCCCCAGCGGTCGCCGGTCTTCGTGAACCACGCGAACGTCGTGAGGGCCTGGGCGTTGGGGCGTCGGTTCGCCCCGGCCGCCGTCAGCATCAGCCGGCCGTCCGGCGCGAGGGACAGCTTCGGGTCTCGCAGGTCCGGCACGGCCGGGGCGGGTGACTTCAACAGCGCCGCCGACCGCCACTTCAGCCCGTCCACGGACGACAGGACTCGAACCGCGCCGTCGTGCGAGACGTGCCCGGCCCCCTCCCGGAACGTGCAGAACCATCGCCCCCGGAAATGGGAGAGGTCCGTGAAGGCGTTGTGCGCCGCTTCGGACCAGACCTTCCGGACCTCCACGAGCTTCGCCCCCTCGCCGCTTCGCCCCACCCCGCAGACCGATCCCACCACCAGCGCCGCCACAACCGCCGTCCACGCGCGTGTCATGCCTGTCTCCTGCCGCTCTGCCCCCGGGCCCTGTCGTCTCCCGCGCCGACACGCGCCCCGTGCACCTCGCACGCCCGGAAGCCCCCACGCAATCAAACGTCGATGTGCCCATGGGCGGTGCGCCGTTATAATAGCGGATCGGCCCTCGCGAACGAACCCCGGGCCGGGAGGTGACGTGCATGCCGTGTCGCCGGACGTGGGCTGTGATCCTCACCGCAGCAGTGATCCTCGCGCCCGGACCCCGGGCGCGCGGCATCGACTTGGGGGGAAACAAGGTCCCTCGCGAGAAGTTCATCGTCTACCTGCTGATCGGCCACTCGAACATGGCCGGACGCGACAGCCGCCACGCCGACACCGATCCCCACCCGCGGTGCTGGAACTTCCGCTGGTACGCCGACGACCAGTGGGTGCCCGCGGTGGAGACGCGCAGCCGCAATCGCGGCCTGACGCCGCGCGGCAACGGCGGGCCGGGCATGGCGTGGCTGAAGCTGCTGGCGGCGAAGTACGAGCGGTATCACTTCGGCGTAATCCTGGTAGCCAACCCGGCCGCCGAGGCGGCCCCGGGGGGCAACAGCTTTTTCAAGGGGAGCCGCCACTACAACGACCTCGTCCGGGCCGCGAAAACCGTCGCCAACGACGTGACCTTCGGCGGGCTGGTCGCGCAGTTGGGCATCTGTGACCGCCGGCGGGAGGCCAGCGCGAAGGCCTTCGCCCAGAACATGTGCCAGATCGTCACCGACCTCCGCGCCGACCTCGACGAGCCGAAGCTGCCGTTCCTCATCGGCCAGTACGAGATGAGCTCCACGCGTGGCTACGACCCGCGCCACGGCTGGGCGCCGGAGGTCATCCGCCAGATCACCTCGATCCCCAAGCGGATCGAGAACGCCGCGGTGATCGACTCGGTCGGCATCCCCTGCATCGACGACCACCACTACACCTTCGAGGGCCACGCGATGTGGTGCAAGCGCGGGCTGGAGCGGCTCGCGAAGAACAAGTGGTTCCCCCCGCCGGGGGCGTGGCGGCCCCGGCCGAAGCGCGTCTGGAAGCCCCTGCCGCCCTACAAGCCCCTGCCCGAGCCGAAAGACTGGCCCGCCACCCGCAACGGGCTGCTGTTCCTGTGGGAAAACGCCAAGGCGGAGAATCTCGTGACCGACCCGGCCCGGGGCAAGCCGCGCCCCTGCCGGCTGACCGCCACCGGCCGGGCCGTGCTCGGACCCCACCACGAGATGGACGTCAGCGGCGGGGCGTTCATCGCCCAGGACGCCGACGACGAGGTGCTCTTCCGCGCCTGCCGAAAGACCGCCCAGTTCGCCCTGGAGGCCACGATCCACCCGGCCCTGCCGGAACAGCACGCCGCGTACATCATCACGTTCATCCCCGAGCAGGGCCCGCCCAACTTCTCGCTGTACCAGCAGGACGACTACCTGTACCTCAAGCTCAAGGCCGGCGTGGCGACCGTCGTCGAGCCGATGACCGTCCCGCTGGGCTTCCTCCCGCCCGGCCGCCCGCGCCACGTGCTGGTCAGCTTCGTCGCCGGGCTGCTGACGTGCTACGTCGACGGGCGCCGCGTGGCCGCCCATCGCGACATCAAGGGCGACTTCCGCATCTGGACGCCGGGGCGGCTGGTCTTCGGCGACAGTTGGCAGGGCGGGAACGACTGGCGAGGGCGCATCGAGGGCGTCGCCCTCTACAACCGCCACGTCGGCGAGTTCACCGTCGAGCGGAAAGTCAAGCTCTACCGCGAGGCCCGCCGCAAGCGGCAGCCCATCCCGCGCGTGCGGCTGCGGGGCCGGCTGGCGGCGAAGTCCACCCCGGCCGAGCACACCGGCGTCTACGGGCGAACGCTGATCCTCTACCGCTACCACGTCGGTGAAGTCCTCGAAGGCGCGGTTCCGCACAAGGAAGTCCAGGTCGCCCACTGGGCCGGGCTCGACGGCAAGCCCGTGCCGGAGATCCTCGAGCGCCAGATCGGCCGCACCTACGAGTTGACCCTCGAGCCCGCCGAACGCCACCCGCAGCTCGCCACCGAGAAGATCGGCGACGACGCCGAAGACTTCGACCTGCCGCGGTACTACGACGCGAACCGGCCGCTGCCTCCTTTGGCGGGGGTAAGGGACAGGCAGTAGAAGAAACGGCTGTGAACGATGAACAGATCGTGGTGAATGACGAAGGAACGACCGAAGTGTGACGAAACCGGATCCCGCGTTGACCACAGAGACGTAGAGATCGCAGGGACGCACCTCCACGTCTGGGTCTGCCGGACGGTCGCCGCGGCGCATATCTCCGGGAGGAAGAAGGACAGACCATGCAGAGACGACGTGATTTCCTTACGACCACCGGCGCGGCAGCGGCGGGGCTGGCGTCATGGCGGGTCCTCCGCGCCGCGGGCAAGCCGGCCGAGCGACCGAACGTGCTGCTGCTGTTCAGCGATCAGCACCATGCGGGCGTGATGGGTTGCGCGGGGCATCGGACGGTCCGGACCCCGCACCTGGATCGACTGGCCAGCGAGGGGGTGCGGCTGTCCCGCGCGTACTGCCCGGACGGCATCTGCGTGCCGTCGCGGACGGCGTTGTTCACGGGGCTGTATCCGCGGACGACCGGCGTGCTGTACAACGCCGACGCCCCCCCCGAGCCCGACGGGCTCTTGCCCCTGCACAAGCTGCTTCACGCGAGCGGTTACCGGACGGGTGTGTTCGGCAAGAGGCACCTGCCCCGGGGCCTGCGCGAAGACGGGTGGGACGCGTCGGCCACCACGATCTCACCCGTGCAGGACCCCTCGGACGAGAACTACTGGGACTGGGTCCGCGAGAAGGGCCAGTTCGATTCGCACGAACGAGACTTCAAGGGCTCCCACGCCGCGTCGCTGATGTCTCACCTCTCGCAGACCCGGCCGGAGAACCGAACGACCGCGTACGCGGCAGGCAAGACAATCGACTTCCTACGGCAGTGCAAGAAGGCGGGCAAGCCGTTCTTCTGCTGGTGCTCGTTCATCTACCCCCACCAGCCGTACACGCCCCTGCCCCGATGGGCCGGCCTCTACGACGTCGACCACATCACGCTGCCCGCCAACGTCTCCCAGCCCGTCGCGGAGCTTCCCCCAGCCCTGCGAAACTGGCGCGAGAAGACGACCCCGCCGTGGAACTGCGGGACGGCCGCCCAAGACCACGCGATCTATCGCCGGTACGTCGCCTACTACTATGCGCTGGTCAGCGAGATCGACCATCATGTCGGGGCCGTCCTCTCCGAACTGAAGCGCCTCGGCCTGGACGACAACACCCTCGTGATCTACGCGTCGGACCACGGCGACTTCGTTGCGGGCCATGGCATGGTCGAGAAGTGCGCCGTCGGGCACAACGTGTACGAAGACACCCTCCGCGTGCCGCTGATCTTCCGCTGGCCGGGCCGGGTCAAGGGCGGCGCCGTCCGCGACGATCTGGTCTCGTTGCTCGACGTGTACCCGACAATCCTCGAGCTGACGGGCGTGCAGCGCCCAGCGGCCGCGCGGCAACTCGACGGCGTGAGCCTCGTGCCGACATTGCAGCGCGGCAAACCGCTCGATAGACAGTGCGTCTTCTCGGAGAACTGGTCGCAGGCAACGGTCATCTCCCAGCGCTACAAGCTGGGCGTATGGCAGGACCCGGGCAGACGATACGCCCAATGGGACTTCCGCAGGCACGGCGATATGCTGTTCGACCGGCAGGCCGATCCCCTGGAGACAAAGAACCTCGCCGGTTCGCCCGCGCTGGCCGACGAAGAGAAGCGGCTGCGAGCCGCGCTGGCCCAATGGCTCGAACGCACCGACGCCACGGGCAGAACGCGAGTGGGCCAGATGCCTCCCAGGAAGAAGCCGGTTCGCAAGCCAAAGACTCGGACGTAAAGGGAGCCGTATATGCCGCCGACACGAATGACCAGGCGGGGATTTCTTCGAGCCACGGGCGCAGCCGCCGCGCTGACCGCCCTGCCGGAAGCCACCCGCAGCGAGGGGGGCAAGAAGAGACCCAACATCGTGCTGCTGTACATCGACGATTGGGCCTGGAACGGGACGCCCGTGCCCATGGACACCGCCATGGAGAACTCGCGGATGCCCGTGTTACGGATGCCCCATGTCCAGAGGCTGGCCCGGGAGGGGATGGTGTTCCGCAACGCCTACGCGTCTCCGCAATGCTCGCCCGCCCGCGTATGCGTGCAGACGGGGCAGTCCACGCCCCGCAACGGGTTCAGCGTCTACATGAACGACCGGGGGCAGGAATACTACAACGAGAAGCAGTACAAGGGCTTCCCGGTTGTCGCCTGCGTGTCGGACATGACGATCGACAAGGACGCGGTGACCATCCCGGAAGCCCTGAAGCCGTTGGGATATGTCTGCGCCCATATCGGAAAGTGGCACATGCGGGGCGATCCCGGCGACGAGGGGTACGTTCTGCACGATGGCGACACCAACAACAACCCGGGCAACACGCTGCCGGCGGAGGCCAAGAAACGCCTGCCCGATTCCCTTACCGACCCCAAGCTGATGTTCAGCCTCACGAAGAGGGCGATCGGCTTCATGGAGGCGCAGGTCAAGGCGGGCAAGCCCTTCTATCTGCAAGTATCGCACTACGCCATGCACGAGGGCCGGGAGTGTTTGCCGGCTACCCGCGAGAAGTACGTCCGTCATCCGCTCGTCCAGGCGTATTACAGGAAGACCGGGCAGACGGCCGAAACGGTGAGACGGAAGTCCGATCCCGCCATCTGGCTGGGAATGGGCGAGGACCTGGACGGGCGAATCGGCGCGGTGCTCGACCGCATCAGGGAACTGGACATCGAGGACAGCACCTACGTCGTCCTGGTGGCCGACAACGGCTACCGCCACAAGTTCCTGCCGGGACTCAAGCAGCCGCTGCACGCCGCCAAGTGGTGGGTCTGGCAAGGCGGCATCCGGGTACCCATGATCGCCAAAGGGCCGGGGATCAGGCCGGGTTCCGTGTTTCGCGCGAACGTGGTCAACTACGACTTCCTGCCGACCTTCGTGGACTGGGCCGGAGGCAGGCCGGAGAACCTCAAGAACATCGACGGAATCAGCCTCGCAGGCTACATGGCGGGCAAGAAGCCGGACGCGGCCTTTCTGAATCGCTGCCTCTACTTCCACTACCCGCACTACCGCAGCAGCATGCCGCACTCCGCCATGGTCTGCGGGTCGCGCAAGGTGGTGCACTTCTACGAGCGCCCGGAGATCCCCATGCTCTTCGACTTGTCGAAGGACGAGCGAGAGGCATGCAACATCGCCAGGCAGTACCCGCAGGAGCAGAGGAAGCTCCACGACGAGATGATGCGCTACCTGAAACAGGTTGGCGCACGCATCCCAAAGCCGAACCCGGCCTACGCCCCCGACGTGTACAGGAAAGACGAGAACTACGAGAAACGCATGGCGTGGGGGCCCTTCGAAGGCCAGCGGCCCCTGGAGGAGGATGAGAGATAGGCGCGTGCCGCCCCGCTCATCCCTCCCTTGCCGTCTGCTCTACTCCCTCCTCCTCACCATAATCCCCGGGCCCGGCAGCAGCACCTCGATGCCGTGATGTTGCGTGTCGCTGAGGACGCGGACTTTGTTCGCGCCGCGGCGGAGGTGCTGGGGGTCGAGGGGGAGCACGCGGTAGAGCACGTCATGCCTGCCCTGGCCGGCGACGGGCAGAGCGTGACCGTTGAGCGTGAACGGCTCGCGCGTCTTGCCCTTGCCCCCGTCCCAGATCAGCACGTGCAGCTCGGCCCGCTCGATGCGCGCGGGGTCCGCGTCGAGCTCGATCGTGCACGTGCGGACGCGCCCGGCGCGAGACCAGAACGGGCGGGGCAGGTCCTTCGACAGGTGCAGCGTGACGCGCCGGCTCGTGCGCTTCGGGAACGCGACTTCGGCGCTGTTCGTCGCGTACAGCAGGTCGGGGCGGTCGCGAAAGCGGACGATGGCCCCGACGCCGAGCCTGGGCGTCCGCGGGACCATCGCCAGGTCCCAGGTCGCGGCGAACGGCGGACTCGTGACCGTCGCGATATTGCCCACCGGCTTGCAGTCCTTTCTGAAGCCGTGAAGACCCCGCCCTTTTCCGTCGCCGTTCTCGTCGTAGCCGCTGTAGCGCCCCCAGTATTCCACAGCGGCGATGCGCTTCGCCGCCCCGGCCGGAAGGTCAAGGGACAGCGCAACGGCCTCGCCGCCCGCCTTCGCGGGCCGGGCGACAACCGCCACGCCGAAGTCCGCCAGCCCCGCGGCCATCAGGCCCGGGTGCGCCCGCTTGAGCTCCATCTGTACGCGGGCGGCGCGGATGAGGTAGTGGCCCCAGAAGGCCGACCCCTTATCGCATGTGAATGCGAACACATTCTCGCCCCGCTTCAGCTCCTCGGGCTTCAGCAGCACGGCCGGGTACGAGTACACGCAGTTGTGCCGGGCAGCCCCGACCTCCGGCAGGGCGTATTCGCTCGCGCCGTTCAGCGTGAACCGCTTGTTCGCGACGCCCGGGTGGCCGCCCCACAGCTCGAGATGCAGCGCGGCGCCCATCACCTGGGAGAGGTCCTCGTCGACGGTGATCTTCATCACGCCGGTCTGCCTGGCCTCCCAGCGGTCCTTGAACGGGCCGGTCCTGGTGTCGGGCGAGTTGACGCGGAAGCGGTTGCCCCGCGTCCCGGCCCAAGCCGTCCGATAGAACCGCCCCGGCTCGGCCGCTGCCTCGGCCGAGAGCGCGGGGGCCGCCATGGCACCCAGGAGAACCACCCATGCCCGTTGCTTCATACCGCACCGCTCCTTTGCTCGCCCGTCCCGGGCGGGCCGATGCCCATCGCCGGCGCGACGTGCCGCTCGATGAATCCCACCGCCGAGGCGGAGAAGTGCCCGCCGAAGTGGCCCGCGCCGATCAGGCCCGGCCGCCAGCGGATCTCGACAGTACCTTCGCAAGGCCTCCGCAGGCCCACCATGCCGGCCGACGGCGTGTGCCGCCGGTCGCCCGTCCCCGCCAGCAGCGTCCCCGCGCCGACGATCAGCCAGTCCAGCACGCTCGACGCCACGACCAGCGGCCCCGACAGGCGAGCCCGCGCCGGGCCAAGATCGCGCTTCGGATCCACCGCCGCCGCCAGCAGCGCCGCCGACCGGACCTTCACCCCGGCCGGCAGCAGCTCCAGGGCGCGAACCGCGAGATACCCGCCGCAGGAGTAGCCCACGAGGTAGATCGGCGCGCCCCCCGCCCCCCGCTGCCGCCGCGCGACGTACGCCGCCAGCCGCCGGGCCTCTCGCTCCAGGAGCCGGGCGTCCATGATCGCCGGCAGCACCAGCCACCCGCGCCACGTCGCGTGCCATCGCCAGTACACGAACTCCCCCTCGAAGCCCGCGCGCCGCAGACCCACGGCGACGGACCGCATCCCCCACCGAACGCCCAGCCAGCGGATCGACTCGACGAAAACCACCACGCCCCGCTCCGCCCGGCCGCCCGGATCAGGCCCCAGCCACAAGCGGCCCACCACCGACAGCACGTCCACCACCACCGGCCCCAGCAACACCGCCGCAATGACCGCCACCGCCACCATGCCCGAGAGTCTACGCCCCCCCCGCCCGGGCGGGCAACACTGCCCACAGCTCCGCTCCGCGCAAACCCACCGCGGTTGTGCTAGGCTTGCGCCCCATGACTGACGATCGACTGCCGGCATCCTCCCGCGCCACCGGGCCGCTTGCGGTCTCCGGGGCGTTTGCGTTCTGGGGCGTGGCCGTGGTGTACTGGAAGCTCCTGGCCGACGTGGCGTCGGTGGAGATCGTGATCCACCGCATCGTCTGGACGGCCGTGCTCGCGGGGGCGCTCCTGCTGCCGCGGCGGCGGTGGGCCGCGGTGCTCGACGTACTTCGCACGCCGCGGCAGGCGGGTCGGCAAGTGCTCAGCTCGGCGATGATCGCCGCCAACTGGCTGACCTTCGTCTGGGGAACGAACCACGGGCGGGTCGTCGAGTGCTCCATGGGCTACTTCATCTGCCCGATGGTCAGCGTGCTGCTGGGGAGGCTCGTGCTGGGTGAGCGGCTTCGGCCGGCGCGGGCGGTCGCGGCGGCCTTCGTGGCCGCGGGGGTCGGCTACCTCGTGATCGGTTACGGGCGCGTGCCCTGGGTGGCCCTTGCCCTCGCCGGCACGTTCGCGCTCTACGGACTGCTGCGGAAGACCTCCCCGCTGGACTCCCTGCCGGGCTTGGCCGCCGACATGAGCCTCCTGGCCCTGCCCGCCGCGGGATACCTTCTCTGGCTGACGGCCGGCGGGCGAGGCGCCCTCGGCCACGCCGACACCGCGACGCACGCGCTGCTGCTGGGCGCCGGCCCCGTCACGGCCCTGCCGCTGCTGCTGTTCGCCTTCGGCGCCCGGCGAACCTACCTGACCACGGTGGGCTTCCTCCACTACCTCGCGCCGACCGGCCAGTTCCTGTTGGGCGTGCTGGCATACGGCGAACGCTTCGAGACCGCCCAGGCCGTGACCTTCGCCCTGATCTGGACGGGCGTGGCGGTGTACCTCGCCGACATGGCCGTCAAGAGGGCCCCGACAAGGTAACCCTCCTGCTCCGTGTCGGGGCCGGTCAACGGGAGCTCGGGACCGGCCGGACTCAGGCTGCCGAATCGAGGGGGCCGCCGGCGAAGGCCTCCGCGAGGCGACAGAGCGTTCTGCCCCAGTAGGCGATGGCGGCGAACCCGCTGGCCGCGAGGATTCGGCCGGCAAGGGCGACCGACCGGGCCGCCAGCCGACGGAACTCGCCTGGGTGGTCGGCGGGGTCGAAACGAGAAACCCCCTCCAAAACCTCCGCGGCCGGGTGGACCGCCGCACCGATTGCTTCCCTGTCGAGGGCGCAACCTGTCCTGCCGAGTGCGTCGGCGATCCGCCCGGCCGCTTCACGGGCGATGGGGTCCTGGAGGGACCGTCTTGCGGCGACGAAGCTCAACTCGGCCCGCCGAAGCTCATCCCTCACGGCATTGAGCTTCCTACGATCGAGTCCGGTCTGGGCCTCGCTTGCCGCAATGGTCGGCGCCACCCGTGCTGCGCCGTCCTGCGAGTCCGTCTGCTGCATCCTGCGTCGTGTCATCCCTCCACGATCGCGGACCCAATGGGTCCGCGGGCCCTGCCATCCGATGCCGGGCCGCCGACGCTCCTCGCTCACTACATGGCCGGCAGGCATCCTGCTCCCTCCTACTCACTGCAAGCAGAATCAGCGACAGCGTTCGGGCTTGCCCTACACTGTCACTACATGTCTTTTTGATGCATCTTGGGTGCCATATACCCCTTGCAGAGCCGAACGAATGCAGGAAGAGGGATAAGCAGTTTTTATACAATCACTTATGTGCCAGGGATATCCATGGGCTCGGGGAATGAGACGTCGGCGGTTCCTGGTTCTGGGCTATATTCCCCTACTCCAGCCGAAGCAACTGCGGAATGCTGCGCACCATCCCCCGGCCGCGAGGGGCTGGGGCCTCGCGGCCGAGGAATGGCCGTCCTTCATTGGGTCCTCCCTTTCCGCATTGCCTCGCAGTTCCTCATCGACCTCTGTCCTCCGCTCGCCGCACCACCGAGGAAATTCCTGTCGTTCTGCCCAAGCGAGGCCCCAGGTCTGGGAGGCGTGGGGCAACCGTCTGGGAGCTTCCTGTTCGAACGCCTGAACAGCCGGTATCCACCGGCACGAGGCTGCCCGCATTACGGCGGGGGGCGGTTGGGCGGGCCAGTTCCTCGGCCCGCCCATGTTGCCCAACGACCGCCCCTGCCGCAAAGCTGCTGGTACTCCGGGGAAGATTGCACACCCCATGCCACCGCCCGGTCTTCCCGACCGAGCCCGCGGATTGGTACCATGTAAACATAATTTATTAAAGTTCTTAAGAAAGGACCATCGACAAAACACAGCGGTGCGGCAAGAGGGGAATCTGTCCATACTGGGCACACAGTGCCCAATCCGCCCGCCCTTTCTGTGGTGGTAGAGACCCAGCTTCCCCGGTCACGCTCCGCCGATACGCCTACTCGGCTAGCAGGGCGTCCATAGCGGCCGCGCATGCCGCCACGGTGATCTCGGCCCGGGCGGGGCTGGATCGAACGCCCCCGACCCACGTGGCCGGATCCGCCGCATAGTACGCTTCGTCCGGCTGGTACATCATCGCGTGGCAGAAGGTCCGCGCCGCCATCCATCGACGGCGGATGCGTTCGGCCGCCGTACCCGACAACTGCTTGCGGGCCTCCCCCCAGCATGCGGCGGCAAGCCCTGTCAACACGGTCTCTGGCGCGCCGCCGAGGCGGCAAACGCCTCCCACTTCGTCCGCCAGGGCATCGGCCCCGCGTTGTGTGATCGCGGGCTGTGTAGCGGTCCGGCCGCCACCGGGCAACAGGGCCGCTGCCACCCCCGCGCGGCATGCCCATGCCTTCGCGACCACATCGGCAGGGCGGTGCTGCTTCAGGACCCGCAGAATGCTCGGGAGTTCCTCTGCACCCGGCCCGCTTCTGAGGGCCAGAATGGCAAGGTACGGCCCCGACGGCAGCGGTCGTGCGGCCTGCGACGCCTTGGTGGCAGCCAGCCGGCTGACAATCCACCGTGCCAAGGGCTTCGACAGCGGGTCCGGCCCCGTGCCTGGCGCTGCCGCCAGCGCCAACGACAGAAGGGAAGTCTCTACCAGGGGATTGTTTGCGTCCTCCGCAGGGAGCCACGCCTCGTCGCTTCGCCGTTCTGCCAGGCCCACGGCATGCGCGATCGCCTTGGCGACCGATTCCGACAGGCCCGCATGCCTTGGCTTCGAGGCCAGCCGGGCCATGGCCCACGTCGCATACAGATGATCGCGAAGCGGCGGCGCCTTCTCGCCGTTCGTGTAGCGGCCATCCGCGCGTTGACGAACGGCAAGGAACCGCCCCACCATCTCCGCCGCACCGTCAAACGCTTCTGGACGTACGGTCCGTCTTGACAGGTCCTTGCCCCGGTACAACTCCACAAACCGGCCACCAGGCAGGCCGACAAAGTGCCGGGTGGTGAAGACCTCCAGGCGCGGCGGCAGGGACGCGTTGGCGGAAGTCAGGCGGAACCGGATCATCGCACCGCGACGCATCTGTCCGGCGTCGAGGCCGAGGATGTACCCAGCCGCGGGGAGCACCCAGGACCGCCCTGCACGGCGCCGGGCCGGTACCGTGGTCGGCGCGCACCGGGCGTAGGCAATCCCCGTCAGGCCCGGCACAAACGCACCGGCGAGCTCGCCCTGCTCGACCGGGCGCCGCGGGGAGAGCACGTCGACTTCAACCGTAAGAGCTTCCAACACCTTGCGGTCGACGCGGTCCGGCAACTTGCTGCTGCGCATGGCTTGCAGGGCCGCGGCGATTACGTTGCGGAGGAGATCGCCCTCGTCTCTGACGTGCACGGCCACGACCGTGCCTTGCCGGCGCAGCGTGACGCCGACGGGCGCGGCGCGCCCCCGAAGGCCCGACAGGTCCCGGGGGATGGGCACGGACGCCGGACCGGCGCGATGGGTCAGGTACCGCCGCATGGCTGCCCGGGCCAATCCAACCAGTGCCCTGCCCTGATCGGCAGTCAGGGCAGCGGCGTCGGCGGGGCGCGGCTCGCGTGCCGGCCGAGCCGCGGCCCGCCCGAGACAGAGCATGGCAATCAGACAGGCTGCAAGGGGCCGCTTCATACGGGCGGTTATAGGGCGATGGGGCAGCCGAGTAAAGACTCATGCCCCTTCCTGCCCCCGGCCCCGGCGTGGCAGATCGGGACGCGCAGCGGAAGGTAGTTTCATAAACCTAATTCTCAAAAGTGTTTACTCTGGAGATTGGGCAGAAACTCCCTTTTCGTGCCACCCACCGGCCATGGGGCAACGCCGAGACAGGAATCATCGTAAAGTAATTTTATGCAAGGTTTTATCGGCGCAAATCTCCCCGCACAGGCCAAGACAGACGCCACGAACCGTGGCCGGGGACGGGTTTTTTGTTGCAAGTCGCTTTGCGCGGCTTACACTTGTGCTTAAAGGAAGTTCTGCCGGGCCGGATTTGCGGCGGGAGGGGTAGAGGACGTTTGATATGCCGGACGTCACATACGATGACCGCAGTTTCCTGGTGGACAGCCAGCGGATCTGGCTCGTCAGCGGGGCCGTGCACTATTTCCGCATCCCCTCCGAGTTCTGGCGAGACCGGCTCCTGAAGGCCAAGCGTGGCGGGCTGAACTGCATCTCGACCTACATCGCGTGGAACTACCATGAGCCCATCGAGGGCCAATGGGAGCTGTCCGACGACAGGGACATTATCTCTTTTGTCCGTATCGCGCAGGAGTTGGGGCTGTACGTCATTCTCCGGCCAGGCCCGTATATCGGCGCGGAGTGGGACTTCGGCGGCTTGCCGCCCTGGCTGACCACAAAGACCGGCGTGGCCTACCGCACCAGCAGCGCCGCGTACACGCATTACTTCGACAAGTACTGCCGCAACATCCTGCCGCGGCTGGCGGAGCACCAGGTCACGCATGGCGGCAACATCGTTCTCATCCAGAACGAGAACGAGTATCTCATGACAACCATGCCGGACCGGCTCAGCCACCTGGAGTTCATCAGCCAGCTCTTCCGGCGCAGCGGGTTCGACATCCCCATCATCACCTGCAACCGGTTGACCGATCCACCGCTTTCGGACAGCGTGGAATGCGCCACCGGCGGGACTGACATCGTCCAACAACTCAAGCAGTTGCGCTTCCACCAGCCCGACCGCCCGCTGGTGGCCATCGAACTGTACACCGGCGGGCCGGACTGTTGGGGCCGGGACCACGAGGCCCTCGAAGCGCGGCAGGTCGCTCGCAGTGCCATGGCCGTCCTCGGCTGCGGCGCCCAGCCGAACTACTACATGTACCACGGCGGGACCAACTTCGGGTTCTGGGCCGGCCGCCTGGGTGGAACGGAAGCGGCCTACGGGACGACAAGCTACGACTATGACGCCCCCCTCGCCGAGGGCGGCGGGCTCACCGAAAAGTACTACCTCACTCGCCCGGTCAATATGCTGGGCACCTACATGGGACGGTTTCTGGCCGGCTGCGCGGGCGATCCCCCGCCCGGCACGGTGCTGGATTCCACGGCCGTGCTGAATCTCACGGGCCCGGAGGCCTCGTGGGTCTTCCTGACCAACAACGGCAGGGAAGACATCGAGACCGTCCGTATCTCCTTGCCCATGGGCGACCAGTTGACCGTCCCGCTGGCGCCCATCGGGGCCGCCGCCGTGCCGTATCACCTGGCGATCGCGCCCGGCAAGGGGCTGGACTACTCGAATGTTACCCCCCTCGGCCTGTTCGGGGAGGACGTGCTCGTCTTCCACGGTCCCGAGGGATGGGAAGCGCGGATCAGTATCAACGAGCGGGAGCTGGTGGCCAAGATCCCCGCCGGCGACACGGTCACGCTGCTCAACCATGAGGACATGCGGATCATCCTGATCCGAACGGAGCTTGCCCAGCGGACGTGGTTCGTGGAGGACACCTTGGTCTTTGGCCCGGCCTTCGTTGGCGAGACGCTCGAAGAGATCTCTCCCCAGCCGGGGGCAAAGCAGTATTCCGTCCTGCCGCTCGACGGCAAGCTGGGAAAACGGAAGCTGCCCGAAGACAAGCCCCCCATCCCGGCCGGGCCGAAACTGAAGCCCTGGAAACGAATCAGCGTCTGCACCGAGCCGGTCTCGCACGACCTGGAGTGGAAGAGGATCGAGCGGCCCACGGACGTCGACAAGCTCGGCATCCACCAGGGGTACGTCTGGCACCGACTGGTGTGGGACGAGCCCCGCGCGAGAAAGCGGGCCCTGTTCCTGCCCGATTGTGAGGATCGGGCCATGCTCTTCCTCAACGGGGAGTTTCTGGGCATCTGGGGGCGCAGCGAAGACGCGGCCCGCAGCCCGATGCCCGCGGCCCTTCGCCGCGGGGAGAATGCCCTCACGATGCTGATCGACAACCTCGGACGCAGCAGCTCCGGCTGGCGGCTCGGCGAGGCCAAGGGGCTGTTCGGCCACGTCTACGACGCGAAGGCCCTCAGCATTCGCAAGCCGAAGCTCAAGCCGCTGGAGAGGTTCCCACGCCGCATCGTGCCCCGTGGGCTGTCCTACCTGCTTCCGTCGCTGGAGCGCCTCCCCGCGTGGTCACTCGACGTGGACCTGGCGCTTTCACAGATCGCCCCGGTGCACCTTTCGCTCGCAGACTTTCCGCACCATGTTGCGGTGCTCTGCAACGATCGCAGCGTGGGCTTCTTCCCTTGCGAGGGCAATAACCACGGGGAGTTAACCCTGGCGGCCGGGTTGAAGAAGGGCAAGAACCTGCTGCGTCTGCTCCTCTGGGGCGACGTGAAGCCCGCCATCGCCGAGAAGATCCACCTGCACGCCCTTCTCACGGCCGTGTCGCAGGACGCCACCTGGGGATACCGTCCCTGGGAGAAGCCGACGCCCGGCGGGCCGGTGGTGGGCAAGGATCAGCCGGCATGGTACACGAGCCAGTTCGCCTGCCAGGCATGCGATGTGCCGCTGTTTCTGCACGTCGCCGGCGCGAGGAAGGGCCAAGTCTTCGTTAATGGTCACAACGTCGGACGCTTCTGGACGATCGGCCCGCAGGAGTACTACTACCTGCCGGCATGCTGGCTCCAGGAGCACAACGAGGTACTGCTGTTCGTCGAGCAAGGTCACCTGCCGCGCCGGACCCGGTTGGAGTATCGCCCCCTGGGCCCGTATCGGCCGTAGGCGACCGCCCGCGCCCGGCAGGTCGTGCGTTTTTTTCTTGTCTGACCGGTACGCCTGACCTAAGATAAGTTGTGTTGTCAGGCTGGTTTCCTGCATTTCCCGGCCCGTTGTCAGAAACGATTATCGATCATCCATCCGTCTCAAAGCGTTGCGAAAGGGACCTCCATGGCTACGGTGACCAAGAAGGAGCTTGTCGATCGGATCGCCGATCAGACAGGCACCAAGCGTGTGGTCGTCAAGAAGATCGCTCAGGCCTTCCTCGATGAGATCATCGAGGAGCTTGGCAGAGGCAACCGTTTGGAGTTTCGCGACTTCGGTGTGTTTGAGACCAAGGAGCGCGCCGCACGCATCGCTCAGAACCCCAAGACTCTCCAGCGCGTTGAGGTCCCGCCGAAACGAACGGTCAAGTTTAAAGTCGGGCGATTGATGAAGATCAGGCTCCAGGAGGGACTGGAGCGCGATCGGGTCATGCGTCCGGCTACCCCCCGTCAATAGCTCCTGGACATCGGGGGGCTGTCGCTTTCCCCCGGCCCGCTGCAACCCAGCCGGCCGGGGAGGAGCCGCCAGGGGGCAGTGTTCTCCCGCTTCCCGACCTGGACGGGCCAAAAGATGGGAATCTTCTAAGCGTCCTTTCAGCGAACTGTTATAGTAGCCCGCATGAGTGAGGTTACGGTCCAGCAGATCGCCGAGGCCGGTGTCGTCGGCGCCGGTGGTGCAGGATTTCCCACGCACGTGAAGCTGTCGGCCCGGGCGGATACCGTCCTGATCAACGCCGCAGAGTGCGAACCGCTGCTGCACAAGGACAAGGAGGTCCTCCGAAACTGCGCCGACGAGGTCTTGGCCGGTCTGGCGGCCGCGATGTCGCTCGTCGGGGCACAGCGCGGGATCGTCGGCATCAAGGAGAAGTACGGGGACGTCATCGAGTTGCTGAGCGGCAAGGTGCGGCGCGGCGTCGAGGTCGCCCCGCTTCGCGACGCGTACCCCGCCGGCGATGAGTTCATCATGGTCTACGACGTTCTCCAGCGCGTCGTGCCGCCGGGCGGCATTCCCCTCGACGTCGGCGCGGTGGTGATGAACGTCGAGACGGCCCTGAACGTCGCCCTGGCGCCGTCCCAGCCGGTGACGTCGACGTTCCTGACCGTGGGCGGCGCGGTGGCCCGGCCGCTGACGCTCCGCGTGCCGGTGGGCGTGCCGATGTCCGCCTGTGTGGCGGCCGCGGGAGGCGCGACGTGCGAGCCGGCAAACTACCTCGTCGGCGGCGTGATGATGGGGCACCTGGAAGACCGCCATGACACGCCCGTGGACAAGACGACGGGGGGCATCCTGGTGCTGCCCGACGACCACGTCGTGGTCCGCCGGCGCCGGCAGGAATGGAAACAGATCGCCCGCATCGGCCGCAGCGCATGCGACCAGTGCAGCTTCTGCACGGAACTGTGCCCCCGGTGGCTGCTGGGGCATCCCATCGAGCCGCACCGGGCGATGCGGTCGCTGGAGTTCAACCTCGTCGGAGAGGCCAACGTGCGGGGCACGTCCTTCTGCTGCGAGTGCAACCTGTGCAGCCTGTACTCCTGCCCCGAGGACCTCGACCCGAAGCAGGTCTGCGCGGAGAACAAGAGGCGGCTCGCGGCCGAGGGAACGAAGTGGGTCAACCCGCCGTTCCAGCCCCGCCGCCCGGAACTGCACCTGAACAACCGCAAGGCCCCCACGCGCCGGTTGATGCAGAAGCTGGGCCTGACGGGCTTCGAGAACGTCGGGGCCCTGACGGACGTGACCGTGCCGGCCTCCAAGGTGGGCGTGATGCTCAAGCAGCACGTCGGCGCGCCTTGCGAGCCCACGGTCAAGGCGGGTGCGAAAGTGAAGGAGGGGGACGTTCTCGGCCGGCCGCCGGTGACGGACGGCAAGCCGGCGCTCGGCGCGCCGGTTCACGCCTCCATCGACGGGACGGTGGCGGCGATCGAGGACGGCATCGTGTGGATCGAGAAGGGCTGAGCCCGCTGGGCGGTCAGGATCATGGCGAGACCGAAATCCATTGGCGCGATCGAACTGTCGAGCATCGCCCTGGGCTACCAGGTGCAGGACGAGATGCTCGACGCGGCGGACGTCGAGGTCCTCATCGCCCGGACGATCTGTTCGGGGAAGTACTTCATCGTCCTCGGCGGGTCGGTCAGCGACGTCCAGACCGCCATCCGCACGGGCCTCCGCGCCACCGACGAGGCGGTGATCGATCACCTGCTGATCCCGAACGTGCACGAGACAGTCTTCCCGGCCCTGGGGCAGTCGGTCGTGATCGAGGAGGCCGAGATCGACGCGCTCGGCGTGGTGGAGACGTTCAGCGCCGTGAGCATCATCGCCGCCGCCGACGCGGCCGCCAAGGCCGCCCGGGTCAAGCTCTTCCGTATCCACGTGGCGATGGCGCTGGGGGGGAAGGGCTTCTGCCTGATGACCGGCACGGTCGCGGACTGCCGAACGGGCGTCGCCGCCGCGGCCGCCGAGGCGCGCGAACGCGGGCTGCTCGTCGCCGAGACCGTCATCCCCCGCCCCAACCGCGAGCTGTTCAGCGAGTACATCTGAGCGTAGTGGTCAGACGCCCGCCGCCGTGGTATCCATGAGACGTTGACAACGCTCGACGCAAAACCGTCCTCCCAGACGGCGATTCTCGTGTGGATGGACCGGGAAGCAGAAGGCCTTTGGAAGGAAGGGATTCCCCATGACCCTCAAGCAGTTCATCATCACGTCGTCGATGGGGAAGCGGCTGATCGGCAAGGGCATGGCCGCCCATCCGGCGGTCAAGGAAGTGCTCGCAAGCGGCACGCTGGTGATCGTGGCCGGGACGACCAACGGCTACGTAGCCGAGGAGATCCTCGTCTCGACCGGGCAGGCGGACGGATTCTCCCGGCAAGGCTTCCGGCGCGGGCTGACCGTGCCGCCGGGCACAAAGGCCCCGCCGGGCCAACTGGCCGGGGACGTGATCCTCGTCGACGGCGCGTGGCAGAAGGGCAAGCAGATCTTCGACGTCGCCGGCGACCTGAAGGCGGGGGACGTCGTCCTCAAGGGCGCCAACGCCCTCAGCCCGGACCTGTCGAAGGCGGCGGTGCAGATCGGCCATCCCCAGGCCGGCACGATCGGGGCGGCCTTGCCGGCGGTCTTTGGACGGCGCGTCCGGCTGATCGTCCCGGTGGGACTGGAGAAGCGGATCTGCGACGACGTGGACGACGTGGCCGCGGCCGTCAATGACCCCGCCGCCGAGGGCCCCCGGCTGCTGCCGATGCCCGGCAAGCCCTTCACCGAGCTGGACGCGATGGAACTGCTGACGGGCGCATCGGCGTTTGCCGTCGCGGCCGGGGGAGTCTGCGGCGCGGAGGGCGCCGTCTGGCTCGCCGTGCAAGGTACCGACACACAACTGGCCGCCGCCGGCGAGCTGATCGGATCGATCGCCGACGAGCCGCCCTGCCAAGCGTGAGAGTCCCCATGTCTGCCCAGCCTCCATTCCTGGAACGTATCGCCCGGTCGCCCGTCATCTTCGACGGTGCGATGGGCACGATGATCTACCAGCGCGGCGTGTTCGTGAACGCCTGCTACGACGAGTTGTGCCTGACGCGGCCCGAGCTGATTGGCGCGATCCACGAGGAGTACGTCGAGGCCGGCGCGGACGTCATCGAGACCAACAGCTTCGGGGCGAACCGGATGAAGCTCGGCGCGTTCGGTCTCGCCGACAAGGTCGAGGCGATCAACCGCGCCGCGGTCCGGCTGGCGAAGCAGGCGGCCGGGGAGGATATTTACGTCGCGGCGTCGGTCGGGCCCTGCCTGCCCCTCGAGCAACCGTTCGAGAAGGAGAGAATCGCCGAGCTCTCCGCCGCGTTCTCCGAACAGCTCTCCGTCGTTGCGGACGAGGGCGCCGACCTCATCTTCTTGGAGACGTTTGACAAGATCTACGAGCTCCAACTCGCCGCGGAGGCCGCCAAGGCGCTCGGCCTGCCCGTCATCGCCTCCTTCACCATCTGCGAGGACCACGGGCTCATGATGGGCCTGCCGCCGGAGGAATTCGCCGCCCAGCGCCTCGATGCCGATGCCAACGTGGACCTGGTCGCCACGAACTGCGGCCGGGGCCCGGCGGGGTATCTGGGCATGCTCCCGCGCATCCTCCGGGCGACGAGCAAGCCCGTGATCGTGATGCCCAACGCCGGCGGGCCCAGGGAGCACGGGGGACGAATGCTCTACCTCAACAGCCCCGAGTACTTCACCGAGTACGCCAAGCGGTTCCTCGAGATGGGCGTCCGCGGCGTGGGCGGCTGCTGCGGGACGGGCCCGCAGCACATTCGCATGGCCGCGCGGGCCCTCCACGCGCTGAGCGGGATCGAGCACCACGTCCAGGTGGCCGCCGCGCCGGCCGACGCCGACCGCCCCGTGCGCGTCGTGCCTCTGGCCGAGAAGTCCCGCTTCGCCGCAAAACTCGCCGCGGGCGATACGGTCACCTCGGTCGAGATCCTCCCCCCGCGAACCGGCGGCAAGCTGGAGGCCTTCCTCGACAAGTGCCGCCAGTGCCACGACGCGGGCATCGACGCGATCAACATCCCCGACGGGCCCCGGGCCTCCACGCGCATCAGCGTCCTCCTGGCCGCCCTCGCCGTGCTCCAGGAGACCGACATCGAGCCCATCCCCCACTACTGCTGCCGAGACCGCAACCTCATCGGCATGCAGTCCGACCTGCTGGGCGGCTGGGCGATGGGCCTTCGCAACTGGCTGATCATCACCGGCGACCCGCCCAAGCTCGGCGACTTCCCGGATGCCACCGGCGTCTTCGACGTGGATTCCATCGGCCTGACGCAAGTCGCCTGCGGCCTGAACCACGGCTACGACGCGTCCGGCAAGGCCGTGGACCCGCCGACCGGCCTGCTGATCGGCGTGGGCGCCAACCCGGTGGCTCTGGAGATGAAGCGGGAGATCGACCGCTACTTCGCGAAAATCGACGCCGGCGCGGAGTACGCCATCACGCAGCCGGTCTTCGACGCCGACGCGCTGCTGCGCTTCTGCGACAACGTCGGCGGCTACGGCCGGACGATCCCCGTCATCGTGGGCCTGTACCCGCTGATCTCGCTCCGCAACGCTCAGTTCATGAACGACCACGTCCCCGGCGTGGTCGTGCCCGACGACATCCTGGAGCGGATGGCGGGATGCGAGACGCGCGAGGACGGCATTCGGATGGGCGTCGAGATCGCCCGGGAGATCCGCGCCCGCCTCGCCGACCGCGTGGCGGGCTTCCAGGCCTCCGCGCCGCTGGGCAAGACGCAGGTCGCCCTGGACGTGCTGGCGGACTGAAGGCGGACGCGAATACGGGCGTTTGCTCTGCGCGAATCAGAGCCCACGGGGCGCTACCCGTGGGCTTGGATAATGTCGAGGATCGGGGGTGGAATCTGAGGTCTCGGATCTCGGATCCCGAAGCCCGGGGGGCGAATCCGGCGTCGCGGGCCGGTTCGCCCTCACTCCACGGTCACGCTCTTGGCGAGGTTGCGGGGCTTGTCCACATTGCAGTCGCGGGCGACGGCGGCGTGGTAGGCCAGCAACTGCAGCGGCACGACGGTCAGCAGCGGCTGAAGCGGCACGAGCGTATCCGGCACGTAGAACACGTGATCGGCGTAGCGGCGGATCTGCTCGTCGCCCTCGGTGGCGACGGCAATCACCCTGCCGCCGCGCGCGCGGACCTCCTCGATGTTGCTGATGATCTTGTCGTACGTCGTGCAGCGCGGCGCGACGAAGACCACGGGCATGCCCTCGTGAATCAGCGCGATCGGCCCGTGCTTCATTTCCGCGGCCGGAAGGCCCTCGGCGTGGATGTAGCTGATTTCCTTGAGCTTCAGCGCCCCTTCCAGGGCGATGGGGTAGTTGTATCCCCGGCCGAGGAACAGCCAGTTCTCGAACCCGACGTAGTCCGCGACGACCTCGCGGATCGTGTCGCTCTGCTGAAGCGTCTGCTCGATCTGGGCGGGGACCTGTTTGAGCGCGTTCATGTACTCGTTCATCAGGCTCTGGGACATGAACCGCCGCCGGCCCAGCATGAGGGCCATCATCACCTCCACGGTCAACTGGCACGTGAAGGCCTTGGTGGACGCCACGCCGATCTCGGGGCCCGCGTGGATGTAGACACCCGCGTCGGTCTCGCGGGCGATCGTCGAGCCGACGGCGTTGACGATTCCCATCACCAGCGCCCCCTTCTCCCGGGCCTCGCGGAGGGCGGCGAGGGTGTCGGCCGTCTCCCCCGACTGACTGATCGCCAGGAACCCCGTTCCCTCCTCCATGATCGGGTTGCGGTAGCGGAACTCGCTGGCGTACTCCACCTCCGTCGGAATGCGCGCCAGGTCCTCGAAGAGGTACTCGCCCACCAGCCCGGCGTGCCACGCCGTCCCGCAGGCGGAGATCACGAACTTCCGCGTCTTGACCAGCTCGCGGCGCATGGGCTCCAGGCCGCCCAGTTGGATCCGCCCGTCGCGCAAGTCCAGCCGCCCCCGGAGGCAGTTGCCGATCGCCTCGGGCTGCTCGAAGATCTCCTTGAGCATGAAGTGCTCGAATCCGCCCCGGGCGATCTCCTCCAGCGACCACTCGATCTGCTCGACCTCCTTGGTGACCGGTACGTTGTCGATCGTCAGCGTCCGCATCTCGTCGGGCGTGATGATCGCCATTTCGTTGTCGTGGAGGTACACCACGTTGGCGGTGTGGCCGATGATCGCCGAGGCGTCCGACGCGACGATATACTCCTCGCCGCCCACGCCCACGATCAGCGGGCTGCCCTTCCGAGCGGCGACGATCTTCTCCGGCTCGTCGGCGCACATCACGGCGATCCCGTACGTGCCCGTCACCTCGCGCAGGGCGGCCTGAACGGCCTCCTCCAGCGTCTCCGCGCCGTTGTGGTAAAACTCCCCGATCAGGTACACCAGCACCTCCGTGTCGGTGTCCGTGTGGAACTCGTGGCCCTTGTTGATCAGGAACTGCCGCAGCGTGACGTAGTTCTCGATGATCCCGTTGTGGACCATCGCGATCCGCCCCGACCCGTCGGTGTGCGGGTGGGCGTTGACCAGGTTCGGCGCGCCGTGCGTCGCCCACCGCGTGTGGGCGATGCCTACCGTCCCCGCCGCAAACTCGGGGCGGCCTTCGAGCTGCTGCTCGACCCCCGTGACGCGGCCGGCGTCTTTGCAGAGATGCAGCTCCCCCCCGCCCTGTACGCACACTCCGGCCGAGTCGTACCCGCGGTACTCCAGGCGTTTGAGCCCCTCAATCAGGACCGGGGTGGCCAGCCTCTTGCCAATGTACCCGACGATTCCACACATAACTCGTCCTCCAGGGACTACGGCGTGTCCATACTCCCTTCCGTCGCGGCGAATGCCCTGCGCACCCCGTCCGGCCCGGCACACACCGCGGCCAGCCGTCGTTCCTTCCCCTCCGTACCAAGCCGCCCGCGGTCGCTTCCCAACCCGCACTACGAGCAGTGCGGGAGGGCGGTTCTCCCACCGCCCGGATCCTATCCGGCCTTTGCGCGATGGATCCTCCACAGGCTGCGCCACGTGGCCGCCAGGCGGTCCATCAGTCCCATGTTCTGGAGCGACAGGGCCAGATTGGCGCGGACCTCCTCGCCGTCGCTGGCGTTGGCTTCCGCCTCCATCCGCCGAACTTCCGTCTCGAACGCCCGCCGGTCCGAATACAGCAGGCCCAGGCGGTAATGAAGGTCCACGTACTCCGGCTCGATCTCGAGGGCCTGTCGCAGCGATTCGGCCGCGTGGTCGGCCAGGCCGAGCTCCTGCTGGACGATCCCCAGCTTGATCCACGCCTTGCTGAACGCGGGGTTGATTCGCACGGCGTGGCGGAACTCGGTCATCGCCTCGCGCTTCCGGCCCTGGGCGAGCAGCAGCACGCCGTAGCGGTACCGCAGGTCGGGGTGCGTGGGATGCCGACGGACTTCCTCGGCGTGGCGATGGACCTGTCGGTCCAGCAGGTCCTCACCGGCTATCTCCAGCGTGGCCGTTGCCTCCATGCTGGAGCAGAAGCTCTCGGCGAACTGCTCGGCAAGGGCGGCCTTCAGTTGCAGCTTGGCCATCTCCGCCAGCAGCAGGGTGCTGTTGGGCTCGATGGCCGCGGCGAGCTGGAAGCTGCTCATCGCGTCGGCCGTCTCGCCGAGGGCGCTCCTGGCCACGCCGATGCCGACGTAGCACATCAGCGCGCGGTCGTTCAGCTCCGCGGCCCGGCCGAAGGCCTCGGCGGCCTCCTCCCACCGCCCGCAGACCAGGTGGTGCGTACCGAGCTTGACCATCGCTTCCAGGTAGTCCGGCTGGGCGTCGAGCGCCAGGTGATAATTCGAGAGCGCCTCGGCATCATCGCCGACGCGGCTGTACAGGTCGCCCAGCCGGACGTGCAGGTCCGGGAACGGGCCCTGATCGCTGACCAGTGCGCGGAGGCGTTCGATCGCCTCGCGGAGTTGGCCGTCGCTGACGAGGGCCTCCACCTCATCGTCGACCAGCGCCCAGTTCTCCGGCTCCATGGCCAGGGCCGTCTCGAACTCGTCGATGGCTTCCGGGAGGCGCCCGGCGCGGCAGTAGAGGTGCGCCAGGGCCGAGCGGTGGCGGATGTCTTCCGGCTCGGCCTCCCGCAGGGCGAGGTACTGATCGATGGCCTCGTCCAGGTCGCCGGTGAGCACCGCGATCGCCGCCAGACGCTGCCGCGCCGGCAGGAACGCCGGCTCCTGGGCGATCGCGTCCCGGTAGTATTCCGCGGCGGAGTCCGAATCGCGCAGCTTCTCGCAGCAGAAGCCGATGGCGAACAGCACCACCGTTTCGCCCGTGTGGATCTGGTTGGCGATCTTCAAATGCTCCAGCGCCCGATCGGGCAGGCCTTGCTCGTCATACGCCGACGCCAACGCCACACGGGCAGGGAGGTTGTCCGGCTCCAGGCGGCATGCCTCGGCAAGGTGGCGCGTGGCGTCGTCCAGTTGCACGGCGCGGAGGTACGCCAGCCCCAGCGGAAGGTGACGGTCGGCGCGGCGGGGCTCGGCGAGGCAGGCGGCCTGGAGCTGCTCGATGCTCTGGCGGGTCGGCGTCCAGAAGTAGCGGTCGAGCAGGTCGTCGAGGTCCCGGCCGACGGATCGGCCCAGTATCTCCAGAATATGACTCACGCCGATCCTCCTTCACGCCGCCAGAGATGCCAGTGCCTCGGCGGCGCGGGTGTAGCTCCGGTTCAGGTGTAGCGCCCGTCGCAGGTGCCCGCGGGCCTCCGTCTTCCGGTCACAGCGCGCCAGGAGCTCGGCCGCGCGGTAGTGCACGTCCGCCCAGTCGGCCCCGTCCGCGATGGCCAGGCGGTAGGCCTGGACGGCCTGCTCGATGCGTCCGGCTCCTGCGTATAGATCGGCCAGCAGCACCCGGGCCTGAAGATAACGCGGATTCAGCGACACGGCCCGGCGGGCATGCTCGACGGCGGCTTCCGTTCGGCCCATCCGCTGGGCGAGGCGTGCGGCCACCCAGTGCAGATCGGCGCGTCGCCGGTATTGCGCCAGGGCTTGGTCCACCGCCTTGGATAGGAGAGCCAGGAGGTCGCCGTCCTCCTCGGCGGGGGCGGCGAGCAGGGCGTCCGCCAGCTCCGGATGGGCGGCGAGGTAGCGCGCCAGGCCGTCCAGGTGCTCGTCGTCCGTGCCGTCCTCATCCACCGGCAGGCGCACCGTCAGCCGCGCGCCGGATCGGGCGGGGACGTCGGCCGACAAGACCAGTTGTCCGGCCAGGACCAGGTCGTCCGGAGACAGGTCCACCGCCCGCTGCAAGGCTCGGACCGCCGCCACCACGTCGCCCTGCGCCGCCGCCACGAGCGCGAGCAGGCGATGGGCCGCGGGGTTGTCGCACCCGGCCTCCGCGGCGCGAGCCAGGACGGGGCGGGCCTCGTCCAACCGCTCCTCGGCGGCCAGGAACATGCCCATCTGGAGAAGGAGACCCGCGTCGTTCCCGTCCCGCCGCAACGCGCGGGTGAGGGTCATGTACGCCTCCTCCCGCTGCCCGGCGTGCCACTGGACCTGGGCCAGCTTGCCCGGCCGGGGAAAAGACCCGCCCCGGGCCTCGGCGGTACGCTCCATCTCGCGAAGGCAGTGGCGCGTCGTCTCGCCGCCTGGCGGGACCCGCGTGCTGCCGTCCCGCCGGCTGCGATCCGCCCCGAGCGCACGCATGGCGGCCTGGAGATGATCCGCGGCCTGGGCGTAGTTCCTCCTCTCGGCCGCCTCCGCCGCCAGGGCGCGGTGGGCGTGCACGCAGCATCGGCGGGCCGCCGACCCCATCGCGCCCGGGCAAGTGAGCAGGGGCTCGAGGGCCTCGGCCGCGCGGCGCCAGCGTTGGTTCCGGTACAGCCGCATCGCGCGGGTGTAGCGCTTCAGCACGGCCTTGTCCGTGGGGTGTCTCCTCGGCACGGCAGTGAACCTCCACGTCTCCTATCGGCGCACGGGAAGCGCAGGTGTAGCAAGATCGCCCCCGAGCCGGCCGCCGGCGCGACGACGCGCCGCCGGTCGTCCCCTTCCACCGCAACCCTATCGCGTCGGCACGAGGATGGCGTCTTTGCGCAGCCGGCGGATGCCGGGCAGGGCGGCCCCGGCCTCGGACCAGGTCTTGTACGTACCGATCTGCACGTGGAACCGCAGCGTGCCGCCGTAGGTCAGGGGCTTCGCCGCCGCCGGGAGCTTCGCCGCGCCCAGACGCTTCGCCTCGGCCAATGCCGCATCCCGCCGGGCGTAGACGCCCGTCTGCACCGTCCACGCCAGGCAGCGGGCGCGGCGCTCGGCACGCTGGGCGGACGGCGAGCCGGCAAACAAGTGCAGGACCAGGTCGAACTGCCGGTCCGCCTCGGACCAGTCCCCCTTGCGCTGCAGGACGCACCCGAGGCGGTAGCGGATCTCGTCCGTCGGCTTCCGGGCCGGGTCGGCGTACTGGAGGGCCTGGTAGTACATGTCCTCCGCCCAGACCGCGTCCCCGCTCTCGAACGCCAGGTCCCCCAGGGCCTTCGCCGAGCCCAGTTGGATCTCCCGCCGGTTCGTCCGCGTGAATGCCTCCTTCAGGTCCGACATCGCCCCGGACGAATCCCGCAGGCGGTACTTCGACAGACCTCGGAAGTAGAACGCGACGTCCGCCTCGCCCGCGTTGGCGTGCTCGGCGAGAAACGCGCTGGTCTTCTGCAGGACCGCTGCGTCGTCGCCGCCGTCGTACGCGGCCTTGCTGTCGACCAGTAACTGCCGCGCCTCGGGGCTGAGCGGTTCGGTGCATCCGCCGACCCAAACCGCCAGCGCCACCGCCGCAACCGCCGCCGGGCATCGCCCCGTGCCGGCCGGCCCGGGCCTTCCCGCGAGCCGGCGTTCATGACGTGTTCTCATACCGCACCTCCCTGTGTGATCTTCCCGCCTACAATAACAGGGCAAGGGGACGTGTGAAACGGGTTCCGGACAATCGGACGGAGAGAGCCATGAAAGCGGCGGCGATTCAACAGCACGGCGGCGTGGAGGCGATCGAGATCCTGGACCTGCCCGAGCCGGCCCCGAGGGCGGGGGAAGTGGTCTTGGCCGTTCGGGCGGCGGCGCTGAATCACCTGGACGTTTGGGTCCGCCAAGGAGGCCGAGTCGACATCCCCATGCCGCACGTTCTCGGCTCCGACGCGGCCGGGACCGTGGCCGCCGTCGGGAAGGGCGTGGAGAGCGTGGCCGTCGGCGACGAAGTCGTCCTCAGCCCCGGCATGAGTTGCGGGGCCTGCCCGCACTGCCGCCGAGGGGAGGATAGCGTCTGCGCGAATTTCCAGATCATCGGCCTGCACACACAGGGCACGTTCGCAGAGAAGGTCGCCGTGCCGGCCGCCAACGCCCTGCCGAAGCCGCCGGGACTCCCCTTCGAAGAGGCCGCCGCCTTGCCGATCGCCTACGTGACGGCCTGGCGAATGCTCCTGACCCGCGCCCGCCTCCAGCCGGGCGAGAGACTGCTGGTCCACGGCGTCGGCGGCGGGGTGGGTACGGCCGGGCTGCAACTCGGACGCCTGGTCGGGGCGGAGGTGATCGTCACGTCCTCCTCCGACGCCAAGCTCGCCAAGGCCCGCGACCTCGGCGCGGCCCACACGATCAACTACCGCACCGCGGACGTCGCGGCGGCCGTGCGCGAGCGGACGGACGGGCAAGGCGTGGACGTGATCCTCGACAGCGTCGGGGCGGCCACGTGGCAGACGAACTTCGCCGCCATCCGCCGCGGCGGGCGGATCGTCCACTGCGGCGTGACCACCGGCGCGGAGGCGACCGTGAGCATCCAGGACCTCTACTGGAACCAGGTCACGGTGATGGGATCGACCTACGGCAGCCGCGACGACCTCCATGCCCTCCTCCGCGCCCTGGCCGCCACCGGGACCCGGCCGGCCCTCGACAGCACGTTCCCCCTCGCCCAGGCCCGCGCCGCCGCCCGGCGCATGGAAGACGCCGAGCAGTTCGGCAAGATCGTGCTCCAGGTCGGTTCCTGACCGGTCGGCCGTCGGGGGGGCTACTTCTCGCAGTCGAAGACGAGCCCGACCGCCTCGCGCCACCGGTCCAGGGCCCGCATGTTCCCCAGGCTGTCGGACCAGGTCATGCAGGGGTACGGTGCTTCCCGAGCGGGCAGGCCGGCCGCGAGCACGTCCGCCTCGAGGCTGTAGCAGTTGCCCGACGACGCCGCGAGGACCTCTTCGGGGTCCTTGCCCGCTCGGCGGAGCACGATTCGGCCCTCCGTCGGCTTCCACGGCTCGGGGACCTCGAGGCTCCCCGCCGAGCCCCAGACCCGCACCACCGAGGGCACGTTGCAGCGGCAGGCGCAGAGGAGGGTCGCGACGACGTCGCCGGGAAAACGCATCGCCGCGCCCGCCCACTCGTCCACGCGGCTGCGCCCGCCGATGTGGGCCGCCCCGGAAACCTGCTCCGGCTCGGCGGGCCCGGCAAGACCCGCGGCCGCTCCCGCCAGCAGGCGGGCCATGGACACCGTGTAGCAGCCGACGTCCATGATCGCCCCGCCCGCGGCGTCCTGGCGGAGGCGGATGTTCTCAAACGCCGCGTCACTGTCGCCCAGGTCGTACCCGAACGTCGCCTCGATCACGCGCACCGCGCCGACCGCGCCCTCGCGGATCAACTCCGCCAGCCTCGCCGTCTGCGGGTGGCAGCGGTACATGAAGGCCTCCATCAGGAAGGCGTCGGTCTCGGCCACGCCGTCGAGCATCTGCTGCGCCTCGGCGGCGTTGACCGTCAGCGGCTTCTCGCAGAGGATGTGCTTCCCCGCCCGCGCCGCCTTGACCGTCCACTCCAGGTGAAGGTGGTTCGGCAGCGAGTTGTAGACCGCGTCCACCTCGCCGTCGGCGAGCAGCCCGTCGTAGCTCGCATACCGCCGAGGTACGCCGAACGCCTCCCCGAACGCGTCGGCGGTCTCCTGGGTGCGGCTCCCCACGGCCAGCAGCTCCCCGGTGTCCGAGGCGGCCAGCGCCGCGGCGAACTGCCGCGCAATGCCGCCCGTCCCGAGGATGCCCCATCCGATCTTCGCCATGCCTCTCACTCCTCTCCCGTGGGTGTCTTCAGCCGATCGCCTTGTCCAGCCGGGCCTTGTGGTACGCGAGGCGCTGGTCGGAGGTCATGGCGGCGAAGTCGGGCGCGCCGTCCGGCTTTCGAGGGTAGTCCCCGTTGGCGGAGGTCGTCGGGGCCGGCTCGGGGGCCGGCGGCACGGCGGTCGTCCTGGGAATGCTGATCGTCGTTCCCGAGCCCCCGTAGCTGAGGCTCTGCTCGGTCAACTGCATGTCTTCTTCGAGGGTTCGTTTCGGCGGGATGCCCAGGCCCTGGAGCACGCCGTGATACGCCGCGACGGCCTCCTCGGGCACGACCTCGCCGTCGGCGATCCAGCGAAGGAACTGCACGAAGCTCAACTCGTGCTCGGCGTTGACGATCTTCCGCCCGAACAGCGCCGCCCGCGCGCCGTGGGCCTTGGCCTCGGCGAGAAGCTTGAACGCGTCGTACGTCGTCCCCGCCGAGCCGCCCAGAATGCCCGGCACGAGGTGCGGATCGTAGTGGACCAGCTCCTCCATCGCCTTCGGGCCGGTGTAGACCAGCTTCAGGAAGATCGGCCGGGCCTTCTGCGGCACGGCCGCCAGGGCGCGGGCGATCATGTCGTTGAGATACTGCCCGAGCTGGTCCGGCGGGATGGGATTGACCGGCGCGTTGGGGGCGAAGATCTCCAGGAAGTGACGAAAGCCCTTCAGCTCCGCCTCGATCCGGAACTCGCGGTAGGCCTCCAGCATGGCCTTGTCGAGATCGACGGAGTTGTTGAACGTCATGCTGAACAGCCCGAGGTTCGCGCCTAGGTGGCTCTGGGGCTCGTCGGGGCAAATCTCGCCGTGCTGGGCGTGCTCGATCACGGCCGTGCGGAACGGGCGGGAAGGGGTCTTCGGGTACGACGCGCCCCGGGCGACGTGAATGTCCGTCGTGTCATTCGCCCGGACGGCGGGCGTGACGGGCGAGGCGTCGAACAGCCGTTCGCGAATGGTGAGCACCTCGTTGGACGAGACGCTCATCAGCATGATGTCCAGCAGGCCCTGCTGGGTGTTCTCGCGAATGTGGGCGCGGTAGTCGGCGAGGGAGCGGAAGCCGCCGTCGGCGTGCTCGGGGCTGCAGCCGGGGGCGGCCATGCCGAAGGCCATGTCCGCGTCCTTCGCGTCGGCGAGGATGAACGCATTCGAGCCGGTCGGGTCCGCGTGAATTTCCGCCAGCTTGGCGTCGAGCGATTTGTCCATGGCAATCCCGTCTTTCGCAAAGGGCTGATCACCGCAGAGGCTCAGAGAGCCCGGAGAAGGGGCCTCTTGGTATTTGAGGTCGCTTCTGCCTTTCTGCGTCTCTGCGGTTGTCTCACGTTGCTCCATTGCCCGTGATGCGGACGATCTGGTCGGTAATCAACTGCACGAGGCGCTCGGTCTGGTCCTCCGAGGCCCGCTGGCGGGCGGCGTTGCTGGACGCGCCCAGGTAGTCGGCGCCGGGGATCTCCCGCCCGGCCACCACGGCGGGGTAGCGCGGCAGCGACTTCGCCTCGGGCTGCGGCTGCCCGGACTGGCTGGGCAGGTCGGCGATGCCCTCGCCCCGTCCGTGGCCGTTGGTGTCGGGCGTGTGCTGGGGGATCGCCTGCGTGGAGAAGCCGCGAAGGAACTCGTCGCTTCCGCCCAGCCGGCAGACCTGGCATTGGTCTCCGGCCTCCAGCCGTGGGTCGGGCAGGCCCATCCGCTGCTTGATGTCCAGCAGCTCGCGGACCTTGGGCTCGGCGATCTGCTGCACGTTGCCGACCTGCTTGCTGAGCAGGAGGATCTTGCAGTACATGTCCACCGTCTCGAGGTGGAAGTAGGCGTGCTCCAGGTCGCCGTCGCACGAGACCACCCCGTGGTTGGCCAGCAGGATCGTGTTGGCCTTGTTCCGCAGGTGCGGCAGGACGGTCTCGGCGAACTGCTTGCCGCCCGGCGTGTCGTACTGGGCCAGCGGCACCTGGCCGATCCAGATCTCCACCTCCGGCAGGACGCAGTTGGGGATGTCCACGCCGGCGACCGCGAACGCCGTCGCGTGCGGCGGGTGGGCATGCGTGACGGCGTTGATCTCCGGCAGCTCGTGGAAGATCTCCAGGTGCAGGAGGATCTCGCTCGTCCGCGGCTTGGTCCCGCCGATCTGTTTGCCCTCGTCGTCGACGACGGCAATGTCCTCGGGCGACAGGAAGCCCTTGGAAACGCCCGTCGGCGTGCAGAGGTACCGACCGTTGCCGAGGCGGTACGAGATGTTCCCGTCATTCGCCGCGACGAAGCCCTGCAGGTACATCCGCCGGCCCAGCTCGCAGATCAGCTTCTTGATTTCCCATTCATTCGCCATGATCACGCTCCGGATGGATCACCACAGAGCCTCAGAGGACTCAGAGAAAAACGAGACAAAGACGGTGAAGCACGAAGACCTGATACCGAATGGGAAGGAAACCCACGCTAAAGGCGTCAGCCTGCGCAGTCCGTCGTTCACCGTTCCTCATCTCCTCTTTGTACTCTCTGAGCGCTCTGGACCTCTGTGGTTCCTGTCCTCTCTGTCGTTCACTCAACGTCCAGGATCGGGTCGAAGTTCACTTGGTTCAGGATGCAGGCGTTGTAGCAGTCGTACGGGACCTTCTCCGGGTAGAACGGGGCGGTGGCCTCCCGGCCTTCGACGAGGCCGACCAGGTCGCCCTCCCGGGCCGACAGGCAGTCGTACAGCACCAGCGTCTCGTCGTTGCCTTCGTTCTTGCCCGCCAGCGTGCCGCGGTTCCACGTGCGGACGACCAGGTAGCTGCCCGGCTTCACGTCCGGCATCTGCTGGTTGAGCGTCACCTTGCCGATCACCTTCGCGATCCGCATCCGCTCAGCTCCTCTCCAGTTCGGCGACGTGGTCCATGAGCACCCTCGCCTGCGGCTCGCCCGCGCCCCCGGCCGCGAACGTGCGGACCATCGCCCGCATCTCGTGGTACGTGCTGAACGTGTGCTCGACGACCAGCAGATTCGGCGCGAAGTGGCGCATGGCGGCCACGACGCTCTCCGGCCGGGCGCCCTGCACCGCGCGGATGCCCCGCACCTTGTTGGCCAGCACCATCGCGTCGGCGGCGTACGGCAGGATGGCCGCACCCGCCCCGACGCTGCCCGCGACGACCGCCTCGCACAGCAGCCGCACGTTCCGCACCCAGCAGTCGGTCTGCGTGTAGTCCACCAGCGACAACTCGTCGTGCCGCAGCGCCGTCAGCACGCTGCGAACGGTCTCGTTGGGCTTGTGCAGCATCAGCCCCAAGGCCGCGGGGCCGCTGCTCGCCGGCGCGCCGGGTGCGGCGGGACCCGGCGAGGCCGCCCCCGTGGGCGCGGCGGCGGGTTTCGGCAGCGCGAGGTCGGTTCGGCGGACGGCCAGGTGGCGCTCGTCGGCGATATCCCGGGCCGCCGGCGTGAGGAACTCGTTCGGCGCCAGGTCGAGCGCCCGCCCGTTCCCGTCCTCACCGGCCAGGCGGCGAAGGAGCATCTCGGCGGTCAGGAAGGTCTTCGCGGGCGGCGTGGGCGCGGGGAGCTTCTCGGCCGGCGCGGGCGGCGCGGGCATCGGCAGCGCCGGCGCGGGCGGGCGCAAGGGCGCGACACCCTGCGCCTGCAGCGCCGCCATCACCTCCCGCACGACGCGGTCGACCAGCTCGTTCGTCATGCCGTCATTCATCCGCCAGCCCGATCACAGACCACCGCACCGGCGACGTGGTGTCGCCGATCATCTCCCGCGTTCCCTTGCCGTCGTTGCTGATGACCACCTTCGTCCCGTGCCCCGCCCCGAGCATGTCGATGGCCAGCACCGGGTCTCCGTCCGGCCCGCCGTCGCGGTCCAGCGGCTGGACGATCAGCACCTTCCACCCGGCCATCGACTTGTGCCGGATCTCCGTCGTCACGTTGCCTTCCACCAGACCCAGTCGCATCGGTCTCTCGTTCGCTCGTTGACTCGTTGCTAGATGATCCGCAGGTTGTCCACCATCACGCAGCGCCGCGTGCGGGTGTAGGTCAGCGGGGTGCAGATGCCCTCGCCGGTCCAGCCGGCGATGGAGTAGCTGCCGTAGCCCTCCCCGCCGCCGCCGTTGCCCGCCACCGACGGGCCGTTCTTCACGAAGATCGTCGTGTCCATCGCCTTGCCCATGTACGTCATGTGGTCCACGAGCCGCGAGTGGATTACCGACGTGTGCCCGAAACCGTGCTCGGCGTCCTTCGCGCATTCCACCGCCTGCTCGAAGCCGTCGCACCGAACGAACGGAATGACGGGCATCATCTGCTCGGCCTCGACAAACACGTGCTCGTGCGGGGTCTGGCCGAACAGCATGCGGCACGTCGGGGGGATCGAGATGCCCAGCAGCTCGGCGAGGACCTGCGGCTCGGCGCCGACGTACTTGCGGTTCGCGTGCGCGTGCCCGCCGTCCTTGCCCGGCACGATGCACTCCCGCGCGAGTTGGTCCATCTGCCCGGGAGTCAGGCGGACGGCCCCCACGGCCTCCATCGCGGCCATCATCGCGTCCCACACCTCCGAGACGACGTACACCTCCTTCTCCGAAAGGCACAGGAGGTTGTTGTCGTACACCGCCCCTTCGTAGAGGCACCGGGCGGCGTTCTCGAGATCGGCGGAGGCGTCGACCACCGCGGGCGGGTTGCCCGGCCCGGCGCAGATCGCCCGCTTGCCCGATTTCATCGCCGCGGCCACCACGCCCGGCCCGCCGGTAATCGACAGCAGGCGGACGCCCGGATGGCGGAAGACCTCCTGGGCGGACTCGATGGTCGGCTCGGAGATCACGCAGACGAGGTTGTCGATGCCGAGCTTCTCGTAGATCGCCTGGTTGAACAGCTTCGCGCCATGGGCCGCGACCCGCTTGCCCGACGGGTGCGGGTTGCAGACCAGGCTGTTGCCGGCGGCGATCATGTTCACCGCGTTGTTGGCCAGCGTCGGCAGCGAGTGCGTCACGGGCGTGATCACGCCGATGACGCCCCACGGCGCGTGCTCCTCCAACGTGATGCCGTGATCGCCGCTGAAGCACTCGGTCCGCATGAACTCCACGCCGAGGGCGATCTGCCCCAGAACCGCCAGCTTCTCCGGCTTGTGCGGCGGGTGGCCCAGACGCGTCTCCTCGTACTCCATCCGTCCGAGGGGGTCGGCCTGCTTGATGCAAATCTGCCGGATCAGGTCGCACGCGATCTCCCGCTGGGCGAGGCTGCGGCGCATCAGGGCCCGCTGCGCCACCGTCGCCGCTTCCACGGCCTGGTTGACGTCCGTGAACTGACCGAACCGGCCGGCCTCGACCCTGCCCGCCGCCGGCACGGCCGCGCTTACGGGCGCCGGGGCCGCTTGCCCGGCCGTCGGCGCCACCCGACCGCTCCAGCCGGTCTGCACGCGCTCCAGCACGCCCCGGACCATCTCTCGAACCAACTGGTCACTGACCTGTGTCATCTCTCGCTCCTCTTCGGCGCCGCGGTCAGGCACAGCGCGCCGAATCCCGCGTCAGCGTCTGACGCCGGACGGTTCGTCTCTGCTACGCCCCGCCGCCCTTGCGGTACACGGCCTTGTCCCGGGCATGGACACTGTCGATGATCCCGATCACCACGCAGTCCACCGGCGCCTTGCCCGTCTCCGACGTCATCCGCGCGCTGGACCCTTGCGTGACAAGCACCAGGTCGTGCTCGCCCGCGCCCAGCGAGTCCACCGCGATGAACGTCCTGCCGGTCGGGTCGAGCTTGCCGCCGTCGGCGTCCACCAGCAGCGGATCGACGATCAGCAGCTTGCGCCCGACCATCGTCTCGACCTTCTGCGTGGTCACCACGTTGCCCAGCACCCGGGCGATGAACATGGCGGGTTCCTTTCCGTTTCCAGGGCGCGGCCCGCGGCCGGAGTGCATGCACCCCGCGGCCGCGGGGCCCTTCCGACGCCACGGGTCCGCCGCGCCGAACGCCCTTACTTGCTCGCCGGGAGGATCTTGGCCAGCTCGTTGTGCGGGCGCGGGATCACGTGCACGCTGACGACCTCGCCCACGCGGCCCCCCGCGGCCGCCCCGGCGTCGACCGCGGCCTTCACCGCCGCCACGTCGCCCACCACGCACACGCTGATGTACCCGCTGCCGACCTTCCGCGTGCCGGCGTAGCTGACCTTCGCCGCCTTGAGCATCGCGTCGGTCGCCTCGATCAGGGCCACCAGGCCCCGCGTCTCGATCATGCCCAATGCCTCTTCCATCGCGCTTTCTCCGTGTCCAGGCCCCGGGGTGGTGTCCCCGGAGCATGTGGTCTTTTTTCACTCACTCAACAACCCACACGCCAACCGTGCGACGATCAATTCCTCGTTCGTGGGGAGCACGCAAATCGCCGTCCTGCTCCCGGCCGCGTCGATCCGACCCTCGTCGAAGGCCCTTTCGTTCGCCTCGGGGTCCATGAGGACACCCGCGAACTCCAGCCCCGCCAGCACCCCGCCGCGGACCACCGGCGACCGCTGGCCGATCCCGCCGGTGAACACGATCGCGTCGGCCCCGCCCAGCTCGACGAGGTACGCGCCGAGGTAGTCCCGGATCGACGTCACGTACACGTCGAGGGCCAGCCGGCAGCGCGCGTCGCCGTCGGCGGCGCCCTGCTCGATGTCCCGCATGTCGCCGCTTGTGCCGCTCATCGCGGCCAGCCCCGCCTGCGTGCCCAGCTCGGCGAGCAGGTCGTCGAGGTCCCGGCCGGTCTGGGCGGCCATCAGCTTCAGGGCGAACACGTCAAGGTCGCCCACCCGCGTGCCCTGCGGCAGGCCGCTCTGCGGGGACAGGCCCATGCTCGTCGCCACGGACCGGCCGTCGCGGATCGCGCACAGGCTCGACGAGCCGCCGAGGTGGCAGGAGACGACCCGTCTGGCGGCGGGCATCGTCTCCGCCATCTTCGTGGCGATGTACCGGTGCGACGCCCCGTGGAAGCCGTACAGGCGAACACCGTACCGCTCGGCCCATTCCGGCGGGCAGGCGTACTGCGTTCGCCGCGGGGGCAGGGCCCGGTGAAAGCCCGGCTCGAACGCGGCCACCAGGGGCGTGTCGCCCAGCACCTGCCGGAACATCCGCATCGCGGCGATGTACGGGGGGTTGTGCACCGGCGCGACGGGGATGAAGTACTCCATCCGCTCCAGCAGCGCGTCGTCTATCCGCACGACGGGCGGAACGTCGCCGGCCATCACGGCCTTGAACGCCACGGCGTCCAGATCGCCCGCCTCGGTCAGCGCCCCGCCGGCGACGAGGGCCTCCAGCACGAACCGGATCGCCTCGCCGTGATCGGCGAAGTCTCGCGGCTGGGACCTCGCGTCCTCGCCGGACAGGGCCCACGTGAGCACGCCGCCGGCGGAGCCGATGCGGTCGGCCGCGCCGGCGGCGATCTCCCGCTCCGCCTCGCCCGAAGGCATGTCGAACAGGCGGAACTTGAAGCTCGTCGAGCCGATGTTGCTGACCAGGACCTTCATGGTCGTGTCCCGTGGCGATGCGAATGCCGCCGGCGTGCCCGCGCCCGTCTGCGGGCCTCGCCGGACGGCGGCCGGCTACGAAAGAAACGCCGTTCCGAGCCCCGGATGGGGCGCGGGGATCACGTGGCAGTGCAGCAGCTCGCCGACCTTGCCCGCCGCGGCCGCCCCGGCGTCCACCGCCGCCTTGACCGAGCCCACGTCGCCCTGGACCAGCGTGGTAACGTACCCGCCGCCGATCTCGATCCGCTTGACCAGGTCCACGTTCGCCGCCTTGCACATGGCGTCGGAGGCCTCGACCAGCCCGACAAAGCCCTTTGTCTCAATCATTCCCAATGCTTGCATCACGCTCTCCATCTCCGCCCGGACGGGAACACCCGTCGGGCCGATCCGTGTTCTGCTGCGTTCCGGCTGCGACTACTTGCTGCCGGCCTTGCGGGTGGGCGGCTTGCCCGGCAGGGCGGCCTCCAGCTCGTCGTGGGGCCGGGGAATCACGTGCACGCTGACGACCTCGCCGATCTTCGCCGCCGCGGCCGCGCCCGCGTCCGTCGAGGCCTTCACCGCCGCAACGTCCCCACGCACGAACGTGGTCACCATCCCCGCGCCGACGCGGTCCCAGCCGACGATCTCCACGTTGGCCGCCTTGACCATCGCGTCGGTCGCCTCGATCAAGGGCACCAGTCCCCGCGTCTCGACCATGCCCAATGCTTGCAATGCCATGTGCGATTCTCCTTCTCGTCGCATTGCTGCGATCAGTGTTCCATGCCGTTCCTGTTCTGCTCGTACTCCGCCTCTATGCGGTCAGCTCCACGCTCCGCGCCCCCACCAGGTCGCACGCGTTGCCCTCGTCCGTATCGATGTGCACTTCCAGCAGCACGTTGGGGCTGACGCGGCAAAGGACGTTCTCGAAGACCGCGGCGCAGTCGCTCTCCACTCGAAGCTTGACGTACTGGCCGTCGGAAAAGCCGTACGTCGCCGCGTCGGCGGGGCTCATGTGGACGTGCCGCTCGGCCCGGATCACGCCCTCTCGCATCTCGATCGTGCCCTTGGGGCCCATGATCAGGCAGCCGGGCGTGCCGTCGAGCTTGCCCGACGGCCGGACCGGCGCGTCCACGCCCAGGGCGATCGAGTCCGTGAAGCTCAGCTCGACCTGCGAACGTCTCCGCACGGGCCCGAGAATGCGGACTTTGTCGATCATCCGCCGCCGCGGGCCGATGATCGTCACCGTCTGCTCGGCCGCGAACTCGCCCGGCTGGTACAGCCACCGGTACACCGTCAACTCCGCGCCGGGGCCGAACAGTGTCTGGAGGTCCTCCGGGCTGATGTGCATGTGCCGCGCCGAGATGTTCACCACCAGGTTCGGCGTGTACGCCGCCGAGAGCTGCGGCTCGCCCGCCTGCAGCCGGGCCGCAAACCGCTCCCGGACAATCTGCCGGACGACCCGCTCCAACTGCTCGCGGGGCATGGGGATGTTCAGCGTGCTCATGGGCTTCCTCTAGGTCCGCTGCGGGGCGTCGGGGCCCTCCGGTTCCGCGTAGATCACCCGCGTCGGCAAGGCGTCCAGCCAGTGGCGCGTCTCGGGATCGGCGCCGGCGTCGGTGACGATCGCGTCCACCTCGTGCAGGTCGCACAGCTTGGCCACCGACCGCATGCCGCACTTGGTGTGATCGACAGCGAGGATCGTCTGGTCGGCGAGGCGCATCATCTTCCGCTCCACGTCAACCATCAGTTGGTTCGCGTTGAAAGCCCCCTCGCGCGTGACGCCCGCACAGCTCATCACCAACTGCGTCGCGTGGACGCAGTCCAATTGCTGAAGGGCCATCCCTCCCAGCGACACGCCCGTTCGGGGATAGACATACCCGCCGACCAACGTGACCTCCGTCTCCAACGCCGTGGACAACAACGACGCCACGGGGACAGAGTTGGTCACCACGCTGAGCCGCCGCCCCGCCAGCGCCCGGGCGACCTCTCGACACGTCGTGCCACCGTTGAGGATCACGGCCTGGTTTTCCGGGATCAGCCCGGCTACGGCCCGGCCGATCGCCTGCTTCTCAGCCAGCGCCGTGGTCTCCCGATCCGCAAAGGCCAGCGTGTGCGGCGCGTGCTCCTTGACGTACAGGGCGCCGCCGTAGGTGCGCTTTACAACGCCCTGCTCTTCAAGAACTTCCAGGTCTCGGCGAACCGTGCTGTCCGAGACACCCAAAGCTTGACAGAGCTGCGTCAAGGTCATAAACCCCTGCAAAGACAACATTTCTGCTGCCTTTTCTCTGCGCTCGCCGATCTCGATCTCCGCCGCCATAGCAAAACTTCAGCGTTTCTTGACAGAACTCATTCTTAGTGTCTACCAGAATTAGCGCCGTGTCAAGAACAAATCTTGCCAGAATCGCTCGATCTCGGGAAGTATACGATAGGATTCTGCCAAGAAATGACGTGCTTTTTTCACCCCACACGTCCGCCATTCCGGGTCAGGCCCTGGACTTGGCGGAGGGCCCATTTCCCCCGGCGCGCGTGGCCCTTGGTTCTGGCCACCGGGTCGGCCGCAGGATCATTGGGTGGGCGGTTGGGACCTCGGGGCAGCGGTAGAGATCCGCTGCGCGATGTTGACGTACTGCATGCGGCATTCGTAGATGGCCTGATCGAGCAGCCGCTTCTCCTCATCCGTCAGGTTGCCCTTGGTCTTCTCCTCAAGGACAGCCAGCGTGTCGATCTGGTGCTTGGCCAGGTCCAGGTCCACGTAGCGACGCTTCGTTTTCGGGTCCTCCATGCCGCCCAGAGCGTACAGCGCCTGGACCGCCACGGAGTTCACCAGTGTCGCGATGCTCGCGGCGGGAAGCTGCCTCGGCCCCGCGCCGGGGCCCGCCGCTGCCGCGTCCCCGGCCTCGGCCTGCTCCTCGGCCTCCTGGGCGAGCTTCTCCTTCTCCGCCCGGGCCTGGGCCTTCCAGTCATCGTCGATGATGATCTTGGACTTCTCTTCGGCCTGCGGCTCGCCGCCGGGCTGTGTCTGCTCGTTCTCAGCCATGGAGTCTCTATCCTTGTAGGGGACAATGCGCTGAACCGGCCAGCCTCAAAGCATAGGGCCCCCGCCGCGCGCTTTCAACCACGACGACGACGGAGCCGACCCAATTCACGTCCCTGCCATCCTCCCGATCCCTGCGGGGGGGCCTATCCCGGATTATTCACCGCAGAGAACGCAGAGGGCGCAGAGGGAATTGAATAGCAAAGACTTTCATCAGGAATTACCCCTTCTGATCGCGAACAGTGTGTTCCTGCGCGGGAGCGATCCAGAAGAGAGAATCTGATCTACGTTTCTATGCATAATCGTCTTACCTCTGTGACCTCTGCGGCCTCTGCGGTTGCTCTGCATTATCCGGGCTATGCCCCCGCGATGCGCGGCATGCGCATCGGCTCGCCGCAAAGCGTCGCCTGGAGGAACTCGTGCAGCATCTCCGCCTTCAGGCCCTGGGCGGCCGGATCGTGCCACAGGTTCCCCACCTCGCCGGGGTCGGCCTGGAGGTCGAACAGCTCCCCGTCGGCCCCGTCGCGGTACACGGTGATCTTGAACCGCTGATTCACGTACGTCCGCATGTGAAAGCAGCGTGTGCCGTGGTGGTTCTCCGTGATTGACCCCCGCCGCGCCGCCGTCCCGCCGCACCACGTGTCGAGCTGATTGACGCCGGTCATCGCCCCCGGCACGTCGTGCCCCGCGGCCGCCAGGAACGTCGGCGTCAGGTCCACGAGATTCTGGATCGCCTCGCTGACCTCTCCCGCGGGCGCCCGGGCCGGCCAGCGGACGATGAACGGCAGGCGGAGCAGGTCCTCGTAGTGGTGGATCGCCTTGGCGATGAGTCCATGCTGGCCGAGGAAGTGCCCGTGATCGGTGGTGAAGACCACGATCGTGTTCTCCGCCAGGCCCAGCCGGTCCAGCGCCGCCAGCGTCCGGCCGATCTGCTGGTCCATGAACGAGACCATGCCGTAATAGCAGGCCATGTCCTTCCGGATCTCCCCCGGGTCGCGGAGGTGGCAGTGCCCGCCGTGGATGGCCTCGCCCTGCTTGGCGGCCTGCCACCAGGCCGGATCGTCCTCCTGCGTCTTGCGAAAGTGGATGGCGTTGGCGTTGTGCTCGCCCTCGGCCAGCGTGCCGATGGGCATGTCGGCCGGGTCGTACATGCTCGCCCACGGCTCGGAGACGACGTACGGCGGGTGCGGGTCGTGGTAGCTGGACCAGAGGAAGAACGGTCGGCCCTCGGCGGCGGCGCGCTCGATCTGCGCGACCGTCCGCTCCCCGGTCCACCGCGTGTAGTGGTACTCCTCGGGCAGGGCCCACCTGCGGTTGTCGCGGAGGAAGTACTCGTCCCGCTTGCTCTTTCCCCGCGGGGCGGGCGGCCAGGGCTGGAAGTAGTCCCGCCAGTTGCCCAGTCCCTTCTCTTCCATCCAGATGCCATAGTGCTGGCCGGCGTGCGACTCGTCGGCGTGGTTCCGGGCGAGCTCGATTCGCTGGAAGCCGTACCACGGCCCCGTGAACTCGCGCCAGAAATCCAGGTCGCGCAGGGTCGGCTGGCACTCGAGGCTTTCCATGCCCGGCCGGCTGGCGAGCGGCTGGAAGTGCGCCTTGCCGATCAGGGCCGTGAAGTAGCCGTCCTCCCCCAGCAGGTCTCCGACGGTGGGCACGTCCTCGAAGAGCTTCGTGCCGAGGCTCCACGCTCCGTGCTCGGAGGGCATCCTGCCGGTGATGATGCTCGCCCGCGTCGGCGTGCAGGTGGGGTTGGGGCAGTAGGCCCGGTCGAACCGCACCCCCTCGTTGCACAGCCGATCCAGCGCCGGCGTGCGAATCCGGTCGTTGACGGCCCCCAACGTGCTGTAATGCTGCTGGTCCGACGTGATCAGCAGGATGTTCGGCCTGTCGTTCGGCATAACGCACCTTTCCCTGGCCCGCGGGGCGCAGCGCCGCGCCGGCGCAGTGGAGCGGATTGTAACGGCTGAATGGCGCAACGCAACCGGCGGCACACAGGGCCAGGAGGCGGCCCGCGTGGAGCCCGGCGATGCATCACGTGTACTTCAAGCGGCTAGGCGGTAGGGCCACGCAGGGCCTCAATGGCCAAGTCTACATCCCGCACCGGCCAGTGCAGGCCGTGCCCGTGCAGTAGCAGCATGTCCAAGATGTCGCATGCTCTGCCGCCCGCAAACCTGCCATGATCAGCCACCAGTCCCAATAGACCCCGCGGCCGTGAGATGGAATTCCACCGCCGAATCCAGTGCGCGGGCGATTTCGTAGATCAGGTGAGCGACCTTGGCGCCGCCGTCGGGATGGGTGTTCGCGGGCGTGTCCTGCATGGTGTTGTAGTAACGCGACGGGCCGGCGTAGAAGAAGAGCGTGGGGATGCCGGCGGCTGCGAAGGCGGCCTGGTCGGACCAGCGACGCTTGCTGGTGAAGGGGACGTGAAAGACCCTCAGCCCGAGCTTCGACGGCCGGACCTTCCGCAGGGCCTCCAGAATGCCCTTGGGGTACCCCCCGGCGATGAGCGTGACCCGGCCGTTCCGCACGCGCCCGACCTGGTCGATGTTGATCATCGCGGCGACCCGCTTCAGATCGACGGGCGGGTCGGCGACGAAATGCCGCGAGCCGAGGAACCCGATCTCCTCGCCGCTGAACGCCGCGAACAGGAACGTGCATCGCCTCCCCGGCGTACGGGCCAACGCCCGGGCCGCGAGGATCAGGACGCTGACGCCGCTGGCGTTGTCGTCCGCGCCCGGGCGCACGCCGAAGCCGCTGTCCCACGCCTTGGCCCCGCTGGCGGGAATGTGATCGTAATGGGCGCCCAGGACGACCACCGGCGCCGCCCCGCCCGCCTCGCTCGGCAGTACGCCGAGGACGTTCCGCCCGGCGCCCGGCTGGAGGTCCGCCTCGCCGGCCACCTCCACATCCACGGCGAAGGACCGCGGCTTGCCCGTCTCGTGAATCCGCGCCAGCAGACCTGCCAGCGTCTCGCCCGCCCCTCCGGCCGCGAGAAGGCGGTCGGCCAGCCCGCGGCGGATGCGCATCGACGGCAGCGGCCCGTGCCCCTCCCCATAGACGTGGTACAGCGGGTCGTGGTGCGGCGAGATGTCCGGGGGCGTCACGACCAGTGCGGCCACGGCCCCGTTGTCCGCCGCCTGCCTGAGCTTGTGTTCCACGGAGGCCAGGCGCGTCCACTTTCGCACCACGCCCCATCGGCTGCGGTCGGACTTCTCGTGCGGCTCGCCCTGGCAGACGAGGACGACCGCGCCGCGAGCGTCGACGTTCGCATAGTCGCTGTACCCCCGGATGCGGTTACGGAGACCGTAGCCGGCGAAAACAAGCGGCCCGCGGAAGGCCCCGCTCCGGCCGGCGGCCATGGGAGAGAAGTCGACGTGCAGCGTCGCCGCCGGTGCGGGCGGCGGTCCGAAACGCAAGCAACTCCGCTGCCCCGGCACGCGGACGTTGTCCACGGGGAACTGCTGGAACCACGAGTCGTCCTTCGCGCCGGGCGCCAGCCCCGCTGCCTGGAATTGCCGGACGATGTACTCGGCGGCCCGGCGGTTCTCCGGCGTTCCCGTCATTCGCCCGCCCATGGCCGGATCGGCCAGGACGCGGACGTGCTCGTGGAAGGCGTCGGGCGTGATCCCCTCGTGAACCGCGTCCGGCCCCCCGGGGCGCGAAGCCAGCGGTGCGCACCCGACCAGCACGCCCGGCAGGCCGGCACATGCCCAATCCCAGATGCGGCGCATGATGACCCCTCGCGGCCTCACCCCCGCTCGTCACGGGCGGACGCGGACCGTGCTCCAGTGCTCGTAGAGCAGCCAGAAGACCGTTTCGATGTCCGGGTCGGCCAGGCGGATGCACCCGAGCGACTCGGCCCGGCCGATGCTCTCCGGGTGGTTCGTGCCGTGGATACCGTAGCCGTCGTGAAGGCGCGTGTTGCCGTCGATGCCCTCCAGGCCCAGCCAGTATCCCTTCGTACCCAGGGGGTAGTCCGGCTCGCCCCAGGCGATGGAACGCTGGATCTCCGCGTTGGGCGGGGGGTTCCACGGCGCGCGCACGAGCTTGCGGCCGAGCGCCACGCGCCACAGTCCCATCGGCGTCGATCCGTTCTTGCCCAGGCCCACCTTCAGCCGCCGCACGTACGCCGGCTCGCAGCCCTCGCGGTGGAGGTAGATATCCATCGTGAAGTGACTCTTGGAGACGACGGCGTGGAACGGCCCGCGGATCAGCTTGAGGGTCTGGCCCGCCCGGATCGTCCGCGCAGAGCGAACGCCGTTGATCTTCAGGAGAATCTGCGTGGGGACGTGCAGCTTGAGCTTCCGCTCGATCTTCGCCAGCACCTCGCCCTTCTGGAACGTGTACAGCGTCACGTACGGATCGGCATCGAAGATGTCGCGCGAGAAGATCATCCGCCCGGCCAACTCGTCGAGGGCCTCCCGGGCGGTCCGCTCGGCCGCGGTAGGAAGCCGGCCGCTCAGCAAGGCCTTCGTCAACGCCGTGCGCCCCTCCGCATGGCGCTTCCTGGCCAGCAGGTCGTTGCCCTGCTTCCA